>Ga0308158_10000044_pt1 | contig 325495 bp, 308 predicted proteins | sample PhyBR2_FD_201038 | JGI IMG/M metagenome (GOLD analysis project Ga0308158, IMG submission 201038) | Phyllosphere microbial communities from UC Gill Tract Community Farm, Albany, California, United States - DLSLB.R2 | ecosystem: Host-associated > Plants > Phyllosphere > Unclassified | place...
CTAAAGTAAGAAACAGAGTAGAAAAATAAAGTTTAAATAATAAATAGGTAAAAAATGTCAGGACATTACGAAGCTCCGATAAGGGAACCTCTAATTATTGGTCACAAAACTTATCACGATATCACAGAAGATATTGCACGACCTATCGAAGAAAGAGCAGGTAAATTATGGTGGATCTCACTATATGCAGCCTTAGTTCTATTCATCTATGGATTCGGGTGTATCGCTTATACTATCGGAACAGGTATTGGAGCATGGGGGCTTAACAGAACTATTAACTGGGGTTGGGATATCACCAACTTCGTATGGTGGGTAGGTATCGGTCACGCCGGAACACTTATCTCCGCAGTATTATTATTATTTAGACAGAGATGGAGAATGTCTGTAAACAGATCGGCGGAAGCGATGACGATTTTCGCGGTTGTACAGGCAGCTATCTTCCCGGTAATTCACATGGGTAGAGTTTGGGTAGGATATTGGGTATTCCCTTTACCGAATCAGTTCGGTTCTCTTTGGGGGAACTTCAACTCTCCACTACTTTGGGACGTATTTGCAATCTCTACGTATTTCTCGGTATCAACTGTATTCTGGTTCATGGGATTGATCCCAGACTTTGCAATGATCAGAGATAGAGCTAAAACTCCTTGGACTAAGAAAATTTATACATTCCTTGCATTCGGTTGGGGTGGTAAAGCAAAACATTGGCAAAGATTCGAAGAACTTTCTTTGGTTCTTGCAGGTTTAGCAACTCCACTTGTATTCTCAGTACACACTACCGTATCTTTTGACTTCGCAACTTCGGTTATTAAAGGATGGCACTCTACAATCTATCCTCCTTACTTCGTTGCTGGAGCAATCTTCTCAGGATTTGCAATGGTACAGACACTATTGTTAGTCGCTAGAAAAGTTTGTCACTTGGAAGACTATATTACAATGTATCATATCGAAATTATGAACATCGTAATCATCCTTACTGGTGGTATGGTAACGGTAGCGTACGCAACTGAATATTTCATCGGATGGTATTCCGGATCTAGATTTGAAGACTTTACTTATCTTTCTCCGGGTGCTGCTGTTGGACCTTACTGGTGGGCTTTCTGGTCACTAATCATCTGTAACCTTGTTGTTCCGGCTTCATTCTGGTTCAAGAGACTAAGAACAAATATTATCTGGACGTTCATCGTTGCATTGATTATCAACATCGGTATGTGGTTTGAGCGTTTTGATATCATCGTTATCAACCTTTCCAGAGACTACTTACCAGGATCTTGGACAATGTTTAAGCCAACGATCATTGATGTGGGGGTATACTTAGGAACTATCGGATTCTTCTCTGTATTATTCTTATTGTATGCAAGAACATTCCCTGTAATTGCACAGGCAGAATTAAAATCGATTTTGAAAATCTCAGGTGAAACTTATAAAGCAAAAGAAGGAGATGAGCACCACTAAAATTGTATACGGACTTTATGCTGACGACGACGATTTAATGAACGGCGTTAAAGCATTCAACGATAAAGGAATTAAAATAAACGAAGTTTATACTCCATTCCCTGTTCACGGGCTAGATAAAGCTTTAGGGTTAAAGAAAACCAGAATTTCTGATGCTGCTTTCATCTACGCGCTTTACGGTGTTACTATCGGTGCTACTGTAACTTGGTATGTAATGAATCATGACTGGCCTCAAAATATTGGTGGTAAACCAGCTTTTGACTGGGCCCACAACATGCCTGCATTCGTAGTTCCAATGTTTGAGCTTATGGTATTCTGTGCTGCTCACATGATGTCTTTAACTTTCTTAGTTAGAAACAAAATGTATCCTGGAGCTCCTGCACAAAACCCAGACCCAAGAACAACGGATGATAAATTCATGATGGAATTCGTAACTGAAGATGTAGAATCTGTAAAGCAGTTGCTAATCGAAACTGGAGTTGAAGAAATAACTGTTAAAGATGCTTAAAATGAAAAAGAATGTATTAAAAATTACAGCAGTTTTAGGTTTAACAACAGTTTTACTTAACTCTTGCGGACCGAAAGAAAACGTACCGTTGGTATATTTCCCGGATATGTACTTCCCGGTAGCTTACGATCCATTGATGAAAGCTCAGGATGCTTATTCAGATCATGAAAATGAAATTCCGGCATTTGTTAAAAATAACGGTGCAACAGGTCTTTCTCCGGTAGAAGGATCCGTACCTCAAAATAAAGACGGAGTTTTTGAAGAAGGTTTACTTCCAAAAACAGTAGATGAGTACAACGCAGGTTATACCGCAGCAAAAACAGTAACATCTTCTCCTTTGAACCCTGCCAATGCAGAAAAGGATATCGAAAGAGGAAAAATGTTATTTGAAAAAACTTGTGCTGCTTGTCACGGTGTAGGTGGGGATGGACAAGGACCTATCGTACAAAGTGGAGCATATTCTGGAGTACCGAATTATGCAGACAGAGACATTACTGTAGGATCTGTTCATTATGTGTTAACGAACGGTAGAAATAACATGGGATCTTATGCAGGTCAATTGAATGCAGGAGACAGATGGAGAGTGGCAATGTATGTGATGAATGCTTTCAAAAAAGGAGCAGCAGCACCTGCAGCGGCTACCGCGACGGCAACAACTGAAACGACTACCGAAACTAAAAAATAAGAAAAGAAATGTATAGTTTTTCACCAAAATTAAAATCAACTTCTATAATACTTCTTGTTGTAGGTTTAGTTCTATTTGGTATTGGTTTCTTTTTAAACAAAGGAATTTCTACTGAAAAAATCGAGCAGATGATGGAAGCGGTACATGCTTCTGGTCATAATGCTCCTACACATTCAAGTGAAATGGTTGGTCCTCAGGATCACCAGGCTCATTTAGAACATGCAACATTACAAGTACATAATCAACCTTTGGCATCTCTACACTTTGTAGCTGTTTTTTTCTTTGGAGTTAGTTGTGCTGTATTGTTTTTTTACTGTATTCAGCACGCGGCACATGCAGGTTGGCCAATCATTATTACAAGAGTAATGGAAGCTATTGCTTCTTATATTCCTTGGGGTGGTGCTATTTTAATTATTCTAATGATTTTAAATATCACTCATAATGGTCATTTATTCCATTGGATGGATCCGGAACTTACTGATCCAGATTCTGCTCACTTCGATGTAATCCTATTTGAAAAGAAAAGATTCTTAAATATACCTTTCTACGCGATCAGAACTTTCATCTATGTATTAGGTGCATCTTTCTTCGCTTGGAAACTAAAAGCTCAGTCTAAAAAAGTAGATGAAACTAAATCTAAAGTAGATTATCAAATGCTGTACAGATGGGCGGTTGGATATATCGCATTCTTCGGATTTGCTTCTGCAGCTTGGGCTTGGGACTGGTTGATGTCTATTGACCCTCACTGGTATTCTACAATGTATATCTGGTATTCAATGGTTAGCTGCCTTTCAAGTGGTATTGCAGTAATTATCCTGTTAAGTGTTTACTTAAAGAAAAATGGTTTCTTACCTCAGTTCAACGATAATCACTTGCACGATTTAGGGGTTTTCCTTTTCGCTACAAGTATGCTTTGGACGTATACATGGTTCGCTCAGTTCATGCTTTATTGGTATGCAAACGTTCCGGAAGAGGTTAACTACTTCTTTGGAAGATTCCAACACTACGGAACAACGTTCTTACCGATGCTAATTGTAAACTTCTTGTTACCATTATTAGTACTAGTAAGTAGCAGCATCAAGAGAAACTACAAAGTGGTTACAACAATGGCAGTAGTCGTTATCTTGGGACACCTTTTAGATTACTTCAATATGGTAATGCCGGGAACAGTAGGACCATACTGGAACACTCCTGAAGTATTTGTTCTAATATTAGGAGCTGTATTATTCATCGTTGGATTATTTATGTTTACAGTGCTTTCTGCATTATCTAAACTAAAATTAATTCCTACAGGAAACCCATTTTTACACGAATCTGAAATTTATGAGTATCCTTTCTAAGGACGCTTGTAACAAGATAAAAACAAAAAAGACTGATTATAATGATCAGTCTTTTTTTTGCAGTAAAGTGAAATTTTGTGCAACCTTTTTTAAATTGTGTTGTCTTATCATTAGAGTTCTGATTTTAATTTTTGATTCAAAAACCAAAATAATTATGAAAAAAAATATCCTTTTATTGGTCTTCCTGTTATTCATAAACGGTATTAATGCACAAATGATTACGTTTATTTCTGAAAAAACGAATAAACCTTTACCCAAAGTTTCGGTCTTTGGAAAAGACGGGAGTATTGTTGCCTATTCAGATATTGATGGGAAAATTGATAAACAATCCATAAAACCGGAACAGGAAAAATTTCAACTGGTGTATGATAATCTTTCTGTAGCAACATTGTCATATGCTGATTTTGGCAAAGAAGTCATTAAAGTAAATGATCGGATAAAAGATATTGAGGCTATTGTTATCAAGAATAATAAACCTGCTAAATATGCATTTGTAAAAGGGAATTTCAATACATACGTTACACTTAACAACAAATTGAACTGTTATGCAGATGGAGTGGTAACCTATATTTTTGACAATAAGACCAAGAAGTTAAAAAGTACACGAATCGATCAATACCGGGTTTTCAGATTGGAAAATGCCGAAATGGATAGAAAAAAAATGTCATCTTGGGATTATGATATGTTTTTAGAAGTTCCCAAAATTAAAGATGTCGGAAATGTTGATGAATACAAAAAAATTAAAAATACAGTCTTCAAAGAATTAAAAGGGGACAAGAAAGACGAAATTGAAATCACAGGAGAAGCTCTTCAGAAAAAAGAATTTGCATTATTTGGATACAGGTTCTTTGATTTTAAAAGTATTTTGAATGTTGCTTACGAACAAAATTCTCAAAAGTCATTAAGAGATCTTTTAGAATACAATGAAATTGTATTTTTAAAAATTAAGCATAAAAGCGAACCTGAATATAACGCTGTTGTTACATATAGTAATTTCTATCCTACAGAACTGGATTTCGGAAATGATAATGATATTGAGAAGGTGAAATTCAATACCAACAACAGCAGTTACTCAACGAAATTCTGGCAGGAAGCATCTTTTCCCAATATGCAGACTATTTTCAGTTCCTTCTTTAAAGACGATTTAAAAGAACAAGAAAATAAAAAATAAAACTTCCATTAATAAATGGTTTTACTAAATTTGCAGCAAACCCGATAAAAATGAAAAAGTTTTCTTTTCTACTAATTCTCAGTTTATTGCTGTTTACAGCATGTAAAAAAGACCATGTAGATGCAACGAATACAAAAACATTACAGTCAAGTATTAATGATATGACTTCAAGTCTGCCTACCATTAAGCAGATTAAATTTAATGAAGCATTATACATTTTAAAAACATTTGGAGTAGATGCAGATGGAGATATTAATGAGCTTAAAGCTTTAGGACAGTTAATTAACGGTAAAAAAGTTCCGGAAATCATGGCTATGGCAGATGAAGTGGCTCAGAAAAATGGGATAGAATGGGCAAGTACTGCGCCGCCATCTTTGGGGGAAATGAATATTTTCGGGGATGATAAAGCAAAAGAAAGTGATCCGAACGATGTAAGAGCAAGCTCATTAAGTATTCTTACAAGACCTACTGGAGATGATGGAACTGGAGCGCCAACTGCGCTGCAAATTGTTCCGAGGCTGGTAGATAATGCAGGAAACCCGGTAGCTTTTACAGGAGCAGGTCTAGAGGCTACTCTTGAGGTCTTCAGCAACGGAGTGAAACTTGCAACGGCTAAAAACCTGATGCAGGACAACAATTTTAAAGGGTTTAATTTAAAGTTTTCATCAATTCCTGCAGCTAAAGTAATCGATAATAAAATTGATATTACTGTTTCGGTAAAAACTACTGCTAAAACTTTCAAAATGTCTAAGATCGGATTAGATGTTAATCCCTCAGCATTGAAAGTTCCGGCACCTCCTAAAGTAGATTCCACTGCAGTTAATCTGGACCCTGCTGTAGCAGATCCAAATAATCCTGGAGCGACAACACCAACAACAACTCCGACTGATCCTGCTGCTACACCGACACCGGCGGCACCAAAACAACCGACAGCGGATCCAAGGTCTACAGTAAACAGCTTTTTAAATAATGTGAGTTCACAAAACCTTAAAGCAGCTTATAATGCATCAAGTAACCCAAGCTGGGGAAGCTATGAATCATTTTCAAATCCAAACTCAGGATTTGGAGCAGTAAAAAATGTAAGTGTTAAAAATATTACGACTACCGGAGCTAACACAAATGGGGCAAGTGTAAACGCAACCTACGACGTTACAGATAAAAGCGGAAAAACAACTTCTTTAAAAGTAACTTTCGGACTTAAAAATGTAAATGGAGACTGGAAGATTTCAAGCTATAAAATAAATCCATAAATGGCCTCATACGACCTTATAAAAAAACTTGAAAGTACAATCGAAAATATTCCTGATTTTCCCATTCCCGGAATTCAGTTTAAAGATATTTCGCCAATCTTCCTGAATCCGAAACTCTACGAAGAAGTAATAGAGGATTTGGTAACTTTCAGCAAAGGAAAAATAGATGCCGTTTGCGGAATTGAAAGCCGGGGTTATTTATTCGGAATCGCAGTTGCAGTTGCTTTGGAAGTTCCATTTATCTTAATCAGAAAAGCAGGAAAACTTCCGCCACCCATTATTTCTGAGAAATATGACCTGGAATACGGAAGTGCTGTTATTGAAACCCGTGAAGGACAAATAAAGCCGGGGCAAAGGGTTTTGATTCATGATGATCTTTTAGCGACAGGAGGAACTACAGAAGCGGCTGCAAAATTAGTGGAAAAGCAGGGCGCAACTGTTTCACAATTTAGTTTTCTGATTGGGTTGAAAGGATTGAAGGGGGATGAAAAACTGAAAAAGTTCAATGCCGAAATCTACCATATTTTAGAATATTAAAAAATTTCAAAACATATTTAAAAGCTTCATAAACGCGATTTATGAAGCTTTTTCTATAAATGATGATTAGCAACTTGCTTCCCTCACATACTATTTATTCACTTTTATTAATAATACACACAAAGTATTTTGTAAATCACTAAGAAACAATTAAATTTGCAGTTCAATTTTTAAAAACTTATGGCAAAATTGGAAAAGAATGCTCACAATGAGCAAGAAGGTAAAGAAACAGTAGAATTTTTTAAAGATCTTGACAGAGAAGCTTTAAACACTGAAAGATTTCTTGAAAAATACTCAAAACAAATAGGAATCGTTTTCGGAGTTTTGATTTTGGGAGTTTTAGGTTTTTTTGGCTATAAGCAATTTGTAGAAGCTCCAAAGAACGTAGAAGCTGTAAAAAGTTACCTTGCTGCACAGAAATATGCTGCTGAAGGAAAAGATAAAGAAGCTCTTGGTGGTAAATCTGCTGCTAATCCTGGGTTTTTAGGAACTTATGAAAACTATTCCGGAACTAAAGTAGGAAAACTTTCTGCTTACAATGCAGGATTGTTGAAGTTCAAAGAAGGAAAGTTCCAGGAGGCATACGATCTTTTAGATAAATTTTCTTCAGACAATAAAACATTGATGGCAATGAAGTACGGAGCAATGGCAGATGCAAAATCAGGTCTTAACAAGAATGATGAAGCGCTTACATTATTAGATAAAGCCTCTTCTGCTTCTGATGATCCTTACACAAGCTATTACTTCACAAGAAAAGCAGGAATTGTAGCATTAGGTCTTAAGAAAAATGCTGAAGCTAAAAAATACTTTGCTACCATTGACGAAAAATATCAGGACTACGACAACGGAATGTCTGATTCTTATATTGAAATGACTAAATATTATTAAAAACATGGCAACAGTTAATCTTTCCGATTACAAGCCACTTCATATAACAAATGCCGATGAATTTTCAATCGGCATTGTTTTTTCTGAGTGGAATGATTTTGTAACGTACAACCTTCGTGATGCAGCACTGGAAATTCTTGAAAAAGAGGGAGTAAAAACCGAAAATATTACCCTTTTCTCTGTTCCTGGTGCATTCGAACTGAACTATGCAAGTATGCAGCTTTGTAAGGAGCGAAAATATGATGCAATTATTGCGATTGGATGTGTAATCCGAGGGGAAACTCCTCACTTTGATTTTGTGTGCTCTGCTGTAGCTCAGGGAATCAAAGATTGTAATATTCTTACCGACACACCGACCATCTTTTGTGTACTGACTGATGATACAAAAGAGCAGTCCATTGCAAGAAGCGGGGGAGACCTTGGGAACAAAGGAGTGGAAGCAGCAGTGACCGCTTTAAGAATGATCGATTTTAAGAAAAATTTATCCGGTAAAAAAGGAAACATCGGATTTGGACATTCTTAATTGAAAATAAAAAGGAGCTTACATTAAGCTCCTTTTTTATATTTAGTCTATCAGATGAGGAATAAAACGACTCTGATTGTTGGTGATTAAATTGACAGACTCTCTGATGCCGATTCCGGCCGATTCCTGACCGATGACCCAGCTTCCGATAATGGGATAATTTCCATTGAAATTCGGAAGATCGAATAACTGCTGATAAATATAACCTTCTTTCCCATACACACCATTGTTTTGTTCTAGGGGAATATTGTTTTTAAAGAGCGTTACATTCGCTCCCTCTCTGGAATATATCGGTTTTTTTACAAAATCCTTTAGATGCTTTGGCTCAAAATATGATTCAAGGAGATAAGGATGATCAGGATACATTTCCCAAAGAATGGGCAGAATCGCTTTTGATGAAAGCAGGACCTTCCAGGCAGGTTCTATCCATTGAGATCTGAAATTGTTTTTAACAAGCTTTTCTCCAAAACCGTCATCAAGAATCCATTCATAAGGATATAATTTGAAAATATATTCCATAATGGTTCTGTCTCCGGCAATAAATTCTTCAATGTCTTCTGCCCAGCCAATATCCTGAATAGCTATAAATTCAGTATCAAATCCGGCTTGAGTCGCACAATCCCTTAAATATTCCACATTCGTTACATCTTCAATGTTTGTAAGCGATGCAAAATAGATGTAATGAGGATTCATGTAGTTTTTAAGATACTTCCAGTAATCAACCAGCTTTTCGTGAATAGAATTGAACTGATCTTTGTATGGATACATTTCCTGAAGCCAGTACCATTGCACTACAGAAGCTTCATACAGTGACGTCGGAGTGTCTGCATTGAATTCTAAAAGCTTAAGATTTGTACCATCAAAACCAAAATCAAACCTGCCATAGATAGAAGGATGATCTTCTTCCCAACTTGTGACAATATAGCTTTTAAACCAGTCAGGAATATTGAATCGATGCCAAAGATTTTTCTCAATAATGTAATCTACCGCTTCAAGGCACATTTGCCAAAGCTCGGCAGTAGCATTTTCTATTTTGTTGATTTCTTCTGATGAGAATTGATAGTAATGGCTTTCATCCCAATAAAGCCCTTCTAACGAATGGTATCCGAAGCCTAAATTCTCAAGTTTATGTTCCCAGTTTTTCCGGAAACCGGATGTAATTCTTTCCATACTTATGAAGATGCTCTAAATCCGCTTCTGCCCAATCCGCCTCTTACTACATTTCCTTTATAGGTGCTTCTGCCGACATTTGATTTTGAACTGATCGCATCACTGTAATATCCTGCTCTTTGATAAGAACCGTTGTGAAAAGATCCGTAAGGTCTGAAAGCATGATACCAGAAATATCCGGGCATAAAACCGTGACTTCTGGTATAAGAAGCTGTAGTATCCGATCTCATATAGACTTTTTTTTCAGTCTTCCATTGATCTTCAGGCTTGCTTTGAGTACATGAAGCAAGAAGTCCTGTTACAAAAAGCAGCTTTATAGAACTTGATTTTTTCATTACTGGACGGTTATATAAAATTCGTAATCTTTTTTGGTTTTCGCACTTTGCTCATAGCCATCATTATCTTCGCCATTGATAAGAGTATCTCCCAAAGAAGGAATCGTATCTGTTTTAATAATCTCTTTAAACAGTTTGTTGTTTTTCCAGATCTTGTGTTTGGTGATCAAAACATCTGCAGTGTCAATATGCTTTACGGAAAGTTCAGTTTCGATAGAAGCGTTTTTATCGATGCTGCTTACCTCATCTTCCTTATATTCTTCATTACATGAGTGTAAACTTACTATTCCCAGTAATAAAAAGAAAATTTGAATTTTTTTCACTTTAGTCTTAATTTTTCACAAAAGTAATTATTTAGTAATGATATTATTTTAAATTTACATATAAAATAAAACTAAAATATGAAATGGACAGACGATAGAAGCGGCAACGTAGAAGACAGGAGAGGTTCTGGCAGTGGCGGAGCAATTGTAGGAGGAGGACTTGGAACGCTTATCATTGCAGCAATTGTATTTTTTCTGGGAGGAGATCCTTCTTCTATTCTTTCTTCAGGAAGTATGGCAAGTGGAGGAGCGCAAACCGAACAACGGGATCTGAATGCCAATGAGCTTAAAGTAAGAGAATTTGTACAAATGGTAACTGCTGAAAACGAAGAAACCTGGACTAAGATTTTCGCTGAAAACGGAATAAAATATACCCCTGCAAGAGTCGTTTTATTTGAAAATACAACACAATCAGGATGCGGAACAGCCCAATCTGCAATGGGACCTTTTTATTGTCCTGTAGACCAGACGGTTTATATGGATATGAGCTTTTTTAAAGAACTGGAACAACGTTTCGGAGCTAAAGTGACGGAATTCTCAATCGCTTATGTGATGGCTCATGAAATGGGGCATCATATACAAAATCTTTTGGGAACTTTAGGTGAAACAGATAAAGTGAGAACAAGCGGGAATTATTCCGAAGCACAGGTCAACAAGGTCTCTGTTGCGACTGAGCTTCAGGCAGATTTCTATGCGGGAGTTTGGGCAAAACAAACGGATAATAGAGAACATATATTGGAACCGGGAGATGTTCAGTCTGCAATAGATGCCGCAGAAGCTGTAGGAGATGATAATATTCAGAAAAGATCACAGGGATATGTGAATCAGGAAAGCTTTACTCACGGATCTTCAGCTCAGCGTAAAGAATGGTTTATGAAAGGATATAATACAGGAGATATCCGACAGGGAAATACCTTCAACGAGCTTTTGAATAATAACTAATTCAAAATAAAAATTCCTGAAGATTTTTCTTCAGGAATTTTTATTTTATTGCAACTCGATAGGATTGCTGTTTCTTTTGGCTTCTTCTTTTACTCTTTCTTCCATTCTCCTTCTCATATCACCCGGGTTTTGATTTCCACCGCCGCCACCGCCAATCCTCATCGGAGCATTAGGTCCGCCACCGCCCTGAGTCATGAATGACATGGGATCTGTTTTAAACTTTTGCTGCTGCTTTACAAAATCGGTTCTTTTTACTTTGATCACATTTCCAAACTGGTTTAAAGCCGGGATTTCTGAGATTTTATAATTTTTCATTAAATCAAATGAATAATCTCCTTTGTCATCTTCAACTTTAACAATAAGGCCAGGAAGTCCGCTGAATTTATATGGTCCATCCTGATAAGGTAAATCTGTAGTGAACCATGCCGTCCATTTTCTGCCTCCGAAATCTGTTTCTGCTTTTTGAACTTTATAATCTCCTATTTTAGTCGTTTCAGAAGATATTTTCCAATTGAGTGGGCGATCTTCTTCGTAAACATAAATGTCTCGTCCTAATCGGTCTTTATAAATAGTCTTCTGATTGTCTTTATCCTTTTCAACAGAGTAGTTGATATTCGATCTTAAACTCTCCATCTGGTCTCTGTTGAAGCTTCCTCTTCCGCCTCCACCTTGAAACGCTTTTTGCATAATAGAATCTCTTTTAAATCTGTTTTCAGAATAGAAAAGAGATTTTTCCGCCGAAATATCCAAATAGGCATTTTCGGTCTTAATATCACTTTTATTAGAAGCGTCCGATTTCATAGTCACCTGGTACACAAATCTATTGGTTTGTGCAAAAGATGTTTGCATGAATAACGCTAAAGCTATGATTCCTAACTTTTTCATTTATTTATATTTTTATCTTAATTCAATTGGGTTTTGAGGGGATGTATTGATCATTGGAGAGTTACCATTATCTGCATTTATACTTGGGATCTGTTGCATGCCTCCGTTTATGTCATCTCTATGTCCCGTTCCTCCACCATTCATGCCGCCGCCTCGTCGTCCGCCACCTCCGAAGTTCCGCATACCCTCACCATTTCCTGCCATATTTTTTCTGTTTTTCATGAATTCTAATTCCAATGCAGCCTTATCTCCGTTAAAATTAATTCTGGTACTTTGTTTTGCATCAGGACTGGTAGGTTCTTCAAAAGCATTTTGAAGATTCACTTTTTTAACTAGATCAAACTTGTAGTCTCCTTTATCATCTTCCAGTTTCACGATAAGTCCTGGTAAACCTGAAAATTTATAAGGACCGTCGGAAATAGCAATATCTTTTGTAAACCAAGCGGTCCAGATCCTTCCTCCAAAATTAACAACTGCTTTTTGGGCAGGATATCCATTTTGTTTTCCGGTATCATTCGTAATTTCCCATTTTACCGGGCGATCTTCCTGATAATAAATCTGCTTTGCAGCTACTTTATCATGGTAATACACTTTTTGCCCGGGAATATCTTTTGTGATGAAATATTCGAAAAAAGTAGTTTCAGGTCTTTTTATTTTTCTGGATTTTGAAAAATCCTTATCTTCTTTTTTCCTGTTTTCTTTTTCTTCTGGTTTAAAAGAGGCCAATAAAGAATCCCTGATTAATTTACTTTCACTGATAAATAAAGATCGATTTGCCTTAATATCTAGGAAAGTTCTTTCCGTTTTCATGGTCACCAGATTGATAGAATCAGGATTTACGGAAGTTTCATAAATATATCGCGTAGTCTGTCCATAGGACGTTATCAATGAAAACAATACAAAAAAAACAAGTAATTTCTGTTTCATTGTTAATTTTTTTAATAGATAAAAAATACTGCTTAAAGTTAAATCAAAAACGGAATTTGCAGATTTATAAGGAGGAATTTATAGATTTTTTAACATTATAAAACCTATTAAGAATATCTTATTAATAACAGAATCATTAAAATAGATATCTTCAATTTGAGATTGCGGAAATTAGTTCGTATTTTTGCAGAAAGTAAATCATTCTAAATAAATACAATGATAAAAGTATCAGATTACGCAAAGGAAAAAGCTATTCAACTGATGACAGAAGATGGCTTTAACCCGGCTGAAGACTATATAAGAGTGGGCGTGAAAAGCGGAGGATGTTCTGGTTTAGAATATGTTTTGAAGTTTGACAACCAAAAAACAGACACAGACCAAATTTTTGAAGACAATGACATAAAAATTATTGTAGATAAAAAATCAATCCTTTATTTGGCAGGTACCACTCTGGAATATTCCGGAGGTTTGAATGGAAAAGGATTTGTTTTTAACAATCCGAACGCATCAAGAACATGTGGATGTGGAGAAAGTTTCAGCTTGTAATTATTAAAAGATTAAAGGATTAAAAAAATTAAAAGATTAGTGGATGGCTATTGAGTTCGAAAAATTTGAAGTTTATCAATTAGCTGTTAATCTTACAAAAAATGTTTTTGATCTTTTAAATCAAGATAAATATAAGAAGGAATTTGAATTGAGTAACCAAATAAAAAGAGCGGTTCTCTCAATTTCAAACAATATTGCAGAAGGAAGCGAGTATAACAATAACACACAGTTTATTTAGATTTTTAAAATATTCTAAAGGCAGTTGTGGAGAAGTAAGAAATATGTTACATCTTTGCTCGGTTTTATATGAAGAGGACGCACAAGATTTAATTAATGATTGTAAATTGGTTTCAAGACAATTATCAAAATTTATTGATTATCTCTCTAAAACTGATGTTAAAAAACGAAGCTAATTTTTTAAATCATTTAATTTTTTAATTATTTAATTAATGTCAAAGTACACTGAAGACGATCTAAGAGTCGATCTAGAAAATAAAAAATATGAATTCGGTTGGGAAACGAAAATCGATTATGAGGATTTCCCGATTGGTTTAAATGAAGACATTGTCCGTGCAATTTCTGCTAAAAAAGAAGAGCCGGAATGGATGACAGAATGGCGTTTGGAATCTTTCAGAATCTGGTTGAAAATGGTAGAGCCGGAATGGGCAAACATCAAATATGAAAAACCGGATTTCCAGGCGATTAAATATTATGCAGCACCAAAAGTAAAACCTGAACTGGAAAGCTTAGATCAGGTTGATCCCGAATTATTAGCAACTTTTGCAAAATTAGGAATCAATATTGAAGAGCAGAAAAGACTTTCAGGAGTTGCTGTAGATATCGTAATGGACTCAGTTTCTGTAAAGACAACTTTCCAGGAAACTTTAATGGAGAAAGGAATTATTTTCTGTTCTATTTCTGAGGCTATTAAAAATCACCCTGATTTGGTAAGAAGGTATCTTGGAAAAGTAGTTCCGAGAGGAGATAATTTCTATTCAGCATTGAATTCCGCAGTATTTTCTGACGGAAGTTTCTGTTATATTCCAAAAGGAGTAAGATGTCCGATGGAATTATCTACTTATTTCCGTATCAATCAGGCGGGAACAGGTCAGTTTGAAAGAACGCTTGTTATTGCAGATGAAGGAAGCTATGTTTCTTATCTTGAAGGCTGTACAGCACCGTCAAGGGACGAAAACCAGCTTCACGCAGCGGTTGTTGAATTGATTGCAATGGATAATGCTGAAATCAAATATTCAACTGTACAGAACTGGTATCCTGGAAATGAAGAAGGTAAAGGAGGAGTTTTCAATTTCGTAACGAAAAGAGGGCTTTGTGAAAAGAATGCAAAAATCTCTTGGACTCAGGTTGAAACGGGTTCTGCAGTAACTTGGAAATATCCGTCTTGTATTTTGAAAGGAGATAACTCGGTTGGAGAATTTTATTCCATCGCAGTAACGAACAATCATCAGTATGCAGATACAGGAACAAAAATGATTCACATCGGAAAGAATACGAAATCTACGATCATTTCTAAAGGTATTTCTGCCGGGAAATCTCAGAATTCATACAGAGGATTGGTAAAAGTAATGCCGACTGCCAAAGGAGCAAGAAACTTTTCTCAGTGTGATTCTTTGCTGATGGGTAATGAATGTGGAGCACATACTTTCCCTTATATCGAAATCAAAGACCCGACTGCACAATTGGAGCATGAAGCAACAACTTCAAAAATCGGGGAAGACCAGATTTTTTACTGTAACCAGAGAGGTATCGATACGGAAAGAGCAATTGCTTTGATCGTAAACGGTTTCAGTAAAGAAGTTTTAAATAAATTGCCAATGGAATTTGCTATTGAAGCTCAGAAATTACTTGAGATTTCTTTAGAAGGTTCTGTAGGATAGTCTTAGTTTATTGAAAAGGGAATTAAGATAAAAAATAAAAAATAATATTTCATTCGCTAGTGTTAATGCCTTTGTTAATTGTGGTTTAGGGTTACAAAGGATATACTCAAAGTTTGACCTTGCGATAAATTTGAATGTATGTTAAATATAAAAAACTTGCACGCCAAAATTGAAGATGGCGCAGAAATTTTAAAAGGTATCAATCTTGAAATAAAGCCGGGAGAAGTTCACGCTATCATGGGGCCGAACGGAGCCGGTAAATCTACTCTTTCTTCTGTGATCGCAGGAAAAGAAGATTATGAGGTTACAGACGGAGAAATCATTTTCAGAGGTGAAGATATCATCGAAGATGCTCCTGAAGAAAGAGCTCACAAAGGTATTTTCCTATCTTTCCAGTATCCGGTAGAAATTCCGGGAGTTTCTGTTACCAACTTCATCAAAGCAGCGATGAACGAAAACAGAAAAGCAAACGGATTGGGAGAAATGCCTGCAAAAGAAATGTTGGCGTTAATTCGTGAGAAATCAGAGCAGTTGGGAATCAAAAAGGATTTCCTTTCAAGATCATTGAACGAGGGATTCTCAGGAGGTGAAAAGAAAAGAAACGAGATCTTCCAGATGATGATGCTTAATCCGAAATTGGCGATTCTTGATGAAACGGATTCAGGATTGGACATTGATGCATTGAGAATTGTTGCAGACGGTGTAAATGCATTCAAAAATGAAGGAAATGCAGTTCTTTTGATTACTCACTATCAGAGATTGCTTAATTATATTCAGCCTGATTTCGTTCACGTTTTAGCAAACGGGAAAATCATCAAAACGGGTGATAAGTCTCTTGCTTTGGAGCTTGAAGAAAAGGGTTATGACTGGCTTTTAAATTAATTAAAAGATTAGAATTTAGAGATTCAGAAATAAATCTCTTCGTTTAACAATTTCAGCCAAATAAAAAGAAAAAAATGGTGCAAACCACAGATATACCAGTAATGGCATTAAAAGAACAGATTATAGAAAACCATAATGAATTTTTGGAGAGTCTTCGTCACAGATTTTTGGATGGGGATAGAAAAGCAGCTCTTCAAAGATTCGAAAACATTGGATTTCCGACAAAAAAAGACGAAGAATATAAATATACCAACTTAAAGGAGATTACTGAAAAAGGGTATAACTTTTTCCCGAAAGAAAACCACAATATCACCAAAGAGCAATTGGACCAGCTGCATTTGGGTGAAGAACATTTTGACTGGATTACTTTCGTAAACGGTAAACTTCATAAAGAATTATCAAAAGTTTCGATTGAAAATGTTGAATTTCTTTCATTTAACTATGCATTGAATGATGAGAAGCATAAAGATGTTTTCGAAAAATATTTTAATACAATTGCTGGCGATAAATCAGCTTTTACCAATCTAAACCAAGCTTATTGTAAGTATGGTTTTTTCTTGAAAGTTCCTAAAAATGTAGTGATTGAAAAACCTATTCATATTTTCTACATTTCTCAGAATCAGGAAGAAAATACGTTCTATAATACGAGAAATTTATTAATCGTAGAAGAAGGTGCAAAAGTGGAAATCATTGAAAGTCACCATAATTTTGACAGTACTTATGTATTGACGAACTCTGTGACGGAAATTTTCACCTATCCGAATGCAAAAGCAGATTGGCATAAATTACAAAATGATAACGATACTTCTTATTTAATTGACAATACTTTCGCAAAGCAGGAAAAAGACAGTTTAACGACTGTAAATACATTCTCTTTCGGAGGTAAATTGGTAAGAAATAACTTAGATTTCATTCAAAACGGATCGAATATCAATTCATTCATGAACGGAATTACCATTATCGGAAAAGATCAGTTGGTAGATCACCATACGGCAGTTCACCACAATCAACCGAATTGTGAAAGTTATCAGAACTACAAAGGGATTTTCGATGGAAAATCTCATGGAGTTTTCAACGGAAAAGTATTTGTGGACAAAATTGCTCAGAAAACAAACGCTTACCAGCAAAATAATAACGTTTTATTAAGCGAAGGTGCAACAATTGATACAAAACCTCAGCTGGAGATTTTTGCAGACGATGTGAAATGTTCTCACGGTTGTACGGTAGGACAGTTGAATGAAGATGCATTGTTCTATTTGAGAGCAAGAGGTATTTCTAAAAAAGAAGCTCAGGCATTACTGTTATATGCTTTTGCTAATGATGCAATGCAGAATATTGATATTGAGCCTTTAAAAGAGAAAATTTCAAAGCTTTTGGCAGAGAAATTAGAAGTAGATATTGAATTTTAATCATTATTTAACAAGATAAAAAAGCACTTCAATTTGAAGTGCTTTTTGTTTTTCATTAAACAGTAAGTATTAATAAAAAGCCGTAAATTTGAAGAGTTCTAAATAAGGACGTTTTAATTTAAAATTTTAATAAATGTTTGACATTCAGGAAATCAGAAGTCAGTTTTCTATATTAGATCAGAAGGTGAATGGTAAACCTTTAGTTTACTTAGATAATGCGGCGACATCCCAGAAACCTAATTCAGTTTTAGAGGTTTGGAATAAATATTATACAGAAATTAATGCTAATGTGCATAGGGGAATTCATACATTAAGTCAGTTGGCAACTGAAGAAATGGAGCTTTCAAGAAGAAAGATTCAGAAGTTCATCAATGCTAAGCATGATTTTGAAATTATTTTCACGAAAGGTACAACAGAAGGGCTAAACCTCATCTCTTATATTTTAACTCAAAAATTAAAGAAAGACGATGAAATTATCATCTCTTATCTTGAGCACCATTCGAATATTGTTCCATGGCAATTGCTTTGTGAAAGAACCGGGGCAAAATTAAGAGTAATTCCGATCGATGAAAATGGGATTCTTCAATTGGATAAACTGGATGAATTATTGAGTGAAAAAACAAAAGTTGTTTCTGTAAACCAGGTTTCCAATGCATTGGGAATTGTAAATCCCATTGAAGAAATTATTGCAAAAACAAGAAAAAATACAAATGCTTATATCGTCATTGACGGGGCTCAATCTGCACCACATTTTACAATTGACGTGCAAAAATTAGACTGTGATTTCTTTGTGTTTTCAGGCCATAAAATGTACGCTCCAATGGGAACAGGTATTTTATATGGAAAGCAGGAAGTTCTTGAAGATCTGCCACCGTTTCACGGAGGAGGAGAAATGATTGCAACATGTTCTTTTGATGGAACAACTTATGCAGGGCTTCCTTTTAAATTTGAAGCAGGAACTCCAAATGTTGGGGGGAATATCGCTTTGGGCGCTGCTGTTGATTTTATTCAAAAAGTAGGACAGGAGAATATTCAAAATCATGAAAATGCTTTACTGGAATATGCTCAAAGACAGCTTTTAGAAGTCGAAGGATTGAAAATATATGGTGAAAAAGCTCACAGAACAGGTGTTGTTTCTTTTAATCTTGAAGGAGTGGGGATTTCTTCTGATGTAGGAATGATCCTTGATAAAATGGGAATTGCTGTAAGAACGGGGCATCATTGTACACAGCCTATTATGAATTTCTTTAATATTGCCGGAACAGTAAGAGCAAGCTTTGCAGTTTATAATACTTTCAATGAGATCGACTCGCTTGTGGAAGGAGTGAAAAAAGCACAACGAATGTTAAGCTAATCCTTTAAAAAATAAATTTAAAAAGCACTTCTAAACTTTAGAAGTGCTTTTTTTATGTCGTGATTTTTCTTTTTATATTGAAATCTATTTAAACTTATTATAGATATTAACAATACGTCAAATTTAAAAATCTATGGATCAACATTGTGGGACATGAAGTAATTTTGTTGCGTCAAAATTTAATTTATGGAATTAATTGAAAAATTGAACTGGAGATTTGCTACCAAAGCAATGAACGGTCAAAAAGTACCACAGGAGAAAGTGGATAAAATATTAGAGGCAGCAAGATTAGCACCTACATCAAGCGGACTTCAGCCTTTCGAAATCATTGTTGTTACTAATCAGGAGATCAAAGAACAGATTAAGCCTCATGCCTGGAATCAGCCTCAGATTACAGATTGCTCACATCTTTTAGTCTTCGCGGCTTGGGATACTTATACGGAAGAAAGAATCAATAAAATGTTTGATTTGACGAATGATATCAGAGGTTTTAAAAATGAAGGCTGGGAAAATTACAGACAAATGCTGTTGAGCACATATCCGCAAAGATCTGCCGAAGAAAACTTCACCCATGCTGCAAAGCAGGCTTATATTTCATTTGGTGCGGCAATTATCGCTGCTGCCTTTGAAGAGGTAGATTCTACGCCGATGGAAGGCTTTTCTCCTGAAGCAGTGGATGAAGTATTAAACTTAAAAGAAAAAGGTCTTAAAAGTGTTTTATTGTTGCCAATCGGTTACAGAGATGCTTCAAATGACTGGCTGGTAAACCTTACGAAAGTGAGAAAACCAAAAGAAGATTTCATTACGGAAGTCAATTAATTATTTTATGTATAAAAAATCCCCTTTCAAATTCTGAAGGGGATTTTATTTTTATGTAACCTTAGATTCCTAATTACGAACAAACATGTAAAAATCTGCGTTATCTGTGAAATCTGTGGGAGGTTAAAATTGAGTAGTCGACTTCCAATCCACTACAGCTCTGATAAATGCTTCTGCATTTTCCACAGGGATATTAGGTAAAATTCCATGTCCTAAATTTGCGATATATCTGTCTTTTCCAAAACGGTTGATCATTTCAGTCACCATCTTTTTAATGGTTTCAGGAGTTGAATGTAATCTTGCAGGATCAAAATTTCCCTGCAGGGTCATGGTATGATTGGTCATTGTTCTAGCCAGTTCAGGAGTAATAGTCCAGTCAACGCCCAAAGCAGAAACTTTAGACATCGTCATATCTTCCAATGCAAACCAACATCCTTTTCCGAAAACAACAACGTGAGTTAAAGGGCTTAAAGCTTCAACAATCTGGTTGATATATTTCCATGAGAATTCCTGATAATCAGCCGGAGAAAGCATTCCTCCCCAAGAATCGAATACCTGGACAGCAGAAACTCCTTTTTCCACTTTTCTCTTCAGATAAGCAATGGTAGTATCCGTAATCTTCTGAAGCAATAAATGAGCAGCTTCCGGTTGTTGGAAACAGAAAGATTTAGCAATATCAAAAGCTTTACTTCCTTTTCCTTCTACGCAATAGCAAAGAATCGTCCAGGGAGAACCTGCAAAACCGATTAAAGGAATTTCATTGTCTAATTTTTGTAAAGTCAGTTCAATGGCATCAAAAACATATCCTAACGTATCATTCACGTCAGGAACTATGACATTCTGAACCTGTTCCATCGTTCTGATCGGAGTATCCAGCCACGGACCCACAGATTCTTTCATTTTAAAGTCAATTCCCATTGCTTGTGGAACCACCAGAATATCAGAAAACAAAATCGCAGCATCCAACGGAAATCTTCTGATGGGCTGTACCGTGATTTCGGAAGCCAATTCCGGAGTCTGACATCTTGTGAAGAAATCATATTGGTCACGCAGGGCAATGAATTCCGGTAAATATCTTCCGGCTTGTCTCATCATCCAAACTGGTGGTCTTTCTACGGTTTCTCCGCGAAGAGCTTTTAAGTATAGGTCGTTCTTAATCATAATATAGTAGACTGATATTGTCTAAAAGACAATTAAATATTCAATTTTTGTTTACAATTTCCTTTTTGATGAGCTTCAAAACAGAGATCAGATTGTTTTCTTCTGAGACTAAAACAGGTTTTGAAGTATACTTTCTCAGTTCATTGGCAGTGGTTTCACCAATTGAAACAAGAGTCATATCATCAAAGGAATTTCGATTTGCAAAACTACGAACTCCGCTCGGACTAAAAAATACGGCGGCATGATATTTTTCATTTATCAACGGACTGATTTCCTCTGTATTGTAAACAGTGATCTTTTTATAGCTGATGTTTTGTAAAGGAAGATTTTCGTCAAGCACGTCCAATGCGATGTTTCCGCAGAAGTGTAAAAATTTCTCATGCTGACAATGACCAATAATAAACTTTGAAAGGGTATCTGCATTTTTCAGCACTTTAAACGTTCCAAAACCGTTTTTTCTTAATTCCCGTTTCGTTTTTTCGCCTACACAGTAAATTTTATTATAGTTTTTTGCGGTAAAATTTTCGTTGGGTTTGAACCCGTTTTTAAAAAAAGAGCTGACCCCGTTTGTGCTTGTAAAGATCAATGAATAATCTTTCAGATCAAATGGCTTTATTTTTATGGGATTGGTTTTAATTACCTCAACACAATCAACCGAAATATCCTCTCCTAATTCTTTGGATATAACAGATGGGTCTATGTTTTTGGTAAATAAAATTTTCATTAAGGGGCAGCTTTTAAATGTAAATCGGTAACCTGAAGTCTCACTTTGTTCATGAAATCTTTTCCCGGATCTTCTTTTCCTGTGAAATACTTCGGATCAGATTCTTTCCAGAGCTTAGAGTTTCTGAAAGCACCATATTCCGAATGTCCGATAAGGTATTCTATTTTGTATTTCTGAGTTAAATATCTTACTAATTGGGCATTGGCTGTAACCTGTTTTTCGGTAAGCGGATCTTTTTTACTTCCAATATTTTCAATTCCGATAGCACAGTAATTCAATCCTATGGTATGTCTTGCAAACAGAGTCGGTTCCATCAGCTGATAAATTGTACCGTCGCGATCAATGATAAACTGTGAGGAAACATTTAAGGTGCTTTGTTTTTTTAAAGTACTTCTCCCGCTTTCAAGAGTGTTTTTATTAAAATATTTGAAATTACTTTCTACAGTTCCGCCTGCAGTGTAATGAAGAACAATCATTTTAGGAACAATCGTTGGTGTTTTTTGAAGCAAGCCATGGTGATCTTTAAGATATTCCAGGCTTAAACGAACTCTTTCTTCAGAATAATGAATGGGTTTATTAATTATTTTAGGTTCATTTTTCTGTCCCGTAGCAAAACCGATGATCAATACAAATAAAAAGCAGATTATATTCTTCATAACTTCTATTTCTGATACTGATAATGTCCGGTAATTGTAAATTTGAATAAGCAGTCTTCAAGAACCTGTCCTCCTCCTATATTATGGACAATTAAATATCTTTTCCCGTCTGCCGATTTTTTATTCACTACAATTCCGATATGGGTTAAATTTCCGGGCAAAATCCAGGTTACAATATCTCCGGGAAGATAAAGTTCAGGTTTTGTTTCTGTTGATTTTGATTTTCCAAACTTGGCAAAAAATACTCTCAGGTTCGGAACTCTGCGGTGATCGATATTGGTATCTGGTTTTTTCAAACCCCATGTTTTAGGATATTTTGAAAAATTTTTCACCATATCTTCATGTACTTCTTTTTGAAGATCAATTCCCAGTTTTCTGTACGCTCTGATGACAACATCGGTACATACTCCTTTATCTGAGGGAACATCACCGTTCGGATATTTGATCGTAAAATAAGCGGGATCATAGGTTACTTTGTCTTTTGTTAGACTTAAAGCAGCATCAGATAGTTTTAGGACAAACTGATTTTGTGCTTTTAAAGTCAAAACACAAAACATAATGATAAGAATGGTGAAATACTTTCTCATTATCAGGAGATTTAGAATTAATTAAATCTGACTTTTAATTTCTGACATTAATTCTTTTCCACCATTTTCGAGAACTACTTTTGCAAATTTTTCCCCAAAATTTTCTTCTTCATTATATACAAAGCTTTCATCAGTCGCGATACAATTTTTGCCGTCTAATGAACAAAGAGCTCCCTTAAAACGGATCTGGTCTTCAAAAAGCTCAGCAAAAGCTCCAATCGGAGCAGTACATCCTCCTTCCAAAGTGCTTAGAAAATTTCTTTCCATTTCTACACAGATTTGGGTAGATTTATGGTTAATTGACTGTAGAATTTCGTTGATTTCTTTTTTATCAGAGTGTCCTGCTACGGCAATGACACCTTGAGATGGAGCCGGAATTAAAAAAGGTAACATTTCATAATCGATATCCATTTTCATTCTCTTAATTCCTGCTAACGATAAAATGGTTGCGTCAAAATCTCCTTCTTCAAGCTTTTGAAGGCGTGTTTGAATGTTTCCGCGGATATCAGAAAACTCAGCATTCGGGAAGTTCTTTAACCAGAAAGCTCTTCTTCTTAAGCTGCTTGTTGCCAATTTCAATTCGTGGAATTCCTTATCTCTTGCAGATTCTTTTCTGATCAGGACGTCCTGTGGGAAATCTCTTTCCAGATAAGCAATGATCTCAATATTTTGAGGCAATTGAGTAGGAACGTCTTTTAGAGAATGTACGGCAATATCAATTTCATTATTTAATAATGCAGTATCAAGATCTCTTGTGAAGACACCTGTGATTCCTAAAGAATAAAGAGGCTGGGTAAGGTTTTTATCACCAGAAGAGATGATAGGAACAATTTCTGTTAAATAATTGTTGTTTTGAAGATGCCTCGCAACTTCTCTAGCCTGCCAAAGTGCCAATGCGGAGTTTCGGGTTCCGATTCTAATGCTTTTCATTGAATTCGTTGTTTGGTTGTTCAACTAATATTTCGTGCATTAATTTACTAATTTCTTCGGCTTTTAAAGGATTGTCAATAATATATTTTGCAAAACGGTTGGTGATTTTCTGAATCATTTTATCGGAAAGTTCCATATCCGTGATGTTTATATATTTGTTTTTCTTATAAAAATTATGCATTTCATTGCGCTCCATATTCTTTAAAACCGCTTTGAAATGATGAATATTGGGAGCCAGCTTTCTCTTTTTTTCCCATTCAAGAAAATCTTTTGTCAGCTCTTTGATGATTTTTTCAGCTTTTGGAATTTCTTTTTCCCTCTGTTGAATGGTTTCCTGAATTTGTTTCGAAAGTTCATCAACATCAATTAATGTTACATTTTCATTTTCCATGACGTTTTTATCAACGTTGTTAGGAATGGAAAGATCGATCACCAGAGTTTCCTTTCCGTTCGGGAAATGAGATTTATTAACGATAGGATGTCTTGCTCCGGTAGCTACGATAAGAATATCGGTTCCGCTGAGTTCCTTATCAAAATCAGCATAGTCAATATGAGGAATATTATATTTCTCGGAAATTTTTGCTGCTGTTTCCTGAGTTCGGTTCGCTATTTTAATTTTAGGCTGATAAACATGTTTTACCAGGTTTTCAACCGTATTTTGCCCGATTTCACCCACGCCTAAAAGAAGAATGTTTTTTTCAGCAATTCTCTTCTGGTTATTTAAAATATAATGAACTGCCGCATAAGAAACAGAAGCGGCTCCGTTAGAAATTCCGGTTTCGTTTTTGATTCTTTTAGAAATCTGAATAGCGGAATTGATAGCTCTTTCCAAAAAAGGATTAGAATTTTGTCTTTCCTTTTTGAACCGGTTATATGCTTTTTTGATTTGCCCGATAATTTCAAAATCTCCGATGATCTGGCTTTCCAGACCGGCCGCTACTCTGAATAAGTGTGTTAAAGCCTCTTCTTTGGTTAAAATATTGGCAAATTGTAAGAAATCCATGAGATTGACTCCGATTGTTTTGCAATATTCTTCAGCAATCAAAAGATAATTAGGAGAAGTTGTGTAGATTTCGGTTCTGTTACAGGTGGATACCACAAATGCATCCCCTAAGTTCTCATCATGAATTCGGGTAACAAAATTTTTGATGTTTTCATCAAAGAAGGCAAACTTTCCCCTTGTTTCCACATCAGCCTTTTCAAAGCTGATGGAAAGTACCGAGAAATTCGCAGTTTGATGGATGTTGGAATACTGTAACATAAGCGCAGCAAATTTACGTTTTTTTTAATTAATCAACCTCTGATAGTATATATGATAATTATCGTGAAAAACTATTTCTTAGAATCAGAAAATGAAACCTAACCTTTTTTGTAAGATGTTAAAAATTTTAAGATTCATGAAAATTGTTTTATGATACACCTTTTTATTATGTTAAATACTTACAGCTTCTGTATTTCCCTTTATGACACTTAATCACCTTGAATCTGGTTGAGCTTAAAGTTCGTAAATGTCTAAAGTAAAAGTTAATAGGCGATTAGAAAATTTAATAAAATTTTAACCAAATTATATGCTTGCAGAATTCCTTTGGTAGTGTTAAATTTATATCTTTGTAACTCTTTAAAAAATCAGAAGCAAAAATATGAGTTTATTCGATATGTTTACGCAAGAAATTGCGATAGACCTTGGTACAGCTAATACCCTTATCATCCATAATAATAAAATTGTTATAGATCAGCCGTCAATTGTAGCAATTGAACGTTCTACGGGTAGGCCGATTGCTGTAGGAGAACAGGCAAAACATATGCAGGGAAAGACTCACGAAGACATTAAGACGATTCGTCCGTTGAAAGATGGAGTTATCGCGGATTTTCATGCTTCTGAGCATATGATTAAAGAATTTATCAAAAAGATTCCTGGAATTAAAGGTAAATTCATCCAACCGGCATTAAGAATTGTAATTTGTATTCCTTCCGGTATTACAGAGGTTGAAAAAAGGGCAGTAAGAGATTCTGCTCAGAAAGTAAACGCTAAAGAAGTACGTTTGATCTACGAACCAATGGCTGCGGCAATCGGGGTTGGAATCGACGTTCAGAAACCTGAAGGTAATATGATTATCGACATAGGTGGAGGTACAACGGAAATTGCTGTAGTTGCTTTGGGGGGTATCGTTTGTGATAAATCTGTAAAAATTGCAGGTGATGTATTTACCAATGATATTGCTTATTACTTAAGAACACATCACAATCTTTATATTGGGGAAAGAACCGCTGAGAGAATTAAAATTGAAGTGGGCTCTGCAGTTGAAGATTTGGAAGTGGATATTGATGATATTCCGGTTCAGGGTAGAGACCTTATCACGGGTAAGCCAAAAGAAATTATGGTAGGATATAAGGAAATTGCCAGAGCTTTAGACAAATCTATTATCAGAATTGAAGATTCTGTAATGGAAACACTTTCTTTGACTCCTCCGGAATTGGCTGCTGATATTTACAAGACAGGTATTTATCTTGCAGGTGGTGGTGCATTATTAAGAGGTCTTGCAGACAGATTGCATAAAAAGACCGGTCTTCCTGTTTTTGTAGCGGAAGATCCGTTGAGAGCAGTTGTTCGCGGAACAGGTATTGCACTGAAGAATATGGATAAATTCAATTTCTTAATAAAATAATTCTAACCTTTTTACGAACATATCTGAATGGGATTTTTGCTGAGATTATTTTCGAAGAATGCACTTTTTGTCTTCTTTATATTTCTGCAAATTATTGCTCTGGTTCTGATATTTTCTAGAAACGCAATGCAAAGATCCTGGATTGCAGGTCAATCTGCTGCATTGAATTCATGGGTTTCCGGATATATTGATGAGGGAGTTTCGTATCTCAAATTAAAACAGATCAATGAAGATCTTGTTGCTCAAAACAAATCTTTAATGATGGAGCTTTACGGAAAGCAGGGAGGAAAAAATCCTGTTTTCAGAAAGGTTCATGATACATTGGGTGGAGGTCAGATTTATACCTTTGTAGACGGTGAGATTGTTTTCAACAGCATCAATCGGAGAAATAACTATTTTACCATCAACAGAGGAAAAAGAGATGGTGTATTTCCGCAAATGGGAGTTATGGCTCCGAGAGGTATTGCAGGAATTGTGATCAATTCTACAGATAGTTATGCATTAGTCCAGTCGGTTTTAAGTGTGAATAAAATCAGAATCAACGCGGCTTTAAAAAATTCAGGATATTTTGGAACTTTAACATGGAACGGAGATAATTCCAGAGTTATGCATCTTGCTGATGTTCCCAAATATGTTGCCCTAAAGATTGGAGATACCGTAGTTACAGACGGAAAATCTGCAATTTTTCCTAAGGGTGTAATGATAGGAACTATCGCGGGATATTCTGTGGATAATAAGACGGGTTTTTGGGATATTTCCGTTGAACTAAGTGAGAAAATGGGAGCCTTGAGCAAAGTCTATGTTGTGAAAAACCTGAAAAAAGCTGAGGTTCAAAAGATTCAAGATACAATGCAGGCTGTAATAAAAAAGGAAAATGATTAGCAGAACATTATTTACGGATATATTAATCATGATTTTTCTGGTTGCATTACAAATTTTTGTACTGAACAGAATTACGCTATTCGGTAAATATACTCCGGTTTTGTATCCGGTGTTTGTCATGTTTTATCCCTTTTTCAGAAATAAATTTCAGTTTTTAGCTTTAAGTTTTTTAATAGGACTTTCGATAGATATTTTTTTACAGTCAGGAGGGATCAACGCTTTTGCAACCACTTCGATTGCCTATTTCAGAACTTTAATTTTCAGAACTTCTACAGATACCTCTACGGACTTTTTCTCTTTCCAGTCTTTGCAGTGGGCGCAGTTTTTGCTGTTTCTTTTTACAAGTATCTTCTTGCATCAGCTTTTAGTACAATATATAGAATTCTTTAAGTTGAGTAGATTTTTTGAAATATTACTTAATGTATTGGTAACAAGTATAATTTCATTTATATTTATAGTTATATATGCATTAATATTTAAAATCAAACAGAAAGTTTGAATACGCGTTATTTAAAGATTTTTTCCGTTCTTGTAGTTATAGCCTTGATTTTCGTGGCTAGGCTTTCCTATTTACAGTTGTTTACAGATCGTTATGCGCTGAATGCGGCTAATACTTCTATTAAAATTGAATATGTTATTCCGCAAAGAGGAGTTATTTTTGATAGGAATGGCAAAATTTTGGTGGGAAATCAGCCTGCATATGAAATTTCATTTACCCAGGCATTAATGAAACCGGATTTTGATACCTTAGGATTTTGTAGTTTAATGAAAATTACAAAGCCTGATTTTATCAAAAGAATAGAAATAATTAAAAAGGAAAAATATTATTCCAAACTTACGCCGATGACCTTCATGAAGGATTTGAGCAGAGAGGATATTGCAAGAGTTCAGGAGATCATTTTCAAATATCCGGCGTTCAGTATTGTATCAAGACCTCAGCGTCAATATGAAGTTTCTACTTCCGGAAACCTGTTAGGATATACGAGTGAAGTAAATGAACGTGAAATAAAAAAAGATTCTCTTTATTACCTGCCGGGTGATTTCATAGGAAAAACAGGAATTGAAAAGTCGTATGAAAAAGAATTGCGTGGAGTAAAAGGGATGAAGTATATTCAAAAAGATATTAAACTTCGAAATGTAGGCCCCTATAAGCAGGGTTCTTTAGATAAAGAAGTCGTAACAGGAAAAGATATTACGCTTACTATAGACTACGATCTTCAGAGAATAGCAGAAGAGATGATGGTCAATAAGCATGGTGCTATAGTTGCATTAGATCCCAATAATGGGGAAGTTTTAGTGGCAGCTACAGGTCCGGATATTGATCCGAATCTTTTTACGGGTCCCAACAAATCTAGAAATCTTTACGCTCTGTCGAAAGATACAGTTTACGAAAATAAGCCGACTTTTGATCGTTCTCTACAGGCGGCCTATCCTCCCGGATCTACATTTAAATTACTTACGGCTTTGGCTGCTATGCAGATGGGAGTGATGGATGAAAAGACTATTTTCCCTTGTGGAGGAGGTTTTTTTTACAGAGGAAAAAGAATTAAAGGTCATGGAGGAGCAGATCCGCTCATTCCGTCTATTCAGGTGTCAAGTAACTGTTTTTTCACTTACGCCTTCATTGCAATCATTAAAAAGTATCCGGGAAATCCTTCAAAAGGGGTTGATGAATGGAAAAAGATCATGAGTAGTTTCGGTGTGGGAGAATTTCTAAATAATGATTTTGCGGTAGGGGCAAAAGGAAGGATTCCTTCAGGAGATTTCTACGAAAGACGTTTCAAAGCCATTATGAAAGCAAGTGGGTCCCAGAGAACTGATTTTAAAAATTGGGACGAAATGCCTACAGGAGCCATTTATAACGGAATGGGGCAGGGTGATGTTCTTGTGACACCTATTCAGCTGGCAAATTATGTTGCGGCAATTGCCAATCGTGGTTGGTATTACACGCCTCATATTGTTAAATCTATTGATGGTAAACCCAACCCCGATCCAAGATTTAAAGTAAGACATCAAACGTTAGTAGATAAAAAACATTTTGAACCTGTTTTAAAAGGAATGGAAGCTGTTGTACTAAGGGGAACAGCGGCCGGTCTAAAGTCGCAGGACTTTACTCAATTGGCTAAAACAGGTACGGCCCAGGTGCCACAGGGGAAAGATAATTCAATTTTTGTTTTGATTGCTCCGGCAGATAAGCCAAAAATTGTTGTGGTAGCGGTAATGGAACACGCCGGTTTCGGTGCTACATGGGCGGGACCAGCCTGTACATTAATTGCTGAAAAGTATTTAACCGGAGATATCAAAAGAGATTATCTCTATAAAAAAATGACAACGTCCAGCTTCATGCCTGAATATAAAAGACAATGGATTGCTGATTTGAAACGTAAAGGTTTGTATGTAGAACCTAAGCCAGATTCAATAAAGCTAAAAAGAATGCGGGACAGTTTGAATTTTATCAAAGAACAGAAAGCTAAATTACAAAAGAAGATAGACGAAAAAACAAAAAGTACTAACAACACTAAAAAGGTAAAACAATGAAGTGGACGGAAGGAATAGATAAATTAGGTCTAAGCTTGTATTTTCTGCTTTGTGTTTTTGCCATTGCGAATATTTACAGTGTTGACCAAAAGCTGGGCGAGAAGCAGCTTGTCTTCTTTTGTATCTCTTTGTTTGTAGGACTAATTATCTTTGTCGGAAGAAGCAAGTTTTTCGAAAATATGTCCGGGATTATTTATATTGGAGGTGTCCTCCTTCTTATTGGTTTATTCCCATTTGGAAAAGAAATTCTCGGACAAAAAAACTGGTATAAGTTCGGAAGCTTTACGATGCAGCCGGTAGAGTTTGCTAAAATTGGAACAGCACTTATGCTTTCGAATTACGTTTCTGGACCTGAATTTAATTTAAATAATAGAAAATCATTATATACTACTCTGGCTATTATAGGAATTCCTGCGGCTGTTGTATTAGCAATTCCGGATGTGGGCTCTATGTTGGTTTTCATTGCATTTTTTATTGCGTTGTATCGCGAAGGTTTGAGCGGAATGTTATTCGCTGTCGGATTTCTCTTTGCGGGAGTTTTTCTGATTTCCTTGGCGATTCCTCCTATTTATGTTGTGATTGCAATATTGGTAATTGTTGGCGGTTGGATTGCGCTGAATTACTATAAGATGTCCTGGAATGTTATTTCAATTTCAAGTATTGTAGGATCTGTTCTTGTTTTGTGTGGGTTGGCTTTCGGCTCTCCCTATGTTTTAGAGAAATTGCCAAAACATCAAAGAGAAAGAGTAGAGGTTCTTTTTAAAGGCGAAAAAGCATTCAGAGATACTTCGGGATATAATTTGCTGTATTCTAAAACCGCGATCGGATCAGGAGGACTTTTAGGAAAAGGATATCGTGAAGGTTCGGTTACTCAGGGGAAATTTGTTCCGGAACAGGAAACCGATTATATTTTCTGTACAGTAGGTGAAGAATGGGGCTTTGTAGGAAGTTCTGTTTTGATCCTTTGTTACATGATTTATATAGGAAGGATTTATTATCTTGCGGAACAGCAAAAATCTTCATTTAATCGGGTTTTTGGTTATTGTTTTGCTTCAATCCTTTTAATGCACTTTACCATCAATCTAGGGATGGTAATGGGACTTTTCCCAACGGTTGGAATTCCTTTGCCTTATTTTAGTTATGGGGGAAGTTCCTTGCTTGCCTTTTCTATTATGACCTTTATTTTCTTTAAGCTGAATTATTCGGATAAAAATAGCTTGGTTTAAACTTGAGATTTATATCTATTAAATTGAAAACATAAAGCTTTATGAAAAAGGCTTATATTTTAGACGAAATTTTTGAGAATATACATTTTATCCAGCATCCTTTAGACAAAGGCGAATATGAAAACTGTACTTTCAGAAACTGTAATTTTGAATACCTGGATCTTTCCGGATTCAACTTTAATGATTGTGAATTTATTGATTGTAATTTGAGTATGGCAAAACTCGTTGGAACCGCTTTTCGGGATGTGAATTTCAAAGGCTGCAAAATGTTCGGGCTCCAGTTAAGTGACTGTAATGAATTCGGGCTGTCTTTCAGATTTTACGAATGCTCCTTAAATAATTCTGTCTTTTATCAAACATCCATTAAGAAAACATTGTTTAAAGATTCAAAGCTTATTGAAGTTGATTTTACTGAATGTGATTTGTCAAATGCGGTCTTTAATAATTGTGATTTTTCAGGCGCTGTTTTTGATAGTACTAATCTGGAAAAAACTGATTTTAGAACTTCCGTTAACTATTTAATAGATCCTGCCCAAAACAGGCTTAAAAAGGCTAAATTTTCACTTTCAGAGGTTCATGGTCTGCTTTACAAACTGAATATTGAAATTGATAAGGATAATTAATAAGATATGGATTCTTAAAATTCAATCCGAAGTATTATAATTAAAAAAGCCATCAGAATTCTGATGGCTTTCATTATTTAAATCAATTATTTAAAATTAAAAATTTGTTCCGTTTGATACTGGAGTTGTTGCCGCTAAATTGTGGTAAGCTTCTCCGTTTTCATTAATGATTCTTTTCGCGAATCTGTATTTTGGCCCCCAATAAGAGTCGTTAAGAGAAGAAACCATTACTCCTTTTGAAGTAGCAGCGTGGATGAACTTAATTTCCCCGTCTTCAGAAACGCTTTCAACAATACCTACGTGTGAAATTCTTCTGCCGTGAGAGAAGAAAATCAGATCCCCTTTTTGTAAATTCTCTTTTTCAACTTTCTCACCTTCCTGTGCCTGAGAAGATGCTACTCTCGGTAAGCTAAGGCCCGCTGCAGCACCGAAAACTGAAAGAACGAAAGCGGAACAGTCAATCCCGTTTCTTGTTGTTCCTCCATATCTGTAAGGAGTTCCTAAATAGGTAGCAGCTTCAGATAAAATATTGTCAATTGTTGTATTGTGTTTGATCGCTTTTGCAATCTCAGAATTTTTAACCGCGTTTTTCGCATTGGCAATAGATGCCGCTTTTTCAGCAAGGAAAGAATCAATTAATCTTTGCTTATCAAGCTCAGCTTTCTTAGGGTTGAAAGAAGCTAGTTTGGCATCTGTTTTGTATTCTTTAGAGTAAGTTGCTGGTTTTGAAACTACATAATTTGTAACACAAGATTGTAACGACATTGTAGAAGTTAAAGCAACTAAATAAAACAAAACTCTTTTCTTCATATATATTTGATTATCCGTGTTAAAAGGAATATTTATTTTTCAAAAGCATTACAAAAATAGAGATTCCGATTAAAAGGGTCCAGATATGATAATTGTCAGGTTCTTTATTTAACACATTTTAACATATTATTTACGTATGTTAAAGAAAAACAAACCGCAACCGCCTATTTTAGGTGAGTCTGCGGTTTTTTTTATTAAGATTCTTTAACAAAATAAATAAGTTTTCCTTTGTTAATCAACACCCGGGATTTAGAATTCTAATTTTCGGCTTTGTTAAAAAGTAAAAAAAGCTTCCCGGAAAAATACCGGAAAGCTTGACTAATATGGAACTTTACAAATGTTATTTTGTAAACAACATTTCTCTGTATTTTGTCATTGGCCAAAGTTCATCATCTACCATCATCTCAAGATCATCAGAGGCATCTCTGATTACGTCGAATAGAGGTTTTACTTTATTGCAGTATTCTTCTGCCTGCTTTTGGCTGTCAGACGTTGCTTTGGCAGCTTCTCTGGCTTTAATTAGATCCTCCACACCTAATTTGATTTTAGATACATTTTCAGAGATATTTGTAATTAAGCTCATCTGCTCTTTCGCCAAAGGTTTGAAATCCTTGTCTCCGAAAATTTCTTTAAGCCCTTTTACGTTTTCGATCAGTCTGTTTTGATAATTTAAAGCCGAAGGAATAATGTGGTTTCTTGCGATATCACTTAATACTCTTGCTTCAATATCGATAACAGTAGAATATTTTTCTAATTTGATCTCGTTTCTTGCTTCAACTTCTCTGTGAGTGAAAACTCCGATTTCTTCATAAAGATCCAGGAATTTTTTATCCATTTCCTGCTTAAGAGCTTCAGGAGTAGTCTTTAAGTTGTTTAGCCCTCTTTTTTCAGCTTCTTTTGCCCAGTCATCAGAATATCCGTCACCTTCAAACATGATGTTTTTACACTGCTTGATATATTCTCTTAATACGTTGAAGATTGCTTCGTCTTTCTTAAGGCCGGTTTCAATTAAAGCATCCACTTCTTTTTTGAAATCGTTTAATTGTTTTGCGGCGATGGTGTTCATTACTGTCATAGATTCCGCGCAGTTTGCAGAAGAACCTACCGCTCTGATTTCGAATTTATTTCCGGTAAATGCAAATGGTGAAGTTCTGTTTCTGTCGGTATTATCTAGCAGAATTTCAGGAATTTTTCCAACAACATTTAATTTTAGTTCAGTTTTTTCTTCCGGAGAAAGTTTTCCGTTCGTTACTTTTTCAAGTTCTTCCAAAACACGGAATAGCTGGCTTCCGATGAATACAGAAATAATTGCCGGTGGAGCTTCGTTGGCGCCTAATCTGTGGTCGTTACTTGCAGAAGCGATACTTGCTCTTAAAAGATCAGCATATTCGTGAACAGCTTTGATTGTGTTAACGAAGAATGTTAGGAACTGTAAGTTTTTCTTAGGGTTTTTTCCCGGGCTTAAAAGGTTTTCTCCGGTGTCAGTTGCTAAAGACCAGTTGTTGTGCTTTCCGCTTCCGTTTACTCCTGCGAATGGTTTTTCGTGGAACAATATGTGGAAATGGTGTCTGTGAGCGATTCTCGCCATTACGTCCATCAACAAAGAGTTGTGATCTACTGCAACGTTCACTTCTTCAAACATTGGAGCCAGCTCAAATTGGTTAGGCGCAACCTCGTTGTGTCTTGTTGTTACAGGAATACCCAACTTCATGCATTCGATTTCCAGCTCTTTCATGAAATTCATTACTCTTGTAGGAATTGAACCGAAATAGTGGTCATCTAATTGCTGTCCTTTTGCTGGAGAATGTCCTAATAATGTTTTTCCTGTTAATACAAGATCCGGACGAGATTGGTATAATGCTGAATCAACCAGGAAATATTCTTGCTCCCAACCTAAAGTAGGAGTTACTTTTGTTACGTTTTTGTCGAAATACTGCATCACGTTGGTCGCAGCTTCGTCTACCGCATTCAAAGCTCTTAAAAGAGGTGCTTTATAATCTAAAGTTTCCCCAGTATAAGAGATGAAAATGGAAGGAATACATAATGTAGTTCCCATAATGAATGCCGGAGATGTAGGATCCCAAGCTGTATAACCTCTTGCCTCGAAAGTGTTTCTGATACCACCATTTGGGAAAGAAGATGCATCCGGTTCCTGCTGAATCAATAAATTTCCGCTGAATCTTTCGATTGCTCTTCCTCCTTCAATTGGAGTAAAGAATGAATCGTGCTTTTCTGCGGTGCTTCCTGTCAATGGCTGAAACCAGTGGGTGTAGTGGGTTACTCCTTTGCTCATTGCCCAGTCTTTCATTGCTACTGCAACCTGGTCTGCGATATGTCTTTGGATTTTGCTTCCTTTTTTTACCGCATCCATAATAGACTGGAATGCCTCTTTCGTTAAATATTCTCTCATCGTTTCTTCTGAGAAAACATTTTGACAGAATAATTCTGACAATTTCACAGGAACTTCTACAGAGTTATCTCTTCTAAAGTCCTTAAATGGTAAAGTTTCTAACGCTTTGAATCTTAAAGTTGACATATTAGGTTAATTTTTACGGGGCAAATTTACAAAAAAAACAGATTGAAAAATTTTTTACCATAAAAAAATAAGGGGTATTTTAAAATTTAACTAAAAATCAAACAATGATTTGAGTTTTTAGAGAGGGTGGGGTATTTTAAAGTTTAAAATTATAAGTTTTGTGTTTTTGAATGGCCTGAAATTGACAACACAAATTATATATGTACAATTTACAAATTAAAATGCACACATTTTAATTTATAACAATATTTCTTGTTCAATTTTGTATAAAGGAAACGATTACCTTTAATCTATTGATATTTATCGCTTAATTAGGAATATTATGTTAAATCGTTTATTAAAAGATACTTAAACTAAGTTGAGCGCATATTTTGTATATTTGTGTGAAATTTATTTTATGACAAATTCTAGAGCAAGAGAAACAACGGAAGCAATTGAAAGATTGTATATTTCTATGAGACACCTCTTTTACAGAGGTTTTTTTAAACCTGCCGGTGTTTCAGGGGAGAGTATCAGAAGTTTGTTGAAAACCATTAATCCTGAGATTTACGGAACTATGAGTATTCCTAGTAAAGTAGAACTCGATGGTTTGATGTATGTTTTAGACAGGCTTCCGGAGGGAATTGAAGAATGCGCTTTTATTCATCTGACATCGGATGAGGGTTTTGATAAAGGAAGTTTCGAACCAATTGTACCTAAAAAGAGAAGAAGAAACTGTTATAGAATCGATGAACACCAGATGAATATTGAAGTTCTTTTGGGGCGTTCTGAAATCTATGATATTCTTACACATTTAACATTCTTATTTATAGAAGCTGATAAAATTCGCAATCTGGCTTTCATCCAGGATGAAAACTGGAAGCCGACACGTGCTTTTAAAATTATTGAAGAGGTAGTAAAGGGGGAAAAGAAATTCAGCAGAAAAGAAAAAGAAGTTGCTTTGATTCACTTATCTTCTTTAATCGGAAGAACTTTTGATGAAACATTAACGGCTTATAATACCTTCGGAGACGACAACAATCCGGATCGTTTATTTAAGATCATCTATAACTTAGCAAAAGTAAGTTTAGAAGATGCAAAGCAGACGAGAGAAAGAGAAATTCATTTCAGTGCTATTTTAAAAGAAAGAGTAGGTCATCATTATTTTGGTGAAAAGTGGGCGGACAAAGTGAAAGAAGTTTTATTTGAAAACAATCTTCACATGCGCCCATTACATATCATTTCTGCAAATATGCACTCTGTGAAAAATATGCTGTATGCCAATGATGCTTTAAAGAAAAAAGATCATAAGGAAGTAGATTATAAATTGTACGGAGAGATTTCTGATAAAAAAGAACTTCGTGACAAAGTTTCAAAATATGCCTTGGATGAAGGAATGATTTATATTCATGATAAGAGCGGAAGTAATATTGATGTTCAGATCATTGATCTAAGCAAGACGAATCTTAAAAACACACCATTCCACGATATTAAATTTGGAGGTGATGATGTGATTATGGTTTTTGATTATGCTTTTGGTGAACAGGCTTATGAAGTAATGGATGAATTACTAAGACCTTACGAACATAAAGGTGAGGTGTATATGATGAAAGTGAAATCTGTTTCCATTATGGGGAAGGCCGGAATTCTTGCAGGTGGAAAAGGAGATATTATGATTCCGACCTCACATATTTTTGAAGGAACAGCAGATAATTATCCTTTTGAAAATGCTTTAAAGCTGGAAGATTTCTATGATGATGAGTTAAAAGCTTTCGAAGGACCGATGATTACCGTTTTAGGAACTTCACTTCAAAACAGAGATATTCTTTCTTATTTTATGAATACTTCTTGGAAGGCCATTGGTCTTGAAATGGAAGGAGCGCATTACCAAAAAGCTATTCAGGTGGCGTCTAAAATCAGACATCATATTTCACCGGATTTATTTGTGATGTATGCGTATTATGCTTCGGATAATCCTTTGGAAACAGGAAGTACTCTTTCTTCTGGTGGCTTAGGATTAACTGGGGTAAAACCTACATATTTGATTACTTTAAGAATCTTAGAAAAGATCTTACAAAGCGGGAAAAAAGAAACTTCTGCTAAAAAATAATTTGTTTTTTCAAATATATTAAAACCTCAAATGTTTTCATTTGAGGTTTTTTGTTCTCCATTACTCTTAAATGAAAATAATTTATCTTTAAAAAAAATTAATAATAATGAACTCAACGTCACAATTAGCCAAAAGATTCCGGGAAGTTATGTTGGATGGTTTATGGATTGCGAACACTAATTTTAAAGATCAGTTGAAAGATATCACTTGGGAACAGGCCACAACGAAAATCGGTTCTTTGAATACGATTGCCATGCTTACTTTTCACATCGATTATTATATCGCAGGATTGGTAAATGTCTTTGAAGGTGGAGATTTGGAAATCCGGGATCAATACAGTTTTGATCTTCCGCCAATTGAATCTCAGGAACAATGGGAAGAACTTTTAAATAAACTTTGGAATGACTCCGAAAAGTTTGCAATATTATTGGAGCAAATGCTTGATTCTAAAATGAATGAGGTTTTTGTGGATGAAAAATACGGAACCTACTTAAGAAATATTGACGGGATGATTGAGCATGCGTATTATCATCTGGGGCAAATAACTTTGATTAAAAAATTATTGAATTAATTTAGGATATTCATATTTAAATATTTTAACAATTAAAGAATATTTTAATCTAAAACTACGATGGATAGGGCAAACCTCATCAATAACTCCATATTTGAGGTTTTTGCTTAAAATACATATCTTTAAAAAATAAAAAATTTTAAATGAAAAAATCGGTTGCAATCCTATTTGCGTTTATAATTTCACAATTTCATGCTCAGCAGGGAGCTTATTATCAGCAGAGTGCAAAGTACAAGATGGATATTGATGTAAATGCTGAAAAATTTACTTACCACGGAAATCAAACTTTAGAATACACCAATAATTCGCCGGATGAGCTTAATGTGGTTTATTTCCATTTGTACTGGAATGCTTTTAAACCTAACTCTATGATGGATCAAAGGGTTGCCGGACAAGGGAAAAATGGCGATTCAAGATTGCAGAAAGACGGAATTTCAAGACTGGCTTCTATTCCTAAAGATCAGGAAGGGGCACAAAATATTCACTGGATCAAGCAAAACGGAAAAACGTTGAAGTTTGAAGTGCAGGAAACAATCATGAAAGTGTATTTGGCTGAACCTATTAAATCCAATTCTACCACAACGTTTACAATGGAGTGGGATGCGGTTATTCCTCAGCAAATCAGAAGAAGCGGAAGAAATAATAAGGAAGGCGTTGATATGACCATGACGCAATGGTATCCGAAAATAGCAGAATATGATTACGACGGTTGGGCAACATTCGATTATATCGGGAGAGAATTTCACGCGCCGTTTTCAGATTTTGATGTGACGATTAAAATCAACAAAGATTATGTAGTCGGAGCGGGGGGAATTCTTGAAAATCCGACAGAAGTGAAAGGGTATGATTCTAATGCAAAAATCAAAGCAGATAAAAATAAAACAACTTGGAAATGGACTGCTAAAAATATATTGGATTTTGCATGGAGTGCAGATAAAGATTATGTGGTAAAAAGCTTCGATGTTCCGCAAGGCCCGAAAGTTTTCTTGGTGTACCAGAACAATGATAAAACAAAAGTTTGGGAAGAAGCGCAGCCTTATGTTATAAAATATTTCCAGCTGATGAATTCTCATTTTGGAAAATACGTTTACCCGACTTATGCTTTCATTCAAGGAGGTGACGGAGGAATGGAGTATGGAATGTGTACCATGATTTTAGGTGAAGCGAAAGATATTAAAGGATTAATGGGATTAATGGCTCATGAAGGTTCTCATTCCTGGTATCAGCAAATGCTCGCCACAAATGAGTCTATACGTCCATGGATGGATGAAGGTTTTACGAGCTATGCGGAAAACTATGTAATGTACCAGTTGTTTCCTGAAGATCTTCCGAATCCGTTTGCGCATTCTTTGGATGCTTACAGAAATTTCATTAAAAAAGGAATTGAAGAACCTGCAGTTTGGTTAGGGGATCATCATGATAACGGAACGGCTTATACATACGCTTCTTATGTAAAAGGGGAGTTGTACTTGGTGCAGTTGGGGTACATCATGGGAGAACAGAATTTAGCCGAAACATTAAAGCAGTATTACGATCAATGGAACATGAAGCATCCATCTGACAGGGATTTCTTACACATTGCCCAGAAAGTTTCTGGTATGGATTTGAAATGGTTTCAGAATTACTGGATCAATACTACAAAAACCATCGATTACGGAATCAAAGATGTAAAATACGAGGCAAAATCTACTACGATCACTTTGGTGAATAACGGACAACTTCCAATGCCTATTGATTTTAGTGTTGTAACTAAAGACAAGAAAATTGTAACGTATCAAATTCCGTTAAATATGACTCATACCTGGAAAGAAAAAGATGCTTTCGGTGAGTTCAAAACAATGCCTTATTGGCCTTGGACACAGAAAGAATATTCTATTACGGTTCCTTATTCAAAAGATCAGCTAGCAGCTTTAGGAATTGATTTTAGCCAGAGAATGGCAGATGTGAACTTAGATAATAATATTGTCGAGGTAAAATGAATATTATATTTATATAAATAAAAAGTCTCTGAAAATTATATTTTCAGAGACTTTTTTCCAGATAATGAAGCTTTTACTTTATTCCAAATTGCTGTACCATCCAATGTTTTGAGTGATTTTTAATCAGATCATCCTTTATGGTACTATCATGGGTATTTATATAACTATATACTTTAAGAGGAATAGAGTCAGGGTATTCTTTTAAACCTTCTGCAACCGTATTTTGAGATACATCTTTTTGATGATTACTTTCGAGAGCTTCTGCTTTATAAATGTAAATAATAGCAGGGATTTTCCCGAAAATTTCTTTTGTTTCCCTTTCAAGGATATCCATCGTGTCAATTTGGAACTTGGAGTCAGGTTCTTTTCCTACAGCGGCCGTTTGGCTGATATGTTTCTGATACATCAGGAAAAGCATGAGAATGTGAAGGTTTTTGGTGTTTGGATCAGAAATAAGCTTTTCAATTTGCTGAATATCTTCCGGTGTCATTTCTTCCTGATCTGCCTGAAGATTTTTTTCGTAAAATACCGTCAAAAGATCGTAAATAGTTTTGTCTGATGTATCGATTTTAGACTGTTTTTTTAATTCTTGAGAAATATCCTTAATAGATTCTGTACTTTGGGCAAAAAGAGTCAGATTCATAATCGTAAAAAATATCAGAACGAGCTTTTTCATATCTGTTAGGTCAATTTGATGGTTGTGAGTTTAAATATAATTAATTGTTTTAAAAAACCGAAGATTTCAAATTAATTTCAGGAGTTCCAGAGTCTTGTTTTTGTCAAAATTCATTAATTTTGAGCCTTAAAATGAATGTGGCTTTTCTATTACTAAGCCAGGTTGAAACATAAATCAATGAATTCAATTGTCATAAATGTTGGAAACAGCAATATCAGGTTTGGACTTTTTAATGATGATAACTGTGATGTTTCATGGGTAATCAATACTAAACCTTACAGAACAGCAGATGAGCTATATGTTCAAATGATTATGCTGTATCAAACCTATAAAATTGAACCCAAAGAAATCAGTAAAGTAATTATCGGTTCCGTTGTTCCGCAGCTTACCAAAGTAATGAGTTCTGCGATCAAGAAAATACACGATGTTACTCCTGTCATTGTAGACAGAAACACACCTTCCGGAGTTCAGGCAAAATCGAAGCAAATGGGAACGGATATTTATGCTAATCTTGTGGCTGCACATAATCTGTATCCCGGTAGAAAAAAAATCATTCTGGATTTCGGAACAGCGCTTACCGCGAGCTGTGTTGCTGAAAACGGTGAAACTTTGGGAGTTATTATAGCTCCGGGAATTGTTACTTCTCTTAATTCATTAATCAGTCAGACCGCACAGCTTCCGGAAATTGAATTAAAAAAACCTAAATCGGTTTTGGGCTTAGATACCGTAACCTGTATGCAGAGCGGAATGGTGTACGGATTCTTAGGAATGGTAGAAGGGTTTATCGATAGAATTAATGATGAGGTGGAGGATGATTGCTTTGTAATAGCAACCGGAGGTGTTTCTCATGTTTATAAACCTTTGACGAATAAAATTCATATTGCAGACAGGCTGCATACCCTGAAAGGACTTTATTTTTTAGGGAAAGATAAATAAAACAGAAGCAGCTTTATAAAAGCTGCTTTTTATTTTTTATAGACCTCCTGTACAAGAATCGCATTCTTTTAGTGGATAAATCCAGCCTCCATTTCCATCGTCAACGGGAAGAATTCTGCATCCAATTTTTCTTACACCATTGTCATCGATGTAAAAACATTGATCTGGGCGGATTCCGCCATTGACTTTAGCCGTTTCTTTTCTTGATAATTTTCTCATATTAAATAATTTAGTTCAACCAAATATAATAATTAATTCAATATAAAGTGATAAAATTAAAATTATTTTTCATTAGATATAATCTGTTATCTCATAGAAAATAAGAAGTTATCTTTTAGATTTAAAGAATTCCTTAACAATAGTTGAACATTCATTTTCCATTACTCCGATTACCATTTCCGTTTTTGGATGCAAAGAAAGATGTTTGTTGATAAATCCTCTTTGTTCATCTCTGGCCCCAATCACGACTTTAGAGATCTGTGCCCAGGCTAAGGCTCCTGAGCACATTACACACGGTTCAAGGGTTACATACAGGGTACAGTTGATCAGGTATTTACCTCCCAGGAAATTGGCTGCAGAAGTTATGGCCTGCATTTCCGCATGAGCGGTTACATCATTTAATGTTTCGGTAAGATTGTGCGCTCTTGCAATGACTCTGTTGTTAGAAACGATAACGCATCCAATAGGAACCTCATCTTTTTCTAAAGCAATTTCGGCTTCCTGTAAAGCCATTTTCATATAATATTCGTCGGTAAACATTTATTCGATATTCATCGTTAAAGGAAGCTTGAAGCTGAATCTCACCGATTCTCCATTGATGGTTGCTGGAGAGAACTTTTCAGGAATAGAGTAGAGGGCAATCTCAGCTTGTCTGTTGAAGGTGAAATTATCTCCCTGTGCAGTTACATTGCTGATGCTCCCGTCTTTTTCGACAATAAAATCAACATTGGCTTTGATTGTTTTGGTTTCGGAATATACACCGGGTGTATAGAAAATCTGAGCGACCTCCTGTCTCAAAGCATTGATCCCGCCAGGATAATCTGCGTTTTTGCTGACGGCTGGATTTCCTTTCGATAGGGTATTGGATAATTCTATTTTATCTCCTTTCTGATTGATTCTTTTTAGATCTTCCAGATTTTTCACCCTTAGCAAAGCTCCGATCATAGCAACATTTTCAATGCTGTCCATCTTTTTCATGAACAAAAGATAATCCTGTTTTATGGATGCTTTGATCAATGTATTGGTTTCTGCATCAAACTTCTTTTTAAATTCAGTATTGAGCATGCTTCGATGCTGGTTATAAAAGTTTTTTACATTTTTGAATTCCTCTGTCTGCTGGGAAAAACAAAAAGAAGAAATAAGGCAAAAAAGACAAAAGAATATTGGCTTCAAATTGAAATATTTATGTAAATGTAATCAAAATAACCGAAATTATTTATTCTTTTTTACTCATTGAGATAGCTGTTTAAAGACTGTTGAAGGTGGTTGCGAATTTCATCAACTAAAGTTTTAGGTTCTAAAACACGGACTTCTTTTCCATAGGAAAGAATTTCCTGCATAAAGTCGTAAGTCGGGTGAAGGAAGAACTCAAAATAGATATCCTTGGGAGTTTCTTTCAGCTCTTTCTGAGACTGATGCAACGGAAAACTTTTGATATATTCTCCCTGGTGTCTGCTGCATTTCATGACGATTTTTTCGGGATTTTGTTCTGAAAGATTCATGACACCGAATGCATTTTTAAAATGTTCTCTGAAGTTGTATTTGTACTTTTCCCTGAACTGTTTTTCATTCACGTCAAGATAATTGATTCTGTCCAGTCCGAAAGATTTCAGCATTCTATCCTTGGTGTCAATAGCGATCAGATACCATCTGTCTTTGGATTCTTTTAAAGCCAAAGGATGAACTTTTCGGGAAGTCATCAGTTTGTTTTTGTAATTGTAATGCTCGAAAGAGACGATTCTTTTGTTTCGGATTGCGAAAAATAAATCGTAGAAATTCTCAACTCCGGTTGGTTTTCTGCTTTCAAAAAAGATAAAATCAGCAAAATCCGGATGAGCGTTCATGGCATTGCTTACCTGAAAAGACTCGAGTAATTTCTGGTTGTATTCATCCACTTCCATGATCGGGCGGCTCTCGATATAATAACGATTGTCGCCTTTCTTTTTGTTGTGAATGGAAAGATTAAAAAGATCCGAAATCTCCCGAATATCCCTCTGCAACGTACGAATAGAGTAGCTTTTGATATCCGCATCCTGAAATTCGAAAGAGTTAAGAAGATAGTCCTCCAACTGCGAATAGGTAGCCGGAGAACTTTCTAATCTTTTTATAATTAAGGCATATCTCGTCAGGTAAAAATCTTTTTTCATGAATGAATTTTATAAGACAAATATATGGGCTTAATGCGACAAAAGGTGTCGTGTTTTATTTTTTGTGAGAAAGTTATTCTTTAATATTATTAGGATCTTCACCTGTTATAGCACAGACTTTATAAAGTAATTCTTTATCCGCTACAAATCCGCCTAATATTTTATTGCCTTCTACATCAAATTTATTAAAATAAACTGTTGTCGCTCCATAATCTAGACTTTCTCGTTCTATTATTCCATTCTCATAATACTGTATATTCCATCCCATACGCTCTCCATCAACATATTCAAATTCTCCTGCGATTTGCCCATTCTCATAATAGCCATAGATTTCAAATCCTGTGAATGGTTTACCTAGATATTCCATATCTTCTCCGATATAGGTTCCTACTCTTACGGATTTTAATTCGTCTGAATCAATTCTAATTTTATTAGGCATTCTTTTATCTATATTCATACTTTCTATTTAAATTTTGTTATTTTTTCCAAAAATAGTATATCTTTTAAAATCAATTGACAATCACCACAACGGATCATGTATTTTTTTGTTAAAAGGTTTTTATTATATCCAATAAACCCTTTTAACGCATCGTCTGATAGTTTAATACCTTTATTTTCCAATATCCACAAAAGATCATTCAGGGCAAGAACTTCAGCATGTGTTCCTGGAATTCCTCCTGTTAAATCCCAATCATAGCCAGGGTGTTTTATTCCTTTTTTTAATTCGTTAAAGTGGTCTTTTAGCAGATCTTCTATATATGGGTGCATATCATAGTCTAGATATCCTTCTTGTTTGAATTTTTTAAAAACTATTTTTAAATTATCCCCCGCTGCCGCACGAATCCTTTCGTGGTCAGTCACCTTAAAAATCAAACATTCTAAAAACCACAACATCATCTAAAAGACCTTTTTCATCAGAATAATCTATTGCACTGCTATATCTGTAATCTTCTGCACGAAAAACCAAGCCCGCTTCTACAGGGTTTTGATGGACATAATTAATCTTTTGGTTGATTACTTTGTTGCTCCACAATTCAATCGGTTTATTGTCGTGTCTCCAACATTGATATTGTTTTATATTTGAACTTTTTGAGCATTCTTTAAGAAAGAAATCTAATAAAAATTCTTTTCTGCCTTCCGTTGGGTTTTCTTTGATAGCTTGTACAATTGCTTTGCTTGTAAATCTCTTTAAATTACCAATCAGAAGTTCGGGTTTTTGCCCGTTTACACTTCGAAAAACCAAATGTACATGACTAGGCATAATGCACCATTCATGGATTTCTAGGCCTTTATTCTTCTGACAAAATCATAAACTTTCCAAAAGAATTTCTTTGTATTCGTTTCGAATAAATACATCCAGCCAGCCTACGACAGCAAAACTTATAAAGTACAAACCTTCTGATTATGGAATTTGTAATTTCTGCTCATCTTTATGTTTTTATAAAGATAAAGCTTTTGTGAGAGTTTGTAAAATAAAAAGCCACAAGAAAGGATTCGTGCGGCAGCGGGGTTAAAAATACAAATATTATAAATCTATTTTTTGATTTCTTGAAGTAATATGAGGATTTCTGGACTCAAAATCTGTTGTTGTAATGAAAATAGTTTTTGTAAAAGGCAAAAACTCTCCGGTTTCTACATCTAAATAGCGCAATTGTGAAATACCCAAATCATGATAATCATTTTCATATTTTGAAATTTTTACAGTAAGGTATTTCTTATTATTATGCTCAAAATAATCATCAAAACTATCAAAAATTATTGGATGTCTAAAAAAATGAGCATGAAAATCTCTCCTTTCATATTCTTCGGTCTGCACAAAATCCGGTGGAGAAATTATAAATTTTTCTGTTGAATCTGGATTGCAAATAATAAGTTTGGTTTTATCAGTTTTACCAATAAAAGCAATACCATTAAAATCAGGAAAGGGCATGTGCCGTACCAGTTCTGCAGTATACATATATTTCCTCTTATTATATTTCCATATTACGATAGATTCGTAATTATAAAAATATTCAGAAAATAGATGGTTGTTTTTTTTAGGATTTTCATAAAAATCGCTTTTAAATTGAAAATAATCATATTTTGGAAAAAAACATTCAATATAATTCATAATTTAATATAATTCTTTTTTAAAACCAGTTCTTTTAAATATAACATTCATGTCTGTTGCTTTGGGGTGATCGTAATATTCAAATTGCCTCTCTCCTCCTTTATATATTTTTCCAAAGTTAATATTTCCAATATAGCCATCTCTTACTTTCTATAAAGATAAAGCTTTTGTGAGAGTTTGTAAAATAAAAAGCCACACGAAAGGATTCGTGCGGCAGCGGGGTTAAAAATACAAATATTATAAATCTATTTTTTGATTTCTTGAAGTAATATGAGGATTTCTGGACTCAAAATCTGTGGTTGTAATGAAAATAGTTTTTGTAAAAGGTAAAAATTCTCTGGTTTCAATGTCTAAATAGCGCAATTGTGAAATACCCAAATCGTGATAATCGTTTTCGTATTTTGAAATTTTTACAGTAAGATACTTTTTAGTATTATATTCAAAATAATCATCAAATCGTTCGAAAACTGTGGGATAATCAAAAAAGGAATGATGAAAATCTCTTTTCTCATATTCTTCGGTCTGTACAAAATCCGGTGGAGAAATTATAAATTTTTCTGTTGAATCTGGATTGCAAATAATAAGTTTGGTTTTATCAGTTTTACCAATAAAAGCAATACCATTAAAATCAGGAAAGGGCATATCTTTCAAAACAACATATTCCCTTATTACTAATGGATCTCCAGGTTTTATAGGTTTCCAGTCTTCTAAAACAGCCAATTTTTCACGTAAATCTGAAATAGTAAATATAGGCTTATCTGTAAAAGTTTCCTGGTCCTGCAGCATTTTCCCCGCTGCCGCACGAATCCTTTCGTGTGGTCAGTCACTTTAAAATCAAACATTCTAAAAACCACAACATCATCTAAAAGACCTTTTTCATCAGAATAATCTATTGCACTGCTACATCTATAATCTTCCGCACGAAAAACCAAGCCTGCCTCAACAGGGTTTTGATGAACATAATTAATCTTTTGGTTGATTACTTTGTTGCTCCACAATTCAATCGGTTTATTGTCGTGTCTCCAACATTGATATTGTTTTATATTTGAACTTTTTGAGCATTCTTTAAGAAAGAAATCTAATAAAAATTCTTTTCTTCTTTCCGTTGGGTTTTCTTTGATAGCTTGTACAATTGCTTTGCTTGTAAATCTCTTTAGATCTCCAATCAGAAGTTCGGGTTTTTGCCCGTTTACACTTCGAAAAACCAAATGTACATGACTAGGCATAATGCACCATGCATGGATTTCTAAGCCTTTATTCTTCTGACAAAATCTTAAACTTTCCAAAAGAATTTCTTTGTATTCATTTCGGATAAATACATCTAACCAACCTACAACGGCAAAACTTATGAAATATAATCCTTCAGGATTGTGGAATTTGTAATTTCTACTCATCTTTATGTTTTTATAAAGATAAAAATAATACATTTTTAGTAGTTAAGATTTAAAATAAAATGCCACACGATACAATCGTGCGGCAGCAATGGCATCTTCGAACCCTGGTTTTACGGTAAATATTACTCTTGCCATACGGATTGAAGAAGCTTATAGAAAACAAAAACCACGCAATATAATCGCGCGGTAGCAGGGGGAGGGTTTCTACATTTGGTAAAGACTTGTTTTCTTTACAAGAAAAGCAAACTAACAAAATAATTAGTCCAATAACTTTTTTTCCATCAAATTGTTATCACCGTTTTCTTTCTATACAACTAATATTTTTTTGGTGTGAAATATCAATAGTATCTTGATGCTGATTTACTTTTAATTGACAAATTTCATCTACGCCAATATGTTGATATCCAATTCTAAATGATTGATCTACTATCGGAAAATCTGAACTTGCAACATTTTTAAAAATTAGAGAATCATAAAAATAGTATTAAATTGTTGAATTATATTTAGATATTCATTTTTTTTACCATCTGTAAATTTTTCAACTTTATCTAATTTTTTATATCTAATTAAAAAAGGAATATTAGGTGAGACTAATGATGTTTTTATTATAAAAGATTCTTTTTTAATATTTTGTAAATTGAAATTGAAATAAACAATAGAATCTCTTTCGTTATTTTTCCATTTATTTTTATCAAAATCAATTTGATAATCACCAAAATCTTTAAAATTAACTTCAAAAACAAGAGGTTTTATAACCTCTTGTTTTTCTACTTTATTCTCTTTACATCCAACTAATAATGTAAACACTGCTAATAAAATAATCCTATTTACATTGGTCATAATTTATTACTCTTTTTAAAATCCTCTGTCAAACGCTCATCCCCTTGAAAAAACCGCAACTTTTAAGGTTGCGGTTAATTTTAATTAATGTAATTTTTTACTTAAAAGGTTATGAAAATATTACTCACAATCAAATTTATGATTTCCATTATCTAATTCTGTCTGCTTAATTGTTTCTATTAACTTGAGAAAGTTTTCTTTCCAAATATATTTTCTTAAAAAAACTCCATCATTTGAAATTAAGTATTTGTTTTTTTTACAGACATCCAAATTGGGAATGGTATCTAACTCTGCTTTGTTTTCATACTTTTGAGTTTCTTTATTAAAAATAAAAAAATCAGCAACGTAATTCTTATTATATACCGAAGGGTTTGTTATATGAGGATAAAGCATGATATCATTTACACCATCAAAATTATAATCAAGATTAGAATAAACTCCACCTTCTATAACGCCAGTAGAAATATTTTTATCAATAAGGTTTAATACATATTTTTCACCTTCCTTTAAGATTATTAAAGAATCTAATCTTTTATATTCAACCTTAGAAGAATTATTTTTTTCTTTTTTAAAATAGTAAACATATTCATTGCCATTTATAGAGTCCCTCTCGGTTATATGCTCATTAGCTTGATTTACAATTTTTGTATCATTACTATTTTCTTTCAATTCATTCTTTTTATTGCATGATAACATCAAGTCAACGATTAGTAAGTAAAAGATTGATTTTTTCATTTTCATTATTTTTCAAAATGTACTCCTGGTATTGCGTTTTTTTCATCTTTACTACAAAGCAACTTATTGCCCGCAGAAATACATTTTCCATCTTCAAATTTAGGCATTTGCGTTGGATTATCCTTAAAATATTTTGTAATACTCAAATCGTCACATAAATAGGTTGTTGAATCTACACCTCTTATAGGATCATATGCAATAATTTCCTTCACGAATCTTTGATTTACATATCCCTTTTTCTGAAGATGAAAATATTGAGATGCTTTTGCCCATTTATCTTTATCACTATTATTCATTCTTATATTCATATCTCTCCAATATCCTTGTCCTTCCCAATTATAGAAGGGGTTCATGATGGCTTGAGCGTTAAAAATGTGGTGGTTAAAATAATTGCGAATAATATCAATATAATGTTTGTATACATCTCGAAAACCTTTATTTGTTTCTTTACAATAATCCTTTATTTTTGTCCCATTTACCATTTTACTATCCGCATATTGAGCCCCTTGACCTAAATAATACATGCAAACTCGATATGCTTCAGAAATCCATTTATTATCATTTCGATCTTTATAATAGGATGATCTTCTTAATCCTTTTTCAAATCCATATTTTTTAGTTAGATTATAGTATATCCAAGGAATGTTAACACATAAATTTTCATCACGTGAAGACTCTCCATAAACAGTTGCTATCATTTGAGCTTTTTGCTCTTCACTGTAATTAACTTTCGTATCATTTACTAGTTTTGGATTTTCTAATGTTTTATATTTAGCTTCTAAAGTCAAGCTATTAGTATACTTATTATTAGCTTTAAAATTAATCGTAAATTTACCTGGCTTTTTGCTTGTGATATTGGTTCTCATCGTGAATCCGTAATCAACACTTGTCCATTTTATTGTTGTAAATGTTAATTCTTTGTTTTCATTTATTATCTCAATTGATATATCATTTTTACCCCATCTTGAATTTCCACTAATTAAAAATTGTATTAAACTTTTTTTACCGACCTCAATATCGGGTTCCTCTTTAAAAGCAATTGTTGGCAAATTACCAAAACCCTCCTCTATTTTATTCAATTTGCTATCTCCCAACCCCAATGCTTTTATTTTTGGAATTCCTAATGCTTTAACTGTACTCATTTGTTAAATTTTAGTTGTTAAAAAATAGAAATGGCGGCAGTGAAGCGCCATTTCATTATATTGGATTCTATCCAAGAGTTGTTTCTTTATTGTCAGGATTTGCGAGGCTAATATCGTCCAAACTAAAAGAAGTCTCAGTTTCCAAGTCTTTTGGGTTCTCGCAGTTTTCCGGATGTTCTTCTGGGAAAATTGGTAATGGTTGCTCAACTTCCAATCCTACAGACTGAGCTTGTAAAATCGTCAAAGTAGTAGGAATTCTCGAAATCCAGAATTTACCTTGAGGTTCTCCTGTTGGTTGTCTCATTTCATCCACGATAGACATATACATCGGATCTCCGATCACAGGAACTTCACCGCCATTCCAGATTCTTCCGGTGGTCATAAAGAATTGTACGGCATCTTCGAACCCTGGTTTTACGGTAACAATTACTCTTGCCATACCTGCCTGTAAGAAGTTTCTGAATAGCGGATCTGTACTTTGCGAAAGATACATTTCCTGCCACTTTTTCCTGTCACCCCAATAGTACGGATAGAATGTGTAATCCATAATTTCCCATTCAAAAGCCTGCTCCATAAACTTTGCCAGCGCAGCATACTGCTCAAGATTTTCCCCTAAGATTACTTGAAAGTTACTCATTTGATCACCATCTGTGTAAGATTGTCCCAATGTATTTAAATAATCCTGCAATAAATAAGCGATACAGTTGTGTTTCAGAATAACAGATTCCATATCGCGGTAATAATTGCCTAATTTTTCTTTGTTTTCCGCCTCTTCCTGTTTTGCCTTTTCTTCTGCTTCTTTTTGTTTTGTTAAAAATTCTGCATAAGCAACTTCGTATGCTTTTATAATTGCATCAAAACTTTCCTGTCTCCAGACTTGCATAAATTCATCAGATAGCTCACAGTTGAAAATAATATTATATTCACAAGATTCAAGATTTCTACCTCTGAAGCTGAATACCGCGTCATTTTTAACATAGGCTCCACCAAATGTTCTTCTTCCTGCATTGCTTTTTCCTCCAAAATTTAAAGAAAAATCTCCTCCTGTAAAGTTTGTACAATAAGCTTCGCTATTGTGGAAAGAAGATTCTCGGACCAAAATAAAGTCTATAGAACCTGATTTTCCAACATAATTTTGTGGAATCTGCATCAATCTTGTAAAAGGCCCAGAATTATCTCTTGTATTGGGTTTTTCATAAATCTGAGCCTGCTTAACGGTAACATTCTTGCTCGGAAGAGCAGTAAGCTGAACTTGGTAAATATCTGCCCAATATCTGATTAAATCTTCTGTTGCAGATTTTGAATCAGCCATTGTCTTAGGTGATGGTGCTTTTCTTGGATCAATAGGTTCTTTTAATAGGTTTGATAAAGTAGCTGCGGTAGCCAGATTGTGTAATCTTGCAGGCTCAGGAATCATAAATTCAAACATGGTACGTTTACCATAGTTGTAGATCTGATTTTTCATTTTTTTATCCACCCACCTGTAAACTCCGGTAATGTGTTTCGGTTGTGCCGCGTCAGGATTGTTAGTGTCTGTTACTTTTCCACGATTGTCAAACTCATGTACATTGGTTTCTGTATATTCTTTAATGATTTTCTGAACTCTTTCTTTATTAATTTTTGTAAGAACTCTTTCCATGGCACGTTCGGTCAATTCCTGTGATTTAGCAACAGCTTGTCTCGTACTGTCATATTGAGCAGTATTATTGGCATAACTTGCTCCAACCTCTAGTTTCCATCCCCATGCTTTACCGGAAGCATTAGTATGAGCTTCAAAGCTCTGCTGTTTTTCAATCTCTTTAGCCACTTCAGTTTGCATTTCATTTCTGTCAGTTTTTGTAGTATCAGAAATTTTTTCAGTTTCTATAGATTCAGATGTAGTATCTGTAATTTCAGAATAATCTCTGGATACTGAAGACTTGTGACGTAATTCACTTGCCATTACGTTTTCAATATTAGAGACCTCACCAGGAACATAGGCATGAATACTTTGTTCAACTTTTAAATAATCCGCAATTCCCAATCTCTTTACACCAAAATGCTTTGGAATAAAAGTTCCCGGTTTAGGAGTCGTTCCCGGTTCTGAAGGGTTTTCAATTTCCTGTTTTACTCTTTCAGTATATAAAACTCCTGTATAAGGTTCATCCATAGCAAAACCGGAAAATTCCAGATTAGCTTCTTCGCCGTTGTTGAAAAATATTTTAATTCTTAATGTTCTGATGACTTTTCCGAACTTATTAATCAACATAGAAGGAAAAGTTACTTTATTACCCGAAACACTGATGTTGGAATAGGTTTCTTCATAAGTACCAAAGTCTGTAACCGCATAGATTTTTGCTGAAGCAGTTCCCCAAGTATTACTTTCTGCCTGATAATAGAATGTAATATAAGAATTGGTACCTGACTGTTGATTTGCTTTTAAATAATATGTTCTTGGAATTGTATTAGATAATGTATTTGTTGAGTCATTAACAGGAATCAATACTCCGCCTAGATTGGCATATACTCTTTCATTAAGAGAAGTTCTTTCAAACAAAAATTGAGTTTGAATACTTAATCTTTCATTTAATTCTTCAAAAACTTCTGCATAAGTATCAAATTCTTCATTGATTGAAACGGTTACTTCACCTAGCTGTAATTGTCTGTCTGATATCACATGGATTGAAGAGAAATCTAATTCTCGTCCGTTTGCATCTGTAAAAATAGTAACGAATAATTTTAAAGACTCTAAAGAAAGTTTAGCTTTAAAATCCTCAAAATTCAATTCATCCTTGTATTCGAAAGTAAATGGAGGAATGTTTAATTCACCTAATTCGGCATACCAAGCCCGAATTTCTTCTTCTGTTGTTTCTTCTGTAATTTTAGCTTCGATCTCCTCTAGCTTTCTATTATATTCATCGATTTCAGATTGATGTTCGGCTAAATAGCTTTTATAAGCAGCATCGTAAGCTTTATTTTTAATCTTATAATAAGCTTTTTGCGTTTTTTCTAATTCTGCTTTAAGTTTTTCTAAACTTTGTTTTTCTAAGCTGATCCCGGATAATTCTGAGATTTTTTCTCCTTCTGTTTTCAGTTGTTCCTGAACAGCCATTGGAAGTTGTTCGGCATTGATGGGATCTTCAAGACCAACTACTGATCTTCCTACTGTAAAAGCTCTGTTGGTAATATTTGTTGATCCTGAATTATCTGTTCCGTCACCGAAAAATCTTAACGGAAGAACTACTTTTGCTTCCAATGACTTGGCAATTAAATCTTCCCCATTGATTTTTGTTAATTCTTCGGTAACTGGCAATTTGCATACATATCCGTAATGAAGCGCTTTTAAAATGTGAATGATTGCTTCTTTTACGTAAAAATCGCTTTGCATTACGGTCTGAAACATCAGATTATCCCATAATGTGTGATATGTTACTGAAGTGGCTTTAGAATGTTCATCCATTGCTATATCTCTGTCCTGATCTGAAAGAGTTTCTCTCTTCGCAATTTTTCTTCCGATCTTTAAAAGTTCGGAAAAAGCTCCGGTTTCAATTTGAGCTTCTTTTTCGAAACCTGTCGGAATAAAAGATTTTGCCGCACGTTCCATTGCCTGGAATTTTGCTATCGCAGAATCTGTTTCAGAAACCTGACTGTCAAAAGCGCTGTCTAAATCTTTTGGTCTATGGATAAATCCTAAGTTATCAACTTTAGTTTCTGTAAGTTGAGGGTTTCTTAAGCTTACGAATCTGAAAAGTGTTTGTGATGCGTTGTTATTTGTATTCATATTATTTGTTGGTTTATAATTGATAATTCCTTCTCCAATTAAGGATTCTGCAACAGTAAAAGGAACTACTTTTGCTGAAGTATTTGTTGACATAATAGTCTGGGTTTAAAGTTTTTATATGACTGTTTGCGTCAGGCGCAGTATATAGTTTTTAATACAAGTGTTTTGACATATTATTTAGATTTTAAAGACTCGGTATATTTCAACCGAGACTATGATTTAATTTATTTATTCAGGATCAGATTCAAAACCATAGGGAATAGTGAGGCACTGACTTATACTAAAGGAAACATCTTCATCAGCTATTTTTGTAATTGTTAGAATATTAAATTTTGTGTCAACAATCACTTCACCATAATTATTATTAAATGGCAATACTCGTTGCGTCGTAAAACCTACATCAAATGGAAGAATTGCTTGTATTACAGGTGAACTTCCAGATAAAGAGCCAGACACTCTTAATCTAATGGTACAATAACTACTACCTTCCTCGTGTTCATAAGAAAGAAAACCATTAGTTATATGAGCGCCATCAATGAAAGTAAAGCTTGAACTATCAATTGTTCCTCTTGTTCTTTCTGGAGTTTTATCAACGAACCCTAAATAACCGTTGTCATTGCATACAACTTTTTTATTAAAACTTGTATTTCCTGTAACGTCTCGTATTCCTGATAAAAATAATCCAATTGGTGTAGCTTTAAACGCGTAATTATAACCAAGAGATACTTGACTTTTACATTCAACTATTGAGCCAGATGAATCAGTATAAATTCTATTTGCTGTCTTAGTAGGCGTTCCATTGTTATACCAAGAAATATGAGCAAAATCAGTACTTGAAGCTAAATTAGAATGGTTTTGGGTTGTACTATCAAGAAAATCAACAGCAAAATATTTACTATCTAAATCAATTGTAGCGCTAGCATTTGGTTTATTAGCAGTGTTACCCGAATCTAAAACAGACTGTAAATTAATAGAAGGTGTTGGTATAGAAGCAATAACTGTATCAACATAACCTTTATCTACTAAGTTTCTGTCTCCGAATTCAGGTCTTTGGGAATAATCTTCTCTATATTTAAAACCTCCTTTCTGAACATCTATTCTAGTATTAGTTAAGTCTGAATAATAGCTTTGAAAAGCTATCTCCTGTGAAGAGTGTGTAAATCTTGTTCCTGCATCAGTGCTATAAAAAAATTCTGCATTATAACCTCCGTTATCTAAATTCATAAAGATAGAATTACGCCCCATAGAAGCATAACCTCCATTATCTAAAACAGTTTGTAAATCAACAGTAGATAAATCAACAATACCTGAAAGTTTATCCCAACCAGCAACACCAGTATTGTTAAGGTCAAGAACGTAAACATAATTATCACCAGTATCTAAAAGGTTATAAACATCACCTTCTTCCATACTGGTAAGAACATTAAGAGCTGCTAAGTTCGCAACAGAACCTTTGATTTTGTAGATACCTGCAACTTCTGTAGGGAGTTTTTCATCTTTATGCCAATAGGAGTCTTGCCATTCCCAGAACTCTTCCTGTGTAGGTTTGTCACCATTTTCGAATAATTTTTTTAATTCTTCTTTTGATTTCATTTGTAATTTTATTTTTGATTTTAAATTAAATTTCGAAGTCTCTTTTTATTAGAGTCACTTCATTTCAGCCTTATTTTTTAAGGTGGTTTCCGGCAAAAGATATCCACCTTTCTTTTTAATAGAGAAAGTCATTTTGTGTGTTTTTTAACTGTTAATTTTTAGACATATTTCTGGCTGTTCAGGCTTTTTTAGGAGTTGAATTCAGAAAATTGTCAGAAAGATTTATGATTGTTTTTGTGTTTTTACTGATACTTCAAATGTACTATTGAGGAGCGACAGAAGTTGACGTGTTTTAATTTTATTGTATATTTTAATTGTAAAAATCCTCTTCTAAAACATCGCTTTCAAAATCTTCCCGGAAAAAGTTTTCGATGTCATTGAGGTAATTATCGTAATCGATCTCAATATGTTCAATGTCGCTCCATTCTATAGTATAAAGACTTTCATTAATGGAGATATGGGAATTGGGTTTTGATATTTCCATGCCTTGTTGTTTGGTGTTTTCATTAAGGTTTGAACAGAATGTTGGCTGTTCATCATTAGGGAATGTTGAATTCAAAAGTTATTTTTTTAGTTTTTAGTGATGATGTTTTGTGTTTTATTTATACTCCAAAAGTAGGAGTGAAAAGCGACAAAACTTGACGTGATTAAAATTATTTTAGAAAAATAATTATTTTCTTTTTTAAATACTTTTTGATCAGACGTTGGGAGATAAAGCTACTATAATCGAAATAACTTATATTAATACTTTATAAGTTAAAAAGCTTATATTTTATTTTTAATTAGTTTCTGGACAATTTGGTTCAATACCTCTCTGTTATCATCGATATAGCTTAATCCGGCTTGTATCAGATTTTCAATATTCGACCTTTTTACATTATCCATCGCAGGAGAAGCATTTTTCAATGAAGGATTCAGTCGGTAATAATTTTTCTGGTTTCTTGTTCCTAACGTCTGAAACATTTGGCAAAGCTGATAATCTACCGTTTCTGCGTTGGCTGACATTAAGATATCAATAATAGGATTGACCCAACCGATTTTTCCGGCTTTTTGCAGTTTTTTGAAAGAATAAGACTTTGATTCAATTCCGGTTCCGATCGAAACAATAATCATATCGTTTACACTTGGATGATTGGCTTTCTGATGATTTTTTAATACTTCCGCAAAAGGAATTTTTCTCGCTTCGGCATAAGCACAAAGTGCCGGATTATTGGCAAACATTCCTCCATCAATCAAGCTGAAAATCTGTCCGTACATCGATTTGATCTGAACTGGTGTAAAATAAGTAGGAGCCGCAGAAGTCGCTCTGCACACATCTTTTACATAGAAATTATCTGTATTTAAATGAGCATTCCATGAGTTGAATAATTTGGCTCTTCTGTTTTCGATGTCATAACTTGTGATTAGGCATGGTTTTATCAGTTCTTTTAATTCTAAATTTCCAAAAAAGTCATTCAGGTTTTTTTCAAGGGCTTCCTGGGAAATTTTTTCATTCAGTAATCCGAAAGGATTCACCAAACGTTCCCAAAAAGATACCTGAAATATGTCTCCCCCTTTTTCAGCATATAATTCTAATCCTTTTTGGATCGAATATTTTGCTTTCCGGTGTTCATCAGGACATAGAATAATAGATGCAATCAGCCCTCCTGTACTGCTTCCTGCAACAAGGTCGAAATAATCGCCAAGCTTTGCAGTGGGATGGTCAAGCAATTGCAGCTGTTCTTCCATGTAGCGCAGAATAATACAGGTGATAATTCCCCTGATTCCGCCTCCGTCTAAAGAAAGAATGGTTGTTTTTTTCATGTTTTTTATGCTTGTTTTTAAGAAATACATCGCTGTCTTAGACAAGTAAAACCAATAGATTCCAGAGAATTTATTGGTTTTAGCTTGTTTATAATGATTGCTTTTGATGTTTTTCTTTAAAGCAAAGATAAATCTGGGAAGCGACAGAACTTGTCGCATTAAAAAAATAAATACTCTATAAAAGAGTATTTATTTTGAATAGAGGTGATGGTAATGTATTCTTTTTCTAAAGGTTATAAGATTAAATTGGATAATTTATTATATAATGAGAATCCTCCTTTAATTGCAACATTATAAATTTCAAAACTTTCATCTAAAAATTTTTGACCAAAACCTTTATATGGCTCATTTAATAGCTTATCTGGAATTCTAAATTATATTCAATAAAGCCATCTTCAGAAAGTTCTGCTTTATTGGAAAATTTAGATAAATAATCTTCAAATTTCCAGTTAAAAACGCCAAAACTCGACGTGTAAAAAATAATTTAAAAGATTATATAATTTTCTTTATCACGAGGCATTTTCATTAATGTTCTCCAATTTGTTTTTACCAATCCTTTCTTAGTTGGAAAATTCTTTTTTTCAAAATGGGGAAGGTCTTTAAAGGTCTTCCAGTTTCCGCCCCAGTCCCAGCCGTGCTTTGCAAAAATTTTTACACATTCGTACCAGTCCGCGACCCGATCATTATCCCAGTCTTTTACAGTGTCCCAACTTGCGATTTTTCCGTCGATCATCAGACAGATATCAACGGCAAGTCCATAGTTATGGATGCTTTGACCGGCTTTGGCATTGGTCACTTTTTTTCCTGAAGTAATTCTTCCGATAGCATACAGCTTTTCCTGCTCCTCAAAACTCCTTAAACCCTGTGTGATTCTTACTTTGGCTCTTCCGGTTAATGCCTTATCACATTCTTCAATGATCTGTTTCACTACCTCTCTTACGTAGGGGTGAAGTTTTTCAATCCTCTGTTTCGTTACTTTATCCATAAAAATCAAATTTTTAGCATTTTTAGAAAACAAAATTAAGCCTGAATAGCGACAAAACTTGACGTGTTTAAAATAAATTAATGTTATGTAAATCAGTTGTTTAATTTAGTTTTAAAATTTTAAATAATTACAATATTCTATTTTAAAAATCATAATTTTGTATATTGAAATGTTCGTTTTTGAATCATGTACGCTTTAGTCGATTGCAACAATTTTTTCGTTTCCTGTGAAAGAACACTGGATCCGAAGCTTGAAAATGAACCCGTTGTTGTGCTTTCCAACAACGACGGTTGTGTTGTATCCAGAAGTAAAGAAGCGAAAGATCTCGGAATCCCGATGGCGGCTCCGGCTTTTAAATACAAGGAGCTTTTCAAAGAGCACAGTGTAAAGAGTTTTTCTGCAAAATTCGAACTCTATAATGCTAAAAGCCAGGAGGTCATTAATATTGCTAAATCCTATGTCATAGAATATGAAATTTATAGTATTGACGAGCTTTTTCTAAATCTTACCGGTTTCAAATACATCAATATTTATGATTATTGTATTGAAATTAAAGATAAAATAAAAAAAGAAGTCAATATTCCCGTAAGTATAGGAATTGCTCCAACAAAAACACTTTGTAAAGTTGCTAACAGAATTGTCAAAGAATTTCCGGATCAATTTAATGGCGTTTATATTTTAGATACTTCCGACAAAATTGAAAAAGCTCTAAAATGGTTAAATATTGGTGATGTTTGGGGGATTGGAAGAAAATTGGCGGTAAAAATGTATGACAACGGGGTTTTCAAGGCATGGGATTTATTGCAGAAACCGGAAATATGGGTTCGTAAAATCATGGGAATTCAGGGTGTAAGAATGATTAATGAACTAAAAGGAATCCGTCAATTGGAACTGGATGCTCCGTCTCCGAAAAAATCAATTGCAGTGACCAGAAGTTTTATGGAAATGCTGACGAAGAAAGAAGAGGTTCGTGAGCGGGTAGAAACTTTTGGAATGTATTGCTCAGAACGTTTGAGAAAACAAAATACTTGCTGTAAGATGGTGACGGTTTTTGTGCAGACCAACCGTTTCAGAAAAGATCTGCCCGAATATAGAAAAGCAATGACTCAAATTCTTCCCAATCCAACAAATTCATCAATTTTGATAGGAAGGGTAGTGAATGAACTGTTTGAAGCCATCTATAAAGAAGGTTTCCATTACAAAAGAGCGGGTGTTTTTGTGAATGATTTTGTTCCTGAGGATCAAAGACAAATCAGCTTTTTTGAAGAGGATATTCAAAATCAGCATTTGCCGGTAATGAAAGCCATGGATGCAATGAATAAAAAATTTGGGAAAGATAAAGTGCGTCTTGGAAGCATGAGTGGACAAAATACTTTCGGACGTGCAAAATTATCTCCGGAATATGAAGCGTTTTTAAAAAATAATACTCTTCCTGAAGCTAATTTTAGATTCCACTAAAAATTTAGTTAAATAGACGGGATTCGTGTTCCGATATATTATTATAATCTAATTAGTTTTATTTGCCTTTGCCAATTACTTTTTAGTCATATATTTCCAGTTTCTCGCTTTCCCTTCAGAAATCCACTCTATAGCCTGTTCCATTCGTTTGTTTCGGGTAGTTTCTGTTTTGGCTTCTGTAAGCCAGCTGATATATTCTTTTCGGAATGATGGTGAACCTTTGGTAAACTTCTCTAAAGCTTTTTTATTTTGTTCCAGGGCTGCATGAAAATAATCAGGAACTTCGGTTTCCGTTTTTGAAGAAGGTGCCTTTTTCAGGGTAACTCCCATATCGGTAAGCTCCATGGCTTCCAAAATCATTTCTTTCAGCAGGGATTTTGCAGGAAGATTTTCAATTTTAGTGATTTTTCCTAAGCTGAACATATTGGTTTTCTCGACATCGGTTTCAATATTTTTGAGTGTTTTCATTTCATTATGGAGCCAAAATCCCAGGCTGCAATACTGCTTAAATGAAACCATAGAGCAAAGAATTTTTCCTTTATACATAAAAGTCGGGAACTTCCATTTGATGGCTTCTTCTATATCCGGACAGATTTCGTGAACGATTTCGCGGATATAATTTAAAATTGGTTTTGCAAAATCCTGAGATTTCTCAATATACTCATCAACCTTTGTATTGTATTTTTTCATAACTTTATTGAAATAACTGTACGGTTTCATTGACAAGAAATTTCACCTGATCAGGTCTTCCTCTGTCTGTTTTAGGAAGGTTGTTATAACTTCCGGTTCTTACGATGACCATATTGTGTTCGGGAATCATGATAATATATTGACCTTGAAGCCCTAAAAAATAATAATGTTTTATAGGATTGTCATTATTGATCCAGAACCCCATTCCGTAAATATCCTCAGATTTTTTGGTCGGCGTTCTCATCTGATTAATGAAATCAAGATTCAGAATCTGCTGGTCTTCTGCTTTTCCGTCATCCAGAAATAACTGTCCCAGTTTGGCAAAATCTCGTGCATTGGAATGAATGCAGCAGTATGTCTTTTCCATCCCGCTTTCATCGGTGCTCCACTCCGCATGTTGCTCCATTCCCAAAGGAATCCAGAATTTTTCTGATAAATAGCTTGCTAATGGTTGATCGATGGCTTTTCTCACAGCAAAACCGAGAAGTTGTGTAGATCCGCTTTGATACTCAAATCTTTGGCCCGGATTTTCTTTGAATTTTCTTGAAAAAGTAGCATCAATAAGACTTTTCCCATAGTAGGCTTTTGCGTTGGGCAAAAAAGGGTTTTTGTAATCTTCATCCCAATTCAGGCCGGCTTCCATCTGGGCTAAGTTTTTAAGCGTTAGTTGACCTCCGAATTCTTTATTCTTAAATTCTTCAAAATAATCGGAGAATTTATCATCAATACTTTTTATTTTACCTTCTTCCAAAGCTTTTCCCAAAAGCATTACAGTAACGGCCTTTGCCATAGAAAAAGAATTGGTTTTTGAGAGTTGATTATAACCGTTCCAGTATTGTTCATGAACCAGTTTTCCGTTTTTTACAACAAGAAAAGAAGCGGTATTGGATTGAATTAAATCATCAACTATGTTTTTCGGTAATTCTGTTTTGTTATATTCAGAGGCTTCTTCCCAGAGTTTGGGCATTTTTGTAGCGATGAGGTTGCTGGAGAATAACTTGCCATCATCAATATTGGCACTGGATTTTCCGCGCAGATAGGTTTTTGAAATGCCATTAAAAATATAAGCATACCCCAAAAGGTACATGATGATTACCAACGCAATAATACAGGTAATGAAGTAGAAGAAGATTATCATATCATTTGATCTGTAACAAATTTAAAATAATTTTAAAAACGTGAAACGGAATGATCCAGTTTTATGAGTATATGATGAAAAAATGTTTTTTTTGCTTTTATAATAGGCTTTACCGCATTGTTAAGAAATAGTACAAAAATTGATACTGTTATTTTTTCATGGTCAAGTTTGTCAACCAAAACATCGATTCAAATATATCTTGATAAAAAAATAAAGCCCTGATTTCTCAAGGCTTTTCATTTATATTTTTGAAAGTAAATTTCTGAAATTCGTTTTTTCATCGATGATTCTTCTCAGTTCAGAAACAGGAACTCTTTCCTGCTGCATGGTGTCTCTGTCTCTGATCGTCACGGTGTGATCTGTTAATGAATCGTGATCAATGGTGATACAGTAAGGTGTTCCGATGGCATCCTGTCTTCTGTAACGTTTCCCGATCGCGTCTTTTTCTTCGTAGAATAAGTTGAAATCATATTTCAGATCGTTGAAAATCTTTTCTGCATATTCCGCTAAACCATCTTTCTTCATCAATGGAAGAATCGCCGCTTTAATTGGTGCTAAAGCAGGAGGTAAAGATAAAACCGTCCTTTCTGAACCGTCTTCCAATACTTCGTCTCTTAAACAATGAGAGAAAATAGAAAGGAATAATCTGTCTAAACCAACCGAAGTTTCAACAACGTAGGGAACATAGTTTTCGTTTCTTTCAGGATCGAAGAACTGAAGCTTTCTTCCTGAGAACTCTTCATGTGCTTTTAAATCGAAATCGGTTCTCGAGTGAATCCCTTCAAGTTCTTTGAATCCGAATGGGAAATTAAACTCAATATCAGCTGCAGCATTGGCATAGTGAGCTAACTTCTCATGATTGTGGAATCTGTAGTTTTCATCACCTAATCCTAAAGCCAGGTGCCAGTTGAGACGTTTTTGCTTCCACTGCTCATAGAATTCAAGTTCTGTTCCTGGGGCAACGAAAAACTGCATTTCCATTTGTTCGAATTCACGCATTCTGAAAATAAACTGTCTTGCAACGATCTCATTTCTAAACGCTTTTCCGATTTGAGCAATACCAAAAGGAAGTCTGTGACGTGAAGTTTTCTGAACATTTAAAAAATTAACGAAGATACCTTGAGCAGTTTCCGGTCTTAGATAAAGATCCATTGCCGAATCTGCAGAAGCTCCTAGTTTAGTTCCGAACATCAGGTTGAATTGTCTTACTTCCGTCCAGTTTTTAGAACCTGTATCAGGATCAGCAATTTCCAGTTCTTCAATTAAAGCTTTTACATCAGCAAGATCCTCATTTTCCAGAGATTTTGCCAATCTTGAAAGGATAGCTTCCCTTTTTGCTCTGTATTCCAATACTTTTGGATTGGTAGCTTCAAATTGAGCTTTGTCGAAAGACTCACCGAATCTTTTCGCTGCTTTTTCAATTTCTTTGTTTTCTTTATCTTCAATTTTTAAGCAGTAATCTTCTACCAAAACATCCGCTCTGAAACGTTTTTTAGAATCTTTATTATCAATCAATGGATCGTTGAAAGCGTCTACGTGTCCCGATGCCTTCCAGGTTGTTGGATGCATAAGGATTGCCGAATCGATACCTACAATATTTTCGTTAAGCTGTACCATCGCTTTCCACCAATATTGTTTGATATTATTTTTAAGTTCGGCACCGTTTTGTCCATAATCATAAACAGCGGATAAACCATCATAGATCTCACTCGAGGGGAAAATAAAACCATATTCTTTCGCGTGAGAAATCACTTTCTTGAAAACATCTTCTTGCTTTGCCATAATTTTTTTAACGTCTGAAGTGCAAAAATAATGTTTTTTATCGGGAAAATATTAATATCGGTAAGAACCTACATTGGATATAGACATTAAAAAGTATCCGCCCAAACCGACAATCAATAAAATACCGGCAATAATCAATAATAATATTCTTATTGTTCTGTGTTTTTTAGGATCTGTAGCGGCTAAGGTAAGGGCACCCGCAATGATAGAGATGATTATCAGTGATTTGAAAAAGCTAAAATAGTCTATCATAATTTTTAAACTTCCTGTTTTACGAATGTAAAGAAATTTGATGAAGGTTTTATTAAAATTAAGTAGGAAGTTTTCAGGGGCCAGGAACCGGCTTTCTCTACTCGCCTTTTCTTTAGTTTGGCCGCGGCGGCAAAGCCGCCGCAGCCAAACTAAAGAAAAGGGCTCAAACATACCACCTAATCAGGGCTAAAGATCAGCTGAAAATTTCTACTTTTGCACGATGTTAGAAATTCTTTATCGCGACGAACATCTTATTGCCATCAACAAGCCTAGCGGATTATTGGTTCACAAATCATTTTATGCGGGAGAAGCCGATACGTATGCGATTCAGGAACTGAAAAAGCAGATCGGGCAAAAAGTTTATCCGGTGCATCGGTTAGACCGAAAAACTTCAGGCGTTTTATTGTTTACTTTAGATAAAGATACGCTGAGAATGATGAGTACTCAATTTGAAGAAAAAGTAGTTGAAAAGAAATACATAGCCATTCTCCGAGGCTGGGCAAAAGAAGAAGAAACCATCGATTACGATTTAGTTAACGAAAATGAGGTCAAGCAAAGTGCGGTCACGAATTATCGTCGTCTGCAGACTTCGGAAATAGATTTACCTTTTTTGAAACACCAGACTTCGAGATACTGTCTGGTAGAAGCAATTCCCGAAACGGGAAGATTTCATCAGCTGAGAAAGCATTTTAAGCATATTTTACATCCGATTTTAGGATGTAGAAAACACGGCTGCAATAAACAGAATAAATTGTGGTTGGAAACATTTGGCATCAATAAAATGACGCTTCATGCGCATCAATTGATATTCAATCATCCTATTTCTAACGAAAGAATTACGGTAAATGCTACTATAGATGAAGAATTCAAAAGGGTTGGAGATATTTTGAATTTTGATCTGAGTTTGTATTCTTGATTTAAGCGCAAAGATTTAATGATTTGAATTTTTGATTTATAGAAAGGCAAAGACAAATAAATTTGCTTCGCAAAGCTTGAAAATAGAGCTTCATCAAATCAACTTGTTGATTAATACTTTGCTAACTTACTTATAATACGATTAATAATAAGATCTTTGCGTTAAAAAGCTGTACTGCAAATTTTACAGAGTACGCGGATATTTGATTTTATAGATGTCATTTATAATACGTTTTTTCATAAAATATCATAGGGTAACCAGACATTAATTTTAAAATGAGTATTTTTGTAAAACTTTTTTTCAATGTACAAATCGCTCATTCGTCCGATCCTTTTCAAATTCGATCCTGAAGAAGTACATCACTTTACTTTTTCAATGCTTAAGAATTTTGGATTTCTTACTAAATTATTTTTACCTAAACCTATTGAAGACAAACGTTTGGAAAGAGAGGTTTTTGGATTAAAATTTAAAAATCCTGTAGGACTGGCTGCCGGTTTTGATAAAAATGCGGTTTTATTTAATGAACTGGGTGATTTAGGTTTCGGATTTGTAGAAATTGGAACGGTAACTCCGAGAGCTCAAGCCGGAAATCCTAAAAAAAGATTGTTCCGTTTGATCGAAGATGGTGGAATTATCAACAGAATGGGATTCAATAATGAGGGACTACAAGCAGCGATCGAAAAGCTGAAAGGCAACAAAGGAAAAATCATCATTGGCGGAAACATCGGAAAAAATACAGACACAGCGCCGGAAAATTATACTCAGGATTATCTGGATTGTTTTGAAGGACTTCATCCTTATGTAGATTATTTTGTTTTAAATGTGAGTTGTCCAAACGTCGGAAGCCACGCGAAACTGGAAGATGTTGAATATCTGAGAGAGCTGATTACTGCTGTTAAAGAAATCAATCAAACCAAACCGACCCAAAAACCAATTCTTTTAAAAATCGCTCCGGATTTGAACAATCAGCAATTGGATGAAATTATAGAATTAATTGCCGAAACAAAAATCGACGGAATTGTAGTTTCCAATACATCGGTGAACAGAGAAGGGCTGAAAACCTCTCCTGAAGTTTTAGAACAAATCGGAAACGGTGGTTTGAGTGGAAAACCAATCCGTGAAAGAAGTACAAAAATGATCAAATATCTTTCCGATAAAAGCAACAGAGCATTTCCTATCATCGGAGTTGGAGGAATTCATTCTGCAAAAGATGCGATTGAGAAACTTGATGCGGGAGCTACTTTGGTTCAGCTGTATACTGGTTTTATTTATGAAGGTCCTGAATTGATTAATGATATTAATAAAGTGATTCTAACGAGAGCAAGTCGTTTACCAAAATAAAAAAATAAATCAGAAGAGGGTTTTTACTCTCTTTTTTATTGCAAAAATGTTAGGGATTGTCATTTCGACGAAAGGAGAAATCTATTCATTATTAATAGATTCTTCATTACCCTTCGTTTCATTCAGAATGACAGTAAATTACTAAAAAGAAACAATTTTATTAAAGGAAAAAGTGAGCGATCGTATAAATAATCAACCCTACCAATCCACCAACTAAAGTTCCGTTAACACGTATGAATTGAAGGTCTTTCCCCACTTCCAGCTCCAGTTTTTCACTTAATTCCTTCCCCTGCCAGTTTCCAACGGTTGAACTGATGAGGTTTCCGAATTGATGAGTGTTTTTCAGAATATACTTATAAGCTGTGACGCGGATCCAGTGATCAATTTTGTGTTGAAGATTTTCGTCAGTTTTTAAATTTTGTGAAAATTCATTCAGATTTTTTGAAATATAATTCTTTAATGAGGATTGATCTTCCTGCAATTCTTTTTTCAATGTGTTTTTAATGGAAATCCAGATGTCATGTGAATATTCATCCAGTTTATTACCTTTTAAAAGATCATTCTTAATAGTTGCAAACTCATCCTCCCATTTCGGATCTTGTTTTAACTCGTTGGAGAAGCCATAAATTTTTTGGGTAATCAAGGTCCTGATTTCGTGGTTAGGATTTTCTTCAATTTCTTTAAAAAAATCTGAAAGTCCGCTTGCAATTTTATCGGCAATTTTATTGTCAACAAAAGCCGGAATAAAAGAATAGCTCCCTTTTTTTACCCGTTCCTGGATCATTTCATCATTCTCAAGAATATAATTTTTGATTTGAGAGGAAAGATTCGTGATGATTTTCTGATGGTCGTTTTTGTCTAAAAGATAATGGATCCCGTTTCCAAGAATAACGTTTAATTTAATAGTATCCGTCATCTCCGAAACCTTTTTACTTATGAAATGGCTCACTTCCGAATCATCAAGTTTGTTTAAAATATCTAAAACAATATCCGAAAGATTTTTAATTAAAATTTCCTGGTTTTTCTCTTTTACCAACCATTCTCCTACAAAGCCGGAAACCTTTAATTTCTGAATATAAGGACGAATATTCTGAGGGGACAGAAAGTTATTCACTACGAAACTTCCCAGGTTGTCTCCTAATCTTTGCTTGCTGTTCTCAATAAGGTTTGTGTGCGGAATAGGTAACCCAAGAGGGTGACGGAAGAGTGCTGTAACCGCAAACCAGTCTGCCAAAGCACCTACCATCGCAGCTTCAGAAAATGCGCGAACGTAGCCTATCCAATGTGAGTCTACCGTTTTCTGTAAAAGTGTAGTTCCTATAAAAACGATCGCCATCAAAATAAATAATCCGGTGGCAAATGCTTTGTATTTTCTTAACTGTTTTCTTTTGGTCTCATCATTCATATTCTCAAATTTAGTAAATTTGGTTGTGAACTTATGATTTATTGTAACCACAAAAGTCACAAAAGATTTAAAATATTCCTATGGAAAACCAAGCAAAAAACAATCCATACTATTCCAGAACAGATACTGAGAAACTCGATATTCCCAATGAGGAATGGAAAAAGATCCTTGCTCCGGATTTATACGCAATTTCAAGAGAAGCAGCAACAGAAAGACCCTTCACCGGAAAATATAATGATTTTGATGAATTGGGAGAGTACTATTGTGCAGTTTGCGGGAATCATTTATTCCGTTCAACTACCAAATTTTCGAGCAGCTGTGGCTGGCCGAGCTTCTTTGAAGCCGATAAGGAAGGGGTATATTATAGAAGAGATTTAACGTATGGAATGGATCGGGTAGAGGTGCTTTGCAAGAGATGTGATTCGCATTTAGGACACGTATTTGATGATGGTCCGAAACCTACCGGATTACGTTACTGTATGAATTCTATCAGCCTTGAGTTTGTTCCTGATTCGGAAAAATAAATGTGCTTTAAATCACAAAATCAGGAAGTTAAAGTTTCTTAAATTGAGTTAAAATTTGTGGAGTTATTATGGTTCGACTTATTATGTTTTATAAATTTGCCCCACTCAATTGGATTTAACATAATATTGAATGAAAGGATTTTATAGCGTATTAAGTATTGTTTATATGGTTACGACTTCATTCTATTTGTCTCCAAAAAAGGCAATTGCAACGAATGAAATCAATACAAAAAAAGTTGAAAGAGTAGCAGACACGAAATCTGAGAAGACCACAAATACAGTATCTTCATCAGAAGCATTATACAAATCTATTGCATTTGAACAGGGACATGAACTTAACGAAGAAGTTTTCTTCAAAGCCTTAACTGGTTTTGAGAATTTGAAGAAAGCTGGTTTGCTTAATCAAGACTCGCATCTTCTTACAGTATGCGATTTTTCTATGTCTTCAAATGCAAAAAGACTTTGGGTAATTGATACTGAAGAAAAGAAAGTTTTATTCAATTCTTTGGTCGCTCACGGGAAAAATACAGGTGAAGAATTTGCAACCAATTTTTCAAATACTGAAAGTTCACTTCAGAGCAGCTTAGGTTTTTACATTACTGATGCAACCTATACCGGAGACAACGGGTTTTCTCTAAGACTGCTGGGAATGGATAAAGGATTTAATGATGCTGCTTACAGAAGAGCGATCGTAATGCACGGTGCAGATTATGTAAGCGAATCGTTTGCCGCAATGCACAAAAGAATCGGAAGAAGCTGGGGATGCCCTGCAATTCCGAGAGATTTGACACAACCGATCATTAATACTATAAAAGGAAGAAACCTTCTTTTTATTTATTATCCCGATCAGAATTACCTTTCCCGATCGGAATGGTTGAAATCATAAAAACAAAAAGCAGTCAAAATATGACTGCTTTTTTGTTTTGAAGTTACTGGACGTATTCTTTAATGATATTTCTGGCTTCTTCGATATTATTGCTGATTCTGGCGATTATTTTCCCGTTTTCATCAATAATTAGATGAAGAGGGTAGCCTGTTGCGTTCACCTTCTTTTGGAAGTCTTTATTGATATCAAAGAAATTGATCCAGTCGGCATTATTTTTCTTTAAAATATTTGTTGCTAATTCCATTCTGGTGGTGGTGCGTTCATCCGTAATTGTAATGAAGTTTACTTTTTTATCTTTGTAATCATTATACAGATTTACAATTTCCGGCATGCCTTTTATGCAAGGAGCGCAAGTGGTAGACCAATAATCTATAAACGTTAATTTATACTTCTTAAAATCTTCAGAAGTCAGTTTATTCTGTTTATCAAAATAAATATCAGGAATCTTTTGCCCGATTGAGGTAGATTCTTCAGCTTTTAAACGGGTTTCAATACCTTTATACAGCTTATTTTGTTTGAATTTTGCTGAAAATAAGTTCATATTTTTCAGATAGTCCGGGTGATAATTGTACTGTGTATAATCATTTACAATTTCCCATAATGCAACATAAGAACCTGGATTTTTCTTGATGTATTCCGCAAGAAACTTCTGCTTTTTATCCAGACTTACTAAGCTATCTTGTTGGTAAGGATTGTTTGATTTTACATAAAATTTTTCCAATGCTTTCTGTAAAGCTTTATATTCTTTATTGGTTGGTGTATCTAGATTAAGATCTAAAAAATTGATGTTTTGTGGCAGATCAATTTTATATTTTCCTTTTTCCAGGAAAAATATTTTCGTTCCGGAAGCAGATTTATTTTTTTTATCCAAATACACAAAAGCTACAGGTTGAGGATATTCTATAAAGCCATTGATAAGATTCTCTTTTTGAATTTTTAGAAAATATAATGAATGATCCGATCCAAATTTTGAAATATTTTTATCCGGTTTTATGTTGAATGTGTAAAGGTCTCCAAACCCTTTTCTTGTCATTGGAGCTCCTAAAATAAGACTGTCATTGATATATGAGTCAGAGGTAAGATCAATTTCAAAATTGTTTTGAGAATAAATGAAATTTGAAATTAAAATTAATAGAATATACTGAAATCGCTTCATAAAAATATTTTGTTGTGTAGGTACGAACTTACAAAAAACTTAATACATAAAAAATCCTTGCCATAAAAATACAAGGATTATAATTATTCTCATTAAAATTTTCCGCCATATTGTCATTCTGACGAAGGAAGAATCTATTATTAACTTTTAGATATATACATCTGCCAAACCTAAGAGATTTATTCTAAAAATTAAGAAAACTTCTTGAAGATCAAAGTTGCATTGTGGCCTCCAAATCCAAAAGCATTGCTCAAAGCGTAATTGATATTCTTTTCCTTAGCCTCTCCAAAAACAATATGAATATCTTTTGGAATATTTTCATCGATCTTGTGGAGGTTAATTGTTGGTGGAATAATCCCGTTTTCAATCGCTTTGATTGAAAGAATAGCTTCCGCTGCTCCGGCTGCTCCCAATAAATGCCCCGTCATCGATTTCGTGGCACTGATATCAAGATTTTTACTTCCCTTAAATAGTTTATTAATACCATTCAGCTCAACCAGATCACCCATCGGAGTAGATGTTGCATGAGGATTGATATAGTCAATATCTTCCGTATTGATTCCGGCTTCATGTAAAGCCAGTTGCATCGCTTTGATCGCTCCAACTCCGTCCGGATGTGGTGCCGTCATATGATAAGCATCGGCTGTCATTGCTGCACCAACTAATTCTGCATAGATTTTTGCGCCTCTTGCTTTGGCGTGTTCATATTCTTCTAAAATTAAGGCTCCTGCACCTTCTCCCATTACAAAACCATCTCTTTCTGCATCATAAGGCCGGCTCGCAGTTGCAAAATCATCATTTCTTGTAGACATTGCTTTCATAATCGAAAAGCCTCCAATAGAAGCAGGTGAAATAGCAGCTTCGGAACCACCGCTCACAATAACTTTCGCTTTTCCCAAACGGATATAATTGAAGGCGTCCATCAATGCTGTATTTCCGGTTGCACAAGCCGAAATCGTGGTATAATTGATGCCTTGAAGTCCAAATTTCATAGAAATCATTCCGGAAGCCATGTTTGCGATAAATTTAGGAACGAAAAATGGGTTGAATCTTGGTGTTCCGTCTCCTGCAGCGAAATTCATCACTTCGCTTTCGAAAGTCCACATTCCGCCCTGTCCTGTTCCCCAGATTACTCCGGTATCGAACGGATCCATGTTTTCCAGTTCAAGTCCTGAATCTTTCAGAGCTTCTGCTGTAGAGTACATAGCGTATTGTGAAAAAAGATCACTTCTTTTGATTTCGTTGTGTGTCAAATGAATTTTAGGATCAAAATTTTTGACCTCACAAGCGAAATGTACTTTAAATTTTTCTGTATCGAAATGGGTGATTGTATTAGCCCCACTTACTCCGTTGATGCTGTTGTTCCAGAATTCTTCAACATTATTTCCCAAAGGCGTCACTGCGCCAAGACCAGTAATAACAACTCTTTTCATTTAATTATTGATTTTGAATAAATTAGAGGTTCCTCGTGCAATTAAGCGTGTTTTATCTGCGTTCCATATTTCGCACTGCGCGTTTACAAATTGCTTCCCTCTCTTGATGATTTTAGTTTCAGCTACAATATTATCATTTTCTTTTGCAGTTGAAAAATAATCAATGACATTATTTATAGTAGTGATGAAAGATTGTTCGTTTAAGGAAAATATAGTTGCTCCTATGACATCATCAATAATTGCTGCTGTTACGCCACCGTGAAGATTTCCGATCGGGTTGAGCCATTCTGTTCTTACGGTGTATTGAAACTCCAGTTGCCCTTCCTCTGCTGAAAGAACAATCGGATTGAGCCACTTCATAAAAGGCGATGGCGGCTGATCAAATTCTTTTCCGATGAATTGTTTTAATTGTGCTAATCTATCCATACTTCAATTTTTATTTTTCTAAAATCATCGTTACGCCTTGTCCGCGAGCGGCACAGATCGAAATAAATCCTTTTCCGCTTCCTTTTTCATTTAATAATTTAGCTAATGTTCCGATAATTCTTCCTCCTGTGGCTGCAAAAGGATGTGCTACTGCAAGGCTTCCGCCTTTTACGTTTAATTTGTCTCGATTGATTTTCCCCAATGCTTTTTCCAGTCCGAATTTTTTAGCCAGATCATCATTTTCCCAGATTTTTAAGGTTGCTAAAACCTGTGCTGCAAACGCTTCATGAATTTCATAATAATCAAAATCTTCCAGACTCATTCCGGCTTTTTTCAGCATTCTGTCGGCTGCAAAAACGGGAGCCAATAATAAATTTTGTTTATTTTCAACGTATTCAATTCCTGCCACTTCCGAAAAGGTGATGTATGCTAAAATGGGTAAATTATTTGCTTTTGCCCATTCTTCACTCGCCAATAAAACCGCTGAAGCGCCGTCTGTAAATGGTGTTGAATTTCCTGCTGTTAACGTTCCGTCTTGTTTGTCGAAAGCGGGTTTTAATAAAGCTAATTTTTCTAAACTTGTATCGCGACGAAGATTATTATCCGTATTTAAACCAAAAGCCGGCGTAATCATATCATTGAAAAATCCTTCGTCATACGCTTTTGCCATATTTTGATGACTTTTAAAGGCTAATCCATCCTGTTCTTCACGGGAAATCTGATAATATTTTGCCGTAATTTCTGTGTGACCGCCCATTACCAAACCTGTCTTTGGTTCCTGACCTTTGTAAGGAATTGGCATCCAGTCTTTCAGTTTCGGACTTAATAATTGTTTGATTTTTCCAAAAGCAGATTTTTCTTTATTGGCTTTTAATAAAGCTTTTCTTAATCTTGGTGAGGATTCAAAAGGGATATTGCTCATGGCTTCAACACCACATGCAATTCCACTTTCAATCTGCCCTAAAGCAATTTTATTCCCAATATAAATGGCTGCTTCAATTCCTGTATCACATGCTTGCTGAAGATCACATGCAGGCGTTGCGGGATCGAGAGATGTTTCCATAACGGATTCTCTGATGAGGTTGCTTTCGGAAATATGCTTGATTACTGCACCTCCGGCAACTTCTCCTAAAAGTTTTTCTTTCAGGTTGTAACGATCTATTAAGCCATTCAAGGCAGGAACCAGTAAGTCCTGATTTCCTTTATCTGCATACGCTGTATTGATTCTGGCAAACGGAATTCTGCTGTATCCTACAATTGCCACTTTTTTTGTTTCCATATCGTGATTTTTATGATGGAAGGATTTTTAATTCTTTATCAATAATTAATAATATTCTGTCTAAAGCAAGATTGAGGTATTTTTCATCACCTGTTGTTTTTGACAGTAAAATTCCGCCTTCAACGATCATAATAAATAATGATCCGAACTCTTCTGCGTTTATTTCGGTATTAATTTCACCCTTTTTCTGCCCCTCGATTATAACATCGGAAATATTATTTATCCAGGTCTTAAAAGATTCTGTAACCTGTTTTTTTAAATTCGGGAAGGTGTCGTCGGCTTCTGTTGCAGCGTTCATCAGTGGACAACCGCCAGTTTCGAAGACGGTTTTCCAGTTTTTACGGTAAAAATTAACAAACGCATATAATTTATCAATTGTTGCCGGAAATTCTTTGCCTAAAGTGCGAGCCATATTTCTTCCCAATAAACTCGAATTGTACTTATACGCTTCTAGCGCAACTTCATCCTTATTTTCAAAATTTCCATAGATGCTCCCTTTGGTTAATCCGGTTGCTTCCGTTATGTCAGAAAGAGATGTAGAGGTATACCCCTTTGTGTTGAACAAGGACGCCGTTTTCTCAATAATGAATTGTTTTGTCTTTTCTGCTTTTGACATTTTCAATTAATTATGATGCAAATATACAAAAATATACCAATCGGTATATTTTATTTGGAAATTAAATCTGAGTCTGGTATTGAGCTCAGATTTAATTATTTTTTATGTATCAATTTTGTTTGGAAACTAAACTAAAGTAGCACTTAAAGTAATTTCAAAGTTGAAAGCGGCACTTACAGGACAGCCTTCTTCTGCGATTTTAGCATATTTCTGAAACTCTTCTTCTGAAATTCCAGGAACTTTTGCGGTTAATGTTAATTCGGATTTAGTGATTTTTCCAATGTTCGGGTCTAAAGTGATCACTGATTTTGTAGTTAATTCTTCAGGCGTGAAACCAGCCTGAGAAAGTTCTGCGCTCAATTTCATGGTAAAACATCCTGCGTGAGCTGCTGCCAATAATTCTTCCGGGTTTGTTCCAACTCCGTCTGCAAAACGGCTGTTGAAAGAATATTGAGTCTGGTTTAATGTTGTACTTTGTGTAGTGATATGTCCGTTTCCTTCTTTGATGGTACCGTTCCAAACGGCTGTTGCGTTACGTCTCATAATAATTGTTTTTTTTGTTTTAAATATTTTTATTTTTTGATGTTACAAAGGTATTACGGATATCGTTCCGGATAAATAGATAAAAAGAACTAAATATTGTACTTTTTTCCCGAACTGTAATTTTTCTTGAAATTTGTAGGTGTGCTTCCGATTTTATTGGTGAAAAGCCGGTTAAAATAAGCTGGATCTTCGTAACCCAAATCATAAGCGATTTCTTTTACGGGCTTATCTGTATAAAATAAGAGCCTTTTGGCTTCCAGCAGAATTCTGTTTATGATAAACTGGTTGGGAGATTCAATATGGAGACTTTTGAATTTATGGGTTAATGTTTTCGGTGAAATGTGCAGCAAATCTGCATAATCTGCCACATTATGCTTTTCCCTGAAATGAATTTCAAGATGTCGGCTAAAATCACGGAAAACATCCAATTCGTTGCTCGGGATTTTTATCTCATCATTATCCAGGTTTTGCTTTTTCCATTTCCTGGTAGCACGGATAATGATCTGTTTCACGTATGTTCTGATCATTTCCTCGGCAGAAGAATCTTTCCATTCCAGTTCGTCTTTGATGCTTTGAAATAAATTTTTAATGATGATGCTTTCATGTTCATCAAGCTCCACAAAAGGAATTTCAAAAACATTATGGAAAAGAAGGCCGTCACAGGCAACTTCTTTATCATGAATCTGGATACAGTAAAAATCGCGGTTATAATATAGAAGATTAGACTCTTCAATTCCTTTTTCTACTTGTATATGCTGATTCGTAAGGAAAAATAAAGCGGGGTTTTCTGTTTTATAATGTTTAAAGTCTACTGTCAATTCATAACCAGAAGGAACGTAGAAAACTTTAATTTCAGATTTATAGTTGGTGTCTTTAAATGTCAGCAGATTGTTTTCAGAGAAAGTTTCGAAACCCAATTTCTTGTAATGATCTTCAAAAATAAGCGTCTGCGACATAGATTTACTTTACCCTAAAGATACAAAAAAGCATGATTTCTTAATTATTAAATTAATGAAACCATGCCTTTTTATTTGAAAATTTGAAAATGAAGTAATTTGAAAATCACTCAAACTCTCTAACGCTTTACACGTTCAAACTTAGAAAGTCACATCAAGTCCAACGTAAAAGTTTGCCTTCATTATTGGAGCGTAAACCATTCCGCCGTCAAAATAATTCCCGAAAGGATTTTTAAAATCGACAATTGCATTTTTTTGATAGTAAGAGGTCAGATTTTCACCACCTAAATAAGCTCTGATTTTTTTATTGAAATTCCTTGAAATCTGAGCGTTTAAAACCGCATAAGATTCAGAATATGCAGGCAATTGAAATTCCTCAGGATTGGTTGACGTGTTGGGAAGCCTTTGTTTTCCTACCCAATTCAGCGTTGTATCAAAACTCCAGAAACCGCCTGTTGTATTTTTGTTGGTTGAATAAGCTAGATTCACAAAACCTCTGTGCTTCGCCATAAACGGAACTTGACGTCTTCCATTGAGATAGTCTGCCTGAACATCATAATATTTATAGGCCAATCTTACATCAAAATTTTTGAAAGGTGTGACATCCCACTGCGTCTGGAAAGAATTGGCGAAAGATTTTCCTTCTAAATTATAGAAAGTCAGTTGTTGGGGAGAAAGGTCTAAATCTACCATTACCTGATTCTGGAAATCGGTTCTGAAAAAGTCAGCAACAATCGCAGATTTTCTTCCGAAAAGCTTGAATTCCTGTTGTAAACTTGCCCCGTAATTCCATGCGATTTCAGGTTTTAAACCATAAATATTTCCACCGTTTTGTAAAATCTGGGCATTTCTGTTAGAGGCAAAATATTGCTGGCTTTCTGCAAAAATATTCGCAGTTCTGAAACCTCTTCCCGCAGAAAGCCTCAAAATAGTCTGTGGCGTGAAGTCATATTTAAAATTCAATCTTGGTGTGAACTGGGTTCCGGCCAAATTATGAAAATCGACTCTTGCTCCTGCTACTAAAGTATATTTTAAACCTGTCAAAGTATATTCAGCAAAAGCTCCGGGAACAGTTTCGTTTCTTTTGTAATTGTCCGTTAAATATGTTTCGTCATAACCATCATACATGAAACTTGCTCCGGCTTTGTATTTGTGATTCGTATTTCCCAAAATACTTTCAAAAATCAAATTGGAATAATACGTTTGTTGCTTCCCTGAATAATTTCTTAACCCGAAGAAACTGTTCTGTTGATGGTAAGTATATTGGTTCATCCAGCCCAAACTTTGGTAAGGTTTTCCTTTGAAGACATATCCTGTTTTATTCCAAACCTGAAATCTCGAAATATCAATTCCGACTCCATAAAGAGATTGCTCGTCCTGCGGAATTTTTTTATCGAAACCCATTTGTCCCGCTGTTCTTTCATCTTTGATGAAATTAATTCCGAAATGAGAACCGAATCCTGACTTTTCCAAATCATTATAGTTTAAAAGATAAGCCGTATTTAATTGAGTTCCTTTAGGTCTGTCCAGAAATCCGTCATCATTCATATCCGTGTCACCAAAAGTTCCGTTTCCATGCAGTAAAAATGTTTGCGACCATTTATCATTGATCTTAGAAATGTTTGTGATATTTGCTTCGGCTCTTCCATTGAAATCTGCGAAAAGGTTTAATGAAGTTTCCGGCTTTTCTGCATTTTTCAGCAACTCTGTATTAATTTGTCCTGTAATACTTTCATAGCCGTTTGTTACTGTACTTCCTCCTTTTGTCAGCTGAATGCTTTCGATCCATCTTCCAGGAATAAAATTCAATCCGTAAGCCGAAGCCAGTCCTCTGATCTCAGGTAATAATTCTTTCGTTAAGCTCGTGTATTTTTGATCTAAGCCTAACATTTTCAGTTGCTTTGTTCCCGTTACTGCATTGCTGAAAGAAACATCAACCGTTGCGTTAGTTTCAAAACTTTCAGATAGGTTGCAACAAGCGGCTTTTAATAATTCTTTTTTGTCAATATTAAAGATCAATCCTGCTTCTTTTTTGTTCAAAGAAGTTGCTGCTTTTGATCCGGTTACGGTAACGCCCTCAATCTGTTTTTCATGGTTGTTATTGGTTGCATGATGATCATTGTGATCGGTATCCCCAGAAATAGTGCTTTCTTCAGCATGCACTTTTGGATTGGCTTCTCCGAAAGGAATTTCTCTGTCGTAAAGGCAACATGCGGGCAGATTTTTATAAGTATTATCGTTGGATTTATACTTTTCATTGTCGTGACCAACCTCTGCAATTTTTTTTAAAATTTTATCTGAAGAAGTTTTTTCCGGATCAAAATTTAAAATAACAGTTTGTGTTTCTGCATTCCATTCTGCTGAGTCTGCTCCTGCATCTTTGGCAGCTTTCTCAATTCTGGCTTTGCATGATTCACAATTTCCTTTTACGTAAAATTCATTCTCTTTTTTTGAATGATGATCGTGACTTTCAATGGTTTTAGGTTGCAAATCCCGATCATAATGACAACATCCCGGAAGTGCTTCATAAGTAGCATCGATTGCTTTGAATTTTTCATTATCATGTCCTGCTTCGGCAACTTTTTTCAAGATGTCGTCAGTTGAAATTACATTGTCTGTTTCTAAAGTTAATGTTTGCAGATCAATAGAATATGTTGCTGTTTTTGCGCCTGCTTTTTTTGCTGTATTTTCGATTCTTTCCTTGCACATATTGCAGTTTCCTTTTACTTTGAACTGCCTTTTAGAAAGATGTTGGGCAAATATAAATTGTGTAGATAATAAGAATACACCAAGAATAATCCTGGAAATATATAATTTCATTTTGTTTAAAATTTAGATTAATTAAAAAACTTGTTCACTAAAAATTAATGAACTCCTGTTGATTGAATTAAGCTATTTTCGGCGGTTGCCAAATTTCTTTTAAACGATCTGAAATATACGGATCGGAATATTCGAACTGTAAGTTCTTATTAGATTTGTAATATGAATATTCGAGCTGTAAACTCTTTGAAAAAGGAGTTTCTATGAAAGTGTAACAAGCTACACAGCTAGAACAGCACTCGTCATTACAGGAAGATTTTTGTTCCTTTTTGTGATGATTGTCCGGAGAATGCTGTTTGTTGTAATCTTTTTTGCAACAATCCATTCCTGACCAGGATTTACAGCAATTTTCCTGCGAAATCTGAGTATAGAAATTATCTTTAGGAATCAGAAAAATTCCCAGGCAAAAGATAATTAATAAAAGTTGAATGAATTTCACAGGGCAAAGGTAGGGAATTGTTATTTATCTATATCATTCTCTAAAATTAATTCGGGTTTTGGCTAGTTTTTCCTCAAAATCTTTTTCTTCATATCCTCCAAAATAGCATGTGAAAAAAGGTTTGCCAAAGTGTATCTTTTTAAAATTGGTTTCGTTGTTCTTCCAATCCATATAATTTTTTAGCTCAAGAATATCACCATTTTGTAGCATTAACGTTGAATTAAATATCTCAACAATGTTTTCAAAGTCTTTGTTAAGAGGAACTTCATAAAATCCAGTTTCAGAACCTCGAAAGTTTTCAAAGCTACCGTCACCAAATTTGACAAGAAAATAATGTGTAGGATTAAAACTGACTTTTTTTCTAAATTCTTCCGGGAAAGAATATTTACACGTTTCAATTTTATCAATATCTGATAAACTAATGATATTATTATGAGAAATTATCCTTTCAATGATCTCTTTTTGAACATTATCTTGGGGCAATAGTTTTCTGTTGGTTATTCCCCGATAAACCTTTTCATGTAAGCTGTTGAACTTTAATTCTATTGCTTTTCCGAGATGTCTGAAAACTACGCAGCGAAGAAATGTTTTGTCATGTAATGTTACTGAAACATGATATTCAAGACCGAAAAAATCGTTAGTAACAGGCTTAATAAATTTATCTAATCTGTTCATCAAGATATCTTCATGAATAGTTCCTCCAATATCTCGCTCGGTTTCATAAATAATCATAATGCTTTTAGCTAATTACAAAGGTTCTCCCACTTTCTTCGCACAATCATGCCAAGGTTCTCCATGTGGAGGATTTACATCAGGTTTTGGACCGGTCGGTGCAGGTGTAGGGGCCGGAGTGGGGGTGTTTTGGGCAATTGTTTGAGCGGGTTTTGAAGTAGAGGCAGGCTTACTATTCAAAGGCTGTCCCACAGGAATATCACATCTGTGACCGGGCTCTCCATGCGGAGGGTTCATTCCAGTAGCTGTTTTTGCCGTTTTATTTGTATTGTTGACTTGTTTTAATGAATTGGGATCAATCTGAATGGTTTGTCCCTGATTGGCATTCATCGTAACATTTTGAGTCCCGGGTTGTGTATTTTGAGTTGGAGAAGAGCTTAAAGGTTGTCCTACAGCAATATCGCAACGATGTCCCGGTTGTCCGTGAGGAGGATTCATTCCCAGAGCAGTAACTGTTGGGGCAGGTTGTGCCGTTTGGATTCCGGCTTGAGCCATTAGAGATGCTTTCGGTGTGTTGTTTACTGCAACCGGCTGGTTTCCGCTTTCATCTTTTATATAGGTTGGTCTTTCGTCTTTTTTACAAGAGATTGATAAAATTCCGGTAAGTGTAAGTCCTAAAAGTAAATTTCTCATATTCAATTCGGTCATTTAAAACAAAATTAGCAAAACATTTCGAAATGTCTTGCTAACTTTAAATAATATATTGTTCTTTTGAAAAGCTTAGTTCTTTACCAAAAGTCTAAATCCTTCACCATGCACATTGATGATTTCCAAACCTTCGTCATCCTTTAAAAGCTTACGAAGCTTTGCAATATAAACGTCCATACTTCTTGCAGTGAAGTAATTTTCTTTCTTCCAGATTTTTCTTAAAGCAAGATCTCTTGGCATGAAATCGTTTCTGTGCAGACAAAGAAGTTTCAGAAGTTCGTTTTCTTTTGGGGACAATTTGTATTCATTGTCTCCCACTCTCAGCTGTCTCAGCATAGAATCAAAGAAAATATTGCTGATTTTAAACTGCTCCTGCTCTTCATTCTCCAATGTAGAACTCCTTTGAAGAATCGCTTTGATTTTATATAAAAGCAACTCAGTATCAAATGGTTTTGTGATGTAATCATCTGCTCCTAACTGGTATCCTTTTAAAATGTCTTCTCTCATATTTCTTGCAGTCAGGAAAATGATTGGTGTGTTTTTGTCAATTTTTTTAACGTCTTCGGCGAGCGAAAAACCGTCTTTTTTAGGCATCATCACGTCGAAAATACAGATGTCGAATTCGTTTTCTGTAAATTCTTTTAATCCTTGTTCCCCATCTGTGGCAAGAGTAACTTCGAAATTATTTATTGTCAAATAATCCTTCAGCACTGCCCCGAAACTCTGATCGTCCTCTACTAATAATATTCTGTTGCTCATAATTTTAAATTAATTAAAAATTAATACTAAGAATGAACGGGTCACTCTTCTCTTCTTATAGTTTGTTATTTGGTTTAATATTTTATTAAATCTTTTCTTTTTTAGCTCATCGGAAGTTTGATAGTAAACGTACTCCCGTTTCCTTTGTGAGAATCTACAATGATCTGTCCTTTATGCAGCTCTACAATTTTCTTTACATAAGAAAGTCCTAAACCTTGTCCTTTCACATTATGAATATTTCCGGTCTCTTCCCTAAAGAATTTTTCGAAAATTTTCGTTTTATTTTGGGTTTCCATTCCCATTCCTTTATCTGAAACTTCAATGACATAGAAATGGCCTTCATTTCTTGTTTTAATTGTAATTTCCGGTGCTTCCGGCGAATATTTATTGGCATTATCCAAAAGATTCACCAGCATATTGGAAATGTGGAATTCATCTATTTTAAACGTGTAATTCGTTGCATTGAATTCTTGATTAAGCGTTCCGTTTCTTTGTTGGACGATCAGGTTGAAGGATTCTGTGGTCCTTTTGATCAGTTCTCTTACGTTAGTTTCTTTTAAGAATAATTTTACTTCATTACGCTCAAGCTTCGACATATTCAGCACATTTTCCACCTGCTTTTTCATCCTCAGATTCTCCTGCTTAATGAGTTCTGAATAATATTTTACCTTATCAGGATTGGTCGCGATTTTATCATTTGCCAAAGAATCTGTAGCAACGGAAATAGTTGCTAACGGAGTCTTAAACTCGTGAGACATATTGTTGATGAAGTCCGTTTTCACTTCTGCCAACTTCTTTTGCCTCATCATATAATTAATAGAGATAATATAAATTCCTAAAATTGTCAAGAGTGAAAGAAAGGTTCCTAAAAGCATCGGCCAGTTGTTCATGGCTAGAGAATATTCTTTTTTGGGAAAAACTAAAGTCAGTCCATATATAGTTCTGTCCTTTTTATCCGTAAAAAGAGGATAATTGTATGAATTATTGTATTTTTTCTCTTTATATATTTTGTCGGCAATGCTGGTTATTTTGTTGTTTTTGTCGGTGATTCCATACCCAAAATTGGCAGTTATTCCTCTTATTTTGAGTTCCTTGGTAATAACAGAGTCCAGCGTTCTCTGGTCTACTCTTTTGGTAATGGGAAGATTGTTTCCATATACTTTTACGTATTCTTTCATAGAATAATCCCCTGTTTCAATATCCTGATTGATATCTGCAGTAAGAGGTTCGCGATTGGTAGTATCTCTTTTTATCTTATATGCAGCTTCATCCGTATATAAAGTGGTGAGTTTAATCGAATCGCCTTTTTGAGAAATAGGAAGCTGGGTTTTCTCAATGATATTTTTAGAGTAGATGATCTGTCTTTGTGTTCCCGAATCTTCTACTTGCTGTATTGTTGTTAAAGAAGGTTGATCACTGTTGGCTAAAACATTTTTTCTGAAATTTTTAAAATCTTCATTCAGATATTTTTCAACTTCAATTTCGCCAATAGTTTTTGAGGTGCTTTCCAGAGCAGAATACACTTTGTTTGTGAATTCTTGTTCCAAAGCTCCGTAATAACCTTTCAGCCAATAAAATTGGAGTGTGACAAAAACGATCAGTGAAATCGTCATAAACACTGAGATTATTGGGATGAATTTGTTATTCATTATTTAATTTTAATAGTTTTTTATAATTGTGAATGTTAAAATTAATCATTTTAAGATTTGATAAACAAAATACGAGCCAAAAAATTGTATAATTTTTCTTAAAAGAGTGTTTTTTAACATTTATTTATAAGTATTTAATCATTTTTTATAAAAACAGCTTTTGTCAGAGAATAAAAAACTAGATTTGTTTAAACCAAAATATTATTATGGAATCTATGATCACTTTTAATGAAGATTTTGATTCAAATTCTGTATACGTAATGAAAATTTATAAAGCAGAGGTATCAAAAGTGTGGGATTATTTTACCAAATCCGAATTATTGGATCAATGGTGGGCTCCAAAGCCTTGGAAGTGTGAAACTAAAGAGCAGAATTTTAAAGAGGGAGGAACATGGTTGTATTCAATGGTGGGTCCGGAAGGGGAAAGGCATTATTCTTTATTAAAATATGGTGAAATTACGGAGCATAGAAGTTTTGACGGCACTGATGCATTCTGTGACGAAAGCGGAAAAATTAATGAAAATTTTCCGCAGGCAAAATGGTTGCTTGGTTTTACCGGAATAGAAGAAGGAACGAAGGTTACCGTTAATATTCATTTTCCTTCACAAGAGGCTATGAGACAGTTGCTGGAAATGGGATTTGAAGAAGGCTTTAAAACGGGGCTGAATCAACTCGAGGATATTCTTTCTTAATAGAAGTAAAAAGCTTGGAAAATATTTCCAAGCTTTATTTTATATCAATTCTTCATCCTGAAAATACTGAATAATCGCTTTTTTCATTAGGATCTGCTGTTCATTAGGCTTCAGTTCCGGAAGTTCTTCCAGTTTTTCAAAATGTGGATAACCGTCATCGTCATAATGTGAAAATTTATAATATCCGAAAGGTTCCAATAATCTGCATACTGCGATGTGGATCAAATTCACCTTGTCGTCTTTCGTATATTTCTGCTGACCGCTTCCCAACTCCTGAAGGCCGATTAAAAAAAGATATGTTTCAATCGGAGCATCTTTTTCAGTGTCGAAATTTTCAATGAAAAACTGTTGTACTTTTTGCCAATATTCTGCTTCGTTAACCATTATTTTTTGTCTTCTAATTTTAATAAAAATGCATATTCCAACGCATCTTCTTTTAATGATTCAAATCTTCCGCTTGCACCTCCATGTCCTGCACTCATGTCGGTTTTGAAAATTAAAAGATTATCATCCGTTTTCAATTCTCTTAATTTCGCGGTCCATTTTGCGGGTTCCCAATATTGAACCTGAGAATCGTGCAATCCGGTTGTAATCAACATATTGGGATAATCTTTCGTTTCTACATTGTCATAAGGAGAGTAAGATTTCATGTAATGGTAATATTCTTCGTCATTCGGGTTTCCCCATTCGTCATATTCTCCTGTTGTTAAAGGAATGGTTTCATCCAGCATTGTCGAGACTACATCCACAAAAGGAACCTGAGCTACAATTCCATTGAACAGATTAGGTTCGTAATTCACAACCGCTCCAACCAATAAACCTCCTGCGCTTCCTCCCATTGCATACAGGTGTTTTGAAGAAGTATAGTTTTCTTTAATTAAGAATTTTCCCGCATCAATAAAGTCAAAGAAAGTATTTTTCTTAAAGAGCATTTTTCCGTCTTCATACCATTCTCTTCCTAAATATTCCCCACCTCGGATGTGGGCAATGGCATAGATAAAACCTCGGTCTAAAATTGATAATCTTACATTTGAAAAGCTTGCATCAACAGTGTGTCCGTAACTCCCATAGCCATATAGAAGTAAGGGAGTGTCTGAGGATTTTTTAGTGTCTTTATGATACACCAAGGAAATCGGAATTTTCGCTTTTCCGTCTCTTGATTCTGCCCAAATCCTTTCGGATATATAATTTTCAGCGAAAAATTTTCCGCCCAGCACTTCCTGTTGTTTCAGAAGCTTGGTGGTTTTTTCCTTCATATTATATTCGTAAGTGGACCCGGGTTGTGTGAGTGAAGTGTAGCCGTAACGTAACACTTCTGTATCAAACTCTAAATTAATTCCGATGTAAGCGGTATAAGTAGGATCGGAAAAAGGTAAATAATGAGACTCCTGAGTTTTTTCATCAATAATCTTTATTTGAAGCAGGCCTTCTTCTCTTTCTTCAAGAACCAGATAGTTTTTAAAAATTTCAAAACCTTCCAGTAAGACTTTTTCACGATGAGGGATGACATCAACCCAGTTTTCCATTCCACAATTGTTAATTTTTGTTTTTACAATTTTGAAATTGGTAGCATCATCTGCATTGGTAATGATATAGAATTCATCTTCGTAATGTTCCACTGAATATTCAAGATCATCAATTCTTGGCTGAATGATGGTCCAGTCTGCAAAAACATTGTCAGATGGAATAAATCTGTGTTCATCCGAAATCGTACTGGAACTTGCAATGAAAATATATTCTAAAGATTTAGTTTTGAAAACATTGACATCAAACGTATCATCCTTTTCATGAAAAATTAAGACATCTTCTGAAGTGTCGGTTCCCAGTTTGTGCCTGTACACTTGAAATGCGCGTAAACTCTCATCTTTTCTGATATAAAAAATATGTTTGTTATCATTTGCCCAAACCGCTTTTCCTGTTGTATTTGGGATTTTATCAGCAAGAATTTCTCCTGTTTGTAAGTCTTTAAAATTAATAGAGTAAATTCTGCGGCTTACATTGTCAGTAGAAAAAGAAGCTAGTTTGTTATTGGGAGAAACAGCAACGCTTCCCACTTCGAAATAGCTTTCACCTTCTGCTAAAATATTTACGTCAAGAATGATTTCTTCTTCGTTTTCTAAGCTTTTATATTTTCTGCAAAAAATGGGGTATTCTTTTCCTTCTTCGTAACGGACAATATACCAGTATTCATTAAGGAAATAGGGTAAGGACTCATCATCTTTTTTGTAACGGGCTTTCATCTCTTCAAAAAGATCTTCCTGAAGCTGTTCCGTATCTTTCATTATGAAATCTGCGTACGCGTTTTCTTCTTCCAGATATTTTGTGACTTCGGGATTTTCTCTTTCATTAAGCCAGAAATAGTTGTCAATTCTTTTGTCGCCGTGTATTTCTAATATTTTTTCTATTTTTTTTGCCTGTGGAGCTTCCATTCAATATTAATTCTTGTTCAAATGTAATTAAAAAAAAGCCATCTTTCCTTGTATGAAAAGACGGCTGATTTATTTTTGATATTAAAGACTATTTATGAAGTGTTTTAATATATTTTTCCAATGCCATAGTCATAGAAGGAGTTTCTTTTGTCGGAGCCATTAAATCGACTCTTAATCCAGCCTCTTCAGCAGCAGCTAAAGTTGTGTTTCCGAAAACACCAATCTTAGTTTCATCCTGGTTAAAATCAGGGAAGTTTTGCTGTAAAGACTTAATTCCTTGCGGGCTAAAGAAAATCAACATTTCGTAATCTTTAATGTTGATATCCGTAAGATCGCTGCAAACCGTTCTGTACATGATGGCTCTTGTCCAGTCTATATTTGCTGTATCCAATGTTTTTACAATATCCGGACTCAATACATCCGAAGATGGTAATAGATATTTCTCTGTCGGGAATTTTTTGAAAAGAGGAGCCAGATCCGAAAAATTTTTCTCCCCGAAACTGATTTTTCTTTTTCTATAGACTATATGCTTTTGAAGATAGTTGGCAATCGCTTCAGATTGACAAATATATCTCATCGTATCCGGTACCGAAAAACGAAGTTCCTCAGCAAGTCTGAAATAATGGTCTATTGCATTTTTACTGGTAAATATAATACCGGTATATTGCGTTAGATCTATCTTTTGTGTTCTTAGTTCTTTATTGTCAACTCCTTCAACGTGGATGAAAGGTCGGAAATCTATCTTTATTTTTTCTTTCTTCGCTATATCCAGATATGGAGAAGATTCACTAGGCGCAGGTTGTGAAACCAATATAGACTTTATTCTCATCATTGACTGTTTTATAAAAATAATACCTTCCAAAGCAATAATATTGGTGCGATTTGGAGGGTGCAAATATACAAAAATTTATAATACCATTTTTCCGGCAAAACGTTGTTTCTGTGAAATAAATAGAAAAAAACCTTGAAAATAAATACAAAACAAAAGAAGTATAAATAATACAAAAAAGATTTATTTCTGTCTATCGGGAAATAATAGTGGGCTACACAGAGAATTATTAGTAAAAAAGATAAAACAAAGTAAAATTTTGTGGCGGTAAAATAGAAAATTGACCATTTTTTTCCATCCCCTATACTTTGGTAAAATAAAAAGCCTAAAATAGATTTTGAAGCATAAAAAAATACAATGGCAATAAAAGTAAATCCGAATTTATTGAGCTGATATCCTAAAATCTGAATATCTGCCACAAATTTCGGAACAACAGGGATATATTGAGAGGCTAAAACCGACAAAGTAAGTGTGGTAACACATGAAGTAATAATCCAGCTGGGTAGATTGTTACTGGAATCAAAATATTTTTGAAGCAGAAAGTCTTTTAGATTAGCGTCCCTTTCTATGATATTCATCATAAAAATAAATAGAAAGATGCAACCCAGCAATATAAAAATTACCCAATCATTGTTCTCAGGTATTCTTACATGGTTTATGAAATTTTGTGATAATGACAACGGAATGTTTTTTGCAAAATTATAGATTATTTTGTATAAAATAAAAAGGTTAAATAAACTATCTTTGCAAACTGAAATGAAAAAACTGGTCATAATTCCAACTTATAACGAAAAGGAAAATATTCAACATATTATTTCCGCAGTTTTTGCATTGGAAGATGACTTTCATATTTTAGTTGTGGATGATTCATCTCCTGATGGAACTGCAGAAATTGTAAAAGATTTGCAAAAGAAATTTCCACACCATCTCCATCTGTCGATCAGAAAAGTGAAAGACGGTTTGGGAAAGGCATATATTCATGGATTTAAATGGGCAATCGAGAATAATTATGATTATATTTTTGAAATGGATGCCGATTTTTCTCATAATCCAAACGATTTACCAAAACTTTTTGAAGCGTGTTTACATGCAGATATGGCCATAGGTTCCCGCTATTCTAAAGGAGTAAATGTGGTAAACTGGCCGATGGGAAGAGTATTGCTTTCCTATTTTGCATCAAAGTATGTAAGATTTGTCTTAGGACTTCCGATTCATGATACAACAGCAGGTTTTGTCTGTTTTTCCAGAAAAGTACTGGAAGAAATAGGTCTGGATAATGTAAGGTTAAAAGGATATGGATTCCAGATTGAAATGAAATTCAGAACATTCAAAAAAGGCTTCAAAATTGTAGAAGTACCGATTATTTTTACAAACAGAATTTTGGGAGAAAGTAAAATGAATGGAGGAATTATTCATGAAGCGGTTTTTGGGGTTTTAAATTTAAAATGGAAATCAATTATCGGCAGATTATGAAAAAAGCAGTCTTCGTTTTTATTTTAATGTGCCTGTTTTCTTGTCAGGATTATATTGATAAGCCTAAAAATCTGATTCCCAAAGATCAGATGGCAGAGATTATTGCAGATTTGGCGATTAATGATCAGGCAACATATATGTATCCGAATACCAATTTGGAAGCAGGAACACGATATGTCCTGAAATCTCACAATATAAAATCAGAAGATTTTGTTGAAAGCTTCAAGTATTATGTTGTAAAACAAAAGATGCAGGGAATTACTGAAGACGCTCAGGAAATTTTATTAAAAAAAGATCCGAAAGCAGACCAATACATAAAAGATAAATTGAAGAAAAACGGAACTCCTCAAAATGTTCCGACTTTATCAAGATAATTTAAGATGCAAAAGTTTTTTAGTATAGAAAAAACCTCAGAAGGGAAGGCGAGAGCAGGTGAAATTACCACAGATCACGGTAAAATTCAGACACCTATTTTTATGCCTGTTGGGACAGTTGCCAGTGTAAAAACAGTTCACCAAAGAGAATTAAAAGAAGACATAAAGGCCCAGATTATTTTGGGGAACACCTATCATTTATACCTGCGCCCGGGAATGGAAACCATGCAGGAAGCAGGAGGTTTGCATAAATTCATGAACTGGGATCTTCCCATCCTTACCGATTCTGGAGGATTTCAGGTATTTTCCTTGGCAAGCAGCAGAAAAATGACTGAGGAAGGCGCCAGATTCAAATCTCATATTGACGGAAGCTACCATATGTTTTCTCCGGAGAAGTCTATGGAAATCCAAAGACAGATTGGAGCAGATATTTTTATGGCTTTCGATGAATGTACACCGTATCCTTGCGAATACAACCAGGCAAAAACATCAATGGAGCTTACACACCGTTGGTTAAAAAGATGTATTGAGTGGACGGAAAATAACCCTGAATTGTACGGCCATAAACAAAGGCTCTTCCCAATTGTTCAGGGGTCAACCTATTCAGATTTAAGAAAAATTTCTGCTGAGGTAATTTCTGAAGCCGGAGCAGAAGGAAATGCTATCGGAGGGCTTTCTGTGGGTGAGCCTGAAGAGGAAATGTACAGAATTACCGATGAGGTGACCGATATTCTTCCAAAGGAAAAACCGAGATACCTGATGGGAGTAGGAACTCCATGGAATATTTTGGAATCTATTGGCTTGGGAATTGATATGATGGACTGTGTAATGCCTACCAGAAACGCCAGAAACGCAATGCTTTTCACCTGGAAAGGGGTAATGAATATGAAAAACGAAAAGTGGAAAAAAGATTTCTCTCCTTTAGACGAGTTCGGAACAAGTTTCGTAGACAGGGAATATTCAAAATCATATTTGAGACATTTGTTTGTTTCTAAAGAATATCTGGGAAAACAAATTGCTTCAATTCATAACTTAGCATTTTATTTGGATCTGGTAAAAGTAGCCAGAGAACACATTATTGCAGGAGACTTTTATGAATGGAAAAAATCTGTGGTTCCGGCTCTCAGACAAAGATTATAAAAGGAATGATTACGATTATAGATAAATATATTATCAAAAAATATCTTGGGACATTCAGTTTCATGCTGATATTGTTGTCTATAGTTGTATTGGTAATCGATGTTCAGCAGAAAATTCCTAGAATTGAAAATGCCAAATTAATTGATCCTAAATTGGATCTGTCCTACTTTTTAGTTCATTTCTATCCATTCTGGATTATCAATCTGGTCATGACCTTCTTGTCCATTCTGGTTTTTATTTCAGTGATTTACTTTACTTCAAGAATGGCAAACAATACAGAGATTGTTGCTGTAATAAGTAGTGGAGCAAGTTTTCACCGTTTTGCAAGACCGTATCTATTGACTTCTGTTTTCATTGCCGGAATTTCCCTTGTGATTAATCATTTCGTATTACCTTGGGCAAATATTAAAAAAAATGAGCTCGAAGCCTATACTTATAATGCCAGAAACAAGGAAAAAGTATTGGGTACAGCTCCGGCTTCGGCTCAAATAAGCCGTACAGAATATATTTTTGTTAATTCATGGAATAAAAGAGAGCAGAGAGGATCAGGATTTATTTTTCAGAAATTCGATAAGGATAGAAAAATGATGTATGAATTAAAAGCTTCAGATGTATACTGGGATAAAGATAAAAAGCAGTTTGTTCTGAATAGCTATCTTGAAAAAACAGTAAATAAAGACAATTCTGCCAAGCTGGGAAATGGTGTTGAATTAAGGAAAAGCTACGGGCATAGTCCTGAAGAGCTCTTCCCGAATGAGCTTTTGGGGCAGAATAAGACAACTCCTGAACTTCTGAAGTTTATAGCCAGAGAAAAAGAAAAAGGAAACAGTAATTTAAATACCCATTTAAATGAGCTTTACCAGAGAACTTCAATGCCTGTCTCTATTATTATTCTTACGTTTCTGGCCCTTTCATTATCTTCCCAGAAAAAGAGAGGAGGATTGGGAATTAACCTGGCTGTAGGGATTTCTTTAGCCTTTGTTTTTGTTTTTTCTTTTGAAGCTCTGAAGGTGGTGTCTGAAAATAAAAGTATGTCACCGATTTTAGCAATGTGGTTTCCCAATATTGTCTTTTTCCCGCTAGCGGCATATTTATATCTCAAAAGAGCTAATCAGTAAAGAAGTTTTATTTCTTTGTGGTAAAAAGATTGTAACCCGTTTTCAAGTTCAATCCAAATTTCACCCATCTCATCCGCTTGTCTTATGATGCCATTTTGTCTTTTTTGGTCAAGCTCAAAAACCGAAACCTTATCTTTTCGAAATAAGTGGTGGTTAAATCGATTCAAAATTTCTTGCTCAGAAGGAATAGTTTGGAGTTTTTCAACCAGATAATCATGTAAGCTTAAAGTAAATTGATTGATGTCAAAATGTTTTCCAGTTTGCGTTAATAGAGAGCCTGCATTGGATATTTCATCAAATTTTTCCTGTAAAATGTTGAAACCGGCTCCAATGATGAAATAATTATTTTGATTAATTTTCTTCTTTTCTATTAAAATTCCAACGATTTTTTTATTTTTAAGGATGATATCGTTTGGCCATTTTATCTCTATCTTATTTTCAGTCATATTGGCAAGAAAATCTCTTATGATAATTGCGGTATAATAATTGAACATAAAATCTGAAACCAAAATAGCCTGGGTTTTTACTGCCAATGTATACGCTAAATTTTTCCCTGCAGTCGCTGTCCATGTGTTTCCGTATTGTCCGCGACCCTGAGTTTGATTGAAAGTATGCAGTGAAATAAAATCTGAATCATCATAAAGTAAAAACTTTGATATTTCGTCATTAGTAGAAGAGCATTCCTTTAAATAGAATAGTTGGCTCATTTAAGAAAACTTTAAGACATTAAGGGGGTAAAAGTAAGGCTAAAGTAAAAGAAAAACAATAAATTTGCAGATTATAGTATTTTTTAATGAATAAAACAGCAGAAAAACAAGCACTAATAGATAAAATTGTAGAGGCTATCCAGGATGTAAAAGGCGAAGATATCATGATTTTTGATCTTTCCAACATTGAAAACTCCGTAGCAGAAACTTTTATAATTTGTAGCGGAAACTCGAACACTCAGGTTTCGGCTTTGGCAGGCAGTGTAGAAAAAAAAGTAAGAAACGATCTTAAAGACAGACCTTGGCATGTAGAGGGAACGGAAAATTCTATGTGGGTTTTAGTAGATTATGTTTCAGTGGTCGTTCACATTTTCCAAAAAGAAGTACGTGAGTATTATGATATCGAAGAACTTTGGGGAGATGCTGCGATTACGCGAATTGAAAATTAATATTAAATTTTAAAAAGTATAAATGAACAATAAAGGATTTAACTGGTTTTTTCCAATAATAATCATTGCTCTTTTGCTATTCGTTGGCTCCAATTTTTTAGGAGGAGACGGTGCGAAATCTATGGATGAAGATGGTTTCTTCAGAGAAATGCAGGCGGGAAAAGTTCAGAACATTATAATTTATAAAGATACTGAGAAAGCGGATGTATTCCTTACAAAAGCGGCTAAAACCGCAACAGTGGATAAATCAAAAGAAAATGATCCCCTTGCTGCTTTTTCTGTAGCTCCTAAAGCAGATTTTACTGTTAAATATGGAGATCTTCAGCTTTTTCTTCAAAAATTTGATCAGGTAAAAGCGGCTAATCCAGCTTTAGCGACGACAAAAGACTACGGAACAGGGAAAAATCCAATGATGGAAATTCTTGTTCAGGCATTAATCTGGATTACGATCTTAGGAATATTCTATTTCTTCCTATTCAGAAAAATGGGAAGCGGTGGCGGACCTGGTGGACAGATTTTCTCTATCGGAAAATCAAAAGCTAAACTTTTCGATGAAAAAGAAAGAATACAGGTGACTTTCAAAGATGTTGCAGGATTAGAAGGAGCAAAAGAGGAAGTACAGGAAGTTGTAGATTTCTTGAAAAATTCGGAAAAATATACAAAACTAGGAGGTAAAATTCCTAAAGGGGTTCTTTTAGTTGGGCCTCCGGGAACAGGTAAAACGTTACTGGCGAAAGCTGTTGCGGGGGAAGCTAAAGTCCCTTTCTTCTCGCTTTCTGGTTCAGATTTCGTGGAAATGTTCGTTGGGGTAGGTGCTTCAAGAGTAAGAGACTTATTTGCCCAGGCTAAAGCGAAATCTCCTGCAATTATTTTTATCGATGAGATTGATGCAATAGGACGTGCAAGAGGTAAAAACAACTTCTCCGGAGGAAATGACGAAAGAGAAAATACCCTGAATCAGTTGCTAACTGAAATGGATGGTTTCGGAACCGATACGAATGTTATCGTAATGGCGGCAACCAACAGAGCGGATATCCTGGATAAAGCGTTGATGAGAGCGGGACGTTTTGACCGTTCAATCTATGTAGACCTTCCGGAATTGCATGAAAGAAGACAGATTTTTGATGTGCACCTGAAAAAGATCAAGCTTGATGATAATGTGGACAGAGAATTTTTAGCAAAACAAACTCCTGGATTCAGTGGAGCGGATATTGCAAATGTTTGTAATGAAGCGGCATTAATTGCTGCAAGAAATAACCATACTTCAGTAACTAAACAAGATTTCCTTGATGCGGTAGACAGAATTATTGGTGGTCTTGAAAAGAAAAATAAAGCAATTAAACCATCAGAAAAAAAGAGAGTGGCGTATCACGAAGCAGGCCACGCTACCATTTCCTGGTTAGTTGAGCACGCTTCACCGCTGTTAAAAGTAACAATCGTTCCAAGGGGGCGTTCTTTAGGAGCAGCTTGGTATCTGCCTGAAGAAAGACAGTTGACAACTACGGAACAAATGTTGGACGAAATGTGTGCAACATTAGGAGGTAGAGCTGCAGAACAGGTGATTTTTAACAATATTTCCACAGGCGCGCTTTCTGACCTGGAAAGTGTTACGAAAAGAGCTCAGGCAATGGTTACCATCTATGGCTTGAGTTCGAATATTGGTAATATTTCTTATTATGACAGCTCAGGTCAGTCTGAATATTCTTTTGGAAAACCTTATTCTGAAGAAACAGCGAAAAAAATTGATATTGAGATTAAATCAATTATTGAAAATCAATACGACAGAGCCATTCAGATTTTGACTGAAAATAAAGATAAGTTGGATGCTTTGGCAAACAAATTATTAGAAAAAGAGGTAATCTTCCGTGAAGATTTGGAAGAGGTATTTGGGAAAAGAGCATGGGATCCGGAATTAACGGAAAGACCTGTGACCAATACTATTCCTGACGAGAAGGAAAATGGAGAAGAAATAGAAACTAAAGATAAAGAAGAGGAAAGCGAAATTCAGGCTCCTGAAAGTTCTTCCCAGCTTTAAAATCTTTAAAAATATAAACCTTAAAAACCTGACAATCCCAAATTGTCAGGTTTTTTCATATTTATACCTATATTTTTGGAATCTATTGTAATTTATTTTCTATTTTTGTATAAAGTTGACTAAAAATAGATTAAGTTGAATTTATTCAAGAAGATTGTAAGCAAACTTACCAACCAGCCTGAGGAAGAGGATACACAGAGTCTGGAAAAGCTTGGGGATTCGTTGAAAAATGCGGATCTTGACTATAAGTTTGCGCAATTGTTTACGCATTCGGGAGGTTTTTTTAATTATTGTGCAGATGAAGGAGAAGCGTTACAGACTTTAAACCAGATTATCAAAATAGAAGGAATAACCAATCTTTTTTGCTGGGATAAAGAACTTCAGAATTTTTTGAATGTAGTGAAAGTTCCTTATACTTCAGAACTGGAACACTCTAACGACTCTGCTTTCATTACCTGCGAATATCTTATCGCTTACGATGGCAGGATAATGCTGTCTCATAATAATATCCTCCATTATCATTCCTCAAGATTGCCAAGCAAGATTATTATCATCGCAAACGTTTCGCAAATTGTGAATAACCTGAATGATGCGATGGGGAAAATCAAAAGAAATGGCAATATCAAAAATCTAACTTCAATCAGCGGTAATCAATCAAAAATGGATACTTCTTCTAATTCTAATACGAAGTTGTTCTTATTGCTGCTTGAAGATTAAGCGTCAACTTTCTAAATTTTAAATTTTGGACAAAAACCTTATTCAACGAACCATTTCCGGAATTGTATATGTTGCAATTATTGTTTTATGTGTTACTCCGCTGGGAGCAAAACTGATTAACTCTATTTCTCCGGATTTGGTAAAACAACAGTATCTTTATTACGGACTGATTACATTTCTAATGCTCGTAGGTACATGGGAATGTGTGAAAATTATGCAGTTTGGCAATGGATATGAAAAGTGGGTAGTGTTGCCTCTTATTGTTTTCATATTTTATCTTTTCTCTAAACGATATTTTAACTACGGTTTCTTTTTTGATTTCAGACTCAGCGAAATCCTGGCGATAGTCTTAATTTTAATCGCAGTAGTTACCTTGTTTAAATTTTCAAGCGAATTGTACTATGACAGTGGAAAGCTGATTTTTACGGTAATCTATGTGGCTCTTCCGTTCTCTTTTGCATTGGGGCTTCCGAAATTCACCTCTTACGATGATACATTTTCTTTGGAAGTCCTATTCCTGTTTATTTTAATATGGAGTAGCGACACTTTTGCTTATTTAACAGGAAAATTTTTCGGAAAACATAAAATGGCTCCTAAAATATCTCCTAAAAAAACATGGGAGGGTTATATTGGTGGAGTAGTACTAACATTGGTTTTATCTTACTTTATTGAACATTACCATTCGGACCTTCGGGGAAACTGGATGATTGTAGGTTTTTTGGTGGCTGCATTTGCTCCGTTGGGAGATTTGGTAGAGAGCCAATTAAAAAGAAATTTCGGCGTAAAAGACAGTGGAAATATTATTCCGGGACACGGCGGAGTCTTAGATAGGCTGGATAGTTTTTTAATCTGTGTTCCTGTCGTATATTTGTACTTTATTTTAGCTAAATTTATTTATATAATCTCATGAAATTACACAAAGAATCGAAAGGAACAATTACAGTAGCTACCATACTGTTCGTCATACTTGGCGCATTAGCTATTTATTTCCTTAAAATTTGGTCGTTAATTATTATTTTGCCTTTATTGGTAATATACAGTTTGGTATTTTGGTTTTTCCGGGTTCCCGACCGTAATATTTTGGATCATACAGAAAATGTGATTGCTCCGGTTGACGGAAAAGTGGTCATGATAAAAGAAGTTGATGAAGATGAATTTATTAAAGGAAAAGCGATTCAGATTTCGATCTTTATGTCACCCTTAAATGTTCATATTTGCAGATATCCGGTATCCGGAAACGTAATCTACAAAAAATATCATCCGGGGAAATATTTGGTAGCTTGGCATGAAAAATCTTCTACCGAAAACGAAAGAACAACAGTTGCTGTAGAAACTTTAACGAATCATAAAGTGGTATTCAGGCAAATAGCGGGATATGTTGCGAGAAGAATCGTTTTCTATTGTAATGAAGGCGATGCTGCAAAAGCGGGACACGAGTTCGGATTTATCAAGTTCGGTTCAAGAATGGATGTTTTCCTGCCTTTAGATACTGAAATCAACTGTAAGATAGGCGATATTACTAAAGGAGGTTTGGATGTTATCGCAAAACTGAAAGATTAGAATTGATATAAAAATATTTAAAGACTGTTTCTTATTGAAATGGTCTTTTTTTATTTATCGAATGTGTTTTTTTACCTCGTTAATCAGCTCGAAAATAAGATCAATAGGCAAATCCGTCTCCAGGTCAATTAAAAGGATTTTAAACTTCTTTCTGCCTTCCTGTAGAAGCAATGGATGATTTAGTTTATCTCCGTGATAGAAACTTATATAATGTTGCTTATGTTTTTTGCTGTAGTAAAAATAACACAGCATTCTCTTTTTGAATTTGAAAAAAGGCAATCCAAAGCTTAATGTTTCACTAATGTTTTCCGGGTCAGACTCAAGAATTTTTTTGCGCAAAAAAAGAAGAGTACTTCTTGCAGGCTCATCGATTCTGTAGAAGTACTCTTGTATGGGGTTCATTTTAAAATTTAATTTAAAAATATTTAATCAAAGTTTTGAAGTTCAACCAATTTATGATAAACCCCTCTCTTGGCAATAAGGTCATGGTGCGTTCCCTGTTCCATGATGTCCCCTCTTTCCATTACCACAATCCAGTCTGCTTTCTGAATCGTCGAAAGACGATGGGCAATCACTAAAGAAGTTCTGTTTGCCATCATTTTTTCTAAGGCGTCCTGAACAAATCTTTCAGACTCTGTGTCTAATGCAGAAGTTGCCTCATCCAAAATCATAATCGGTGGATTTTTCAATACAGCTCTTGCAATAGAAACCCTTTGTTTTTGACCTCCCGAAAGCTTTCCACCATCATCTCCGATATTGGAATCATACCCTTCAGGAAGATTGGTGATGAATGAGTCTGCATTAGCAATTTTTGCTGCTGCAATTACCTCTTCCCTTGTTGCATCAGGTTTACCCATCAAAATATTATTGTAAACAGTATCGTTGAATAAAACAGATTCCTGTGTTACCATTCCCAATAGCTTGCGGTATTCTTTTAGCTTTAAATGTTTAATATTAACTCCGTCAATTAAGATTTCTCCTTCGGAAACATCATAAAATCTTGCTAAAAGATTAGCAATTGTTGTTTTCCCGCTACCACTTTGCCCTACCAGAGCAACAGTTTTTCCTTTTGGAATGCTCAGTGAGAAATTTTTAAGTATTGTATGATCTTTATCGTAATAGAAGCCAATATTATTAAATTCAATGGCATTATTCAATGTAGAAATTGAAACCGGATCTGCTACTTCGTCAATTTTCACATCAGCATCAAGGATTTCCAATACTCTTTCAAGAGAAGCTTCTCCTTTCTGAACGTTGGAAATAGACTGAGATAAACTTTTGACAGGAGGTAAGATCTGGAAGAAAATTCCTAAGAAAACAAGGAAATCTGCAGGAGAAATACTTTGCTCTACAATAATTTGTTTTCCTCCGTACCAGGCGATAATTAAGAATGTAACCGAACCCAAAAATTCGCTCATCGGTGATGCAAGTTCCTTTTTTCTTCCTAGTCTTATGGAGCTGTTGATCCATCTTTGCATAGACTGCATGAATCGGTTGTCCATTATTTTTTCAGCATTGAAAATCTTAATCACTTTTGTAGATTTCAATGTTTCATCTACAATAGAAAAAATGGTTCCCATTTCGTTTTGAGCTTCGTGAGAATCCTTTTTTAAGCTTTTTCCGATCAATGCGATCATGGTTCCCATTACAGGCAATACCAATAATGAGAAAAGCGTCATTTCTGTACTTAAGAAGAATAGTGTTACCAATGTACTTATCAACATAAATGGTGCGTTGATCAACTCCACCAAACTCCCCAAAATGTTTCCTTCTACTTCACCCACATCATTCGACATACGGGACATTAAATCTCCCTTTCTGCTCTCTGTGAAAAAAGAAACCGGCAAAGAAAGAATCTTTCTGTACATGGCTCCGCGAAGGTCTTTGGTAACTCCTACACGATAATTGATTAATAAAAATGATCCCAAATATCTGAAGAGATTTCTCAATAAAAACATGAAAGCAGTGATAATACACAGCCAAGCCAATACCTTAAGCGCTCCGTAGTCTGTAACCAGGCTCTGAACGTAGTAATTGGCATATTCTTTCGTATAAGAGAAAAAGTCTAAGATTTTTCCCGAATAAACAGGGGGGTGACTGTATTTTTTAGCCTCAATGGTTCCGAAAAGCATTCCCAAAACCGGCAAAATTGTTCCTAAAGAAGCAATCTGAAACACAGAATACATCAAATTGAAAAATAAACTTCCATAAATGTATTTCTGGTGCGGTCTTGCGAATTTTAAAATTTTTTGATACTTGTTCATTCAATGAAAAAATTGGATAGCAAAATTACATAATTTAAATGATAAGACGTTTTTAATTGAATTTTACTTTGTTGTTATATTTTGGATTGAAATTTTTCGGGCTTAATTTTTTTAAAGTCTTTCCAAGGTTGTTGATGATCTGGGTCATATTATCAAAATCAACCACATTTACATCATCGCTCTCATTGTGATAATGAGAAGCTTTCGTCATATCAACTGTTGAAAAAGAGTGTGCAATAATTTTCTTTTTTACAAAGCTTACATTATCAGAACGGTAAAACAACTGTTGGGCTGCATACGGATCAGGATTCACTTTTAAGCCGTTTGCTGCATTCTGATTAAACAATTCATCCAGATCAGAAAACTCGTCACCCGTCATAAATAAAGCATTCTTCCCGAAAGCAGATTCTGTGGCTACCATTTCAAAATTGAACAGAGCCGTCATATTGTTATAAATTTTGTCTAATGCCTTATCCTCGGAAATTGCTCTGGAACCCAACATTCCTTTTTCTTCTCCGTTAAAAGCCATAAAAACCATGGAAAATTCAGGCTTTTCATTTTTGAAGTAATCTGAAATTCCTACCAGTGTCGTAATTCCGCTTGCATCATCATCGGCGCCATTATAAATATTATCTTTCGGATTATTGCTTGTTCCTATATGATCAAAATGTCCTGAAAAACCTAGGTACTTATCTGTTTTTCCCTTTTTAATCCCGCAAACATTATAAACTGTTTTTCCTTTATAATCGAATGGAACCAAATATGAATTTCCGGTACAGTATTCTAAATTATTTTCTTTAAAGAGTTTTGCAATATAATTTGCAGCGTTTTCATTTTCCTGGGTTCCGATTTCCCTGCCTTTCATTTCATCTGAAGCCAATGTCGCTAGAACCGTATTGATCCTTTCTTTAGAAGCTTCCTGTGCAAAAGAGAATATAGAGAAAAGTGAGAACGTAAGATAAGTTAGTTTTTTCATTGTCATAGATTTATAAATAATCTGTCGCATGTTTTGTGAAAATGTTGCAGTCTATATATAATTAATTGTTTTTTGAACTTTAAGGTAAGCTGAAACCTCTTTATGGTAGGACCAAAAATAAAAAACAGCTTCTAAAAAGAAGCTGTTCTCACTCAAAAAATCGTTGTAAGGTTATCGAAGTCTGTCTACAGATTTTACGAGCCTCTCATCTTTCTTGATATAAATGTTTGCAATGAACAAACAGATAACCGCAATCAATGAAAAAATTGGCTCAATACCCTTCTCAGGAAACTGGATTCCTCCGGATAATTTTAGTAACCAGTACATCAATATACCAATCAACAAAGCGTTTATAATGATGCTGATCGTATTCAGCAAAATTTGTCTTTTTCTGTTTTTAAAGCTGAATACACTTAGTAGTCCAACCAAAACAAGAACGATACAGGCGATATTAAGCACAGGAAAACTATCAGAAATGATAACATCTTGCCCTGTAACGAACAGAAACACAGCAGCTAAAACTGCTAAAAAAGTCCATATAGTCTGTATTCTTTGTAGCATTGAATATTAAATTCTAGGCAAAAATAATATAAATTTTGCACAATTCAAAAATAAGTGTAGATTTGCATTATACAAATGTACTTGAAAACAACAGTCACCGGACTTACTTTTCTTACTCACAATTAATTACATTTTTACATTAAATATGTTTAACATTGAAACGTTAAGGTCAAAATCCGTAACGGAGCTGACTAAAATCTTAAAAGATTTAGGCGTTAAAGTTGCAAGAAACAGCAATGAGAATGATAAAATCTTTGCGATTCTTGACTTTCAGGCTTCTAACCCTAAAGTTACTAAAGATTATTTCAACACCACAGAAAGTAGTATAACTACTGAGGAACCTCCTGTAGAAAAAACAGTGAAGGCTCCGGCAAAAAGAGCTGCTCCTAAAAAGACCGCTCCCAAACCTAAAGCGGAAGCAAAACCGCAGACTGAAGAAAAGGTAGAAGAAAAAGAAATGGTTGCAGAAGAACCTGTGAAGACAGAAGACATAAAAGAGGAAACCAATAGAGAAGATATTCCTAACGAATCCGCCTCTGCTGTGAATGCTAAGAAGAAGAGGAAACGACTTCCTTCCGTCAATGCAGGAAATTCTGAAAATCCTCAAGAAAAAGCAGAAATTTCCAACACTACAGAATCTCCAGAAACTGCTTCAGCAGACGAAAAGCCGACTTCTCCCCAACATCAGGCTAGACCTCAAAAAGGTCAAAATCATCCGCAAAACAACGGAAATCAACATAAAAATCAGCAACACCATAACCAACATCAAAATCAGAATAAGCAAAATCAGCAGCATTCTGAAAGAAATGATGACCATCAGCAGCATCAAGAGCAGAAAAAGGAATTCAGCTTTGACGGGATGGTAAGCATTGAAGGAGTTTTGGAAATCTTACCGGATAACTATGGATTTTTACGTTCATCAGATTTCAGTTATATCTCTTCTCCTGATGATGTGTATGTTTCTACTGCACAAATCAGAAACTTTGGGTTAAAAACCGGAGATACCGTGAAAGGTATTGTAAGATTGCCAAAAGAGGGGGAAAAATATTTTTCTTTACTTAAACCGACTGAAGTAAACGGGCGTGATTTAGCTTTTATTAAAGATCGTGTTGCTTTTGAATATTTAACACCACTTTTTCCTGAAGAGAAATTCAACTTAGCTGGAAATCATTCTACGATTTCTACAAGAATTGTTGATTTATTTGCTCCTATCGGAAAAGGACAAAGAGCAATGATTGTTGCCCAGCCTAAAACGGGTAAAACGATGTTGCTAAAAGATATTGCAAACTCTATTGCAGCCAATCACCCCGAAGTTTATATGATGGTTCTTCTGATTGACGAACGTCCTGAAGAGGTTACCGATATGGAAAGAAGTGTAAATGCAGAAGTAATTGCCTCTACATTTGATGAAGCTGCAGATAAGCACGTGAAAGTGGCGAATCTTGTACTAGCCAAAGCACAAAGAATGGTAGAATGTGGTCATGATGTTGTTATTTTATTGGATTCAATTACCAGATTGGCAAGAGCTTATAATACAGTTACTCCGGCTTCAGGTAAAGTGTTATCTGGAGGGGTTGACGCCAATGCTCTTCATAAGCCTAAAAGATTCTTTGGGGCAGCAAGAAAGATTGAAGGAGGAGGTTCTTTGACGATTATTGCAACAGCGCTTATTGATACCGGCTCTAAAATGGATGAGGTTATCTTTGAAGAATTCAAAGGAACGGGTAATATGGAGCTTCAACTGGATAGAAAAATTGCCAACAGAAGGATTTATCCAGCTATTGATTTGGTTGCATCCAGTACTCGTAGAGATGATCTTCTTTTAGATGAATTAACTTCCCAGAGAATGTGGATTTTCAGAAAATATCTTTCAGAAATGAATCCTGTGGAAGCTATGGAATTTGTTAATAAAAATATTCGAGGAACTTTGAATAACGAAGAATTCCTGATGTCTATGAATAAATAAATTAATTTAATATTATTAATTAAAAGCACGGATAGAAATGTCCGTGCTTTTTTATTGAATGATTTAAGAAGATATATTTAAAATTTGATTCTTTAATTTGCAATATTTAATCATTCTAAGTCAATGTATCAATGTTAAAGATTTATTAAAGTAATCCTCATTTTTTGAATATAGGTCAAATTATGGCTAAATTTGGGTAATAACATTAAAAATAAAATTATGTCATTTGAATTACCACAACTAGGATATGCTTACGGCGCATTAGAGCCGACTATTGATGCAAGAACTATGGAAATCCACCATACAAAGCACCACCAAGCATATATCAACAATTTAAATAATGCAATCAAAGGAACTGATCTGGAAGGGAAAACTATAGAAGAGATTTGCCAAACGGGAACAGATAAACCTGCAGTAAGAAATAATGGGGGAGGTCACTTCAACCACTCTTTATTCTGGGAAATTTTAACTCCGGGGGGAAGCAATGAGCCTGTAGGAAATGTAAAAGCTGCTATCGAAGCTTACGGAGGTTTTGAAAAATTCAAAACTGATTTTTCTGATGCAGCAAAAACAAGATTCGGTTCTGGATGGGCTTGGTTAGTAAAAAATGCTGACGGTTCAGTTTCTGTATCTTCTACTCCAAATCAAGATAATCCTTTAATGCCTGTTGCAGACGTAAAAGGAACTCCGGTTCTAGGCCTTGACGTTTGGGAACATGCTTATTACCTAAACTACCAAAACAGAAGGCCTGATTATGTTGCAGCGTTTTTCTCTGTTGTAAACTGGGATAAGGTAGAGGAATTATTCAACAAATAATTTCCATTATCATAAAAATAAAAGGTTCAGAATTATTCTGAACCTTTTTTGTTGAATAGTGTTTAATTATTATTTAACAATAATCTTTTTAGTAATTGTCTTATTGTTAATAGTGACATTCAATAAGTAGTTGGTTTTAGGCAGGTTCTGTACATTGATCTGACTCGAGTTCCCTCTTAAGATACTTTTTCCTGAAATATCAAATACTTCCCAAGAAGTAATCCTTTCACTCCCAGAATCTATATTTATATAGGTAGAAGTGGGGTTAGGTGATATCTTTATGTCTTCACCTTTTTTTGTAAATGAATTAGCTATGGAGTTGCTTCTTGCAATTATTTGATTATCGTTTGGTGCGGTATCAGCATTTTTAAAATCAAAATTATTATATACGGAGGGGTCTACGCATGGTTGTATAAAAGCATGGAAATTAGAACCAGATTTGGCATGGAAATTTTCTTTTAAGACAACAGATGTTCCTGCATGGTACACAGCGGTAGCTGAGCTGTTTATAATGTTGCTTGCAAAGATGTTTCCATTAGCTGCTTGTGAATCCGTACTTGGAACTAATACAGGTGCAGTGATATAAAGATCAGGATTGTCTGAACAACAGTCAAAATTGACATCATAAAAATAATATATTGAATATAAATTATTTCCTACCAAAGTGGATGTAGAGGTTCCATTATTATAGACCATTGAGATTTTAAATACATATTGTCCGGACAAAGGCATTGAGGGATCTAAGTTTGATGAATTTACATCAAATTTATATTCTGTACTGGATAATATATTAACAGGGGAAGAAACGGGATAGCTAATTCCTGTGTTAATATTTGTCATAGCCATGTTGATACTTACTAAACTTGTTCCTGGTGGCAAATAATAGTGACCATAAACAGAGTATGGAAAATATTTACTAAAGCATGTGATAGGCTCAAAAGCATAATCAATATAGGCTGGCTTAGCTACATTGCACATACTATTTGTTAAATTCTGGATATCCGTATTGCTTAAAATAAAACTTGTCTGGGGATAATATAATCGAGGCGTTTGCAGATAACCAGGATCGGCGGGATAGGGTTCAACACTGCCGGAATAATTACCTCCCAAGCTTGCTATTCCCGCAGCAGCGTTATTGGCTATAGCTTCAGGGGAAATATGAACAACAACAAACGTTGCAGTCCTGTTGTTTTTAAAATTAGTAAAATTGGTAAAAGCATTATTATTGGGGGCGGTTATAGAGCTAATTGCTGGAAATTGTGTATTTACGAGGTATGAATCTCCATTAGATCTGAATGCATCGGTAAAAACAAAAACAATAAGTGGGGTAGAAGAATTCTTATTAAGTGTTTTTTGCGGACTGACAATGTTAATATTGGAGACATTATCCAATGCATTGGCAATTAATTCCATTGATTCATGTAAATAGTCGCCACCACCTAATCTTCTGGTAAAATTTAATACCGTAGATAGATTATTTGTAAAGTCTGATTCAATATAAATGTTTGGGAGACCATTGCTGCCCGTTGAATAGTGGACTACAGAGACTCTGTTGTTGCATTTTAATAAATTTTGAATCAATAAATTAGTGGAAGTTTGCATTTGCGAAAATTCTGTGTTATCTATTGAGCCACTATTGTCTAATAATATGATTACATCAGAATTGCCTGTAGGTGTTTGGGAGTGATAATTTTTTAATCCTAAAAAAAGAATAAAAATTAGTATAAAATATTTAGTTTTCATAGGTTATCTTTTTGACTTGAACTTCTTCTCAAGCACCTCAATTTTTTTTTGCTGCTCTTTTATCAACTTATTTTGTTCAATAGTGTAAAGAGTTAGCTCTTCAATTTTTTGGAGAAGTTTAATTTGAAATTCCCCTACATTCACACCTTCTTTTTCCATTTCTTTAGCCGAAGCAATTTCAGGCAGATGCTTCTTCTCTTTAATGTGCTTTTCTACTTCTTCTAATTTCGGGAGATTATATTCTTCTTCAAAAACAAAATCTGCAGTAGGAGTAAGAGTTACTTTTATTTCTTTGGATTCTAATTTAGCATCAATTTTTACATTGCCTGAGAATGAAGCTTTTCCGTTTACATCTAATTTATACTGTGGAGTGGTTGTTCCTATACCAACATTGCCATCGACATCTACTCTTAATTTTTCATTGCTTCCAGTAAAAAAACTAATTCCATAATAGCCAGATAACCCAAGTCCAGGCCCAAAAGAACCTCCTCCTAGAGGATATATTCCTAGATATGACATTCCATAGTTTGCAACTCCATTTGCCTGGTCATATACATTAAATCCAATATTTAAAGGGGATGCACCTGTAGCACTTATATCCCCAATAACTTCTAACTTTGATGCTGGATTTGAAGTGCCTATTCCGACACTTCCAGTGCTGGGATTTGAGCTCATTGGAGCGCCGTTTGGAGAATAAAGCTGCGCTTTTACAGATAAAAGAGACATTGAAAAGTATGCTGCTAATAAAAGTTTTTTCATAACTATAAGTATTTAGTTTTTATTAATTTTAGATTCTAGTTCTTTGATATGTCTATCTTGTTCAAGATTGTGAAGACTAAGCTCTTTTATTTTTTTATTTTGTTCTATAGTATAAAGAGTCAGCTCTTCAATTTTTTGTAAAAGCTTGATTTGAAATTCTCCCACATTCACTCCTTCTTGTTCCATCTCTTTAGCCGAAGCAATTTCAGGCAAATGTTTTTTCTCTTTAATGTGTTTTTCTACTTCTTCTAATTTTGGAAGGTCATAATTTTCTTCAAAAACAAAGTCTGCTGTTGGAGTAAGGGTTACTTTTATTTCCTTAGCTTCGAATTTTCCCTGTAAAGCTGCATTATCTCCCTTTACTAAAAAAGTGTTTCCAATTTTAGTTCCTCCAGAAAAATCATTGTTATAATTCAATGTCAGGACATTATTTATATCATGTAATAATGCTCTTCCACCTGATCCTTGATTATTGTCTTTTAATTCTATAGTGCCAACTCCATTATAAGAAAAATAATTATCATTACTTTTAACTCTGAAATCTCCAAATACATCCAAAGTCTTAGATGGATTTTCTGTATTAATACCAATAGATCCACTTTCCGATACATATACTGTACCCCATAAAGATTTTAATTTTATAGCACCATGGGTGTTGAATTTTATCCCTCCCCACCAATTAGTGTCTAACACCCAACCTGTAGTAGTTTGTGTGTTTGATATTCGATAATTTGGAAGCTCAGAGGGATTTGTTTGCCATTCACCCCCATAAAGATTTGTAAAATAATAATCCTGTGCTTTTGCAAATAATACAGTTAGTAAAAAAAATGATGATAATAAGAGTCTTTTCATAGTTAAAAATTTATTTTATATTAATTTAGATTCTAATTCTTTTATAGTGTATAAAGCAAAATTTACATTTCCCATCTGTATTAGAAGTATTTCTAAGGGCAATATGTAAAGATTTTCTACCATCGTCAGAACTGTGGAAAATCCAACTATTACTACCTCCACTAATAATATCTAAACTTACTTTAAGAATGCTGTTTACATGTAAGGTTGTAGTAGATATATCCATTCTATTCCTATATTTGTTAAAGGATTGGTAGTGGTCCGGAAATTAATCCCGTTAGGGTATAGATTTGAGCAGGTACTGCTGTAAAAGCAAAAATAGCTAATGTGAAAATTTGTTTTTTCATGAGTTAATTCGTTATTAGTTAAGATTGAAGAATTTTTCAATCCTGTGTGAATAACAAATTTAAGCAAATTTAGGACGCATGTAAAAATAAAATGTGAATTTTATTTTTACAGTATATAAGCGTATAAAAATTATTAACACAATATTTATTTTAAGAAAAAATAAATATAAATTGATGTGAAGTTGCACAAAAAAAGCACTCGAAATGAGTGCTTATGTTGTATTTATTTTTTTATATATTCTTTCTGAACTATTGATACGGCTGGGAAGTGATCACTATATCCTCCGGTAAACCGATCCCCGTCCCAAGAACGTAATGGATAGCCTTTCCATTGTCCTTCCTTGTTTACCAAATAAGGAGGAGCATAAATTTCTGCTTTATAAATAGAATAAGTAGGGGTTATTTTTTCTGTGGAATACAAATTCTTAGAAACAATAATCTGGTCAAATAAGTTAGGCGCATCTCTGTAAGCTAGAGAAGCGACTCCGGCTTTATATAATTTGTACATTAAATTATAGTAAGGGTATTTGTCTGAAAGTTCGCTTGGATCTCCTACTGCATTTAAATATTTTTTCAAACTTGGACTTACCGGATCGTCATTGTAATCTCCCATTGAGAATAATTTGATTCCCGGATTTTCTGCTGTTACTTTATCCATTTCATTTTTTAAAGTAGTGGCAGCAGCATTTCTTTTCGCCTGAGAAATAGCTTCACCACCTCTTCTTGATGGCCAGTGATTCATAAAAATCCCTACTTTTTCACCATCCAGTAATCCTATGGCAACTACAATATCGCGGGTGTATTCTCTTTTTCCGTCTTCGTCAAAAATTTTGATTTCTTTTTTATAAGAATCAAGCACAGAAAATCTTGCTTTTTGATAAATGATAGCCACATCAATTCCTCTGGCATCATAAGAGTTGAAGTGAACGATACCATAGTTGCTTCTTGCTAAAGCGGGTTGTTTTATCAGATCCTCAACTACCTGTCTGTTTTCGACTTCAATAAGTCCGCAGATTGCAGGATTGTCATTGGTATATTGTCTCCCTAGCTCAGAGATTACTTTTGCTTCATTAGCTAATTTTTGGTTATAGAATTTTGTTCCCCATCTTTTAGGACTGTTGGATGTAAAATCGTCGGCTAAAATTTGTTTACGGATTACTTTCTTACCAATTAAAAGATTGTCACTCCATTCTCCTTTATAATCTTCAGTCGTTTCTAAAAACTTTAATGAATCTAATGGAACACTTCTGTGAAATGCAGGATTAGAAAGGGCAAGCGTTCCGTTGATATAATCAGCAGAAGGAATAGTATCCCAAAGGTTTTCGACATTTAAAAACCCGATAGCGGCTCTTTTTACTTGTTTCTGCTGTGAAAACGTAAATCCAAAACAAAAAACAGTGATAACGATTAAATATTTTTTCATATTCTTAGTATTTTCAAAAAAATGAGGGGTTAAAATTACTAATTTTATATAACAATAAGGATTAAAAAAAATTAATAGATGTTTTTTTATATTTAATTAATAAAAGGTGATATTTTTAGGATAATAATCGCGGGTTAAGAAAAATTAATAGAATAAATTATTAAAAATGCTTGGGTTAATGAAAATAGTTCTAAATTTGTTGCCCCTTAATAAAAGAAGGAGTTTAAAAAAGTTTATATATGATAAAAAAACTATCCCTAATCTCTTTGTTTACTTTATTACCTGCATCTTATTACTTTGCGCAAACTACTGTTTTTGCATATGTTAAAGATCAGGAAGGTAAACCTTTGGAGAGAGCAGAAGTGGATCTTGCACAGTCCGCAAATGATGTAACTGCGGATAAAATTGGATATTTCCAGTTTGTAGATCTAAAGCCGGGTCATTATCTTATTACGGTTACAAAACCAAATTTTGAATCTAAAATTTTAGAGTTTGATGTAACTGCTGATGAGAAAAGAAAGAATCTAGGTGTTATTACACTTAGTAACAATGTAGGTTCATCAGATGCTGGTGTAGTTGTTGTTGATGATTCTGCAAGTGATACTGAAGACGGAGGTTCAGCAATGCAACCTACAGTAGGGTTATTAAGTTCAGGAAGAGATGCGTTTCAGAATGTATCTGCTTTTGAATTAGGGGCGTACTGGTTCAGACCAAGAGGTGTAGACAACAGATTTGAGGATGTGGTTTTCAACGGAGTTTCGATGTCTAAAAATGATGATGGAAGAATTGATTTCAGCAACTGGGGTGGTTTGAATGATGTGACGAGATATCCTTATGAGAATGTAGACAATATTACCCCTTCAGAATATACTTTTGGTAATCTGGGAGGTGTTGTTTATTATAATACAAGAGCTTCCAGCTATAGAAAACAGACTTCATTGGCCTATTCATTTACCAACAGAAGTTATTTGCATAGAGCAATGGCTACTTACTCTTCTGGTTTATCTAAAAAAGGATGGGCATTTACATTCTCCGCAAGCAGAAGATGGGGAGACAGAGCTGTTATCGATGGTGTATATCAGGATGCTTATGCATATTTTGCATCTATTGAGAAGCAATTCAGTGACAGACACTCTATTAACTTTACAGGTTTTGGTTCACCTACTTACAGAGCTTCCAATTCTCCCAACACTCAAGAAGTTTATGACATCATGGGAAAAAACTATAACTCATATTGGGGATGGCAAGATGGCGAAAAGAGAAATTCAAGAATCAGAAAAGTTTTTGAACCTATGTTCATGTTAACTGATTATTTAAAAATCGGTAAAAACTCAAATTTAATTAATACAGTATCTTATCAGTTTGGAAGTGATGCAAGAAGCAGACTAGACTGGTTCCACGCAAAAGATCCTAATCCTACATACTATAGAAACTTACCTAGTTATGGGCTTTTAACAGCGGATGAATTCAGAGAGACTTCTCAAGTTGATTGGACTGATTTATATTATCAGAATAGCAATGCTCCGGTAAAAAGTTATTTAATAGGGTATGATAATAGTGGAAAACCTATCATGGAAACTGGTAAAAGAGCAATTTATGATGTTGTAGAAGATGTAAATAAAGATAAGACCTTTAATTGGGCTTCTCACTTTGATACTAAGCTGAAGGACAACTGGAAATTAAATATCAATTTTAATTATCAAAATTTAAAATCTGATAACTTTAGAAGAGTTAAAGACCTTTTGGGTGCTGATTTTGCCTTAAACCTAAATGCCTTCAACAACGATTCAAAATATAATGCAGATGAGGTAAGCGTTGTTGTGAAAGAAGGAGACAGAACGCAGTACTCGTATGAATTGAGCAGAACTCAGTATGCCTTAAATATTTCATCTGAAGTAGATTTCAACAAATGGAATTTTGTAGCATCTATTTTCTCTTCTTATTCAGAAGCCTACAGAGATGGCCATTACAGAAGTGGTTTGGTGAGATTTAAAGATAATTCTAAAGGAAAAAGTGCTATTTATGATGCATTAGATGCAGGTATTAAAGGTAAAATCACCTATAAATTAAACGGAAAGAACTTTATTGTCTATAATGGAGCGTTTTTCAGTTTAGCGCCTACACTTAACGAAATTTTCATCAATCCAAGAATGGCGGATAATGTTACACCGGGTGTGAACAATCAGATGATTAATTCAAACGATTTGAGTTACATTATGAGGGGACAAATCTTAAAATTGAGATTGTCAGGATATTATACTACCATTAATAATGCAACCGAAATTTCAAGATATTATGCTGATGTAAGTGACGGAACCGAAGGAAACTCTTTCAGTACTTTAGTAAATGAAGCAATGAGCGGGGTGAATAAAAGATATATAGGAGTGGAGCTTGGTTTTGATGTAAAGATTACGCCTACCTTAAACGCAACCGGGGTGGCAAGTATAGGTGAATATAAATACACCAATAATCCTGAGGTTTCTACTTTTGATGACATCAACGGATTCAGAGGTGCAGATGTTTGGGGTAATGCCAATGTGAAAAATTACAAAGTAGCAGGAACGCCACAGAAAGCATTTTCTTTCGGATTAAAATATAACTCTCCTAAATACTGGTGGGTAGGTGCTTCTGCAAATTACTTGATGGATCAATACTTAGACTTCTCAGCATTAAACAAGACACCGTATATGTACACAGATATTTTGAAAAATGATCCTTATGCGGGAGTTACACCAGAGCTTATTCAGCAGATTACGGCACAGAAAAAATTTGATAATCAGTTTATGCTGAATGCAAATGCTGGTAAATCTTTTCAGTTAGGAAAATATAGAATGGGAATTAGTGTTTCTGTAAATAATATTCTAAATAATAGAAATTATGTAACCGGAGGTTTTGAACAAGGAAGAAACGTGAACTTTGAAGAAGCATTGATAGATTTACAAAGAACAACACCTCACTTTGGACCAAAACTATGGTATGACAGGGGTACGACTTTCTTTACTAATGTTTATTTAAGATTCTAAATTTTGATTACAATGAAAAAATATAATTCAATTTTAAAATATATTCTCGTTGTCATTACAGCGCTTTTTATTACCGGCTGTGTACACGATGATAAATACGATGAGCCAACCCTTGAGGGGTATTCGTGTAAGTCCGAAAGCTATTATTCGCAAAACGGATATACAAAATGGACATTAGAGATGTTAAAAGGTAAGCCTCAAAATACTTCATTTGCAGATAAAGCATATATTGAAGGCTATGTTTCCTCTACAGACGAAACCGGAAACATCTACAAAACCATTTACATACAAAACAATCCAGAAAATCCAACACAAGGGTTAACGGTGAGTGTAGATATGGTAAGTTCTTATACTAGATTTCCTCAGGGCTCTAAAATCTATATTGATGTACAAGGTCTAGCATTAACTGCTTACGGAGGTGTAGTGCAATTGGGAATGATCACTCCTGCAGGAACAAGAATTCCTGAAAAAGAAGTGAAAAATCATATTTCTAAAGATTGTAATATAAAAGTTAATATTATTCCTAAAGTAATGACAATCGCTCAGTTTACTGATGCAGGAAGTTCTAATCTTATTGGATGTTTAATTCAACTGAATAATGTAGAATTTGAAAGCAGAGCATTATGTACAACCTATGCACCAAATGCTGTTACTGTTAATAAAACTATTGGTGAAGGCGGATCTCTGCAAAACGGGGTTTGGAAATATGCAAAAACGGCTCTTGTAAGAAATAGTGGATATGCATCTTTTGCCAACCAGGTTCTTCCTGCTGGAAATGGATCTTTTGTTGGTATTTTTAGTAAATATAATTCTGATTTCCAATTGTATGTGAATAATACCCAAGATCTTAAAATGAATAATTTCCCTCGTTTAGATGGAATAACTTCAAACCCTTGTGAATTTAATCAAAGTGTTTTAACACCAAAAACTGTAGCAGAAGTAAAAAATCTTGCAATAACAGGAGCAAACTGGACAGAAATTACAGGTGATTTCTCTCTAAAAGCTCAGGTTGTAGCTAATGATGAAACCGGGAACCTTTATAAATATGTGTATGTGGAAGATGCAACAGGAGGTATCAGAATAAATATCAATAAGGTAGATTTGTTTTTAGACAGTCGTTTCAGGTTAGGAAAAGATGTAAACATCAAACTAAAAGGAATGTATATAAGAAACGTAAATGGAGAGCTGCAATTGGGAGGGTTGTTCGTTAACGGTGGAACTACTCAATTTGGACAAATTGAAGAAATGAATATGTATAAATATTTCTTTGATAGCAATACGGTAATCCGTCCTGTTATACCTACAGAAAGAACAATTTCTCAGCTAACTAATGCAGATGTTGGAAGATGGATCAAATTGAAAGATGTTCAGTTTATTAATTCGGATTTAGGTAAAATGTTAACCGAATCTAATGCGGTTACTAACAGAACTCTTGAAGACTGTTCAGGAAAAACAATAATTCTTAGGACAAGTAATCAGGCTGATTTTGGAACAAAAGAGGATCCGCTGAAGCCTGCAACGATAGAATTAGAAGGTGGGAAAGGAGACGCTTATGCTATTTTAAGTGTTTTCAACGGAACCTATCAGTTATGGATCACAAGACTTTCGAATATCGACTTTGATAATACCCCTAGATGTGACGGCACGGTATATACACCACTTCCGGTAATCTACAGTGATGGTTTTGCTGCAGGAGGTTTTAGCTCAGACTGGACGACGGTAAACGTAGCAGGACCCAATCAGTTTTGGACAACTTCTAACCAAGGAAACGGATCAAATTATTACGCTGTTTTGACTGGTGTTTTAAATAATGTAAATGAAGACTGGTTAATTTCAAAATCGGTAAGCTTGGCAGGAAAAACGAAAGCTATACTAAACTTTACAACCGATGTAAGATATTCAGGGAATGCTTTACAAGTCTATGCAACAGAAAATTACACTGGAAATCCTGCAACAACAACCTGGGTACAGTTACCTGCAACTTTGGATACCAATACTGCTGCATTTGGTGACTGGGTAAGTTCTGGAAATGTCGATTTAAGTGCTTTCTTAGGTAAAAACGTAAGAATAGCATTTAAATATACTTCTACAGCTTCTGCAGCTGCTACATGGGAAGTAGATGATTTCAAGATTAAAGGACAATAATAAACGACTTTAACATAACAAAAACGGTAACTCAATCGAGCTACCGTTTTTGTTTTTAATCAGATGAGTTTATTAATAGATTAAAGTAGCATATGAAAAATAATCAAAAATCTATAGTAATCTGTTTATTAATTATCGGAACGCTTATTTATGCAGTCAGGATCCAATATATTAAAAAGCCTAAAATCGGGATATTAAATAATACCAAATATACAGTAGGAAAAGTAACTTCGAAATATAATTATAATAGACCTGGTTATGATTTTATATTTGCGTTTAATGAAAGTCGAAAAGAAGGACATCAAGATGGAAATTTTATTCAGGGACACAAGTATTTAGTGGCTTATGATTCAACAAATATTAAAAATGGGTTTATAATATTAGATAAATTCGACGTTACAGACTCTCTTGAAAAATATCATCTTTCGGATAAAGATCAAGTGTATTGGGAAGGATGGTCTCTGCAAAAAATACCGTTTCAGTACGATAAAAGCGATATTGAATTTGAAGTGAGGAAGACAATTAATTCTTACAGATAGAATAGATTTTACGGATAACGTACGCTCACATAAAATAAAAAACCACTGCAACTGCAGTGGTTTTTGTTTAAATTATCTTTCTTAAAAAGACACTTCATTCACTTCTTTTCCTCGTTGGAAATTCATGTTTTTCTGTTTTCCCTTATAAGCAATGGTAACTAGGTTTATTTGCTTCGGAAAAGCATTTAAAAGTATCGTATTTTTTATTTTTAAGGTCGCGATATCTGAAACCCCTCCGGCTTCAAAATAGACCCATACAGTTTCTCCGCTTACCTGACTTCCTGTAAAAGTTATTGTTTTAGGAGAGCCATTGACGTACACATCAAAATTATTATTTACATATTTTTTTACTTCGGCTTCAAATCCAGCAGTATTAGGATTTATTTTGATAGCATCTGAAATATGATTCGTATTCATTTTTGTGGTAAACTTCAATGTCTTACTTCCCTCAATATAATCCACTTTTGTCATTGAAGAGAAAAAGTCTACATACATAAAACTCATTAACACAAAAAATGTTAAAATTCCTGATATATATAAAATTTTTTTCATCTTAAATAATAGATTTACAATCATCCTTTTTTGGTATAAGTCACAAATAATATGCCAATTAGAAATTTACGTTTACAGAATACTTATCGTAGAAGGCTTTAATATGTGCTACTGCTTCGTCAGCCGTGTCTACCACTCTATAAAGATCCAGATCTCCCTCAGAAATCATTCCATCTTTTAAAAGAGTTGCCTTGAACCAGTCTAGCAATCCGCTCCAAAATTCAGATCCGACCAATACAATTGGAAACCTGCCTATTTTTTTTGTTTGAATCAAAGTTAATGCTTCCGTAAACTCATCTAATGTACCAAAACCGCCCGGCATTACAATAAATCCTTGAGAATATTTAACAAACATTACTTTTCTTACAAAGAAGTAGTCAAAATTCATGGAGTAAGACTTGTTGATATAAGGATTGAAATGCTGCTCAAATGGGAGATCAATATTAAGCCCGATAGATATGCCTTCAGCATTAAAAGCTCCTTTATTTCCAGCTTCCATAATTCCCGGCCCTCCTCCTGTGATGATTCCGAAACCTATTTTTGTGATTTTTTCGGCAATATCTACCGCCATTTGATAATATTTACTTTCAGGCTTCAACCTTGCTGAACCAAATATGGATACACAAGGACCTATTTTAGCCAGTTTTTCGTAGCCATCTACAAACTCAGCCATTACTTTAAAGACCATCCAACTGTCTTTCGTAATGGTTTCATCCCATTTTTTTTGTTTTAAACTGTTATGAAGCTTAGTTTCATTAATATCAAATTCCGGATTTACCAGACTTTCGTCTCTTTCATTCACTTCCATGGCGATTATTTAAAATATTTCTCGGCTTCTATTACGGATTCAGGTCTTCCCACATCAATCAAAATGCTATCATGTACAAAGCCATGTATATGCTCTGTATGCATAAGATCCAAATATTCTTCCATTACAGAAAATTTGCCGGTTCTTTTTATTTTTTCAAAAATGCTTGGGTTGATGCAATGAACACCACTAAAAGCTAACGCTTTAAACCCTTTATTAAATTCAGCGAGCCTTTGCTCTCCAGTTTGTACATTCAGCCATCCTCTTAATACCAATTCATCATTAAAAAGCAGTTTTCTGGAGCTTTCCCGATCTGAAACCGCTAAAGTAGCAAAATCTTTTATCTTTTTATGATAGGCCACAAATGCATTGATATTTATGTTGGTTAAAATATCTGCATTCATGATCAGGAAATCTTCTCCATGATCCAGAAACTTTCTTGCAAAAATCAATCCGCCTCCGGTTTCTAACAGCTCTTCAGATTCATCAGAGATTTCAATACGGCAGCCAAAATTATCATTCGTCTTAAGGAAATCAACGATCTGATTTCCAAAATGATAAATATTGATGACAAAATCCTGTATTCCAAAACTTTTAAGATATTGGATATTTCTTTCCAAAAGCGGAATTCCGTTTACCTTTGCTAATGCTTTAGGGTGATGATCGGTGAACGGCTTTAGCCTTGTTCCTTTTCCTGCTGCGAAAATGAGAGCTTTCATTATTTATAGTTGATAGGTGATGAATGATAAATATAAACAGTTTTAGTAATCATTTATAGATTCTCGTTTATTATTTATGAATTAAGTTGGTGTTGTTCATCATGATGAAGACTGATTTCAACTCTCTCACCATATTTTTTTTCAATAAAATGAGCAATTTTTATTGCAGAATAAACTGATCTGTGCTGTCCACCTGTACATCCGAAATTAATCTGCAGGTTTTCAAAACCGCGTTCAATATAATTGTCGATGTTAATAGAAACAAGCGATTTGATTAATTCTAAAAATTTTGGCATTTCAGTCTTTGTTTCAAGGTATTCCTGAACACCAATATCATTTCCTGTCTGACTTTTATATTCCTCAATTCTTCCGGGATTCAGAATTCCGCGGCAATCGAAGGTAAAACCACCTCCGTTTCCTGAATCATCTTTTGGAATTCCTCCTTTTTTGTATGAAAAACTGTGAATGTCTATGTGTAGCATTTTTATTTAAATTTTGAACTTTTTATGTTCATTAATATTTTAATTATTTAAGATCTCCTTGATTTTAACTTTAGTCTTCTCCAGACGCAATTGTCCTATTACTTTTTTAAGCTCAGGATATTCTCTCATATTTTCCCAGCTGTCTGCAAATTCGGTGATGTTTTCAATTCCTTTTTCAATACTTGCAATAAAATGCTGCTTCCTCTGGATCAGGCCTCTGAAGCCATAAGCTCCCAAAACCTGTAAAAATCTCATCATTTGAATAGGTTTCACCGATTCTTTTAGTTGAATCTGAGTTTCTTTATTTTCAAATAGATGAATATAAAAATCGAGCATTTCATCTTTAAAATTTTCAGGGAAATTTGCTTTCGCCTGAAACAGAAAGGAAATGACATCATACATTAAAGGTCCCTTCATCGCTGATTGGTAGTCGATAAACGAAACTTCATTCTTTTCATTCACCATAATATTCCTTGCCTGAAAATCACGGATCATTAAACCTTTCGGTTCCAGGTGTTCAATAAGCGAAACAATTGCTTTAAATTCTTTTAAAAGAGCAGATTTATGATATTCCAATTCCAGAACATCTACAACAAAATTTTTAAAATAATATAAGTCATGAGTTACAGGCAGCTCATCATATTGTTCGTATTCAAAAGTTTTACTGTAATCTATTTTGTTTTGAGTCAGTACCTGAAGCTGGTAAAGCTTTTCTAATGTCTGCTGTACCAAAGATCTTACATTTACAGATAATCCTTCTTTAGTAATGATTTCGGAAAGTGTTTTTTGTCCTAAAAACTCTTGTATATACAGTTTCCTATCTTCAGAAATCTTGAAAATAGCAGGTGTATTAAGGTTTAAAGTCGAAAAGATTTCAGAGTAATAGAAAAAACTTTCATTCTCCTGGATATTTTCGTTGTAAGTGACAATGTATTTGCGGTTATCGGATTGAGCCCAAAAATTCACCCTCGCAGAACCGCTTTGAGCTAAGGAGACGAATTCGGAAGATTTTTTACCAAGATAATTTTCAAAAAATTGTTTTGCTCTTTCAGAAATCATAATATGAAACAAATATACTAAATTACCGTCTAATTTTTATCTTTGTGGTATGCTAAAGGATTTCAAGCCAGTATTAAGCATCTTATTGCGTTTCATCATCATTTATCTGGTGTTGTTGTTTGTGTATCAGTTTTATCTGAATAGCTATAAAGAAACAGGGCTTGATCCTTTTTCCCGCATGGTTGCAGAACAGGTAAGACTTTTTCAAAATGCTTTGAATTATCCTACAATGTTATACGATGATGTAAAAGGGGAACAGGTTTGGTTTCATGTGAAAGGAAATTATGTCACAAGAATGGTTGAAGGTTGCAATGCTATTTCAGTGATGATCTTGTTTGTTTCTTTCATTTTTGCATTTTATAAAGGAATTAAAACCTTCATTTTTGTGATTGTAGGACTGTTTATTTTATACATAATGAATGTTTTGAGAATTGCGGGATTAAATATCGTGGTATCAGACTATCCGAATTACAGCAAAATGACTCATGATTATATATTTCCTGCGGTTATTTACGGAACAGTGGTTCTGCTTTGGCTGGTCTGGATTAAATGTTTTGCATTAAAAAATGAAAATTCTTAGTTGGTTTCTAGTAATAGTTGGTATTTTTGGTCTTATCAGCGTGAGAATGCTTGAAGATAGATTATTCTATGATCCTTTTCTTGATTATTTTCATGAAGCTATTAAGAATATAATTTTCCCTTCTTTTGAGTGGGGAAAATTAATTTTGGGGTATCTTTTCAGATTTGTTTTAAATCTTTTGTTTTCCTGCTTAATTATTCAATGTTTATTTAAAAATAAAGAATGGACAATCCAGGGAGCTATCTTAATTATGATCATTTTCGTAATCACTTTTCCTATTTATTTGTATTGTATTTATACTCAATTCGAAATAGGATATCTCTTTTCCTTTTATATGAGAAGATTTGTGATTCAGCCTTTGGTCTTGTTATTAATAATTCCGTTGTTTTATTATAGAAAGCAAATGATGATGAAAAACTAATTATCCAGCCGTATGTTTTTCAATACTTGTCACATTTTCCGGAGTCCATTCCACTCTTTTTATAAAGTCTTTTTCCCGGACCGGGCAATTTTTGATTTGGCAAATAGGGCAGGAGATGGGTTTACAATCATCCATATGAAAATTGAACTCAACGCTTCGTTTAGTGTTTTTGGCTAAAAGTATGATCACTTTTTCCATTTCACTGTGGGCATCACGAAGGCTATAATACCAAGGAAGGGTGATGTGAGCATCAATATGAAGGGAAGAACCAAATTGCTGAATTTTCATATTGTGAACGTCGATCCATTCTGTTCTTCTGTTTTCTTCAAGTACAGTAATAATCTGGTTAAGTAAATCAGGGTCTTGCTCATCCATAATTCCGCTTAAAGATTTCCGGACAATTTTGTATCCGACAAAAATGATATAAGTCCCAAAAACAAGGGCTACAAAGGAATCTAACCAGTAAATTTTTGTGAAATAGACTATGATCAAACTGATTACAACACCTAAAGTAGTGATGGTGTCAGACTGTAGGTGCTTTCCTGAAGATATGAGAACCAGAGAATTTTCATTTTCTCCTTTTTTTACAGAGATATATCCTAATAAATAATTGATAATTGCTGTTGTTGCAATGATGAATATTCCCCAATCCAGTTTATTTAATATTTTTCCGACAATTAAGCTGTTAATTCCTTCGTAGATAATGATAACCCCTGCAATTGCAATAAGAGCGCCTTCGATCCCGGAAGTGACAAACTCTACTTTCCCGTGTCCGTAAGGGTGGTCTTCGTCTTTGGGCTTGGAGGCGAGATATAAAGAGTATAATCCCATAAAAGCACTGATGATGTTGACAATACTTTCCATTGCATCAGAAAAAACGGCATCGGATTTAGTAAGTTTCCATGCAATAATTTTTCCGATGAAAAGAATGATGCCAAAAACCGCGATGAGTTTTTGAAAGCCTATTTTATCTTTATTCGTAGTTTTCTGAACGTTCATAGGTTTGATAAAAAAAAGAATCTCAATTTGAGACTCTTTTTTATTTTGTTAGTTTAAACTAAGTTATTTGCTACAAGATATTCTGCGATTTGCACGGCGTTGGTAGCTGCTCCTTTTCGCAGGTTGTCTGCCACAATCCAGAGATTCAGAGTCTTTGGCTGTGAAAGATCCCGTCTTATCCTTCCGACGAAAACCTCGTCTTTTCCTTCTGAATACAGTGGCATTGGATATTCGTTGTTTTTTACATTATCCATGACCACAACTCCTGGTGTTTCAGATAAGATTTTTCTTACTTCATCAAGATCGAATTCGTTTTCAAATTCAATGTTTACACTTTCTGAGTGGCCACCCTGAACCGGAACTCTTACCGCAGTTGCAGTTAAATTAAATGTATCATCACCTAAAATTTTCTTAGGCTCTTTCATTAATTTAATTTCCTCTTTAGTATAATCATCGTCTGCAAATACATCACAATGTGGCAATGCGTTTTTGAAGATCTGGTAAGGGTATACTTTTGCAATAGAATCGTCTCCGCTGATTTCACTGTTTAATTGGTCTACAGCGGCTTTACCTGTTCCTGTTACAGATTGATAAGTCGAAACTATTACTCTTTTTAAATCATATTTTTTGTTCAAAGGTCCCAAAACCATTACTAATTGAATCGTAGAACAGTTTGGATTTGCAATAATTTTGTCTTCTTTAGTCAATACATTGGCATTGATCTCCGGAACTACCAGTTTTTTATCAGGATCCATTCTCCACGCAGAAGAATTATCGATAACCGTTGTTCCTGCTTCTGCAAAAAGAGGGGCGAATTCAAGAGAAGTACTACCACCTGCAGAGAAGATTGCAATCTCTGGTTTGGCAGCTATAGCGTCTTTCATGCTTACAATCGTAAATTCTTCCTGTTTATACTTCACCTTCTTACCTACGGATTTTTCGGATGCTACCGGAATTAGTTCGGTGATAGGGAAGTTTCTCTCCTCGAGAACTTTAAGCATAACTTGTCCAACCATTCCTGTTGAACCTACTACAGCTACTTTCATTGATTTAATTAATAATTATTTAAGTTAATATATTTATGCCCCAAAGACTCTTGCCCAAGGGAACGCGAATGCAAATAAGCCAACCGCGATCAATCCCATAATAACAACTCCCAGAGAAATCGTATCATTAGACTTTACTTTTTTATTGACGATCGTCATTAAAACAGCAGCGATCAACATTGAAAATGGATGTTCTACATACTGGAATCTTGAATATGAGTCGCTCATTAATGTTCCAGCAGATAAAGCTGCTTTAACACCGGGAGATACTAATAACAAAACTACTCCTGCTAAAAATTGGATGTGGAAGAAAATCATAGTGAAAAGCGTTGTTTTCTTTAAAAACTTGTTCACTTTTCCACTGAACCCGAACATAGTTGCTAAAAGTGCAATAACGAATAATGCTACCAAAAGCAATTCTAAGTACCCAAATCCTTTGTGGGCATTAAGCAAAATTTTGTAAAAATCCATATTTTGTTTTTTCTGTTTTTCCGAATACAAATATAACAAAAATCCCAGCGATAAGCCGGGATTTAGTATTTTAAAATCTAAGATTGTATTAGAAGTTGAATGATAACGTAGTAGACCACGTTCTTCCGAATCCGAAGTATACTCTGTTTGCGTCAGCAATACCTTTATACATATAACCAAGTTCTTCATATGTTTTCTTAGCGGTATTGTTTGAACCGTCTGCCAATTTAGCTGGTGCATCAGTTGATTTAATATTTGTTGCACCATCCTGGATATAAGTTGTATCAAACAAGTTATAAACATTCGCACCAATAGTAAAATACTGATTTTGGTTTCTTAATCTGATTTTGTAAGAAGCACCTACATTAAATAGATTGAAGTTTGGTAATTGTAGAGCAGTATTCCCTGGTTTAAGGAAATCTGCAACATTAAGAGTTGAATATATTTTTCCAGTATATTGCCAAGTACCATATACTTTTAAATCTTTAACTGGAGTAATTGTAGTACCCAACGATGCCGTAGTCTGTGGTATACTGTTGTTACTGCTACCTCCTACTTTTACTTTATCTAAGTATAATATTGAAGTATTATTTCCATTAATTGCAACTGGTGTATTATCATCTAGGAAGTTAGCTCCCGTTGCATTTCCTTTGTATTGGTAATCTCCCCAAGAGAACATCCCATTGAATTCAACATATTTGTTTAGTACATAAGTTGCTTCAACTTCTACTCCTTGGTGAAGCTGTGTAATACCACTAATTTCTGAGTAACCATTGTTTCCGTTTCCATCAATATTAGCTATTCCTCCTCTTCTATAGAATCTGTCTTTCCATTCAGTTCTATATAAGTTAACTTTAGCATTGAAGTTAGCTGTTTTAAATCCGTACCCTAGTTCAGCTGAGAAAATTTTCTCATTTGTTAAATTAGGGTTTACTACTTGTTGGTTACTTGGATAGACAGCGTTCATTAAAGGTTGTTTACTATAATAACCGATATTTGCAAACACGTTACTGTTATCATCTATATTATAGTTTGCTCCCCCTTTAATATTATAACCAAAAAGATTTTTAAAACCTGTTTTTCTGTCAATTGTTTGTCCTTGTTGTAATGATCCTGGTTTTACAAAGTCATCAATTCTCTGGTATCCTTGGTTAGAAACTGAACCTTGTAAGAAAGCAGATAGTTTCTCATTAGAATATTCTACTTGCCCGAAACCACTGTACCATAATACTTCACCATCATTACTGAAAGAAGCTCTGTCTTCCATTGGAGCATTTGATCCTCCAAAAGGATTCCATGTCAACTTTTTGTAATCGTACACATTACGTAGAATGTTTCCGGTAGGTAGGTTTTTGTTAGCAGCATCTGTATATCCTTTTGCTCCATATAAATCAGAAAGTACTTGGTAGTGATATCCATAATAATATCTATCATCAGTACCAACAGAGAAGTTCCAGTTATCATTGATTTTGTGCTGGAAGTTCATTAAAATACCATACCAATTATGTGAATTCACACTAGAAGTACGAACCAATGTGTTCCCCGCAATATTTGATGTAGGGTTTACTGCTGTGTTTGCCGCAAAAATTGCATCATAATTATAATGTCCTTCGTTGTCGTAGAAAGAAGACATCCCTTTTCCTCCAACAGCACCAAGGTTTCTCGCTCCACCACCACGTCCGTTAGACATATAGGCTACTGTACTTAATTTAGATTTTTCGCTGATCGTCCAGTCCCAGTTCAACATCATTACTGGTTTAGCGTAATAATTCATTGCATTAGCAATTGCAACTCTTCTTCCATTTTCGTCAGTACGGTATCCAAAGTCAGAATTGTATTGTCTGTATGGTGTCCCGTCATGATCTGGGTTGAATTTGATAAAGTTTGCAATAGTTGGCGCATAAGATCTCTGATCATGCCATTGTGGAGAAGACGTGATCATGAATTGCAGATTATGTTTTTCGCTTGGCTGGTAACCTAATGCAAAGAAATAAGTATATGATTCGTAATCTGTATTTTCAATATATGTACCTCCGGCTTGTCTTGCTAATAAGAATGAAGAAGACCATCCATTTTGAGATTTACCAGTATTGTAAGCAAATGATGTTTTTAAATAATCATTATTTCCAATACCTAATCTTACAACACCTCCTTGTTTCATATCTGCAGAACGAGTAAGGAAGTTTAATGTACCTCCAACGGAAGCAATAGCTAATTTGGAAGATCCTAAACCTCTTTGTACCTGCATTGTGCTTGTAACATCTGATAAACCTGTCCAGTTAGACATGTATACAGTACCACCTTCCATGTCATTAACAGGCATACCGTTTACCATTACTGCAACGTTCTTACTTTCAAAACCACGTATTGAAATCTGGGAGTCTCCAAAACCACCACCACCTTTTGTAGCGTATACTGATGGTGTTGTGTTTAACATTTCAACAAGCTCCTGATTTCCTTGTCTTTCAAGGATTTGTGCAGCTTTAATTGTAGATACTGCTACAGGCGTTTTTCTATCTTTAGCGATATCAGTAACACCTCTTAAGATTACCTCTTCAATGTCTTTAGACCTTGTTTTAGCAGAGTCTTGAGTTTGCTGAGCGTAATAAATGCTAGCTGTAGATAATGTAATTACCGCAGTTAGCATCGATTTGTTGATTAATTTCATAATCGTTAGTAATAGTTAGATTTAAATTTTATGCAAAAATCGGGAATTATTTTTTAACTATTATTAACTGACTGTTAATTTTTATTAAGTCTTAATAAATGTTATCTGTTTGATTTTCAGTGTTTTAATTTTTATGCAATGCATAATATGAAAAAAATCATATTATTTAATCGATAATGAACCTGTTTTGTTTTTGAAAAAAATGCAATTATTTTTAAAGAACAGCTTTTAAGCTTAAATCCATGTTTTCAGCGGAATGTGTTAAGGCGCCGGCAGAAATAAAAGTCACTCCGGTAGCTGCAATTTCTTTTAATTGATCGCGGGAAATACCTCCGGATGCTTCAGATTCGCAAGAGCCGTTAATTAACTGTACTGCCTGTTTCATGGTTGGTATATCCATATTATCAAGCATTATTCTGTCAACCTTTGCATTTATGGCTTCCCGAACTTCTGCAAGGTTTCTGGTTTCCACTTCTATTTTCAGCTTCTTTTTATTTTTTTTGATATAATCTTTAGCCATTTTTACGGCATTCGTAATACTGCCATTATAATCAATATGGTTATCTTTTAACATAATCATATCGTAAAGTCCATATCTGTGATTGGTTCCTCCGCCAATAGCAACTGCCCATTTTTCACAAACTCTGAAATTAGGCGTTGTTTTTCTTGTGTCTAAAAGCTTGGTTTTAGTACCCACTAATCTGGAATCCCAATCGTGGGTAAGGGTTGCAATACCACTCATTCTTTGCATGCAGTTCAGAACCAGTCTTTCAGTGGAAAGAATAGATCTTGCGCTTCCTGTTACAATAAAAGCAACTTCACCGACTTTTACTGCATCTCCATCTTTTACGAAAGTTTCAACTTTTAAGTTTTTATCAAAAGTTTTAAAAATAATTTCAGCCAGTTCTACACCCGCCAAAATACAGTCTTGCTTTACCAAAAGCTTTGCGCTTTGTTCCAGTTCTTTGGGAATCGTAGAAAGTGTAGAATGATCACCATCCTGAATGTCTTCTTCCAAAGCATTTTTGATGAATTGTTTTAAAACTTTATCTGTAACGTATGCTGGTCTTTTCATTATATATGCTTTTTAAGCCAAATCTTTATTATAAAATGCTCCTTTGTTTTCTTTCATCTCCATAGATTGGGTAATGATAAGATGGGCAACAGTGGTTAAATTTCTCAGCTCAGATAGTTGAGGTGAAAGGATGGAGTAGTGGTAGATCTCATCTACTGCAGCTGCAATTTCCTGATGTTTTTGCCGGGCCATATTCAGACGCCGGTTACTTCGTACAATACCAACAAGATCGCTCATCATTTCCTGAAGCTGCTTTCTTAGGTAAGAAATAATCACCATTTCATCCATGATTTTCATACCTTCTTCATTCCATTCAGGAACCGCTTTTAAATCATCAAAATTAAAATTATTTTCGTGCAATAATTCAACGGTTTTCATGGCGGCGCTGTGACCAAAAACCAAGCCTTCCAGTAAAGAATTTGAAGCTAATCTGTTCGCTCCATGAAGTCCGGAATTGGTACATTCTCCTACGGCAAAAAGATTTCGTATAGAAGATTGTCCGTCTCTGTCAACTTCAATTCCTCCCATTAAATAATGACAAGCCGGAACAACGGGAATCAGCTGGGTGAAAGGATCAATTCCTTCATCTTTACATTTTTTATAAATATTTGGGAAATGTTCTAAGAATTTTTCATGATCCATTTCTTTACAGTCTAAACCTACATATTCATCTCCGGTGATTTTCATCTCGGCATCAATGGCTCTGGCAACAATGTCTCTTGAAGCGAGCTCTTCACGCTCATCATATTTATGCATGAATTTTTCACCTCTTTTTGTTCTCAGTTTTGCTCCGTCTCCACGTACGGCTTCGGAAATTAGAAACAACATTCCGTCCATCTTACTGTACAAAGCTGTCGGGTGGAACTGGTAGTACTGCATATTGGAAACCTTTCCTTTGGCTCTTGCTACAAAAGCGATCCCGTCTCCTGTTGCAATTGTCGGATTGGTGGTGTTTTTGTAAACATGGCCTGCGCCACCTGTTGCAACTAAAGTTATTTTTGAAGTAATTTTTTTTATTTTTTTAGACTTTTCATCTAAAATATAGGCTCCGTAGCAATGAATGTCGCCTTCATTCAGTTCTTTTCCGGGAACATGATGCTGAGTGATGATATCGATTACATAATGATGATCCAGAATCTCAATATTCGGACTGTTTTTAGCGGTTTGCAATAAAGCTCTTTCAATTTCGAAACCTGTAATATCTTTGTGGTGTACAATCCTGTTTTCAGTGTGTCCTCCTTCTCTTCCTAAAGCAAATTTTCCGTTTTTCATATCGAAGTTTGCTCCCCATTCCACAATTTCATTGAATCTTTTAGGGGCTTCGGTGACTACCATCTCTACTACATCACGTTTGCTTTCGCCATCTCCAGCACGCATTGTGTCTTCAATGTGCTTTTCAAAGTTGTCTTTTTGAAAATCTGTGACTACAGCAAGGCCTCCCTGTGCATATTTGGTGTTGCTTTCATCTTCGTCAGATTTTGTTACGATGATTATTTTGGTGTCAGGAAACTGCTCAGAAACCTTTATGGCATAAGAAAGTCCCGAAATTCCGGAACCGATTACTAATACATCCGCTTTTATCATATCCTTAGTTTAAGACAATTGTCTAAATAATTAAATAAATTTAAACAATTTTTCGTTTGGTTTTCTTACTTTTTTCATATGTTGGAAATGATCTTCTTCCGAACGGTAGCCCAAAGCGAGGGTAACAGTTACTTTTTCGGTTTCAGGATTGATTTCTAAAATTTCTTCTATGAGGTCCTGACGAAAACCTTCCATGGGACAGGTATCTATATTTTCGATTGCAGCAGCATACATTAAATTTGCCAATACAATATAAGACTGCTTTTCTGCCCAATTGAAAATTTCATCTTGCGTTTTTTGATTTATATGTTGATTGATACTGTTTTTAAAAAGATCCAGTTTTTCCAGTGGAGTTTCTCTTACTTTGGAGATGTGCCGAAAATATCCGTTGATATAATTGTCATTCACCATTTTTTTTGAAATAATAACAATTAAGTGAGAGCATGTGGAAATCTGAGATGGGTTATAAAATGCCGGAATTAATTTTTGCTTCATTTCCGTAGTTTCCACTACAAGGATTTCGTAAGGTTGAAGACCCAGAGAGCTTGCCGATAATTTCCCTGACTCAAGAATATTGTGTAATGTTTCCTGGGGTATAATTTCGGAATTAAATTTTTTCACAGAATATCTTCTGCTTAAAGCCTCTAAATAATTCATCTTACAAATTTAATAATTGGAGGTGAGAAAAAGGATTTTAATAACAAAAAATAAGGATTACTTCAAATTGAAATAATCCTTATTTATAGGTAATGGCTATTACTCTCTATTTTTCACGAGTATCCATCCTGAATATTTGATAGGCGTACTTTTTTTGTCATTTTCGTTCCATGTTACAGAATACCAATAGCTTCCTGTAGGGACTTTTCTTCCCGCAATTGTACCATCCCATCTGTAGTTGTTTGATTTGTCAGCTTGGTGGATTTTTGTTCCGTATCTGTCAAATACACTGAATATTAAGTTTTGCTTACCTGCTAATGCAGAATAATCAATACCGTCATTTACTCCGTCTCCGTTTGGTGTGATGACATTGATCAGATTAGGAACAACAATACCTATTACTACAGGCTCGCAATCATAGGCATCTTTTACATATACCGTATTATCACCTCTTGGAATATTGTTGAAAACATTAGAATCCTGCCAGCTGATGTTATCCATAGAGTATTTGTATGGTGCTGTTCCTCCGGTTGCATATACCGTAACTGTATTGGTGGCGATATCAATGCTTGTTACTACTGGCTGTTCAGAAGGATATACTTTTACGTTTTGTGTAGTCCAGCATTCTCCTGTTTTTAGTTGTACCCAATATGTACCTACTGTAACATCAGATATAGATTGTGTTGTGGCCCCTGTGCTCCACTTATATCCATCAAAGTTAGGTCCTGCATCTAATGTTGTTTTATCTTCAAAACAAATGATTTTGTCTTTTAAAACTGTTGAGTACGTAGGAGGGAGTACTTCCAGGGTAATCTTGGCGATTTCAGAACATTCATAGATGTTAGTTACCGTTACATATACCACACCGTTTGGTGCGATATAGTGATCTGGGTCTAGAATTTCATTTGTTCCGTTTTGAGCATCGGTTAATGAGGGGTAGTATTTTTTAGTTACTCCTGATGTAGTGGTTATTGGCGCTGTTGTAAGATTGAAAAGTCCTGTTGCGGTATTTTCGGGACGGAAACAAGATCTTAAAGAAGCATTGGTCACACTTACTGTAGGTGCAACGTTTAAGGTGATTTTCGCATCATTGTTATCACATAATACTGATGTAGGATCCTTTATGACCACAGAAATATTTGTCGTTGCACTATACTGGAAATGTGTAGGATTTGCAATAGGAGTTCCGCTTCCGGTTATATAATATGTAAAAGTATAGTTGGCCGGAGTTGCTGTAAATTGTGAATTGAATTGTGTTAAATCAACCGTTGAAGTTCCTGTAGAATCCGGGCAAATAAATTTTGTTACTGTAGTTGCTAATAATGGAATTTTATCAACATATACTTTTACGTTTTTAATAGAATGTCTCTCTCTTGCTCCTCCTGTAGAGGCTGAAAAACCGAAATAACCGACCGTCATGGCAGCTGCTGCACCTGCGGGAGCAAAAGACTGGTTGCAGATTACCGTTCCGTCAAGCGTTATTTTTACTATCCAGTTTGCCGGAGCAGCAGGATCTACTTGACCGGTTACTTCAACATGTTTATAAGTGCTTCCTCTGAAATTTTGAGTAGGATTGAGATCTGGGGAATGAAATGAGCTTCCTGGGGTGTTGAAGTATTCGACATTGTTGCTGTCTGTAGTGTTGGCCACCTGTCCGTATGCTACGTGTACCTTACTCATTTGAGCGGTGGTTGTATTGTTATAGGTGTCAAAACCGACAATGAAGCCTACTGCATTTTGGGAAACTCCGATTCCGGAACCCAGTACGCTGGCTACAGGCGGGTTTGCTAAATACCAGAATGCAATACCGTCACCATTGTAACTTTGGGGTGAATCCATTCTAAAATCAAATTCCACTCTCCATTTGTCACAATATTTTAAGTTGATGGGATCATTCAGTCTTATAGATCCTGATTGATCATTAAGATCTGGAGTGAGCTGGATGAAATCAGTATTTACTACAGTAGGAGAGACCATTGTCCAACCCGTTGTGTTTACAGGGTTTCCTGAAAGCTGATAGGTTTGTGCAGCTATTTTTAGTGGGATTATTGAAAGGAAGGCTAAGAAGCCTGAAAGTAGAATTTTTTTCATTTTTCTGAATGCTATATATTGTTGGGGAATTTTAAATTGCTTTGAGAATAAAGGGGGGCACCTAGCATATAAGCACCCCCAAAATCCTAATTCATTATTCTCTATTTTTTACCAATACCCATCCACTGTACTTTGTTTGAGTATTGTTTTTGTCATTTTCATTCCAAGATATGGTATACCAGTATGTTCCTGTGGTAATTTTTTTACCGCCTGAAGTTCCGTCCCATTTGTAATTTCTTGTTTTATCTGCTTCAAATTTTTTGTTGCCATATCTGTCATACACTACAAAACTTAAATTTTTCTTGTATGCTAAAGCGCTGTAATCTATGAAATCATTAATATTATCTCCGTTTGGAGTAATGGCATTGATTAGATTAGGAACAGTTACCTGTATCTGAATTGGCTCACAATTGTAAAAGTCTTTTACGAAAATTTTATTTTCTCCTCTTGGAAGTCCTGAAAATACATTAGAGTCCTGCCATTTGATACCATCCAAAGAATACTGATATGGAGCACGTCCTCCGGATACATTTACAGTGATTGTATTGTTGGTAATATCCAAACTTGTAATTACAGGATCTGCGGCAGCATTTACTCTCACTATTTGTTTTGTAATACAATTTCCTGTTTTCAGCTTTACCCAGTAGATACCTACAGGTGCATTCTGAATAGATTGAGTTGTTTCTCCGGTGCTCCATTCGTAGCTTGCAAACCCAGGTCCTGCATCCAATGTCGTTTTATCATCAATACAAATTGTTTTGTCTTTCAGTACAGAAGAAGTTACAGGAGCTATTACGTTTAACTTTATTTTTTTAATAATGTAGCAAGAATTTGCACCTTTTATCCTTACATAGACTTCTCCATTTGAAGATATGTAGTTCGTTGGATTTGGAATTGGATTATTGTCAGCTAAAGCGTCAGCTGAAGTTGTATAATATTTTTTTGTTATTCCTGCTTCTGTTGATACATTGGCAGTATCTAAATTAAATAAAGCTGCAGTAGGATTGTCTTCAATGAAGCAAGATTGTATTGATGCATCATTAGAAACAGGTAAAGGAAGGAAACTTAACGTGATTTCAGCATTTCCTGTACAACCTTGCGGAGTAGTAACTTTTACATATACTTTACCTGGTGCAGAAACATAAGCGTTTGGATTGGTGATTTCGTTGATACCGGCGGTTAAGTCTGCTAATGTCCGGTAATATTTTTTCACAACACCGGGTACACCTGTTACAGGTGCATTATTTAGGTTGAATGTAGCTGTCGTTGCATTATTGTTGTTACATTCGCTTATGGTGACATTATTGGCCGTAAATGGAGATAAAGTAAGCTGTATTTTTCCATCAGGATTATCACAGAGAATTGCAGAATTATCTTTCACAATTACGTTTACAGTTGTATTGGTATTGAACTGAAAGTTAGTTGGGTTGGTAACAGTAGTTCCGTTTGCAATATAAGTAAATGTATAATTACTAGGTGTCGTTACAAACTGGCTATTATAAGATGTAAGATTTGCCGTTGCAAAACCAGTACCTGGATTGGGGCAAAATGTATCTGTAACTGTTGTTTTGTTTAGGGCAACTTTATCCATATAAACTTTTACGTTTTTAATGGAATGCCGGGATCTAGCTCCTCCTGTGGAAGCTGAAAATCCAAAATATCCTACAGTCATCGCTGCTGCTGCACCAGAAGGAGCAAAAGACTGATTACAGATTACTGTTCCGTCAAGCATTATCTTCACAATCCAGTTTGCGGGATTTGCAGGGTCTACCTGACTGCTAACTTCCACATGCTTATACGTAGTCCCTTGAAACGGTTGAGTTGCATTAAGATCTGCTGAATGAAAAGAACTTCCCGGAGTGTTAAAAAATTCTACATTATTGGTATCGGTAGTGTTTTGAACCAATCCATAGGCGACATGTACTTTACTCATACCCGAACTTCCTGTGGAGTTGTTAAACGTATCAAAACCAACGATGAAACCTACCGCATTTTGAGAAACTCCGATTCCGGAACCTAATACACTTGCTATAGGTGGGTTTGCCAGATACCAAAATGCAATACCATCTCCATTGTAGGTTTGGTTAGAATCCATTCTGAAGTCAAATTCTACCCTCCATTTGTCACAATATTTTAAGTTGATGGGATCATTTAGCCGGATGGAACCAGATTGGTTATTAGTGTCAGGAGTCAGTTGTACAAAATCAGTGTTTACAACGGCGGGAGAGACGAGTGTCCAACCAGTCGTATTTACCGGGTTTCCTGCCAACTGATAAGTCTGGGAGAGGAGGTTTCCGGAAATACAAAATAAGATTATCGTTAAATAAGATAATAAAATTTTATTCATTTAAGAGGAGATTTAGTTAAACGTGTAAATATATTAAATCTTACCGATATAATGTATATTTTCTGTTAATCTTCTCTTAAATGCTATTTATTTATCAATAAATCATAAAAAAGGGAGGGAAAAATGAACTCGTTTTTATTTGTAATTATTTTAAATAAAAACTAAAAAAGACTGTTATTGTCAAGACCTTCAAAGTAAGTGTCGATTTCAAGAGAGCTTGAGCTGGCAGCGGCAACAGCGAGTTTATCACAGAGTTCATTTTCAAAATGACCAGCATGACCTTTTACCCAATGCATTTTGGGTTGGTGAAGGTTATAAAGTTCAACGAATTTCTTCCACAGATCCGGATTTTTTACGTTTTTCCAGCCTCTTTTTATCCAGCCCGATATCCAGTTTTGGTTCACGGCATCAGCTACATATTTACTGTCAGTATATACATGGATGTCGTTTTCGGTAGATTTTAATTTTTCAAGAGCGGTAATAACAGCCAAAAGCTCCATCCTGTTATTAGTTGTTTTTCTAAAGCCTTTAGAGAATGTTTTCTGATATTTTTTTTCCGGAACACGCATAAGAATTCCATATCCTCCTTTTCCGGGATTTCCGCTACAAGCTCCGTCGGTATATATTTCGATTCTCAAATCTTATAATCTAAATCTTAAAAAGGAAAATCATCATCGTCGTCAAAATCATTCATAGAAGATCCTGAAACCTGAGAATTATTCGGAAGGTCAAACGCTGCACCCGGCTGAATTGTTGTTTTAATCTTATCAAAACCGCTTGGCTCATTTTGTCCGAAACCAGAAGGATATCCTCCGGCTCCACCATCAAAAGCAGCTTCAATATCCCCGAACTTTGCAAAGTGCTTCAGGAAAGATAATCTCACGTCTGCGGTTGCACCGTTTCTGTGTTTTGCAATGATAAGCTCTGCCTGGTTTTCTGTTGAGGTTTCCTGCCCTTCTTCGTCATTATCCCAAACTGTAATTTTATAATATTCCGGTCTAAAGATGAAAGATACAATATCCGCATCCTGTTCAATAGCTCCGGATTCCCTCAAATCTGAAAGCTGAGGTCTTTTTCCCGGACGGGTTTCCACACTACGCGAAAGCTGTGAAAGTGCAATTACCGGAACATTTAATTCTTTGGCAATGGCTTTTAATGAACGTGAAATCATGGAGATTTCCTGCTCACGGTTTCCAGTTCCTTTCCCGCCTCCACCGGCAGTCATCAGCTGAAGGTAGTCGACCATGATCAATCTTACGCCATGCTGCATTACCAGTCTTCGACATTTTGCACGGAAGTCAAAGATGGAAAGGGAAGGCGTTTCGTCAATATATAAAGGCGCATTTTCTAGCTCGGACACATTGGAAAATAGTCTTTGCCATTCTTCATCATCTAATGTTCCTTTTCTTAATTTTTCTGAAGAAATTCTTGTCTCAGAAGCAATCATTCTGGTGATAAGCTGTACTGAAGCCATCTCCAGAGAGAAAAGCGCCATAGGAATTTTATGTCCTACTGCAATATTTCTTGCCATGGAAAGAAGGAATGCTGTTTTTCCCATCGCGGGACGTGCTGCGATAATAATAAGGTCGGAGTTTTGCCAACCTCCGGTTTCTTTATCTATATCTCGGAATCCGGAAGGAACCCCGGAGATACCTTCTTTGTCCTTTAGTGACTTTATGGTATCGATAGCCTGTTTTACCAATGTGTTCGCCGTATCAAATCCTTTTTTTATGGTTCCGTTTGTGATCTCAAAAAAAGATTGTTCCGCTTTATCCAGAAGTTCAAAAACGTCTGTTGATTCTCTATATGAAGAATCAATAACATTTGCAGAAACGTTAATTAGGCTTCTTAAAATATATTTTTCAAGAATAACACGGACGTGATATTCAATATGGGCAGATGAACTTACTCCCATCGTAAGGTCAATTATATAGTGATCTCCTCCTGCCTGACTCAGTTTTTCTTCTTTTTTGAGATCCTGAATAATAGTCATTAAGTCAACCGGCTGGTTACCTTCATAAAGTTTTAAAATGGTAGAAAAAATAACCTGATGTCTTGGATCATAAAATACTTCAGGCGTAAGTAGGTCAATCGAGTGATCGAGTCCTTTTTTATCAATCAAAAAAGTACCTATAACCAATCTTTCAAAATCTACTGCATTAGGAGGCATTTTTCCATCTGCAATTGACAGCTCTTTCGCAAAGTTTCCGTGAGTAAGAGATGATAATGTTTCTTTCTGCGCCATAATATGCAAAGATAGTTTTTTTGAAAAGTAATTAAAAAATAGTAATTAAGATTTTGATGTTAATAAGTTTAAAATGTTAGTACTGAAAGGCTTTTTTTTGGTGCATAAAAAAATCACTCCTGAAAGAAGTGATTTTTTAATATTAAAAATTTAACTTATTTAGTCTCTGTTTTTTACCAATACCCACCCGCTGTATTGGGTTTGAGTATTGTTTTTGTCATTTTCATTCCAAGAAATGGAATACCAGTAAGTTCCTGTAAGGATTTTCTTTCCTGATGCTGTTCCGTCCCATTTGTAATCTCTGATTTTTCCTGCTTCGTACAACTTATTTCCATATCTGTCATAAACAATGAATACTAAGTTTTTCTTATATGCCAATGCGCTGTAGTCGATATAATCATTTACATTGTCTCCGTTTGGAGTAATTGCATTTAGAAGATTCGGAACGGTTACCTGAACTTCAACCGGAATACAATCGAAAGCATCTTTTACATATATTTTGTTTTCTCCTCTTGGAAGTCCTGTAAATACATTAGAATCCTGCCAGTTAATACCATCCAATGAATATTTATATGGAGCAGTTCCTCCGTTTGCGGTTACAGTAATTGTGTTATTAGTAATTTCGATATTGCTAATTACGGGCTGATCAGAAGGATATACGTTTACTTTTTGAAGAGTAAAACATTTTCCGGTTTGTAATTTTACCCAATATGCTCCTACAGGTACACCTTGTATAGTCTGAGTGGTAGCACCCGTACTCCATTCGTAGCTTACAAATCCAGGACCGGCATCTAGAGTGGTTCTGTCTTCCATACAGATTGTTTTATCTTTTAAAACAGCTGATTTTACAGGAGGCAAAACAATAAGGGTAAGCTTAGCAATTGAATAACATTTGTCTCCACTATATACTCTTACATAGGCAACTCCATTAGTTGAAATGTAATTCGTAGGAGTGAAAATTTCATTAGTACCACTTATAGCATTAGCTAAGGTTGCGTAGAACTTTTTCTGAGGATTCGTAAGTGCCGATACATTTGCTGATGTAAGATCAAACGAAGCCGTCGTTATATTTTCTTCAATAAAACACGACTCAATCGTAGCATCATTTACAACAACAAGAGGGTAGAACGTCAACGTGATTTCTGCATTGGCACTACATCCATCAGTAGTAATTATTTTTACATACACTTTTTTCTGTGTAGAAACATAATTGGCAGGAGTTGTAATTTCGTTAGTTCCAGCATTGAGGTCATTCAGAGTTGGATAATATTTTTTTGTAGCAGTACCTGAATAAACGGCTGCAGTAGTTAAATCAAATGATGCAGTGCCTACATTATTGTTATTACACGCGTAAATAGTAGCATTACTTCCGGTAATATTTCCTTGTTTAAACTTGAATTTCCCTGTTTGGAAACATCCGTTGATAGGGTTGGTAGGATTTGCCGGATCTGTATACTTTAATCTATAATAATATACAGTAACAGCATCTACCATAATAGGAGCTGTGATTGGATTTAACCCTGTTATGGCATCATTAGGATTATCGTGATAAGTAATAGTGAAATTAACATTTCCATTTAAAATTCCTGTAGTTAATGTACTAAAATTAAATAGAGTAGGTAAAACGCATTTTAGAATTTCATTAGGAGCTGTCGGATCCGTAGCATTTGGAATACCTGGAGTTACAAAGGGATTCGGTGTTAATGCAGGATTATTAAATGCAGAAGTTAATGAAGCGGTTCCTCCCCAAGTTAATGAAAACCCATTGGCAGAACTTAGAAAGTTGTCAACAAGTAGATAATAGGTTTCACCCGCTACCACATCCAGATAAGCACTCCATGCTGCATCTGTTGCACTTCCTGTTAATGTTGTATTTAAACCTGTAGGTCCATCAGCACCTGAATAATTACATCGGATAGGAGTGGCTCCGCTTATTGCGCTACATGGCAGATTGGGGCCATATACTGCAAAATCGTAATCATCCGTAAATACGTTCGGGTTGATGGTGAAAGTTAAGGTTCCTGAAGTGGCAATGGTGAATGCATACCAAACAGAAAAATGTTCGCCACCTTTTAAACATAAGTTTTCTCCGGCAGGCACAGGAAGTTCTTGTGTATTACCTGATCCGGTAGGCGTATATGAAAGATCTGAATTCCCACAAACAGGGATAGATGAAACACAATCTGACTGTGAGTAATATATTTGATAAAGAAATAAAATGGAAAAGAGTAGTAGTTTTTTCATTTTAAAAATTTTTTTGATAATAAAATTAAAAAGTAATGACAAATGTAAATATATTTTGTCAGATAAGAAATATTTAGTTAAAAATACTTAAAATGTGGAATTTGTAATACTTAAAATGAACGCTAACTAAGTAAAAATCCATGTGTTATTAATACTGCATCTTTCTTAGTTTGGGATTTGTACTTCCTACCAGTAAGGCAATGAGGATGGTCATGCTTCCCCCAAATACTACAGATCTTACCACGCCAAGAAGCTTTGCCATGAGACCGCTTTCAAATTGGCCCATTTCATTACTTGACATGATGAAAATAGAATTTACACTAAGTACCCTTCCGCGAATATGATCAGGCGTTTTTAGCTGTACAATAGTTCCTCTGATCACTACAGAGATTCCGTCAAGCATTCCACTTGCAACAAGGAACATAAAAGAGAGCCAGTAAAGTTGAGAAAAACCGAATCCTATAATACATAAGCCGAATCCTGCAACAACTGCCAATAAGATTTTTCCTTGGTTTTTTCTTAAAGGAACAATAGATAAAATAGTAATAATGCACATTGATCCTATATCAGAAGCCGCATTCAGAAGCCCAAAACCTTCAGCACCTACTTTAAGAATATCTGTAGCAAATACAGGAATCATAGCAACAGCACCACCAAAAAGAACAGCAAACATATCAAGGCATAATGCGCCTAAAATTTCTTTGGTTTTAAAAATATAAGAAATTCCTTCTCTCATGCTTTCTATGACATTTACAGATTCCTTTTTATATTCAGAATATTGCTTTTTAAGTTGCCAGAAAAATAGAGATGCTAAAATAATTAAGCCAATAATAACAAGTAATGTCCACTTTACACCAAAAAAACTTATTAAAAAACCTCCGCAGGCATGTCCGCATACTGAAGAGATGAGAAATGTAGCTTGGTTCAGGGTGATTGCATGGGGAAGATTTTCCTTTTGTACAATTTTAGGAATCATAGAAGGAACAATCGGACCAATAAAAGCTCTTGCTATCCCCGTGAAAAAAATTACCGTATAAATAAAATAGGTTATTTCATGTCCTGTGAAATGCATTCTTACATTGAGAAAAGCCGGAATTAATAGCAATCCGATTAAGAAGACATAAGCATAATTGCAGATTAATAGCAGCTTTTTCTTCTCATTCATGTCTATCACATGTCCGGCATAGAGAGCACAGCTTACCGCCGGAATTACTTCAGAAAGACCAATAAGGCCAATAGAAAAAGGATCTTTTGTAAGCTGGTACACCCACCACCCTAATAAAGTCGCAAGCATCCTGAACGCTAAAACAATAAAAAATCTTCCGGCAAGAAGATTCCTGAATTCAATGTTCTGTAAAGTTTTTAGGGGGGTAAAAGAAATCATGCACAAAAATAGGCCTAAATATCCATTTAGACCTATTACTGTATTGTCAAATCAAATGATAAATCAAATACCACCTGAAAGATAAAATCTATTTTAGTTATCTGCTCTTGATGCACTGATTACCAACGCAGCAACCCCCGCTGCACCAATTACCACTGCACCTGCAGCCGTTCTGGCTTTTCTGATGTCTCTTACAGCGGCTACATTAGATTTAGGAATGATAACTTCTGTGCTGTCTTTTTTTCCTGCTGTACCGATAAGGTTATTGCCATCTACATTACGGAATAATATTTTTTGGTTTTTTGATCCGTCTTTCATCATTACAGTATACATTCTTCCTGCTTCAAGATTGGAATAATTGTTTTTGGCAATATCATCTGTGTATTTTGTAGTTGCACAAGATGAAATGACAAATAAAGACGTTAATAAAGATGATTTTAAAAGTACAGATGCTTTCATTATATTTTTTAGTTTTTCAAATTTATAATTTTTTTCGAATATACGTTTTCAGAATTGAAAAAATGTGTTTAAAGTTTGTAAATTTCCAATAAATCTGCAATTTTTCTGTCATTGGCAAGTCTTGGAATTTTATTTTGTCCCCCGAGTTTCCCTTGAGACTTGGCATATTCAGTAAACGCATTTTTTTTAAGTTTTGATATATGCAGCTTTTGAAGAATATTTCCGGATATTAAATCATTATAATAGGTATTCCGTTTTCTGAGCTGATCATCAAGCTCATTTTTAAAGGCTTCCATGTTCTCCGGTTCTTTTTCAAATTCAATAAACCATTCATGATAGGGAAGCTCTGCATTGGGATTTACTTGCGGAGCTAAATGAAATTCGGTAATCTGTGCCGGGAATTTTTCTAGCGTTGCCTTTATAGCTTCTTCCACCTCAAATGCAATCACGTGTTCTCCAAAAGCGGATGTGAAATGTTTTGTTCTTCCGCTTACCAGAATTCTATGTGGTTTTTTATCAATAAACCTTACTACATCGCCAATCGAATACGCCCACAAACCTGAATTTGTTGTTAAAATTAATGCATAATCCTTATGGAGCTCAATCTCTTTTAAAGTCAGTCTTCTCGCATTAGGTTTCCCATATTCTTCCAATGGAATAAATTCATAAAAAATTCCGTGATTAGTTAAAAGGAGCAATCCTTCTTGGGTATAATCATCCTGAAATGCAAAAAAACCTTCCGAAGCAGGAAATGTCTGAACAATATCTACTTTTCCGCCTAAGAGCTCTTCCATTTTATCACGATAAGGTTCATAATTTACACCTCCTGTCACAATAAGCTGAAGATTAGGGAAAATCTGTTTGATTTTTTTTCTGTGTTTTTCAACCAGCTTTTCAAAATACATGATCAGCCAGGGCGGAATTCCGGAAATCAAAGTCATATTTTCCTTCTCTGTTTCCTCAACAATCTTATCAACTTTTGCTTCCCAGTCTTCCATCATATTGGTTTCTAAACTTGGAAGTCTGTTTTTCTGCAGATAACCGGGAATATGATGGGCGACAATTCCTGAAAGGCGGCCCGTTTTTATTCCGAAATACTCTTCCAATTCAGGGCTTCCCTGTAAAAAGATCATTTTTCCTTTTACAAAATCGGCATTGTTTTTCTTAGCTATATAATGGAAAAGTGCGCTTTGGGCTCCTTTTATTTGAAAAGGCATTCCTTCCTTGGAAATAGGAATATATTTTGAGCCGGATGTAGTTCCTGAAGTTTTGGCGAAATATTCAGGTGTATCGGTCCATAAAATATTAGCCTGTCCTTTCTTTACCCTTTCTATATAAGGTTTGAGGTCCTCATAATCCGAAATTTTTACTCTTTCCTGAAAGTCTTTAACAGAGTGAATGTTTTCAAAATCATGCTCTCTTCCAAAAAGAGTTTTTTGGGCAGTATTTGTGAGTGATAAAAGCAGTTTTTCTTGATCACTCTCTGCATTTTTCTTGAATTCTTCAGCTTTTTGAACGTGCTTTTTGGCCCAAATTAATGCTGCGTTTTTCTTTAGGAAGTTTAACATGGTTCAAATTTATAAATAACTAAAGAATTTGAAGACATTTTAAGAAAATATGCAATAAAAAAAACCGATGAATGAGTGTACATCGGTTCTTCGAAATTTGATTATGAAAATAACAACTATATGTTGAGTTTATTTGTTTTCTTTATATCTTTTGTCTGGAGTTCCATCTGCTTTAAGATGTTTATTTTCTTTATATCTTTTATCCGGGGTTCCATCCTTTTTCATTTTTACTGCTGTTGGTGCTGAGGCAGGTTTTGCTGCTGTGGTCGTTGCAGTTTTTGTAGTAGTTTGTACTGTTTTGGCTTCTTTGGCAGAGGTTTTGGCGGTTGTTTTAGCAACATGATGAGTTGTTGCTGGTGTAGTTTGTTGAGCAGTTGCAAGTCCAAGTCCTAGAGCGAGTGACATTGCGGTAAAAAATTTTTTCATAGTGATGATTTTGTTTGTTTTGTTATTCAAAGTTATACAAAAACTAAGCTAAAAAAATAGTTTTTATAAACTTAACTAAAGTTTATTACAGATTAAAAAAATCTTAATTCGTAAATAAGTAGGAGCGTAATTTTTTTTGAAATTTTGAAAAATAAAACCAGTGTTGCCTGTAAAGGCAACACTGGTCAAACATATGAATAGTTGGTCTATCGTGTACAATTGGCTGTCCAGGTTTTGCCGTCTTTCATATATAGAATTTTTAATTCATTATTATCAATTCTTATATAAGATGTGGCAGTAGACCCTACCATGACAAGAGTATGATCTCCTTTCTGTTCAAACTCAATTCCGTTGAGATCAGGAATGCTGTCTGAGAAAGCGAAATTATATTTTGTTCCGCTTGCAATTTTTGTTACAAAAACACTTCCGTTATTGGTATTTATACTGGTAGATCCCCCATCATTATAAGAAATGCTTCCCTTATAAGTTCCTGCAAAGAAATCATTGTTTACCGGATCGTCGTCATTGCTGCATGATGAAATTGCCGTGACAGCAAAAAGTAATAGCATAAAAGCTCCTAAGGTTTTAATTAAATTTTTCATAATAAATTTCTTTAAGTTTGGTAGATGTGAAATTCCAAATCGTGTGCCGTGTAAGGATAATCTGTTATTTTTAACATTAATTTAAAATTTTTAATAAAATGTTATGATTTATTGGTTTTTTACTAAGGAGGATTGGCTTTTAAATAAGTGCAAATGCTTTTGAAAGAAAAATTTATCCTTACCTTTGTGAAGATCAAAACGGTTTCGGAAAACTCCCGAAATCGCTTTTGTCGTTTATATCATTTTATTTTTTTATGCAGTTAAAAACCATCAGTGAAAAGTTCCTGCCAGACTTGCTTAAAAACGAATTTGGAAAGGAAATTTTCATTCAGTTAGAAAATAATCGACATATTTCTGTGAAAGGAAATGCAGGATCTTCGGTTTCAATTTTTGTGGCTGAGCTTTTCCTGACGCAGAAAAAGCATATTCTTTATTTGGTTGATGATAAGGAAGATGCTTTATACGCCAATACAGAAATGGAAGATTTGTTGGGAAAAGATAAGGTCTTGTATTTCCCTGCCACCCATCTTGAACCCTATCAGATTGAAAAAACACAAAATGCCAATTTAGTATTAAGGACAGAAGTGATCAATAAAATTACTTCGAGCAAATCTCCTAAAGTGATTGTGGCGTATGCAGGGGCATTATCCGAAAAGGTTTTGAAGAAGGAAGATTTTAAGGCCATTTCGCATCATATTAAAGTGGGGGATCAGCTCAATTTTGATTTTGTAGATGAATTGCTGAACCATTACAGTTTTCAGCAGGCAGATTTCGTTTCCGAACCGGGAGAATTTTCTGTAAGAGGTGGAATTGTTGATGTTTTTTCGTTCTCAAATGAAAAACCATATCGTATCACTTTCTTCGGAAACGAGATTGAAAGCATAAAAACATTTGATATTGAAACACAGCTTTCTGTAGAAAAGGTAAATGATTTTCAATTGGTTTCCAATATGAATTTTACGGTGACGGGAAGCCGGGTTTCTCTCCTTCAGTTATTACCAAAAGAAAGTTTTGTAATTTCTAAAAATGGTATTGTCGGAATGCAGAAGCTGAAAACATTCTACGAAAAATCGTTGGTGAAATATGATACTTTGAACAAAGATATTGCTCACAGGTCACCACAGGAATTGTTTATTTCTGATCAGGAGTTTTTATTTGATTATAAAAAATTTAAAACCGTTGATTTCGGAAGTGCTGCTATAGAAGGATTGATTGAATTATCGGAAATAAAAATTGACCAGACTGCACAGCCTACTTTCCACAAGAATTTTGAATTATTAATTGAAGATCTTGAAGGAAAACAGAACGAAGGGTTTGATACCTGGATTTCTTTCTCTACTGAAAAACAAAAAGAAAGATTGGAATCTATTTTTGAGGAATTGGAACATCAGCTTCATTTTAAAAGCTTCAAATCTGAACTTCATGAGGGCTTTGTAGATAATGATCACAAAATTTTAGTCTATACGGATCACCAGATTTTTGACCGGTACCAACGCTATAAAGCGAAAAACACGTTCGCCAAATCAGAACAGCTGACTTTGAAAGATTTGATGTCTCTAAAAATAGGGGATTATATTGCCCATATTGATCACGGAATCGGAAAATTCATGGGACTGGTAAAAGTGAACAATGACGGGAAAATTCAGGAATGCTTTAAGTTGACGTATAAAAATGGGGACTTATTGTATGTAAGTATTCATTCATTGCACAAAATCTCGAAGTACAACGGACCGGACGGAAAAGAAATTGTGTTAAGCAAGCTAGGTTCCCCAACCTGGAAATCTTTAAAGCAAAAAACCAAAGCAAGGGTAAAACAGCTGGCGTTTGACTTAATAAAATTATATGCCCAAAGAAAGTCGGCGAAAGGTTTTGCCTACACTCCGGATTCTTATCTGCAAAATGAACTGGAAGCAAGTTTCCTGTATGAAGATACTCCGGACCAGGAAAAGGCAACCATCGATGTTAAAAAAGATATGGAAGCCGATACGGTGATGGACCGTCTGGTGTGTGGAGATGTTGGTTTTGGTAAAACGGAGGTCGCTATCCGTGCCGCATTTAAAGCGGCAACAGACGGAAAACAGGTTGCTGTGCTGGTTCCGACGACGATTTTGGCTTTCCAGCATTACAGAAGTTTTAGAGAAAGATTAAAAGATTTTCCTGTGAATGTAGCTTATATCAACCGTTTCAGGACAGCAAAACAGAAATCTGAAACGTTGGAAGCTTTAAAAGAAGGAAAAGTAGATATTATCATAGGAACACATCAATTGGCAAGCAGTTCGGTGAAGTTTAAAGACTTAGGGCTGTTAATTATTGATGAAGAACATAAGTTTGGAGTTTCTGTAAAGGATAAATTAAAAACATTGAAAACAGATGTTGATACTCTGACTTTAACTGCGACACCAATTCCAAGAACTTTGCAGTTTTCTTTGATGGCTGCGAGAGATTTATCCGTAATCAAAACGCCACCGCCAAACAGACAGCCTGTTGATACCCAATTAATAGGATTTAATGAAGAAATTCTGCGTGATGCCGTTTCTTATGAATTGCAGCGGGACGGACAGGTATATTTTATCAATAATAGAATTGAAAACCTTAAAGATATTGCAGGGTTAATTCAAAGACTGGTTCCGGATGCAAGAGTGATTACAGGTCACGGACAAATGGAAGGGAAGCAGCTGGAAAAAAATGTTCTTGATTTCATGGACGGGAAATATGATGTTCTCGTTTCTACAACAATCGTTGAAAGTGGAGTGGATGTTCCGAACGCGAATACGATTTTCATTAATGATGCCCAAAGATTTGGAATGGCGGATCTTCATCAGATGAGAGGTCGTGTAGGGCGTAGCAACAGAAAAGCTTTTTGTTATCTGATCACACCCCCTTATGACATGATGACTTTAGATGCAAGAAAACGTCTCGAAGCCATTGAACAGTTTTCTGATCTGGGAAGCGGTTTCCAGATTGCAATGAAAGATTTGGAAATTCGTGGAGCGGGAGATTTATTAGGAGCAGAACAAAGCGGATTTATTAATGAAATGGGATTTGAAACCTATCAAAAACTAATGCAGGAAGCTTTGGAAGAATTAAAAGATGATGAAGAATTTGAAAATCTTTTTGAAAATGAAGAAGATCGGAATAAACTCTTTAAATCTACAAAGGATGTGAATATTGACACAGATCTTGAATTGATGCTTCCGGATTGGTATATCTCAAATACAGAAGAAAGATTGCTTCTTTATCAGAAGCTTGCGGAGATAGACAGTGAAGAAAATTTATTGAAATTTGAATCTGAATTGATAGACCGTTTCGGAAATTTACCGAAAGAAGTAATTAATTTATTAAAAAGTGTAAGCTTAAAATGGCTGGCTGCAGAGATTGGTTTTGAGAAAATTGTCATGAAGAATGGTGTGTTTTTAGGGTATTTCCCGAGCAATCCGCAGGATAAATTTTATCAGACGGATAAATTCAGGCATATTATCACTTATCTTACACAAAATCCTTCTGAAGCACAGCTGAAAGAGAAAGTAGGCAAGGAAGGCAACAATCTTATGATGAGAAAAGATAAGGTAAGAAATGTGGATGAGGTTAATCTTTTATTGAAAGCAATTTTGAAAGTATAAGGAAATACTAATTACCTTGTTTTAAGGTTTTTATTGTTGCTGTTTTTGTGAGAAAATAAATAAAAATGTAATTTTTATGCAAAAAAAAATTATATTTGTGGAAAAATAAATAATCCTTATAGAAATGAAGAGACTTTTCTACTTTATTTTACTTGTAGCAGGTATTTCCTCTATCCACTCATGTAAAGACTTAGCAGATGAAAATGGTGATCCTCTAGTTGACCTTAATACAAATACAGGCCTGAATGGAGCCAGAGCATTACATCAGGAAATTACGGATTTTGCTACCGTTGCTGATTATCATTATACAGGGTTGCTTTTAACGAAAGTAAATAATGGTGCATCAATTACTGATATTGCGTATAGCGGTGACAGAGTAAGTAAAATAACTTTTGATGGTTTCTTGGATTTGGATAATAATGGAACTCTTGATCCGGGTAAGGTTACTTATACGCAGTTGTTTACTTATGGTGCTTCTGGTAGACTGGAATCGATTACGGAGAACAGAAATATTTATAAAGTGACAGGAACTCCTCCTGCTCAGGTTCTTGATAAACAAACAAAATCGGTCTATACTTTAAAGTATAATGCATCTACAGCAAAACTTGAAACAATTTCTATGAAAACAGGCTTAGATGCTTCGGGAACTCCTTTTGAATATACAGCATACTCAGAAACTGAATATACATATTTAGGAGATAATGTATCTAAGGTTAAAACAGGGTTTGGAACCATTACTGCTGGTGTGAACGATCCTATAGTTTGGACATATGAATATGGATTTATGAATTATGATGATAGAATAAGCCCATATACTTTATTGCCTTTTGCATATAAAATTTCATACTTGTTATCTACACCGTTCTACGGTCACAGAAGTCTTATGCTATCTCCTAATAATCCATCCAGGACATCTGTTACATTCTTGCCTGTACCGCTTCCTGCTCCGGTGGTTACCTCTACAAACTTTACATATGATCCACAGACTTACCTGACGAAGGGATATGGAGTGTATTATATTTATAAACCGTTGTAAATAAAAAATAACTATACATAAAAACTCAATCCTGGAAAGGATTGAGTTTTTTATTTTTTATCTCTTAATTTTGTAAAAAATTTTAAATGAAATATTTAATTGTAGGGCTGGGAAACAAAGGTCCTGAATATGAAAATACACGACATAATATAGGATTTAAAGTAGTTGAAAAAATTGCAGAAACTCTTGAAGTTCCATTCAATACAAGCAATTTTGGCTGGTTGGCAGATGGGAAATATAAAGGAAGAAGAGTTTTGCTTTTAAAACCGGATACGTATATGAATCTTTCGGGAAATGCCGTAAGATACTGGATACAGAAAGAAAATATTCCTTTGGAAAATGTACTTATTGTAACCGATGACCTGGCTCTTCCTTTTGGAACTTTAAGACTGAAAGGGAAGGGGTCTGATGCGGGGCACAATGGTTTGAAGAATATTATAGAAGTACTTCAAACACAAAATTATGCCAGACTTCGTTTTGGAATTTCCGCGGAATTTTCTGAAGGAAAACAGGTAGATTATGTATTGGGAACCTGGAATGAATCGGAAGCAGAAAAACTTCCGGAGAGAATTGAAAAATTTTCCCAAGCCTGTCTTTCGTTTGTTTTTGCGGGAATAAGCAATACGATGTCTGCTTTTAATGGTAAATAAAAAATCGGCGGGGAGCAAAGCTCCCCGCCGATTTTTTTAAGACATTTTTATAATTATAACCAGGTTACAGCGCCGGTTTCCACATCGTAATTTGCTCCTACGATCTTAATTTTACCTTCTTCCTCAAGGTTTTTCAGAGTAGAGCTTTGTTTACGAATATCTTCGATGGCACTTTTTACATTTTGTTGGTTTAATCGTTCCAAAAGTGAACTGTTCTTTGATGATCTTTCTTCCCCGTCTTCAATCACTTCTTGAATAATGGGATCAAAATGATTGATCAGGTGATTAAGATTGTCCATTCCCATACCTTTGATTTGTGCTGCGTCTAATCCGCCTTTTAAAGCTCCGCATTTAGTGTGTCCTAAAACGACAATAAGCTTCGAGCCAGCTACATTACAGCCAAACTCCATAGAGCCCAAAATATCCTGATTAACGAAATTACCGGCAATTCTGATACTGAAAATATCTCCTAATCCCTGGTCAAAAATAAGCTCCGCAGAAGTACGGCTGTCAATACAACTTAAAACTACAGCAAAAGGCCATTGTCCTTCACGGGTTGCATTTACCTGCTCCAAAAGATCTCTGTTAGCTTTTAAATTATTTACAAATCTTTGATTCCCTTCCTTTAAAAATTCTAATGCTTTTTCAGGAGTAATTGTTGACTGTGTTTCGTATGTATGTGCTTTCATATAATGTATGTAATATTTATAAGTTAAAAATAATAATTGGTGAGCTTACATTGCTCTTGTATGTGTAATTAAAACATGAGAATCCTGGCTGCTCTCATAATCTCTGTATGATGTTTTGAAACCTAAAAGTTCCACATTGATATCTTCTTCTTTTGCACGAATGTTGGCAAAATCCTGGATCATTTCAAGTACATCGGTAGTGATATAGGAAGTTCCTCGCGCATCAATGGTCACGTTAGATTTCGATTTTATATTTTTTAATGTCTTCTTAATTGCTGCTTTGTTTAGAAAAGATACTTCTTCCGCTAATTTAATCGTAATTCCGTCGGCATCATTTAGTTTTTCTCGGCTTAAATAGTAGGCTCTTTTCATATTTCCCTGAAGGATATAGAAAATAGAAATTGCTAATCCTATTCCAACTCCTTTCAAAAGATCGGTAGCAACTACCGCAACTACCGTAGCAACAAAAGGAACGAACTGAAATTTTCCTAAATGCCAGAAATGCTTAAATGTAGCTGGTTTTGCAAGTTTATATCCTACCAAAATTAACACCGCTGCCAATGTAGCAAGTGGAATTAAGTTCAATATCATAGGAATGGAAAGTACACAAATTAACAATAAAACGCCATGAATTATTGCGGAGATTTTCGAAGTTGCCCCTGCGTTGGCATTGGCGGAACTTCTTACTACTACTGAGGTCATAGGAAGTCCACCAATAAGTGAACTGACCAGATTTCCAATACCCTGGGCTTTTAATTCAAGGTTAGTATCCGTAATTCTTCGTTGTTTATCCAATCTGTCTGAGGCTTCAATACAAAGTAATGTCTCAATGGAAGCTACAATAGCAATGGTAGCACCCACAATCCAGACTTTAGGATTTGAAAATCCTGTGAAATCCGGCATGGTAATAAGATTTTTAACATCTTCAAATGACTGCGGTACAGGGAGCACAACCAGATGTTTTGGAGTTATTGCTAATGAACTTCCTGTCATTTTGAAAACTTCATTCAGTAAAATACCTACAACTACCGCAACTAAAGCTCCGGGAAGCATTTTCATTCTCCTTAAAACAGATATTTTATCCCAAGCCAAAAGAATGGCAATTGAAACTAACGTTACAACAATGGCTCCCGGATGAATGGCTCCAAATAGCTCAGTGAAGTAATTGAAATTTAAACCATTGTCAAAGATAGATTCATGTCCTTCATAATCTTTGTCAAATCCCAATGCGTGAGGAATCTGTTTTAAGATAATAATGATCCCGATAGCGGCAAGCATTCCTTCGATAACGTTGTTGGGAAAGTAATTTGAGATGCTTCCCGCCCTTATAAAGCCTAAAATTAGCTGAATAAGACCGGCAACAATTCCTGCGCAAAGAAATAGTTCAAATGCGCCTAAATCTGTTATAGCGGTTAAAACGATTGCTGTTAAACCTGCTGCAGGACCGGATACGGAAATATTAGAATTACTTAAGAATCCGACCACTAAGCCGCCTACAATTCCGGCAATAACTCCAGATAATGGCGGAGCACCGGAAGCTAATGCAATTCCTAAACATAAAGGAAGTGCAACTAAAAATACAACGAGTCCTGAAGGGAAATTCTCCTTTATTCCTCCTATTAAAGATGTGTTTTTCATGATATGAAAATGTAATAGCTATAGCTGATTGGCTGTGATTAATCAGTTATAAAAAGATTGGAAATTTAATTTTTAAAGTGTATATCGATTCGATACCCAAAACAGGTATGAAGACAATAAAAACGTGTTTAACTGTAAAAATTAAGCTTCCGGAGGCGGAGAAAATATGGTAAGAAGTGGTGAAAGATGAAAATCATCATCAATCAGTACGAATGATTTACCTTTTAAATCAGGTTCAAAAAACCTCAGATAGTCAAAAACATCCAAAGGTTTTGGAAGTGCTTTTTCGTAAACAACAAAGGAGGATGAGGAAGAGTGAGGTTCTTCTTCGTTCACTATTACATTGGTTTGGAGCAAATCCCAATTAAAAACTGCAGCAATACTTGGTAATGCTGTGAAGTTTAAAAAAACCATTAATGTAATAATACTCCAAAGTTTCATTCAGTTGTTTTTAGAAAAATATTACTTTTTCTTTCGGCTCATCACCCATTCAGAATCCGTAAGATTATAGATTTTTTGAATGTCTTTCAGAATTTTTTCAAAATCAATCTCCAAATCAATAATTTTTCCGGTTCTAAGGTCAAAAACCCAGCCATGAACAATAGGATATTCTTCTAAGATATATCTTTCCTGTACACAGGCCATTTTAATAACGTTGATGCACTGCTCCTGAACATTAAGTTCTACAAGTCGGTCATAACGCTTGCCTTCATCTTCAATAGAATCAAGCTCTGCTTGGTGCAATCTGTACACATCACGAATGTTTCTCAGCCATGGATTCATTAACCCTAAGTCCTGAGGCGACATGGCTGCTTTTACACCTCCGCAGTTGTAATGTCCACATACAATAATGTGATTCACTTTAAGGTGTTCTACCGCATATTGAATCACCGCAGTGGAACTCATATCCAATGTATTGACGATATTGGCGATGTTTCGTGTCACAAATACTTCTCCCGGTTTCATTCCCATCACTTCTTCGGCAGTAACTCTACTATCTGAACATCCGATGTACAGGAATTCAGGGTTTTGAGTTTTTGCTAGCTCGTGAAAGAACTCAGGGTTTTCTGCAACCTTAGATTCTACCCATTTTCTGTTGTTTTCGAAAATAACGTCGTATGATTGTGACATAAAATAAAATTTAAAAATGAATAATTATTTATTTCGTTTAAATTATTTTCAAATTCAATAGATTGAATCAATAATCATACAAAAATATAATTTTTGTAGATAAAGCAAGTAGTTTTAACAAAGTTTAATATTAAAATATGCTTAAAATCATATTAAATATGGGCTAAACTAAGTGTTAATAACAACTTATTGTGCTGGAATATCAGAGCACAGTATAAAATTACAACAAAATTTAAATAACTTTCAAATAAGATTAAAGCTAATAATTAGCCTATATTTTATAGTTGATATAGCCTTCTGTGGCATTTTCATTAGGATAAACCTGTCCCGGATTTCCGGTTACAACAGAATTAGAAGGTATATCAAAATTGACATAAGAATTGGGAGCGATGAGAACGTTATCCCCAATTTTTATATTTCCGACAATTACGGCATTCGGACCAATCCATACTTCATTTCCGATTTCAGGAGACCCTTCATTTTTTCCTCTGTTTTGTTGTCCGATGGTAACACCTTGTGCAATATTGCAGTTTTTACCGATGATAGTTTTAGGATTAATCACCAAACTTCCCCAATGCCCCAAATAAAAACCTTCTCCAATCTGGGTTTCCGGATAAATCTGAAATCCGTATTTGATCTGAAAATGTCTCAACACCAGTCTCCAGAAAAATCCTACAACCGGAACTTTCCTGAACTGCTGAGATTTTCTTAAAATATAAACAAAATGAAGGTTCGGATTGATACACTTTGTCCATATCTTAAAAGCAGGAAGCCATTTTCCACTCTCACGGTAAAAATCTTTCTGTATGGTTGAATAGTTTGACATTAGAACAAAGATAAAAGAAAAATGATTTATAAACCGTCAATAATTTTCATGATAGAATCTACGGAATTTTGTAAGCTGAAAGGCATCGTGTATTCTTTTAAATTTTCCGAATACTTATTAAAACCTTCGGGATTTTCAAGCGCTTTCTTCATTCCTTGATAGATGCCTTCTTCTGAGTTTTCAACGATTAAACCGATGTCTCCGCCATTCAGCATTTCTTTTACGCCTGAAACTTCTGTGGCAATTATTTTCTTTTTTAGGGTAATCGCTTCAAAAAGAACTGTAGGAAAACCTTCGTATCTTGAACTTAAAATATAAAAATCCGAATGTTTGAAATAAGGATACGGATTATCTGTAAATCCGAGCATAGTGGCAGTATCATCAACATCTAATTCTGATTTTAATTTTTTGATATTTTCAAAATCATAACCATCACCGACAATGAGGATTTTATGTTTAAAACCTTCGTTAATAAGTCTTTTATGTACTTTCAGCAGCCTGTCAAAACCCTTTTGTGGAAAAACAGTTCCTACCGAAATAAACGTGGGAGCTGTTGAATCGAAATTGTATTTGAGAACAGGTTTTTCGGCTTTAGTTAAAATTTCTTCAGTATCTAAAGGATTGTATATCTTTTCTACTTTCTGTTTTTCTGCTTCATTTTGAGCCAGATTGAGAAAAGTCGCTTTAATTTTTTCTGAGATAACCATAATGGAATCAAAGCTAAAAAACTTTCTTATCTCATCATTCGTGTAGCCTTTTACTTCCGAAAGATCATTGTGAATCCAAACGATTTTTTTAGAATTCTTCAGTGGAGAATTTAAAATCTCATCGCGCATCCCATGAATGGCGGCAAATTCAATATCATATTTTTTACCCTTTAATTTTCCATTGTAAAGTAGCTGGGGAAATCTTTTTAATAAATTCTGATAAATTATCCGGTACATTTTTCGAGGAATATCCTGAATTCGGTTCGTAGTAATCATTTCTCCTTTGTTCAGGTATAAAATGTTAACCCAACCAGGAACTTCACTAAGATATTTTCCGGAATATAAATTGAGAAGAAGATCTATTTCGTATTTATTTTCCGGAAGGTTTTTAAGAAAAGTGACCAATACTTTTTCAGCTCCGCCATGTCGCAGGGAGCCTATCCGGATCAGCATTTTTTTCTTTTCGGTCATTTATTTTACGGGTTTGTAAGTATGAGGAAGGTGTTCTTTGATGTGTGCATCTAATTGAGGACGTGTAAGCTCAAGTTCTCTTGGGTACATTACGTTGTTGGCTAATAATTTATCACCATATTCTTCTATCGTACAGATGAACTTTGCCGGAACTCCTGCAAAAACACTTCCTTTAGGCATTGAGGTGGTTAGAATAGACCCCGCGCCTAAAACACAATTGTCCTGCATTTCTACACCAGGCATAATAATGGTATCAGCACCAATAAAACACTGTTTACCAATTTTTACTCTTCCGAAAGTTCTTACATCTTTATATTTTTCAAAAAAATGAAGTGCATTTTGCCCACCATCATGATTTACAAACCTTACATTATTGGAAAACGTAGTTTCATCCCCAATTTCAATGAGAAATGGTTCGGTTCCGAATTCGGGAACTTCTACAAAACGGACACTTTTTCCTACTTTCAAACCTTTTGCAATACAAACCTTCAGATAAATATTCTGTATCATCCGATGGTATGAAGTATGAAGCTTAAGAATTAAGCGGTAAATAAAAAGCATTATTATTTTTTTACTAAGTTAGTAATGATATTTTCAACAGCATCAAAAATTTTCTGGTTGTCAAACTGTTTTTCAATGTCTTTCAGATTTTCTTTGATTGTTGAAACATATTCAGGCTCTGTAAGGAATTTTTTCATTGCTTCGTACATTTCTTCCGTCTTGTAATTGATGAGGTATCCTGTTTTTTCATGAGCAATCATTTCCGGAATTCCCCCTACATTGGTTGAAATAATAGGCTTTTGAAGAATTAATGAATCGGCAATAATTAATGGCCAGCTTTCTGATTCTGAAGGGAGAATAAAAAAATCGGCATTTTTTACATAAGGATAAGGATTGAGCAATGAACCTAATAATTGAAAACTTTCGGTAACATGCAATTCTTGCGCCTGCTTCTTAAGATTTTCTTTTTCTTCGCCATCTCCAATGACAATAATATGATGATCAAATCCTTCTTTCAGCAGTCTGGCATGAGCTTCCATTAATTTGTGAAATCCTTTTCTGCTGTGTAATCTTGCCACGGAAACAAAAACAGGTTTTTGAGGAAATTCAGGTTGAAAGGCTTTTGCTTTTTCTTTCAGCTCTTCAATCGGAATGGCATTTAATATGACTTGATTTTCCGGGAGCTTAAGACTAGGATAGGTTTCCACTAAAATATCTCTGGTTTGCTGAGAACCGAAAATAAAATAATCAAACTGTGGAATCTGTTTTAAAATATCAGGAACTAAAGGCTGAAGTTTGGGTAACGTAATATCGGAGTGAAACCAGCCAATCTTTTTTGAATTTGTATTGACGGAATCTAACACCGATGAAAAAGCGGCGTAAGTTGGAGCGATTTCCACATCAAATTTTTCATTCAGAAGTTGATCCGCGATTTTAGGATTATTCTGAGCTTTTTGAAGCCGGTATTTTCTTTTTGCAAGCTGAATTTTTTGTATCAATGGATTTTTAGAAAAATCTTCTTTTCCATTTTCAAGATATACTTTTCGTACATGGTTTGGAAACTCATTGCGCAATTCTCCCTGATTGATATTCAAACAAACAGTCATTTCAAACTTCTCTCTGTCTAGATTGTTCAACATGCTTAGAATTACTTTTTCTACCCCTCCCATTTCCATAGAACGGTGTCTGAAAAGCACTTTTATTTTATCATTTTTCATCTTAGCTGAATAATTGTTGAACGAATATTCTGAGTTTTTTTTGTAAGCGGTAAGAAATTGAGTTCTGGTATTCCAAAAGATCAAAAATTTCTTTTGCATTATTATATTCGGCCGGAATTGTTTTGCCATGAAGAGATTGTAAGCCTCTTCTTTTCATCGTATTGAAAATTACTTTGGCGAAGGATTCTTTTGCTTTTTCTTTTGATGAGGACTGAGAGATTCCCTGAGAATGTTGGCGGTATTTGTACATTCGGACAGGTAAATACTTGGCGTTTCCGTGTTCGAGAAGTTTTAAATATAAATCCTGATCCACCGCACTTTTTAATGAAGGATCAATGCCTTCTGTTTTTAAATACGCCTCTCTTTTGAATGCGAAAAAATGATGAACCTGTACGGGAGAGTTGAAAAAATCTCTTCCATTATAGATCTGTCTTATCTTAGAGTAATCTTCCGTAATATTGAGGTTTTCATCACAAAATGTCAGCTTAGAATACGTCGCAATATATTTGCTTTTTTCTAAATATGCTACCGAATCCTGAAGAGCATTGGAGAATAAGGCATCATCCGGATCCAGAAAACCACAATATTTCCCTGTAGCATATTCCAAGCATTTCCTTTTTGTATAACCGCAGCCTTCATTTTGTGAGTTTGTAAATAATTTAAATCGTGCGTCATGATCTATCAAATTATTTATCAACTCTAATGAATTATCCGTAGAAGCATCATCAACGATGATTACCTCCCAGTCTTTAAAACTTTGGGCAATAATGGAATCATAACAGTTTTTGAAATATTTTCCGTTATTGTAATTGGCAATAAGAATTGAGAACTTCATTCGGAGACTAATAATTTGGTGAAAAGATTATTTCAAAAATATAATTATTCTTTAAAATAGGCAATTGAATGAAAATCTTTATTTTTGTTTTATTAAAGCAGACACAGTGAGTGAAATAACACGAGTTTTAAAAACATTTATAGGGTATTTAAAAAGACCTGATCTCTACCCGGAACTTGGCAGAAAGATCCTGAAAAATACGATCAATAGGAATAATGCTTTCAAAGGAAAGGAAAAAACGCATTCTTGGGCAGCTTCAAAAGCAATTTCTCAGGAGGAAGCTATTAATAAGCTTTTTGGGATGCACTCAGAAGGATTCGGAAGTGAATTTCAGGATGTTTTGAAGCATGCGGGAGATAGAGAAAAAGAATGTCCTATCAAAATGGGAGGAGCAGGAGCTTTAGAATTGATTTACTATGCTTGTGAGTTTTCAAATGCTCAACATGTTGTAGAAACAGGTGTTGCTTATGGCTGGTCTTCACTGGCAGCTTTACTTTCATTGAAAAAAAGACACGGGATGCTTTACAGTTCTGATATGCCATATCTAGGGCAGAATGGCGATCAGTATGTTGGGTATGTAGTTCCGCAAGACCTTAAAACGAACTGGAAGCTTTTCCGTTTTGCAGATAAAGAATCTCTACCTAAAATCTTTACCGAAACTTCTAGTTTTGATGTGGTACATTATGATTCCGATAAAAGCTATGACGGAAGAATCTGGGCTTATCAGGAGCTTTACCGAAATCTAAGAAAAGGGGGTGTGTTCATCAGTGATGATATTGGTGACAACTCTGCTTATCAGGATTTCTGTGAAAAGAATGGTATTGATACTGCTGTGGTGGAGTTTGAAGGAAAGTATGTAGGTGTTTTTATAAAATAAGATTAGGTTTTTGAAAATTACTCAGATTACTTTTACACGATTTGTCGCTGCCTTGGCAATTGTGATTTCGCATTTCAATAAAGATGTTTTTCTCTATAAAATACCTTATCTCTCTGAAGTTTTTCTGAGAGCGAATGTTGGAGTAAGTTACTTTTTTATCCTTTCCGGCTTTATTATGATCATTGCTTATCATAAAAAAGAAAAAATCGGTTACGGAGATTATTACCGAAACAGATTTGCACGGATTTATCCTTTGTATGTGGTAGGCTTGCTGCTTTTGTGGTTTACACGGGAGGAAAAATTTCTGTTTACAGATATTCTTTTATATCTCTTTGGACTGCAGAGCTGGATTCCCGGTAAAGCAATGGTCTTGAACTTTCCGGGCTGGTCTATCTCCGTCGAATTTTTGTTTTATTTGCTGTTTCCTTTTCTTTATAATTATTTATATTCAAAAAAGAATAAAAGCATTTGGGTGATAACTATTCTTATTTGGATTGTCACACAGATTTTTTCAAATTTATATATGAATTCGGGTTTTTACAAAGGCCCTCATACGGAAAGTCATGATTTTATCACCTATTTTCCGCTACTTCATATCAACGAGTTTCTGATAGGAAATCTTGCAGGATTGTTTTTCATTAGAAATCATAAACAAAAAGATTTTGATTTTTCAGTAAGTGTTGTTTTTATAGCCATTTTATTATGCTTAATATTTGTTCCGCTATATTTCCATAACGGATTAATGGGTATTTTGTTTATTCCTCTCATTCTTTTGATTTCCAGAAACAATGGGTTTTTAACAAAAATATTTGCTTTAAAGCCTTTAGAATATTTAGGTGAGATAAGCTATGTCATTTATATCACCCATATTCCTGTTTTATATATTCTGAGACAACTGGTTTGGAAAAAGTATATTTTTGATATTGATCTCATGTTTGGTATTTACATGATTGTTTTGCTTTTAAGCTCAGCATTGTTTTATCAGCTGGTAGAAAGTCCGGCAAGAGAATTCTTAAGAAAATTCAGAAAGGTTTCCTGAGTTTTTACAGAAGTTTAGATCAGATAAAGATAAGCATAGATAAAATTTTAAATTTCTGCCAGGCTTTTTCTTTTTATTGTATTTTTACACTGCAATATTTTATATTTTAGACACAAATCTTTTTATGAAAAAAGTTTACATCATTATTTCAACTTACAATGAGGAGGGCAATGTGGGAATATTGACCCAGTCTTTAGAAGAAAATTTGAATGCCATTAAAAATTGTTCTTATGAGTTGGTTTTTGTAAATGATGGATCAAAAGACCAGACTCTTGTAAAGTTGCTGGATCTTCAAAAAATATATCAAAATATTACGATAATTAATCAGTCTAAAAATTTTGGACACGAATTGGCAATGACTGCCGGAATGAACTATGCGGCTGAACAGAATTTTGAGGATGAATATGCTGTTCTTTTTATGGACGCCGATATGCAGCATCCTCCGGAAGTTGCCGTAGAGCTCATACGGTTATGGTTAGCTGGCGAATCTTTGATACTTACTAAACGAACGGATAATCTGGATAAAGGATTTCGGTATAAAATGATGGGAAATCTGTATTATTGGATTCTGAACGGTATTTCTGATGTTAAAATTCCTAGAAATATGCCCGACTTCAGATTGTTGGATAAGAAGTATGTTCTTTGGATGAGCAGCCTGAACGAACATGACAGAATGTTCCGGGGAATGCTTTCTCTCATAGGATTAACCAATGCTAAAATTGTAGATTTTGAAGCTCCAAAAAGATTTGCAGGGAAATCGAATTATAATTTTTTCAATCTTTATAAACTGGCTATAGACAGTGTGATCCAGTTTTCTGTAAAGCCGTTGAGAATAGCTTCGTTTATTGGGTTTTTAGGATGCGTGTTTTCTTTTATATTTTTAACGGTCTCGGTGTACATCAATTTCACTAATAATGAGCCCAGAAACGGATTTCTTACGCTACTTTGTATTACCGTTTTTTTTAGTTCTTTAACCATCTTGTTTTTGGGTGTAATAGGAGAGTACATAGGAAGAATTCACATTCAGGTAAAAAACAGGCCATTGTATTTTAATGATGTAATTAAAAAGAAATGACAAAGAATATTGTACCCCAAATGGTGTATATTTTTATCAATATAGCCTGCTTATTCTGTCTTTTTTATTACCCTAGAACCCGAGATGAGTTTTATTATTTGTTTGATATGACCATTCCACAACGATTTGAGGAATGTTTTAACTCGTACTTACACATTAATCCAAGAATTGGGCAATGGATCACCAATTTTGTTTCAAGAAGTATGTTTCTGAAAATGATCTACGGATTGGTGATGTTCAACAGTTTCTTCTATATGCTGTATCTTTTATTATTCAGGAAGGCTCCGAGTTTTAAAGATTCAGGCAGTATGAAAAAAGTACTGCTTATCGTTTTTATCTTTGTTGTTCTCACCAAGTTCTTTGGCGAAATGTTTTTTTATACTCCTTTTGGTGGTAACTACACCTTCATCATGCCTTTTTATTTGTGGTATATCTATGGGATGACGGAGTATTTTGTGTATGGTAATGATGTTTTTAAAGACAGAAAATCCATTTTGTTTCTGTTATTTGTTTTTCTTCTAGGGGTTTTTACCGGAATGGGAAACGAACATATTCCGCCTGTCTTAATCAGCTTTACTTTTTTAGGCTTTCTATATAAAGTTGTAAAGGATAAAAAATGGCCTCCATTAGCAATTACTATTTACTACATATCCATAATCGTCGGATATATGCTGCTGTATTTTGCACCGGCTAACGCGGAAAGATATTCTAAATTGGAAAACGGAAGTTCTGTATTTCACCTTATGGAATATGTAAAACAGTTTAAAGCCGTACTGATGATGTATAGATATTATCTTCAGGAACTTTCGGTGGCTGTTCTGGTATGTATTTTCTTTTTTCTTTTTTATAAAAAATTGAAGATAACCATCCATGAGAAAATTAGGCTTATAGTACTCCTTACAATGGGGCTTGTTACACTGCCGATTGTAGCATACTCTCCAATGATTGGGTTAAGACTTATTTTCTTCACGAATACATTGTGGATTCTTTGTATTTGTTCCCTTTTGTTTTCCCTATTGGAAAGATTTAAAAATAAAAAAACGGAAAACTTACTTTCCTCTTTTTCGTCTCTTTATCTTGTCATATTTTTTGCAGTGGGTTGTTTTATCTGTTATAATGGCTATAAAAACTCGGAAACTGTATTTCAAGAAATTACTTTGAAAAGCAAAAAATCAGATAAGGTTGTTTTGGAGCAGGGATTTGATTACTTCTCCGATACATTTAATTATTTTAATATGAACAGGCGGTTTCTGCTGGAAAATGGATCTGATTATATCGATAACGATCCACTAAAAGACACCAGACAGGAAATGATTATAAAAATGAAGTTTCACCTAAAAGAATTGTCAAAAAAAGATGAAAAGTAAACTCATTATTAACGCCGATGATTTAGGTTTCTCGAAAGGAGTAAATGAAGCTATAAAAAAAGCTCATTTAGAAGGCTTTCTAACTCATGCCAGCTTAATGACAAATGTATCTTACTTTGAAGATGCTTTAGAAAATGTCATTGCCAAATGCCCCAATTTAAAGATTGGCGTTCATCTGAATCTTACTTGTGGAAAGGCTTTATATAAAGATAATATATTGGCAAAAAATACTGGGTTTAGAAATAATTTTGTGAATCTGTTATTCAAATTTAAATCTCAGAAAGTATTGGCTCATATCGAAAAGGAGATAGAACATCAGATTTTAACTATTCAGAATAAAGGAATTCAAATTTCCCATATTGACGGTCATGAGCATGTTCACATCATTCCATCCATTAATAAAATTGTTCGGAAACTGGCAGAAAAATATCATATTCCAAGAATCAGGGAAATCAATGAAGATTTTGGAGAAAGTTTTAAATATAATGGTAAAACAGCGAGTATGGCGAACTATATTAAGCTTTTTTTACTCAGATTTTTAAGTCAGTTTAATTCAGATACTAAAAAGGTTAAATTTTACAGCATCTTGAATACCTGTGAAATAAATGCTGAAAACCTATTTTCTTACCTGGAGAATTCTCATGAGAAAGAAGTGGAAATAATGCTTCATCCAAGCCTTATAGAACTGGACAGAAATGAAAAAAACTTGGATTCCCGCTTTATTGATTTTCTAAATTCCCCCTACAGGACACAGGAATTTGAACTTTGCTTTAATACTAAATTTAAAGAGTACTTGTAGAAAAAAGAGAAATTTGAGTTTCTACCGTTAATCGTTGTTGCTTAAAACAACAGTAAAACGGGTTTTAGGAATTGATAAGTTCAATAAAGAAATTTTAAGATTATTCTTTTGGGCATAATTGATAAAAAAATCTTTGTCAAATTGTAATAGAGGTGCTTTATCTTTTTTGAGATAATCAGAGAATAATGTTTTTAAAATAAAAGATATATAACTGATTATAAACCCATTTTTGAGAGCTCCCATAAAAACATATAAGGTATCTTTTATGATACTGTTGTTTTTCGGAATGATGTCACCAAATGTAGCATGAATCTTTCCGGAACTGAAGATGCTGTCAAGGAACTTTTCCACCGCCCTTTCATTAGGAAAATATTGCAGGACGCTTAGGCAGACTATTTTGCTCACTTTTTCTTCAGAAATAACATTTTGTATCGTTGAAAAATCATCAGGATCTTCTGTTAGATAAAAACTGAAATTTGGCTGCATATTAAACTTTTCCTTACAAAACTGAATGTAGTTTTTCGAAATATCCACTCCCACAAAATTATTATTATAAGAAATACATTTCTCTAAAAAATAGCCGGGACCGCATCCGTAATCCAGTAAAACATCATTTTGCTCAAGAGGAAAAATTTTTATATAATTTTTTTGAAAATAAGCAGTAGTATGTTGCATGATACTGTCAAAGCCATCTTGTTTTTTATTCCAGAATTCTGCCCAATTATTTTCCATAGATTTAAAATAAATTATTTCTAAAATTAATATTATAAAGACCTGATCTGATGCTTTTGTAGTCGGTAACCAGATATTTTAAAATCATTCCCCATTTTTTTGCAGCAGCAGAATTGCCTATCTCCCAGCTTCTATGCATTCTTTTAATATGGATTTTAATATTTTCAGGAATCATAGGTTCGCTTTCTGCCCATTTATTGACTTCTCTCCACAGCATGACTCTTGTTATTGAAGGCTTTCTTTTGTTAGAATCAACCTGTGTGATTCTGTTGCTTTCATGTACTCCTCGCATGGCAATGGCTTTATCTAAAATTCCGGGATGAAATTTAAGATAGAATGAGCTTCTCAATAAGAACTCTGTATCCTGATGAAGTCTTAGGTGGGTTTTAAAAACAGGCTGTATTTTTTCCAGTAAAGGTTTTTTTCTAATGGTAAGGCCATCAATACTGAAAAGCCCAAAACTCCCTTTCATATTAAGCAGTCCGGGAAATACATCTTTGGGGTCATGTTTTTTATAAACTGTTGTGAGGCGATCTCCAAAAAGCGGCCCATACTGTTCTTTTGCTTTTTCTGAGTAATAATGCACTCCCAAAGCTCCGTATACAGCATCAATTTTCTGGTCTTCAAACAACTTTTTTTCGGCATCGAATCTGTTGGGAAGATAATAATCATCTGCATCGAGAAACGCAATAAAATCTCCTGTTGCTTTTTCAATACCAAGATTTCTGCTTGCTCCCGCTCCGTGGTTTTCCTTGTCCGGATGCTGGAACAGCTTTACTCTGTCATATTTTTTTTCAAGACGTTGACAAACTTCTAATGCATTATCGGGAGATTTATCCTCTACCAGAATGACTTCGAAAACTTCATCAAACTGTAAAGCAGACTCCACAGCTTGTGTGACGTAGTTTTCGGCATTATAAACAGGGATGATTACGGAGACTTTCATTTTATTTCTATCTGTAAATATATAGTTTATTTATATTTTTGAGTTCATTAATGCGTGAAAACGGTATCGTGTCTTTAAAAGTTCGGGATATTTCATACAATTGATAAAATAAGAAAAATATTTCTTGAAACCTCTTTCATTGGCAATTGTAAAGCTGAGGTAATTCAATTGTATTTTTCTCGAATATTCAGGTTTAAGTTTTATGGCTATACTCCATTCATACAGCGATTGTTGAAGAAGCAGATTATTTCGGTAAAACTTTTTCGAATAGGGTTTTATTTTGGTAATTCTGTTGTCATCATGTACTCCTCTTATGGCTATGGCTTTGTCGATAATTCCTGATTTTAAGTGACATAGATAAGCCAGTTTTATAATAAAATCCGAATCCTGATGCACACGAAGTTTTTCGTTGAACTTCAAACTGTGCTTTTCAAGAGCTGATTTTCTTACCGTTAATGTATTCAGATGAAAAAATGTACCGAAAGTTTTAGCGGTTAAGCCTAAAAGCCCTTTAAATACTTCCTCTCCTTCAGCATGATAATTAACAGTAGTAAGTGTTGTATTTTTAAATTTATTCTGGAATTCTTCTTTTCCTTTTTCACTTAAATACTCTACGCCGATGGCTCCAAAGACTCCTTCAATAGCAGAATCATCAAATATTGTTTTTTCGGCATCGAAACGGTTCGGAAGATAATAATCGTCGGCATCTAAAAAGGAAATATACTCACTTTGTGCTTTTATAAGACCTAGATTTCTGGTTGCACCCGCTCCGTGATTTCCTTTATCGGGATGCTGATACAGTTTTATACGAGAATCTTCGGTGACAAGTTTCTCACAGATGGAAAGAGAATGATCAGTGGATGCATCTTCTATCAGAAGAATTTCTTTCACTTCTTCAAACCGGAGTGCAGAATGTATAGACTTTTCTAAGAATTGAGCTGCATTGTAAACAGGAATAATAACAGATATACTAAGAGCCATTTACAAAAATTTAGAATGTTGAGATGCCCATAAAGCAAGTTGTAGCAGATTCCAGTGCTTTTGACCTTTATCCTGAAACTTTTGTGTTGCTTTAAAATCGATGTAATCGAAAACCTTTTGGTTTTTATCTTTTAATAATTCATCTGAGAATTTGATTAAGCTATCTTCTTCAAACCAGTTTTCTATTCCAAGTCCAAACCCTTGTTTATGTCTATTTCTGATGGTTTCCGTCCAATACGAATTCATTGATTCTCTTAAAATGATTTTATCATTGTCTGAAGTTATTTTAAGCTGGTCAGGAAGCTGAATACAGAATTCTGCAAAGTCAATATCCAAAAAAGGAGTTCTAACTTCCAAAGAATTCGCCATAGCCATTCGGTCAGATTTTACGAGCATATTTCCCGGAACGAATTTTTCAAGATCAGTTCGCATAATATCATTCAGAGAGTTTTTATCCGCTTGAAAACTGTAAGGCTGCTGATAGTCTTGAGTAATCCCTAAAGACGTTCTTTCGTTTTTATTAAAGAAATTTCTGACATCATGCTGATGAAAATCTAAAATGGAATTGTATTGAATATTTTTTTGCGAAATATAGGAGATCTGCTTTACGTTCTGATATAATTTTAAACCAAATTGGGCCAAAAGGTTTTGGTAGCTGAAGTGTTTTTTCATTTCATGCTCTACCTTGTAAAAACTATAGCCGCCAAATAATTCATCACCAACATCTCCGGAAAGTACTACTTTCAGGTTTTTTCTTGCACTTTTACATATTTCAAAATGCGGAACACAAGATCGGTCTGCGAAAGGCTCATCAAGAAAGGGAGCTACTTTCAGAATTCCGGAAACCAGATCTTCTTTTTTTTCGTGAATTTCAATATGCTTGGTATGATATTTTTCAGCGATTTCTTTTGCGTATTTAAGCTCACTGTCCTCATGGTCATATCCAAAACTGATGGTGGTTTGCTGAGGTAAAAAAGCATTTACCATGGCTACAACAGAAGAGGAATCGAGACCTCCGCTTAGAAAACTTCCGACTTCAACATCGGCAATAAGCTGTTTTTCAATAGCAGATTTCAGCAGATAAGTAAATTCTTCTTTGGCCTCCGAAAGACTTAAAACGCGGTCTTTTTTCGGAAGACTGTAATATCTTGAAACTTTGATTTCTCCCTCTCTCCAAATTAACTGGTGAGCCGGAGGAAGTGAAAATATATTGCTGTAAATACTCTGGTAAGTACTTACATAACCATATTGAAGATAGTGGGAGAGTGCTTCCTGCTTGAGCTTAGGTTCAATGAGTCCGCTTGCAAGAATAGCCTTGATTTCTGAGGCAAAAATAAATTCCCCATTTTTTCCATAAGCATAATAAAAAGGTTTTTCACCAAATCGGTCTCGCGCACAAAAAAGCTGTTGTTTTTCATTATCCCAGATCGCAAAAGCAAACATTCCGGGAAGGTCATGAATGAGCTGTTCTTTTTTTCTCTGATACATGGCAAGAATTACTTCGGTATCAGAAGTTCCCTGATAAGGGTATTCACAGTATTGTTTTTTGATGGACTGATAACCGTAAATTTCACCATTTAAAACAATGCATTCTTGTTTTGATGTAGAAAACATGGGTTGTTTTCCGTTTTCTGAAAGATCAATGATGGATAGCCTTCGGTGACCTAATGCGGCATTTTCAAAATATTCATGATGGGCAGAATCAGGACCGCGATGTGCAATAGCATCCGTCATTTTCTGAATGGCTTCAGAGTAGTTTTTAGCATTTTTTGTAACGATTCCGGTTATTCCGCACATATTTTTTTTCTTTCTTTAAACAGATAAGGCTGGCTTTTCACAGTAGAATATATCTTCTTTAGGATTTACACCCATCCTTTTATACATATCAGCAATATTAATTCTATTTACTTTGAAACCAGCACTTTCTAAACGCTGTATGTAATCTTGACCATAGATTCTCACATGATCAAACTGACCAAAAAGTTCCTCTCTTTTTTGGGGATCTGAGATCGTAAAATCTTCCACAGTCTGCATGGTATTATTGGAAATAGGAACTTGTAAAATGGCTTTTCCTCCAGGCTTTAAAACACGTTGAAGCTCTTTCATTGCCTTGATATCTTCTGGAATATGCTCTAAAACATGATTGCAAATTATAAAATCAAAATATTGGCTTTCAAATGGAAGCTCAAGAACATTCATATTTTGTACATGGGCCGGATAAGTATAACCCGGTGTAAACAGATCACCACAAATATATTCATCAAAGTCCTGTTTCAGAAGAATATTTGACAATTTAGGTTCCGGAGCAATATGTAAAATACTTATGTTTTTGTTCTGGGGGAGTTTAAGTTCTTCAATGATAAAAGCAAACAATAATCTTTCACGGTCCCTGGAGTGGCATTGATAGCATCCTGCGGCTCTTTTTCCGCCTCCAACAACTTCTTTTTCTATAAGAACCGGAAGATCATGTCCCACTACTTCCAGATCCTTAGAGGTATAACCACAGAAAGGACAATAATAATTATCCCCCGAATGAGCCTGAAGTTTTATTTTGTTTTTAATTCTTTTGATCAGTGACATTTTTATTTTTTAGGTGCTGATAAGTATATCAAATTTAAGTATTTAGAAAAGTCAAACCAATTTGTTTTACCTGATTTCTGATTTCTGAGAGTTTTTTCTCTTCTTTTGAAATTTTTCGGTATTTCTCAAGTAGTGTTCTATATTGGGATGTATTTCCTGTTAACAGGTTTTTGAGAATACTTTTCCGTAAAGATTTTCTTTCAAAAACGATTGCATTGGGAAAATTAGGATTGATCATTTTCGTTTCAATACTAAGGTCTTCATATTTTTTAGAATCTACTTTTTTAAGGTTTTGTTTTCCGTCATGAACAGTTTTGCTGTCGGGTATAAGAAGGATTTTTTTTTGATGAAAATGAACCCTGTTTACATATTCAATATCTTCTCCATAATGGAAAAAATAAGGATTAAACCCACCTACCGTTTCTATTGTATTTCTGGGAATCAGCCAATGAGCGGCATTGATGAAGTTCATCTCGTAAAAAGGCTTTAGCTTCTGAAAATAAAGGTCAGAAATCAGCCGGTTTTTTTCAAAATTGTGGGCAATATATTTGTCAAGGAAAATGTCGAGAAGCTGTTCGCTTCCATCCAGGTGCATCGGACTTAAAATTCCTATTTCTTTTTGATTGGGGTGGGCTTCATAAACTTTCAGTAATTTTTCAAGGCTATCAGGATAAATCCATGCATCCTGATTCATCAAATAAAAAAAATCGGCTCCGTCTTTATATGCTTTTTCTATTCCTATATTATTGGCCTTACCAAATCCCAAATTTTTTTCAGATTGAATAAAATCTACTTTAGGGAAATGGGTCTTAATAAAGTTTTGCGTTCCGTCTGTTGAGCCATTATCGATTACGATGCAGTTAACGGGCACAGAAGATGATTTTAGACTGCTAAAACATTTTTCTGCCCATTTCATGGCATTGTAGGTGACGATAATAACGGAGACTTTAGGCATAGTTTATAAATATTTTTTAACCAACTCTGTTAGATAATCATTAGGTTCTTTCCCTCTAAAATAATCCGCTGTTTCTTCACAAAATTCAACAGTATAAAAATCACCGTCACTAATTTCTTTATAGGAAGACTTTTTCCCGATCTCTGCTTCTAATGCCGAAACAATATCTTTAGGTTTGTAGTAATAAGGATAAGAGAAGTTTAGAATCTTATTCTGTTTTTTACTTTGTAAGCCTCCAATAAATGAACTCAGATCTTCCATTCCTAAAATTAATCTCCTGGCTTCCGTATGAATTTCAAAACTGTCGTTCTGAAGGATTTTATTTTTAAAGAAATTAAATAACGTATTAGGATTACCGCCTTTTCCTATAAGGTTTCCGATTCTTATGATGAGGTAGTTGTCTGAATGATTGACAATATATTCTTCCATCGCTTTTTTGTGATGCACATATTGACTTTCTTTTTTCGACTGATCCAGAATACTTAAAGTTGAAAAATAAAAAAAACGTAAGTGAGGATAGGAGGTTAAAGCATTTTGAAGTAACGCTAACTCTCTCTGAAATTCAGCATCTTTTGTTTCAAGCGAATTGGATACCCCTGAAGCAAAAAACAGCACCTCATCTGAGTCTATATTTTGTAAAGATTTTGCTATGAGACCATTTCCTATTATCATTTGTGTTGTGTGTTTAATTATACAAAACTATTATTTTGCTCTTTAAGATTATATTTCTGTTTCACTGTATGAACTCCCCATTTTATGACAAGATACAGCTTTAATGGATTGAAAGAAAATTTAGACAATGTATTATTGATTAAATAACCTCTTGAGGCTCTTTTAAATTGTTTTTTAGTGATACTTTTAGAATAGGTCATCAACGTATAATAAAAATATTTCTTTAAAGAAGCGGGTGAATAATTTTTACCATACTTCAGAATAAATGGAATAATGGCAAAATCCTTTTTCATGGTCTCGTAAGTCACATTTTTTGATAAACTGGCTGCAAACTGTCGATATGAGCTTAAAGTTTCTGGTAAAATCTTGACCTTTCCATAGCAACCCGCTAATAGATATAAACACCGATCTGCCGAAAGAATATCCGTCGGGAAATCAGGTTTCAGAATATCTTTTCTGAAAAACAGGGTAGAAGTCTGCATGATTTTGATGTCCGTAAGATTTTCGTGAGAAAGTTCCCGATTGATGTGCTGTGAAAATAAGTGATCAGGTTGATCGGTATCTTCATAAATGACGAGAGAATCTCCACCAACAGCAGAAAAGTTGGAGTTTTGCTCTAAAAAATCAAATTGCTTCTGGAGCTTTTTAGGATCAATAAAATAATCATCACCATCCAAAACAGCTATATATTTACCTTCTGCAAGATCAAAAGAATGCAGGGTATTTTTTACATATCCTAAATTGGGTATGTTGTTGTAATAACGAATGCTATAACCTTTCGGATGAGCTTCTTTAAGGTCCATAATTACCTTTTCAGTAGCGTCGGAAGAATTATCATTACATACAATGATTTCAAAATTTCCGCTGAAGTCCTGATTCAGAACACTCAACAGGCATTCTGAAATGTATTTTTCGTGATTATATGTAGTGATACAAATACTTACGTCCATAATGAATTGCTAATATCGGAAAATATCCGTGAATTTAAGATCCAAATACTGATGTTTAACGCATTGTAAAATGTATTTTTTTCTGTTGAGGAAACTCAAATTTTTTAAATAAAGATTTCTTTGTGCTAAAAATTTGGAATATAAATCTGTTTTTTTAATATCCTCCTGAGGAAAAAGCTTTTTCGCCGTTTGCAGAGATGAAAGGTAAGGCCAGACTATTTCGTTAAACTTTTTTTCAGAGCTTGTTTTGTCTGGCTTTGAAGATGTTCTCTGGTCTTGTTCACGTAAACCGCAAACCTGCTCTTCGTGCTGACGGTAGAATGAAAGCGTTTTCGGAATGAATCCGATTTTATTTTTAAAGCTCAGCTTTTGAGCAATTTCGTAATCGTGAGCGAGTGTAAAATTCTTTAAATCATATTTTTCCAATGCTGTTCTTCTGATTGCAAGCGCACATCCTAAGATAAAACTTCCCTGCATCTGAACTTTAATAAAAAGTTCATCATTTTTTATGGAATCTAAGATGTCTGAATATTGAATATATTTCCAGTTAAGATAAGAAGGTTCTAAAATGGTTTTATCATCATTAACCAAAACCAAATCATTAAAGACAGACTCTTTATCGGGATTGTTTTTGAAAAAATTGAGTGTCTCTTGCAGTTTTTCAGGTTTCCAGATGTCGTCCTGATCACTTGTGACAATAATAGCCTGTGAACACTGGTAAATAGACTTTTCAAAATTTTTAAAATATCCGAGATTGATTTCATTCACATGAATTTTAAAAATCTCAGGATATTGTTCTTGGTAGCGTTGTAATATTTCCAGGGTAGTATCTTTGGAGCCATCATCACACACAACAATTTCTGTAGGTTTTACAGTCTGCTGCATAATGGAGTCTAATTGCTCGGCAAGATACTTTTCGCCATTGTAAGTACATAGGGCTACTGAAATATTCATCATTTATTTTCCGAAAAATTTTAAAATACGATTCATCAACAAATTTCTTTTGCTGTTTAATAAGTTTTTTAAGTGCTGGTTTTCTCTTTTTAATTTTTGATTTTCGTGGTAATATTCTTTTAAGGAATTCAGGTTTTTATAAAATACTTCAGGGTGTTTACGATAAATGTAATCGCGAAGAGAGGCATCATTCTTCTGCATGGCATCTACATTTCTCGAAGTCGGTTTAATCCTATAAAAAAAACAAACTTGATTGAGATGTGTTACCTTCAACGGATTTTTATCAGCAGAAAGATGAATCCAGAATTCCCAATCTTCATAACCTCCCTTCATTTTTGTATCGTAGCCTCCGACCTTTTCCCAATCACTTTTCTTAAAAAATGCAGAGCAAAATATCTGATTTTCCATAAGAAACGATTGATAATTAAACGGTTCGGAAGCGAAAACAGTATTTTTATCACCAAAATATTGCCCGACAGAATAAATGATATCCGGATTGCTATGAAATTCTTTTGAAGCTAGTTCTAAGTATTTTGGACCAATTTTATCGTCTCCGTCTAATGGTAAAATCCATTCACCGGCAGCTTTTTCAATACCAAAATTTCTGGCGGCAGAAACCCCTTTGTTTTCTGTTTTACAATACTGAAACCGGGGATCTTTATCAGTCCATTGTTTTACAGTCTCTTCAGAATTATCCGATGAGCCATCATCTACAATAATGCATTCCCAATCGGTATAAGTTTGATCTGATACAGACTGCAGACATTCATCCAGATATTGATCTTGATTGTAGCAGGGAATTATGATTGAAATAATGGGCATATTGTGTTTGTGTATGAAGCTGTAAATTTATTTTTCTCTTATTGTAATAAGTTTTAAGGCTGCCAATAGTTTTACAAGTCTGTATTGCTTTAAATGATTGTATCTGTGTTCAAAACTTGTAGTTTTTTTTCTTAATTCCTCTATCTGAATCATATCTTTAACAATGTAAGAATACTTATCAAGAACCCTGTTTCTTTCTTTTTGTACTTCTTTATTATTAATACTACTAACTCCATCCAAATAAAAGGTTGATACAATAATTGGGATGTACTTAAATGAGCATTGTTTAAAAACTATAGCTTCTAAAAACCACTCCCAATCGGCAACTATTTTTAAAGTTTCATCATATAAACCTACCTTTTCAAAGGCAGTTTTCTTAATAAAAGTGGAGGGGTGAGGTAAGCTTTCAATATAAAAGTAATGAAAACTTAGAGAATCATTATATTTTTTAATGAAAATATCTTGTTTATTAACAATTTGCAAGTCACCATAAACAATGTCTGCATCCGATAAATAAGGAAAAGCTTTTTCAAGAGATTGGTCTGTATAAAATTCGTCACCACTGTTCAGAAATATAAGATATTCACCATTAGACGCTCTGATACCTTTATTCATAGCGTTATAGATACCATGATCTGGTTCGCTTATCCAGTAATCAATTTTGTTTGAATATCGTTTTAAAATTTCTTTACTACCGTCATCTGAATTCCCATCAATAATAATATACTCAAAATCTTTTGACGTCTGAGCAATTACACTTTTTATGGTTTTTTCCAAGCCTTCTTTATTGTTATAGGCGATTGTGATAACAGATATTTTAGGGTTCATTTATACTAGATTTGATAAGATTTCATCAATTGTTCCCAATACAACTTATTTTTTTAGATATTGTTTAAGTTTAAATTTAATTTTAGACGATATGCTCATTTTTTTATAAGTGTTTTCCCATTCTTTTTGTCTCTCTTCATTGGTTTTATTAACAAATTCATTTCTTAATTCAACATAGTAGCAAGGAATCTTACTTATTTTTTGAATGTTATTTAGATTTAAAAGGCCGGCATAATCATGATATAATTCAACAAGGTCTTTTCTATTTTCAAAAGTGAAACGGTTGTAGTAAGCCGCAAGAATTTCCGGCTTATTGTATTTGTAATTACTAAAATGATAAAAAATTAGTTCTGAATGATTATTTACCATCCACACATCTTTTTTTGAAAGAAATCTTTCATGTAAATTCCAGGGTCCCATATTTAGCCCATAATGTTGAGAAATTACTACATTATTTTTAAATATAGGAGCATAGTTCATCCATAATTGATCTACAAATAATCCTTCAACAACTTTATCATATCCCAAATGGTAAGTTCTTTCTCCCCACCATTTAAAAAAGTCCAGGTTTGAGGACGGATTTTTTATTCCTATAAATCCAAGATTGTATATACCAAAATTTAAAAATAAATGTTCGTTGGGCATTTTTCCATCTAAAGGAATTGGAGTGAGGATATGCGGTGTAAGAATTATTTCTTTAGAACCGGATAATTCAGCTTCAATAGCATTTAAATTTCCAAATACAAAAGTATCCGGATCAAAATACATTAGATGGGTTAAGTCAGCATATTGATGGGTGAAATATTCTAGAAAAAATGGTTTAACACAGGTATTAAGCTCTATAATGTTATATTTTTTCCATAAGGATTCAAAATCAGGAATATCTATTTCGTTGCAAAGTATTATTGGATATCCAATTTCAGTTTCGTAATTAATTTCCGGTGATAGCTGATCAACTAGCCCGATAAAGAATTGATAATCTGGATTGCTTTTAGCAATAGAATCCCCCAGTGCTTTTGCCTGTGCGAGGTAATTATTAGAACATATGGTAAAAATTATTTTCATAATCTATAGCCGAAAATGTTGAGTTGCAAGTCAAAATAAGGTCCTTTTTTCTCTATATAAGGATTCTTCATATTTTCCCAAGCTTCTTTAATATATAATTTAAAGCCTGCTTCTTTCAGATAGATTAAAAGTTCACCAATCATTTGAGGGTTCTCTGCAAAGCTATGGTATTCAACAAAAATATTTTCTACATTTTTTAAATCATCTTTGCAGTCTTTGATAATGTCGAATTCAGGTCCTTCAATATCGATCTTTAAAAAATCTACAGGTTCTTGTAAATAGTCCTTTAACCGTACGGTTTCTATCTTAATTGTATTTTCGGATTCCTTATCTACAAAATGACCGCTTAGGGATCCGAGTTTAGCAAAAATGAGTGGTTCATTATTAATCCATACTGCTTTTTGTTGTAAATCAACATCGTAAATACCAAACTGTGAAAGATTAGACTTTGCAATTGCACATATATCATTATCCGGTTCAAAACCAACAATCCTAGCCTCAGGAAATAGTCTTTTAAAATACAGAATACTTAAGCCAATATTCGAACCACAGTCTATTATATAAGGATTTTTTTTATCAGATTTAAATTGATAAACCTCCTCTACAAAAAGCTCGTTTAATGAGTGAAGATACCAAAATGAATCTGTCATTTTAATTTTTTTGTCAAAAATTAAAGATTCTTTTTTAGACGGAATGTTTTTCTTTAATTCTATATATTCAGAATAAGGGATTAATGAAGAGTATTTTTGATATCCTTCATCTTTTTTATTTTTTTTGAAAATATTAAACATCGACCCACTCATTTTTTTCAAAATTAAACGTTTTTATAAGTTTTGCTGGCGAACCGGCAATCATACTATAATCAGGAAAAGATTTGTTAACAACAGAGTGTGACCCTACTACACAATGTTGACCAAGTGTAACACCAGATAATACGGACACTCTATACCCTAAGAATGTATTTTTACCAATATGTACTTTGCCTTTAGAAAATAAGGGTTGATCTTTAGGTGACAAATTGATTGTAGGATCTGTACCGTGATAATGATCGGAGATATAAACGTATTCACTAAACAAACAGCCTTCGTCAATGGTTACTTCATCAATGGCTGTTATACAAGCATAATTTCCTATTCTAACGTTATTTTTTATAGTGATGACTGGTGAAAAATCTTGATTTATATATTTATCAAAAGCTGCAATCCATGCACTATGACCGATTGAAGTGTCATTACCAATATGAATATACTCTTCACCTACAATCAGTTTTGGATCTTCTAAATAAGAATTCTGACCTAATTTTAAATTATGTGATATTTTTTTTGTCTGCTCAATTTTCTGAAAATGATTAGATAAAAATCTAATCAGTCTCTTTTTTAAATATTTAATCATGATAAAAAGAGGTTTTTACGTTTAAATTGCCTCTCCATACTTCAGGCAAAACACTTTCAAACTTATTTTTAACCACGAGCTTGGTGTCAGAAACCCATTGATCAATTATTATATTTTCCGATACAATTACAATATCAATTTCATAATTTCCATGGATGATGGGCAACATGAAATCAAAGGAAAATTTATGAGATCCTTCAGATATATCGAAATAATCTCCACCATAATCTCTGCTATTACTCCCGAGAATAATGGAACCTTCATTGTTGCGAATGACTAAGCCTAGCTCACAATTAGTGAGTCGTTCTTTAGCCTCAAATTCAAAAGAAATTGTTTCGTTTTCATCAGACTCCATCGCAAAATTTTCTTTCCCTTTGATATTCCATAATTTAAAATACCCTTTGCTGTCTTGAGGTATATGAATCCGTTTACCATCAGTTTCGTTAATTTTTCCCAAGAAATATGAATCAATAACAGAATTAATGCTTCCGGCTTTTTTTAGGCTTCCGCTTTCTAATAAAATGCCAGTTCTACATAAAGCTTTAATGCTTGCCATATTATGGCTTACAAATAAAATAGTTCGTCCTTCACCTTTGGTAACATCTCCCATTTTTCCCAAGCATTTCTTTTGAAACTCAGCGTCTCCTACAGCTAAAACTTCATCCACAATAAGAATTTCAGATTCTAGATGGGCTGCAACTGCAAATGCTAAACGCACATACATTCCTGAAGAATACCTTTTTACAGGAGTATCGATATATCTCTCTACCCCTGAGAAATCAACAATTTCATCAAATTTTTTGGTAATTTCTTTGCGGGTCATTCCTAGGATTGCTCCGTTTAAAAAAACATTTTCACGGCCCGTCATTTCAGGGTGAAAGCCGGTTCCCACTTCCAAAAGAGATGCAATTCTTCCGTTGGTATATATTTTCCCGGTAGTAGGCTTAGTTACTTTACTTAATAACTTTAGTAAAGTTGACTTTCCTGCACCGTTTCTTCCAATAATTCCTACAGCATCGCCCTGTTCGATCTCGAAATTAATATCCCGTAAAGACCAAACATAATCGGAGCTGCCCTTTATGGATCTGTCGTTGGCTTCACCAATCTTCAAATAAGGATCTTCCTGGCCTCTTATTTTATGCCAAAATCTGTTAAGGTCATGAGACAATGTTCCGGTTCCTACTTGCCCGAGACGATATTGCTTTGATATGTTTTCTGCTTTTAAAGCTAGCATTTAATTTATTCTATAATGTTAAAAACTTTAAATCTAATTAAACGGTGTCCATAAATGTTTTTTCAACTTTATTAAAGATAACAAGGCCTATCATAAAAATGATGAGAATTATAATTGTGCTGATTCCTAACATCAACGGGGAAAAATCACCTGCTCCAAGCCATGCGTATTTAAAACATTCAAAAATACCGGAAAGAGGATTATAATAGGCTAGTTTTTTGAATACACCTGTTAATGATGACGTGGGATAGATAACAGGAGTTGCATACATATATAAACTAACTCCAAACCCTAAAACCATATTAAGATCTTTATATTTTGTGGTAAGGGATGAAAATATCATACCGGCTCCTAATGCAAATACAGCCATTAATAAGATTAAGAATGGAGTAGCTAGCATCCACCACCAATTAGGATGTATTTCTGCCTTTGAAAAATAATATAACCATACGATTATAAATAAAAGCATTTGTACACCAAAACGCATAAGGTTTGAAATAACAATAGAAATAGGGGTTACGAGTCTTGGAAAATATACTTTTCCGAAAATCCCTGCATTTCCTGAAAAAGTGTAAGAGGTTCCCGTTAAAGCAGAAGAAAAATAATTCCAAAGGGTAACTCCTGCTAAATAAAATAAAAGTGGCGGGGAACCGTCTGTAGGAAGTTTTGCAATTCTTCCGAAAACAATTAAATAAACAATTGTTGTTAAAATAGGATTGATAAAAAACCAAATAGGTCCTAAGATTGTTTGCTTAAAGCCTGAAACGAAGTCTCTTTTTACAAACATATAAACAAGGTCTTTATAATGCCAGACTTCTTTTAGTTTTAAGTCAAATAAAGAGTGTTTGTCTTCTATTGTTTCTGTCCACTTTTGTGGTTGATCCATTTTTGTGTTTTTTAATTACTCAATTGCTTTCCGTTTTTACAGAAATACACAACTAAGATATTAATATTTGTTGGGATAACAAAAAACTATCGATTATACATCGATAGTTTTAACAATTTTTAAAATATTGTAATTTACTTTTTTATTAAGTGTTTGAGATATTCTCCATATCCGCTTTTACCATATTTTGCTGCTGTTTCAAGAAGTTTTTCATCGTTGATGAATTTATTTCTCCAAGCAATTTCTTCAATACATCCGATTTTGAAGCCCTGCCTTTTTTCAATCACGCTTACAAACTCTGAGGCATCATGAAGAGAGTCAAAAGTTCCTGTATCCAGCCATGCAGTTCCCCTGTCCAAAACACCTACTTCAAGTTTCTCTTGTTGAAGATAAACATTGTTAATGTCTGTGATCTCTAATTCTCCTCTTGGTGAAGGTTTGATATTTTTTGCAATTTCAACAACATTGTTATCGTAAAAATATAATCCCGGAACAGCGTAATTGGATTTGGGATGTAGTGGTTTCTCTTCAATGGAAACCGCTTTGAAATTATCATCAAATGCTACCACACCATATCTTTCAGGATCTGAAACATGATAGGCAAAAACAACTCCACCATCCGGATTGGTTTTATTTTTTAATAAAGTTCCCATTTCGGACCCGTAGAAAATATTGTCACCTAAAACTAATGCAGCAGGATCATTTCCAATGAATTGATCTCCCAGGATGAAAGCTTGCGCGAGTCCATCGGGGCTTGGCTGAACTACATATTCTATATTGCAGCCGATCTGTGAACCATCTCCTAAAAGCTTAATAAATCCCGCCTGATCATGAGGGGTTGTGATAATCAAAATATCTTTAATTCCGGCTAAAAGCAATGTAGACAGTGGATAATAAATCATAGGTTTGTCGTAAACCGGCATCAGCTGCTTGCTCACAGCAATGGTAAGAGGATATAATCTGGTTCCTGAACCGCCTGCTAAAATAATTCCTTTCATCTGGCCTTTTTGTGATTTTGAATTAGTTGTATTGTTTTTCGTAGTAGTTTTGGTAATCACCACTGGTTACATTTTCCAGCCATTCCTGGTTTTCTAAGAACCAGTCAATCGTTTTTCCTAATCCTTCCTCAAAAGTTACAGACGGTTTCCACCCTAAATCTTTGTTCAGTTTGGTTGCATCAATGGCATAGCGCTTATCGTGTCCGGGTCTGTCTTTTACATAAGTGATCAGTTTTTCAGAATAACCTGAAGATTTTCCTAATTTTTCATCCATCTGCTTAATAAGCTCCTTGACTAAATCAATATTCTGCCATTCGTTGAAACCTCCGATATTGTAGGTTTCTCCGGTTTTTGCTTCATTAAAAATCTGATGGATTGCTTTAGCATGATCAATTACAAATAGCCAGTCTCTGGTATATTTCCCGTCTCCGTAGATTGGAAGTGGCTTTTCATTGATGATATTGGAAATGCAAAGGGGAATCAGTTTTTCAGGAAAATGATTCGGGCCGTAATTATTAGAACAGTTGGATATGATAAAAGGCATTCCATAAGTGTTTCCATAGGCTCTTACCAAATGGTCTGAAGCTGCTTTGGATGCAGAATAAGGGGACTGTGGATCATAAGGTGTGGTTTCTAGGAAAAAGCCTGTTTCTCCTAAACTTCCGTATACTTCATCTGTTGAAACGTGATAGAAAAGATTGGTTCTTTTCTCTTCAGGAAATCTTCCATGAGTATGTTCGGGATTCAATGTCCAGAATTCTTTACAAAGATTCAGAAGATTAGCGGTTCCATTGACATTAGTATTAATAAATGCCATCGGATCTGTGATGCTTCTGTCTACATGACTTTCAGCGGCTAAGTGAACAACTGCATCGGGATGGTATTTTTCAAAGATTGCTCTTAGTTCTTCTGGTTTTGTAATATCTGCTTTTTCGAAAACATAGTTGGGTTCGTTTTCGATATCTTTCAGGTTTTCAAGGTTTCCGGCGTATGTGAGTGCATCTAGATTGATAATGGTTGCATCCGGATTGTTTTTTACAAACTCTCTTACAACGTGAGATCCGATAAAGCCGGCTCCGCCGGTAATAATGATATTTTTCATTTTGATGTTTTCAAAAAGGAATTTAGTGTCAAAGATATTAAAAGTATTGTCAAAATAAGAAATGGACAATACCAAATAAAAAAATCTATATGTTTATGAATATGTGCATGCTGTTGAAACAAGACAAACCAGCTGAATGGTGCCAAAATAGAAAAGCACGTTGTAAAAATCAGTTTTCTGTCAATGTTTTTTATGTATAAATAAATTGAGCAGACAATTCCTATACATAGAATCGTAGCAAATGGTACTTTTATCAATGTAAGGTCTTCGTTAATAAAAGAATTTCCTAAATATCGGGTAATGATATCTAAATGAAATTTTTTTAATAAGATCAAATACTTTTGGTTTTGCTCATAAAAATATTCACTACTGGATCTTCTGGAAAAAGCATTTTTAAGGTGATAAATTCCAGTTTGGACACTTCCTGTAAGAAGATAAAACTGATAAAGCAAAAAACTAATATTTATCAGTAGCGGAATAATTAGAATGACAAAATGTCTCCAGATGAAATTCCAGTAAAATGAAATTGTATTCTCAAAACGATAATAGATGTACGGAATAGAAGAACTGATCAGAAAAACAGTAATAAATTCAAATCCTGTAAACCAGAATTTCAAAAAGAAAAGAAATGAAAGGCTGAAAATATATGTTTTAAAATTTGGATTTTTATTCTTTTCAAAAAACAGAAGGCCATATACAAAAGGAAGAAAATATACCCAATTGCACCACCATGTACTTTTTCCATATAAAAACAACCAATAATTAGGCAGAAGAAGCAGGAAAGTAATAACCGAAACTGTAAGATTAAACTTTTGGCTGATCCAATACAGAAAAAGGACTAATAAAATACTCAATGAAAGAGAATTAAATATCCTGAAAATATCAAGATTTATGGCATTATCAAGTCCGAATGTTTTATCAAATAAACTGTACAAAATTGCCTGTCCGCCAATTTGCGTTTTGTACGGATCATAAGCTGTTTTCTCAGGAACTTCATTGTTGATATATTTTTCATACACTTTTTTTCCAACTACTGATCTTCCGTTTCCACTCCCTTTGAAATAATAAGTTCCGGTAAAACCACCATCATCCATGATTTTTCCATGCTCGGAATTCATGATTTTTCCAATGACAAGGGTTTCCGATTCTTCAAGTTTACTATATTCAAACTTTTCTTTAGGGATAAGATGGAATGTATTGAACTGTGTGTTCAAAAAGAAAAATATTGTAAAAAGTGAAAAGCAGAATGCTTTTTTCATACTAGTTGGTGTTGTTGTACCGCACTTTGAAATTCTTTTTGTCAATAATACTGATGTTGTCCAAAATCAGTCCGGTGGCAAGAGAAAGTATGGAAACAATAATCAGCATGATTGAAAAAATTAACGTGGGAACCTTATAAACATATTGATATTCAAAATATTCCCTGATAGGGATAATCATGAAAAGAATACCCAAGACAAACAGGACAATGGAAACCATTCCAAAGAATAAAAGAGGTTTATAAAGCCGTACAAGATTAAAAAAAAGCTTGATTACTTTGAATCCGTCAGTAAATGTATTCAGCTTTGAAACACTTCCTTCCGGTCTGTCACGGTAATTGATGGAATATTCTTCTATAGCAAGTCCATAATGCAGAGCGTAGATGGAAAGATCGGTCTCAAGTTCAAACCCTTTAATGGAGCTCGCATAATTTTTAACAAATTTTCTTGAAAAAATTCTGTAACCGGAAAGAATATCCTTAAGCTCTGAACCGAAGAAAATATTGATGAGATTTCGGACCAGATTGTTTCCGAAATTATGAAAGGCTCTTTTATTTTCTTTTTTATAGCTTTTATTAGAAAGTCGGTCTCCAACAAGCATATCGCATTTGTTTTCGGTAAATTGATTGACCATAGTGCGGATGCATTCTACAGGATAAGTGTCATCACCATCTATCATAATATAAAGATCAGCATCAATTTCTCGGAACATTCTGAAAACAACGTTTGCTTTTCCCTGCTTTTTTTCATTTCCAACCATAGCACCGGCTTTTGTAGCAATCTCTACGGTGTCGTCTTTGGAGTTGTTGTCGTAAACGAAAACTTCGGCTTCCGGGATATAATGCTGAAAATCCTTAACCACTTTTTCAATGGTTAGAGCTTCATTGTAGCAGGGAACAAGAACTGCTATTTTAGGATTCATTTGTGTTGGTAATTTGTTAATTAAAGGTCATTATAAAAAATAACTAATGACTTTATATTTTTAAGATTTTATATTATCGTTTTTCTTCCTATGCTCTTATAATAAAAACCATTCTGTGCGGGAATTTCCAAAGGATACATATTTCTTCCGTCGAAAATAACCTTATTTTTCATTTTTTCGCCCATCAGTTTAAAGTTTGGATTTTTAAACTCAGACCATTCCGTTGCGATGAATAAAGCATCTGCATTTTCAAGCGCTTCATACATGGTTTTTGCATATTCAATTTTATCACCCAATACTTTCTGTACATTTTTTTCGGCAACAGAATCATAGGCAACAATTTTTGCTCCTTTTTTTAGCAACAATTCAATATTATCTAATGAAGAGGCTTCTCTGATATCGTCTGTATTAGCTTTAAAGGCAAGTCCCCACAAAGCAATGGTTTTACCTTCAAGGTTCCCGCCGAAATATTTCTCGATCTCGGAAACTAAAATTACTTTCTGTGAAATATTAACGTTTTCTGTAGCCTCAAGAATTTGAAAATTAAAATCTTCCTCTTTTCCGGATTTGATTAAAGCTTTTACATCTTTTGGAAAGCAGCTGCCTCCGTATCCGATTCCGGGAAATAAAAATCTGTGTCCGATTCTGTCGTCACTTCCCATTCCAAGACGTACTTTGTCGACATCGGCACCTACTTTTTCGCAATAATTAGCGATTTCATTCATAAACGTGATTTTCACTGCTAGAAATGAATTGGCTGCATATTTTGTAAGTTCAGATGATTTTTCATCCATGAATATAATAGGAATTCCGGTATTGGTAAAAGGTTGGTAAATTGTTGCCATGATTTCTTTAGCCTTTTCCGAGCTCGATCCCACAACCACTCTTGCTGGGTTCATAGAGTCTTCAACAGCAAAGCCTTCACGTAAAAATTCAGGATTTGAAACTACATCAAAAGGAAGGTTCGTTTTCGAAGCAATAACATCTCTCACCTTATCTGCCGTTCCTACCGGAACCGTACTTTTATTTACAACGACTTTATATTCGGTCATCATTTCACCAATAGAATTGGCAACCTGTAAGACATAAGAAAGGTCTGCAGAGCCATCTTCACCAGGAGGAGTGGGCAAAGCAAGATAAATGACTTCACTTTTATCTAAAGCCTCTTTTAAGTTGGTAGTAAAGAACAGGCGTTCTGCCTGTATATTTCTAAGGAACATTTCCTCGAGATTCGGTTCGTAGATAGGAACAATACCATTTTTCATTCCTTCCACTTTCTTTTCATCAATATCAACACAGTAAACCGAATTTCCCAATTCTGCAAGTGTAGTTCCTGTTACCAAGCCTACATATCCTGTTCCTACTATTGTAATATTCAAAGTATATGTTTTTAATAATTCATGACAAAAATACTAAAAATACCTTCACGGTTTTCGATAATTATAATTTGCTTTCCGGTTCGGTAGTAATAAAACTTATCCGTCTGATTATTAGACTAATTTGTATTTTTAGTAAAAATGTGTTATATTTGCAACAGATTTACGGAAAAAACAATGGGAAGGCTTCTAGACGAAAGCCTTTTTTCGTACGGTAAATCATAAAGATTATGGAGTTTAGAAAAAGAATTGAAGAATTATTAAACGATTTCCTTGAAACTAGAAAGGATTTGTTTCTGATTGATTTAAAGATTTCTGCAGGTGACGATATTACGGTGATTTTGGACGGAGACAGTGGGGTTTCTCTTCAGGATTGTCTGGATGCAAGCCGCGCCATAGAATTCAATATGGACCGCGAAGAGCACGACTTTAGTCTGCAGGTAATGTCTGCCGGTTTGAGCGAACCTTTGGTTACGCCGCGACAATTTGCGAAAAATATTGGAAGAGAAATTGATGTTTTACTAAATGACTCTTCTAAAATTGAAGGCGAACTTGCAAAAGTAGATGAAGAAAAAATCACTTTGGTGTTGCGTTACCGTAAGCCGAAAGATATCGGTAAAGGAAAAGTAGATGTAGAGGAGGAAAAAGAAATTCCTTACTCTGAGATTAAAAAAGCTTTAGTAGTAATTAAATTTTAATAAGAAAAAAGATAAATGGATAATATAGCGTTGATTGAATCCTTTGGTGATTTTAAAGACGAAAAAGGGATCAGTAAGATCGATCTGATGGCAATTATTGAAGATTCTCTTAAGACTCTTTTGAGAAAAAGATATGATTCTGATGATCATTTTGATGTGATTGTAAACCCTGATAAAGGAGATTTTCAGATATTTTTGAACAAAACAATTGTGGAGGACGAAATGTCTGAAGATGACGATCTTGAAATTGAGATCTCTGAAGCAAAGAAAATTGACCCTACTTTTGAAGTAGGCGAAGATTTTACAATGGAGATTCCTGTGGCTCAATTGGGAAGGAGAAATATTCTTACCCTGAAGCAGATTTTGGCAACAAAACTTCAGGAGCACAATAATGCGATGCTTTATGAGCAGTTCAGAGATAAGATCGGGGAGATTGTGGTAGGAGAAATTCACCACATTCGTCACAAGCACGTAATCCTTTTGGATGATGAAGGAAATGAATTTATTCTTCCTAAGGAAAATCAAATCCCTTCAGATTTCTTTAAAAAAGGTGAAAATATCAGAGCTATTGTTGAAACAGTAGATTTTAAAGGGTCAAAACCGCAGATTATTATTTCCAGAACTGCACCAAAATTCCTAGAGAAATTATTGGAGCTGGAAATCCCTGAGATCCAGGACGGAACCATTATGCTGAAAAAAGTAGTGAGAATTCCTGGTGAAAAGGCGAAGATTGCAGTAGATGCTTATGATGACAGAATCGATCCGGTAGGAGCATGTGTGGGTGTGAAAGGATCAAGAATTCACGGAGTTGTAAGAGAGTTGAAAAATGAGAACATCGATGTGATTCAGTGGTCTAAAAACCCTGAGATTTTGGTGAAAAGAGCTTTAGGAAATGTTACCATCAATAAAATTGACATCAATGAGGATGCAAACTACGCGTTGGTTTACACCCCTGTTGAAGAGATTTCTAAAGTAATTGGAAAACAAGGACAAAATATCAGACTGGCTTCTTGGTTGTCAGGATACGAAATCGATGTATACAGAGAGTCTAGTGAAGATGACGATGTTGAATTGAAAGAATTTAATGACGATATCGAACAGTGGATTTTGGATGAATTTAAGAAAGTAGGTCTTACAACTGCTAAATCGGTATTGGATAAAGAAACTGAGAGTCTTCTGAATATGGTAGATCTTGAGGAGGAAACAATTGAAGATGTGAAGCGTATTCTTAGAGAAGAATTTGAAGATTAAGATTTTGTAAATAAATTTTAATAAACAGTAAAAAAGAAATACTTTAATTTTAAGAATTAAAAAAATAGTAAAAATAATAAATGCCAAAAATTAGATTAAATAAAGCGGTTAAGGAATTCAATATTTCGATGTCCAGATTAGTAGAATTTTTACAAGCTAAGGGTATCGAGGTTGAAAGCAATCCTAACGCTCAATTGGAAGAAGCGGCATATTCTGCATTGGAGGCTGAGTTTGCCAAAGACGGTGAACAACGTAAAGCTTCCCATGAGGTGGTGATCACAAAGGTTCCGGAAGAAAAACTGGAAATTGAAGAAAAGAAAACCCCTGAAGTAATAAGAGCTAAAGCTAATAAACCAGAAACTAAGATTTTAGGTAAAATAGATCTAGAGCCTACGAAACCTGAAGTGGAAGAAACTCCGGTTGCTCCTATAGCAACAGCGGAAGAAAAGAAACAAGAAGCTGTTGTTGAAGAGCCGGAAGTAAAAGCTGCTCCTGAAAAGCAGGAATTTAAAGTTTTAGATAAAATAGATTTGTCACAAATCGAATCTAGAAACAGACCGGTAAAAAAAGATAAGCCAAAAGTGGAGGAGAAAAAAGTGGAAGAAAAAGCTGTTGAAGAAAAGCCGGTTGCAGAGGTAAAGGAAACTCCTAAGCCTGTTGTAAAAGAAGCTCCGAAAAAAGTGGTTGAGGTGAAAGAAGAGCCGAAAGCAGCTGAAGGAGAAAATCAAGAGCCTCAAAAAATAGAAACAGTTTATCAAAAACTGGATGGACCTAAAATTGTTGGAGAGAAAATTGACTTGACTCAATTTGCACCAAAAACAGGTCCTGGAGCTAAAAAGAAAAGAAAGAGAATTGAAAAACCTGGTGGGAATAATAACCAGCAAGGTGGTAACAATCAGCAAGGCGGAAATAATAACAATAACCAGGGAGGCGGTCAAGGAAACCGTCCGCATGGGAATAATAATCAAGGAAACCGTCCTCAAGGACAGGGTGGTCAGGGAAATCGTCCACAAGGTCAGGGAGGTCAAGGTGGAAACCGCTTTGGAAACAATAATCAAGGAAACCGTCCGCCAGGTCAAGGAGGACAAGGTGGAAACAGAGGAGGGTTTAACAGGGGAGGACAAAACAACAGACCAGGTCAGAGAACTATGCCTGTTGAATTGACTGACGAACAAGTTAAAAACCAAATCAAGGAAACCCTTGAAAAACTAACTAATAAAGGAGGTAAATCTAAATCTGCTAAACACAGAAAAGATAAGAGAAACTTCCGAAGAGAACAGGATGAGCGTCAGCAAGAGCTTGATGCACAAGACAGAACATTAAAAGTAACAGAATTCATCACTGTTGGTGAATTGGCGAGCTTAATGAATGTTTCTCCAACAGAAGTAATTTCTGCTTGTTTCTCTTTAGGAGTGATGGTTACCATGAACCAAAGACTTGAAGCGGATACTTTATTGTTGGTGGCAGATGAATTTGGATATAAAATTGAATTCTCGGATGCAGATCTTGAAGATACAGATTCTGAAGATGAAATTGATACTGAAGAAAGCTTATTGCCAAGAGCACCTATCGTTACAGTAATGGGTCACGTTGACCACGGTAAAACTTCATTACTTGACTACGTCAGAAAAACCAACGTAATTGCAGGTGAATCCGGAGGTATTACCCAGCACATCGGTGCGTACAATGTTAAATTGGAAAACGGACAGAGAATTACATTCTTAGATACACCGGGTCACGAAGCCTTTACGGCGATGAGAGCGAGAGGAGCACAGGTTACGGATATTGCAATTATCGTAATTGCTGCCGATGATGATGTGATGCCTCAAACAAAAGAAGCTATTTCTCACGCACAGGCTGCAGGTGTTCCGATGATTATTGCAATCAATAAAGTTGACAAGCCGAATGCGAATCCGGATAATATCCGTCAGCAACTTTCGGGAATGAATATCTTAGTGGAAGAGTGGGGAGGAAATGTTCAGGCGCAGGAAATTTCAGCTAAATTCGGTAACAATGTAGATGTCTTATTGGAAAAAGTTTTACTTCAGGCTGAAATGCTTGAATTAAAAGCAAACCCGGATCGTTCTGCAAACGGGGTTGTAATTGAAGCTTCTTTGGATAAAGGAAGAGGATATGTTGCAACAATGTTGGTTCAAACTGGGACACTAAGAGTTGGGGATTATGTTGTGGCAGGAAAAAATCACGGTAAAGTAAAAGCATTACTCGATGAAAGAGGGAAAAATCTTGAGGAAGCTGGCCCTTCTATTCCGGCAACCATCTTAGGATTGGACGGAGCTCCTACAGCAGGAGATAAATTCCGTGTTTATGCTGATGAAAGTGAAGGTAAAGCTATTGCCAACAAGAGAGAGCAGCTTCAGAGAGAGCTTTCGATCAGAACTAAGAAGCATACTACGCTTGAAGAATTGGGTAGACGTATCGCTTTAGGTGAATTCAAAGAATTGAACATTATCCTTAAAGGTGACGTGGATGGTTCTGTAGAAGCACTTTCTGATCAGTTACAGAGACTTTCAACAGAAGAAATCAGCGTGAATATCCTTCACTCAGGTGTTGGACAGATCACGGAATCTGATATCAACTTAGCGGCTGCATCAGATGCGATTATTATCGGATTTAACGTAAGAGCAGGTGCTAATGCTAAAGAGCTTGCAGATCGTGAAGAAATTGAGATCAGAACTTATTCTGTTATCTATAAAGCTATCGATGAAGTAAAAGAAGCAATGGAAGGAATGCTTTCTCCGGAAATTCAGGAGCAGGTAATCGGTAACGTTGAAATCCGTGAGGTATTCAAAATTTCTAAAGTGGGAACTATCGCAGGATGTATGGTTCTTACAGGAAAAGTTACCAGAAATTCCAAAGTTCGTTTATTGAGAGACGGCATCGTTAAATTCGATGGAGAACTTGAAAGTTTAAAACGTTTCAAAGATGACGTAAAAGAAGTGACCAAAGGCTACGAATGTGGATTGAACCTGAAAGGATATAATGATATCGAACAAGGGGATATTCTTGAGGTATATGAAGAGGTTGCAGTGAAGAAAAAGCTGAAATAATTCACTATAAATAAATGAAAACCACCTTCTTAGAAGGTGGTTTTTTGTTTCTTTTTAATTTATAATAATTCTAAATAATAATAAAACTCTTAAAAATATTGTGTTAAAAGTTTTATTAATTAATTATATTTTACATTTTATAAAATAATTGTGTGTAATTATTATTGATTTTAGTTTTTTTGTATGTAATTGTAGTTTAATAGGTAAAAAAAACTCTAAAATATGTATCTAGAAAACTTGTGAATGTTAATATTTATTAACATATTTGCCCATTAAAATATATTAAAATTTGTTAATATGAATGTTAAACTACGTGTACTGAGTGCAGGGGCTTTGTTTTTTTTAGGGCAGGCTGTTTATGCACAAAAAAAACCAAAAGACACTGCTTCGAAAGAGACTAAAATTGAAGAGGTGGTTGTTTTAGGGTATTCTAAGACTATCACTAAAAAAAATTCAACAGTTGCCTCAAATACTGTTGGTGATGTATTTTTAGAGAATAGACCGAATGCCAATGTTTTGACATCTTTGCAGGGGGCTGCTCCTGGTGTTATCATGAATGGAGGATCAGGAAGTCCTGGTTCAGCAAAGTTTAGTTTGTTAATTCGTGGTACCAGTTCAATCAATGGTAATACAGATGCTTTAATTGTTATTGATGATGTTCCTTCAAATGCTTCTGAATACAGAAACTTAAACCCTAATGACATTGAGTCTATGACCGTATTGAAAGATGCGGCAGCGACAGCTATTTATGGTAACAGGGGAGCGAATGGAGTTGTGGTTATTAGAACCAAAAGAGGTAAGTACGGAAGTGCGTTTAAAGTTTCATATACTGGTATGACTGGAATGTCATTAAGGCCTCTGGATAAATATAATCTTGCAAACACAAGTGAATATCTTGATATTATGAGGCTATATGGCTATGGGCCAGGTGTTAGTTCTTATGATAAAGCTATCGCGGGCCAAGCTGCGGGTATTGATACAGATTGGAAGAAAGTCTTTTTTAAACCTGAAATGTTCCAATCGCATGATGTTTCGATATCAAGTGGTGGTGGTAATGTAGCATCTTATACTTCATTTGGTTATATGGAGCAAGGTGGGGCTGTGCCAACAACCGATTTCAAAAGATTTACGGCGAGATCAAATATCATGGCTAAATCAAAAGATGAAAAACTGACTGTAAATTCACAAATAGGACTTGCTTTCTCAAGAAGAAATGAATTGTTTGAAGAAACAAGTTCGGGAATTAGAAATAACTCTGTACAGAATCCACTTCTTGGGGTTCTTCAAGGGTTGCCTTATTTAGCCCCTGGAATTTATGCTAATGGACAACAATTATTTAATACTATAGGTACTAATTTTAATGATGGAAATAATATCTATGTATTGGAAAATTTGATGACAAAAGGAAATCTTCCTAATTTCGTTGATCAGATTTCGATTACGGGTAACTTAGGAGGTTCTTATAAATTTACTAAGAATTTTAGTTTAAATAATAAATTAGGTTTAGATTATAGACAAAGTGAGAGGACTTCTGGTAGAGCCCCATGGTCTTACTTGGCTTTAGCAACTCAAGGAACTGCTAAATATACAGGAAGTGAAACTCAGTCAATAACTAGAGATTTAAGTATAAATAATGTTGTTTCTGCTACATATAATGGACAAGCTGGCGAACACACAGTAGATGCTACAGTGAGTATGGAATATAACAAAGTTCATTATAGAACTTCTTCCAGAACGCAGAATGGTCTTGACCCAAGAACATATGTTCCAGGATCAGGTACTGGTTATGTGCCATTTGAAAATCCTAATTACCTTCCTTCTGTAAGTGCTTCAAGAATTAATGCTGGTACCGTTGCTTACTTTGCTAACGCAAACTATGACTATGCAGGGAAGTACGGTTTTAGTGGAACAATAAGAAGAGATGCAAGTTATAGATTTATTGGAGAAAATCAATGGGCTACTTACTGGTCAGTTTCTGGTAGATGGAATATTGATAAGGAAAGTTTTATGGAAGGTTCTACTTTTAGTAATTTAAAGCTTAGGGCATCATACGGAACTAATGGTAATCAGAACATTATAGCATCTGGAGCTGGTGCTAACCCATTATTAACTGCAAGTACTATTGTAAGGGATCAATATACCTCGCCTGTAGGTTATGGGAATTCTCTTGGTTTAGGTTTTGCTTATGGAAATCCAACAGTACAGTGGGAAGATGTAGCACAGGCTAATATTGGATTAGACTTTACATTATTAAATAATAAATTAGAAGGTACATTTGATATTTACCAAAAGAAAACTACAAATCTATTTAGTTCAATTCCTGTTTCAGGGGTTTCAGGATCTTATTCAGTAAATGGAAATAATGGATCGATGACTAATAAAGGTATTGAACTTGGATTACGCTATAATATAATTAATAAAGATGGTGTAAAACTAAGTGTATTCGCAAATGGTTCTTACAACCAGAATAGAATTAATGAATACCAAATTAATGGTGATCCAGAACCTGGAACAACTACGACAATTGCTGGTCATCAATTATATGAATGGTATGTTTATAAATATGCAGGTGTTAATAAGAGTAACGGAAACTTATTGTTCTACACAAAAGATGGCGGAGTCACGGAAGCACCGGATGTAAGCGATGCTCAATATTTGGATGTTGGTATTATTCCTAAATATGCAGGTAGTTTTGGTTTTGAAACTCAATACAAAGGTTTCTTCTTTGATGCATTATTTACATTCCAAGCAGGAATCAAGAAATTTGATAATGCGTTGTATTGGCTGGCTAATCCAGTAGGTCTAGGATCTAATGCGGTAGGCTCTGGTAACTTGTCAAGTGATCTAGTAGGGGCATGGAGTCCAACTAATACAAATAGTGATATTCCTAGTTTAAGAGCTACTAACTGGGGATATACGGCACAATCAGATTACTTTATTAAAGATGCCTCATTCCTTAAGGTTAGATCTGCTACCATTGGTTATCAATTAAGTAAAGATATGTTAAGGAATATGCCTATTACTGGTCTTAGAATTTATGTTCAAGCAGAAAATATTTTCACATGGACGAAATGGAGAGGTTTTGACCCTGAACCTATCACGGGATCAAGCTTAAGTATTTATCCAAATCCAAGGATGTATACAATAGGAGTTAAAGTTGACTTTTAAATTAAATTATTACAATGAAAAAAATATTTTATATATTATCGGTTTTTCTAGTGATGTCATCATGTAAAGATGCACTGGATATAGTTCAGGATAGTGAAATTAACGATGCAACAGTTGCTTTTAGGACTGTTGATGATATGAAGCTGTTTCTTAATGGTAGTGTCTATCCATCTGTGGATCCTCTAAACGAAATTTTCTTCACTTCACTTTTTACAGATGAAGTAGGGTATGGTTTAGCTGGGGTAAGCACCAGTGACATTTTGACTCACCGATGGGTTTTAAATTCTACGTCTAGTGATGCATCTGGAATTTGGGTAAGCAATTATAACATCATTAATAAGGTTAATATTCTGTTGGATAGAAGTAAATTGATTAACTTTAATAATCTTAGTACTACGGATAAAGCCACTTATACTAGTATTTTAGTTCATGCAAGAGCGTTAAGAGCTTATGCCTATATCACTTTAGAATCTTATTTTTCTACAAATATGAAAGATCCTAATGCCTTAGGGGTAATGCTAAGCACAGAGCCTGCAAATATTTTAGAAACAAAATTACCAAGAGTTAAAAACTCTGAGGTTTTTGCACTGATTGAATCAGATTTACAATATGCACTTACTAATTTTAATACATCAAGCGTAGCGACTGGGAATGCTTCTGTACAACATTATTTACAGAAACCTGCTATCAATGCTATTGCTGCAAGATATTATAATTATAGAGGGGATGATGTTAACGCAAAACTTAATGCTACTACTGCTATTACTACTAGTGGTTTATCATTGTCTAATCCGACAGTTTATCCTACAATTTGGAATGATACGGCAAGAGGTGAGGTTTTATGGTCTTTATACAGACCTAATAGTGCTGTAGGCTCTTGGTCAAATATTGCCAATTTATGGACAACCAACTCAACGGACATTGACGGTTCTGTTACTTTTGACATGGGTAGAAAATTATACACTCTTATTAATAATCAAATCCCAGGTGACGATATTAGAAAAGATGTATTTGTTGATTCATCTACTGAACTTGACCCATTATATCCAACAGGTCCAAATCCTAGAGAGGATGATGTAATTGTGATTAACAAATATCCGGGTAAATCAGGTACTTTGGCTAGTGCTACTATGAGATTAAGAAATGACATTAAAATGTTTAGATTGTCTGAAATGTATCTTATTTTGGCTGAGGTTGCCGTTCATGAAAATGATTTGATAACTGCTGCAGCTCGAGTTAGAGCAATCAGAGGTACTAGGTCTAAAGGAAGTTTGGCAGCTACAATAACATATACATCTCCTCAACAAGCCTATGCAGATATACTTTTAGAGAGAAGAAGAGAGTTGTGTTTTGAAGGACACCGTTATTTAGATTTAAAAAGAATGGGGGTAGCAGCTGGAGTTGGAATAGATAGAGATAAATATGATGATGATAACCAGAATTTACCATTAACTTTACCTGCTAGCGATTATAGATTTACGCTTCCTATTCCGTTGGATGAGATTAATGCTAATCCTAATGTTCAACAAAACCCTGGATATAATTAATTATAACAAAACTTATGAAAAAAATCGCGTTTTTAATATTGGCCTCTTTTATTTTTTTGCTTAGCAGTTGTAAAGATGAGGCAGAAGTTTATGAAGGTCAGCCTTACTTGCATTTTAATAAAGGAGTAAATGGTGAAGCTATTGTAAAGCAGGGTACAGGATCAACGACAGTAAATATTGATTTTGGAACTGTGCAGTCTCTATCAGGAGCTGCACAAGTTAAATTAGTTGTTGATAAAACTGTTTCGACAGCAGTAGAAGGTACTGATTTTCAAATTGTAACTCCGGAAGTTACTGTAAATGCTGGTCAAATTGGTGGCCAATTTCAGGTAAAGCTTCTTGAGGCTACTGCAACTGTTGAACCAAAAGTAATTGTATTTAAAATACAGTCTTCATCAGTTCCTAATGCAACGTTTGATCAGACTTATATTTTAAGATATACGAAATCATGTAGCTTTAGTATAGCTCCATTTACGGGAACCTATAAAGTTGTAACTGATACTTGGGCAGATTACGAACCTGGTGATTTGATTACTGTACAGCCTGGGCCATTACCTAATCAATTTAAGATATTATCAACCAACAACGCATATATTAGCAATCCAAATACATCTTATATGCTTGTAACTGTTGCAACTGATGGTAGCGTTGGAGTAGCTTCTAATGAACCTTTTAATTATGGAGGAACAACTGGTCCTTTGTCAGTTAGTGGTACTGGAACAGTAAATTTCTGTACTGGAGCTATAAATATTTCTGATCTTGATTTTTCTGGTCCTGCTGGATCTTCTACTGGAAATCAATTTGTATTAGTGAAGAATTAATTAAGTTTAATATCATTATAATAGAAACCCCGTCGAAAGACGGGGTTTTTTATTCCCCATTATTTCTTATTTTTGCTAAACAAAAGCAATAAATGAAATATATATTTCTTATCATATTCTTCTTAGGTTTTACAACGCAAGCCCAAATAGTTAGTCCTAAAGATAAAACTCAAACTCTGCAAAAAGGAGGAGACTCTTTAATCATCGACTCAGGGAAGAAAGACTCTTTGAAAATATTCAAGCCTACCATTAATGATTATTTGTATCAAAAGCAATATGGTGAAAAGAAGATTTTTGATACGGTATTGACAGTTGATAAAACAAATATTTTTTCACAGTATAATAACAGAGATAACTTTGGTAAAGCTCAGTTGGCGAATATAGGCTCTGGTTTTAATCCACTATCTTATGAAGTGAATGCTCAGCAAAACCTTGTCTTACTCCCCTCAAATAAATCCTACGGAATTTTAGGAGTTGAAGATATTCATTATTATGATGTGAAAACACCGACTGCAACATTTGTTTATCATAATGCGATGAAAAATGGGGCAGCTTTGAAATCCACTTATACTCAAAATATAGGCAAGAGATTTAATTTTGCATTAGAATATATGGGGCTTCGTTCCCAAGGGCTTTATAGAAATTCTCTGGCGGCCAATAACAATACATTATTTTCGGGGCATTATATTTCTAAAAAAGGAAACTATGAATTATTTGCCCACTACCTGCATCAGAATGTGAACAATCAGGAAAACGGAGGAATTGCCATTGACAGTGTTTTCCAAAATGGAGATAGTAACTCGAGCAACAGACAGAATGTTCAGGTTAATCTGGCGACTTCGAGCTCTCAATTTTCCTATAGAAGATATTACTTGACTCATCAGTTAACTCCTTTCAATTCGGAAAAATTTCCGTTTAAAATAAGACATACACTTTCCCATGAAGGAAATAAATATTATTACGGACAAACAAGCGTAGAATCTTATTGGTACAGCCTTCCGGAAGAGATTGTGAACGGAGCGCAGTATGTCTCAAAAAAATATTCGGACAATTTTAGCAATACTTTTAGTTTGGTTTTTGATAATGAGAAATTCAAGCTTGATGCGGGAGTCCGATACCAGATGTTAAAATTTGGAGCTTCAGAGATTGCGCTGACAGATTTAATCATTCCTACTGAGCTTAAAGAAAACAGGATTGGAGCGGTAGGGAATTTACAAATTAAATTATTAGACAAAATTCAACTGAATTCATTTCTTGAGTTTTCTAACGGAAGTCAGTTTGGAACCTATCTTAAAACAACAAATAACTTAAAATTTGAGCCGATAAAAGATTACTTTGTCAATGCTAAAGTAAATTTCCAGAGTGTATATCCTTCTTTCAATTATCTGATGAATACTTCTGTATATAAAAAATTCAATTATTATCTCCAGGATGCTAAAAATCAGACCGTGACAGAGATCGGAGGGAATATTAATTTGAAATGGTTCAAAACAGAATTGTTTGTTAATTATTTCAGAATAGATAATTATACCTATTTTGATAGCGGCACAAAGCCTCAGCAAAGCAATAGCTCATTGAATATTTCTCAAATCGGAGGTGATGCTACCTTTAGTTATGGTAAATTTCATCTGAATACAAGAGTACAGTTTCAAAATGCATTGACTAATAAAGATCTTTTACCAATGCCAAGCTTTATCGGAAGAGCTAATTTATTCTATCAGGCAAAAGCGTTTAAGAATGCTGCAGAAGTTCAAATGGGGATCAAAGCCTATTATTTCTCAAAATTTGCTTCAAGAGAATACTTTCCGATACTTAACGAATATATTTTGCCTACAGCAAACTCTTTCTCAATTGGAGGACAGCCTATGATTGATGCTTACTTCAATATGAAAGTTAAAAAAATGTTCTTTTTCATAGAAGGACAACAAGTAGGAACCCTTCTTTCACACAACAAGGCATACGCATTTCCACATTATCCTACCTATGATTTCAGGTTGAATATTGGAATCGTATGGTATTTGTTCAACTAAAATTTGTACCAAGTTGAAAACTATTAATAAAATTTCATTTCACGATATTCAGAGCATTCCTCAGTTAATAAAAGATTTTTTGAATCAAAAAATTGAGGGATTTGAAGAGAATACATTTTCTGTTGATAATTTTAGAAAACAGATTCATGTAAAGCAGGATTCTTTTTCTTCAGAACAACGAACTGTTTTATTGGATGCCCTTCAAAAACAGCTTTCAAATCTTAAACTTTCTTCAAAGCAGAAAGAACATTTAGAAAGCTTAAAGCAGCCAAATACATTTACAATTACAACGGGCCATCAATTAAATCTTTTTTCAGGACCGGCATTTTTTGTTTACAAAATTTTACAAACCGTTAAAACCTGCACCTATTTAAAAGAAAACTTCCCGGATTTTAATTTTGTTCCGGTATATTGGATGGCTTCGGAAGATCACGATTTTGCGGAGATCAACCATTTTAAGAGCGAAGCCAATTATTATGAAATGAATGAAAAATCAGGCGGTGCTGTAGGAAGAATTCATATTCATGATACCCACTTCATTTCAGAATTTGAAAAAGAATTTAAAGATTCTATTTTCGGAACTGAGCTGATTTTGATGTTAAAAGAATCTTATAAGACGGGAAATACATTAACAGAGGCGATCAGAATTTTGGTAAACAGATTGTTTTCAGACTTTGGATTGTTGATTTTAGACGGAGATTCTAAAGAGCTGAAAAATCAGGTTAAAGATATTTTCAAAGATGAGCTTCTAAATTTTAGCTTATATAAAACATCCAAAGAAAAAGTTGATTTCCTGACCGACAAATATGGAAAAGTACAGGTAAACCCTCGTGAAATTAATCTTTTCTATCTTTCCGAAACAAGAGATAGAATTGATTTCGATGGTAAACAATATTTCATTGTAGATAAAAATATTTCGTTCACAGAAGAACAAATCCTGAATGAACTGGAAAACACCCCGGAAAAATTCAGTCCGAATGCTTTAATGCGTCCCGTTTATCAGGAATGTGTTTTGCCAAACTTAGCTTATATCGGAGGGAACGCAGAAATCATGTATTGGCTTGAGCTGAAAGACTATTTCCGAAAAATAAATATTCCTTTTCCGGTTCTGATTCCGAGGAATTCCATGCTGTTTTTAAAGGAAAAAACGTTGGGGAAAATTCAGAAACTGGATCTTAGAATAGAAGATTTTTTTGAAAACTTCACCACAATTATCAATCATAAAATAACTGAAGATAATAGCATTCTGAAGCTCTTAGAAGAGAAAGAAAGCTTACTGCACAATAATTTTACTGAGCTGAAAACGATCGCAGAAACTACAGAAAAGTCTTTTGGAAATATGGTGAAAGCTGAGGAAGTAAGACAGCTGAAATCATTTATCAGAATGAAAAAACGTCTTCTTCACGCAGAAAAAATAAAACAAAGCGAATTGCTGGAAAGACTGGAAAATCTATTTCTGGATGTGCATCCTTCCAAAAACTGGCAGGAAAGAGTGTATAACTTTAGTGTATTTTTTGCCGACTTCGGATATTCGTGGCTTGAAACTTGTTTAGAAGAAATGGTGGTTGAGGAATCCAAATTGATTATTGTTGCCATTTAATTTTAAAGAAGTATTTTTGTAAATATAACGATCTATTATGATAAAGAGGTTTTTTATTTTATCCAGTATATGTATGGTTTTGGGAGCATCTGCTCAAAAATCGCACACCGTTGTGAAAGGTGATACTCCTTACAATATTGCTAAAAAATACGGACTCACTGTTGATGAATTACTTAAACTGAATCCTAAATTTAAAGAAGGGAAACTGGCAATCGGTGATGTTTTAACCGTAAAATCGGGAACAGCTTCAGCCTCTAAAACAACCGTTGCTGAAAAACAAAAGATAAATATTTCTTCTCAGTCCGGGAAAATTATTTTACAGCCTAAACAAACAATTTACGGAATTACAAAACAATATCATATTTCTGAAGCTGATCTCAGGACGTTAAATCCGGATCTTGACTCTCATATGAAAATAGGAGATGAAATTATCTTACCTCTTGAAAATATCAAAAAATACGGAGGAAGTGAGCAGCAAGTTGTGGTAACAACTCCTAAACCTGTCGAAAAATCTGCAGAGGTAACAACAGTTGCAGACGGAGAATATGTTATACAGGCAAAAGACAATTATTACAGAGTTTCAAAACAATTCAATATTTCTCAAAAAGATTTATTTGCTTTAAATCCAGGGCTGGAAGAAAGAGGATTGAAGCCTGGAGAGAAAATTATAGTAAAAAAAGCAAATACTGATATAACTTCTGAACCTGTTAACTCAAAAGAGAAAATGGATTCGGGAAGTGAAAAAAACAGTGCGGCTTCAGAAGCTGTTGTAGGTGATGATTTTGTTACCTACACCGTTCAGCAGGGAGATACCGTTTTTTCTATTGTCAATAAATTCGGGATTTCCATTGATGAGTTAATTGCTCTGAACCCGGATTTGTCACACGGATTAAAAGCGGGGATGGTTTTAAAAATCAAAAAACAAGATCCTGCTTATGTAAAGAAAAACGGAGATGCGCTAAGTGTTGTTTTAATGCTTCCTTTTGGATACAGTACAAACGAAACTCAGTACAGATCTATGGCAATGGATTTCCTTACAGGAGCCAAACTTGCGATTGAAAGAAATGCAAGAAACGGCCAGAAGCTGGAGGTGAAAATTGTGGATTCCGGAAACGAAGGAACCTTCAAAAATTCTTTGACACAGATCAACCCTGATAATACGGATTTGATTATAGGACCGTTCTTCAAGTCAAATGTTGTAGATGTTTTAGACTTTACAAAAAATCAAAAAATTCCGATTGTAGCACCTTTTGCCAACTCTCCGGAACTATATAATTACAGCAATCTGATTATTGTAGAAACAAACGATCAGACCTATGCCGACAAAATAGTGGATGAAGTAAGAGCTGCCTACTCTGACCAAAAAATTTATATTGTTGCAGACAGTAAAAAAACGAATGCAAACTATATTAAGAGTGGTTTAGAAAAAGCCCTTAAAAAACCTAATGTAATTATTGTTAATTCAGCTTCCGAAATTCAATTAGATCAGAATATGATGACGGGGCAGTCTGCTCCTGTTATTGCTATTTTGGCAAGCGATAATAGTGATACGGGAGAAGCTTTTGCTAATAAAGTAATTTCACTTTCCAAAGATGTGCAGGGAATAAAAGCGTTCAGTATGTATTATGCTCCTGTTTTTGAGAAAAAAGTAGATGAGCTTAGCCAGGCGAATTTAGTATATCTTATGGATAGGAAAATCAATGCTGAAGGAAGTTTCGAAAAAGAAATTTTAGCAGCATACAAAAATAAATACTGTAAAACTCCTCCGAAATATGCAATCATCGGATTTGACGTGGTGAACGACATGCTAACGAGAGAAAATAGAAAAGGGGAGATTTTCAAACAAATGAATAAAGCACAGACTCAATTGGCTACCAAATTTGAGTTTGTAAAGTCAAAAGCAAATGGAGCTTACGTAAATACTGGCTATAGAGTTATTAGGTTGGTTCCTTAAATGATTTAATTCACTTAAAGGTATTCTTAATTATACTTATATTTGCAAAATATTTTAAATCAATACATGAAAGCACTTGTATTTCCTGGGCAGGGTTCTCAGTTCGTAGGAATGGGAAAAGAATTGTATGATTCTCGAAAAGACATTAAGGACTTGATGGAATCTGCCAATGAAATTTTAGGGTTTGATATCCTTTCTATTATGTTTAATGGAACAGATGAAGATCTTAAAAAGACTGAGGTTACTCAACCTTCAATTTTTATACATTCAGTAGCTGCATTGAAAGCAGTAAACGGTCTTGGAGCTGAAATGGTTGCAGGACATTCTTTGGGAGAATTTTCAGCACTAGTTGCTAATGGAGTTTTGTCTTTTGACGATGGTCTGAAATTGGTTTCTGAAAGAGCAAAAGCAATGCAGGCAGCTTGTGATGCCAATCCAAGTTCTATGGCTGCAATTTTAGGATTGGAAGATGCTAAAGTTGAAGAAATCTGCGCGCAAATCAACGGAATCGTGGTTCCTGCCAATTACAACTGTCCCGGACAATTGGTAATTTCCGGTGAAACAACGGCTGTTGAAGAAGCTTGTGTGAAATTAAAAGAAGCCGGAGCTAAAAGAGCATTGTTGTTACCTGTAAACGGGGCATTCCACTCTCCATTAATGCAACCGGCACAGGAAAGACTGGCTGCTGCAATAGAGCAGACAAAATTTAGAAATGCAACAATTCCTGTGTATCAGAACATCACAACTACAGCTGTGACAAATCCTGATGAGATTAAACAAAACTTAATTGAACAATTGACAGGTCCTGTAAAGTGGACACAGTCAGTTCAGAATATGATTAAAGATGGAGCAACTAACTTTATTGAAGTTGGTCCTGGAAAAACGTTACAGGGATTGATCAAGAAAATTGATGGTTCTGTAGACGTTGCCTCTGCAATCTAATCTAATACAAAAACTATGGGCGAGATATTTTCACCGGGAAAGCTGATGCTTACTTCAGAATATTTCGCAATGGACGGAGCTCTTGTCTTAGCGGTACCTACCAAGCTGGGACAAGAGTTTTCTTTTGAAGAAAAGAATGATGAAAAATCCCTTATTTTCTGGGAAGCCTATCATCAAAACAAATTATGGTTACGAGCTGTCATCGATTATAAAAACTGGCAGATTTTAGAAATCAATATTCCTTCAAGTGCTGAGTTTATTTTAAAAACATTAAAAAACGTTCAGTCACTTTCTACAGTTAAATTCAGAAATAATTTTACATATCACTTAAAGACCAATCTTCAGTTTCCTGCAGATTACGGCTTAGGCAGTAGTTCTACTTTAATGAACAATCTTGCCGAATGGGCAGCAATCGATCCTTTTTATTTAAATAAGATAAGCTTGGGAGGTAGCGGTTATGATATTGCGGTAGCAAAAGAGAAATCTGCCGTACTTTTTCAGAGCGTTCCTGAGATTAAATATGAAAAGGTAAATTTCGATCCTTCTTTTAAAAATGAACTTATTTTTATCCATTTAAATCAGAAGCAGGATAGCCGTGAAGGAATCAGTCTTTACAAGTCAAAAACAAAGTCCCAAAAACTGGTTGATGAATTTTCGAATCTTACAAGAAATATTTTAGTATGTAATGAATTGAAAAAATTTTCTGAATTAATGTTGATTCATGAGCAAAGAATTTCTGATTTTCTTGAAATTCCGACAGTTAAAGAGAGGTTTTTCGCTGATTGTCCGATCTTTATCAAAAGTTTAGGCGCTTGGGGTGGAGATTTTGTAATGAGCTCAAAATTTGAGGGCTTTAAGGACTATTTTTGGGGAAAAGGTTTTCGGACAATTTTTGAGTATTCGGATTTAATTATTTGATATACAGTGTTTTATAAACTTGTTTTTTTGTTTGCCATTCTGACTTATATCATTATATTTAGACCACTTTTAACAATTAATTAATATTAATTTTGTTAAACAAAAAAAGAAATAGAAAAATATAAGTAAAATGAAAAACGCTAAAATCATCCAAGATTTAGAAAAATTAGGGATTAAAGGAGACTATCAGGTAATATATAATCCTTCGTATGAAGAATTATATCAGGCTGAAGTTTCTCCTGATAATCAAGGGTTTGAAAAAGCAGAGCTTACGGAATCTGGTGCAGTATCGGTAAAAACAGGAATTTTCACAGGTCGTTCACCTAAAGATAGATATATAGTTCAGGATGATGTTACAAGAGAAACAATTTTCTGGGATGGTAAAGTAAATTTGCCAACTACACCGGAAATCTTTAAATCTTGTAAAGATTTAGTGCTGAACCAACTTTCTGATGCGAAAAAAATCTATGTAGTAGATGCTTTTTGTGGGACAAACACAGACACAAGATTAAAAGTAAGATTCATTGTTGAAGTGGCATGGCAGGCGCATTTCGTTACGAATATGTTTATCCGTCCTTCTCATTATGAGCTGGAAAACTTTGGTGAGCCGGATTTCACTGTAATCAATGGTTCTAAAACAACAAACCCGAACTGGGAAGCTCAAGGGTTAAACTCTGAAAACTTCGTGATGTTCAACCTTACTGAAAAACTTCAGATCATTGGGGGAACTTGGTATGGTGGAGAAATGAAGAAAGGGATGTTCGCGATGATGAACTACTACCTTCCATTAAAAGGAATGGCTTCAATGCACTGTTCTGCAAACGTAGGAGAAGAAGGAGATGTTGCTCTTTTCTTCGGACTTTCAGGGACAGGAAAAACAACTTTATCGGCAGACCCGAAAAGATATCTGATCGGAGATGACGAGCATGGTTGGGATAACAATGGAGTATTCAACTATGAAGGAGGTTGCTATGCAAAAGTAATCGACCTTTCTGCTGAAAAAGAACCGGATATTTTCGCTGCAATTAAGAGAGATGCATTATTGGAAAACGTTGTAGTCAATGACGGGATCGCTGATTATAAAGATGGATCTATCACTGAGAACACAAGAGTTTCTTATCCGATTTATCATATCAATAAAATCGTTTTACCTTCGAAGGCAGGTCACGCGAAGAAGATTGTTTACCTTTCCGCTGATGCATTTGGAGTATTGCCTCCGGTTTCAGTTTTAAACGAAGACCAGGCACAATATCACTTCCTTTGCGGATATACTTCAAAATTAGCAGGAACTGAAAGAGGAATTACCGAACCGGAACCATCTTTCTCTCCGGCATTTGGGGAAGCATTCTTAACATTACATCCAACCATGTACTCAAAAACATTGATCGGAAAAATGAAAGAACACGGTGCAAAAGCTTACCTGGTAAATACAGGTTGGAACGGTACAGGAAAGAGAATTTCTTTAAAAGATACAAGAGCAATTATTGATGCCATTATTGATGGTTCTATCGAAAATGCTCCTAAAACAATGGTTCCTATCATGAATCTTGAAATTCCTACAGCGTTGCCAAATGTTTCTGAAGGTATTTTAGACCCAAGAGATACGTATAATGATGCTTCAGAATGGGAAGAAAAAGCAAAAGATTTGGCTGCAAGATATATCAAGAACTTTGAGCAGTACTGTAATACTGAAGAAGGTAAGAAATTGATCCCTTCCGGGCCTCAATTGCAAGAGCAAACAACCAACTAGAAATAGAAATCCTCATCAAACGATGAGGATTTTTTATTTTATAATTCTGCAGATCTTACAGATTTTCACAGATGTTTTTGCAGATTTTATTTTAAACTAATGGTTATTCACAATGATCTGTGAAAATCTGTGAAATCCGTGGGGAATTATTTCAAACTTAAAATAGCCAATCGATACCCATCCATTCCAAATCCAGATAAAACCGCATCAGTATTCGCTGTTGTCACAGATTTCTGGCGAAACTCTTCTCTTTTGTAAATATTACTGATGTGAACTTCAATTTTCTGCTTCTGAATATTCTTTAGGCAATCTGCAATCGCATAAGAATAATGGGTGAAAGCTCCCGGATTAATAATCAAAGCCTCAAAATCATCTTCCTGAAGCCTGTTAATCAATTCTCCTTCAATATTCGACTGGTAATATTGGATGGCATGAGAAGTAAATTCGGATTTTAAATCTTCCAAACAATCTTCCATCGAAATTGTTCCGTAAATTTCGGGTTCTCTTGTGCCTAATAAATTGAGATTAGGACCATTTATAATTAAAACTTTCATTTTATAAAATTAAAAACTTTTTTGAATTAAGACACTAAAATTTAGTTTGAAGTCAAAATTTATTATTGCATTATTTTTAATGATATTTCTCATATTTAAAAATTTAACATTTTTTATAACTCTCTATTTTTGTTGGTTTTAAAATAAAATTAAGTTAATTTTTATAAAATTTATATTTAAATTTTTAAAGTCTACTTGTTTTGTAGACTTTTTGTTTTTAGATTTGCAACGGCTTATAAAGAAAGATGGAGGGAACTGACCCTGTGAAATCTTAACAACCTGCATAAAGCAAGGTGTTACATTCAGCCTTAAAAAAGGAAAGATAAGCAAAGTGTTAATCATGATTATTAATGCTGTTTGCTGACTTTTTTATAAAAGGCTAGTATTTAATAAACAGCAAATAAAATTAATTATGGTTAGCAAAAATTTAATTATTCCTAAGATTTGGATTCCACCGATTGCAGCATTCTTTTTAGGAATTGCCCATGTGAACGGGCAGGAAATAAAAAAAGACAGCCTTCATGAAAAAGAGATTGATGAAGTAGTTGTGGTAGCTTACGGAAAAGCTAAAAAAACAAGTTATACAGGTTCGGTAGCAACGATTTCTAGTGAGAAAATCAATAACAGACCTGTTACCAACATAACAAAAGCATTAGAAGGGCAGGTTCCCGGACTTCAGGCGGTAAGTTCTTCTGGGCAGCCTGGTTCTACAGCTTCAATCAGAATTCGGGGAATTGGCTCTGTCAGCGCATCGAGTAATCCCTTATTCGTAGTAGACGGAATTCCTTTCGACGGAAATATCAACTCGATCAGTCCTAATGATATCGAATCGATCAGTGTTCTGAAAGATGCTACGGCAAGCTCATTGTACGGTTCAAGAGGCGCAAATGGAGTGATCATTGTGACCACAAAATCCGGAAAAAAAGGCGAAGCAAGAGTAAACTTTAATATAAGCCAGGGTTTCTCAAGCAGAGCAGTGAAGGATTATGAACAGGTAACGACGGATCAGTACTATCAACTGTATTGGGAAGCGTTGAGAAACGGATATAAATCCAGCCAAGTCTCTCCTCAACAGGCGGCACAAATGGCAACGGATAATTTGGTGAATGCTTTAGGCATCAACCCTTACGGAACCAATTATGCAAAACCGGTTGGAACAGATGGAAAACTTTTGCCAGGTGCAACTGCACTATGGAATGACAATTGGAAAGATATTTTGCAGAGAACAGCTTCCAGAAATCAGGTAGATCTGGATTTCAGCGGAGGGAATGAAAAGAGTAATTATTTTTTCTCTTTGGGGTATCTTGATGATAAAGGAATCGCGATTGAATCTGGTTTCAAAAAATACAGCACTAGATTAAAAATTAATTCTGAAGTCAAAAAATGGCTGAATGTAGGAGCGAATTTAGCGTATACCAACAGTCTTCAGGAAGCACCGCCTTCTTCGGATTCCAGAACGGATAATGTGATCAATGCGGCGAGAGTGATTCCGTCTTTTTATCCTTATTATGAAAGAAATGCAGATGGAAGCTACAAATTAGATTCCAGCGGAAATTATATCTATGATTTCGGAAAATACAGGCCTACAAGTGCTTTACAAAATGAAAATGCAGCCGCAACATTACCCTTAGATAAGAACGAAAACAGGGAAGATAACTTCTCAGGAAAAGGTTTTGCAGAATTTACGTTTTTACCTGAATTGAAATTTAAAACAAGCTTTTCGGTTGATTTAGTGAATTACAATGGACATTATTACACCAATCCATTATTGGGGGAAGGTGCAGAAATTGGAGGTTCAGTGACGAAAACCAATTCGAGAACGTTGTCTTATACAACCAGTAATATTTTAACCTACGATAAAAAATTCGGACCGCATCACATTAATATTTTGGGTGGTCAGGAGTTTTACCATTACGAATATCAGACAATTTCAGGAAACAGAAGTCAGTTCTCATTGCCGTATTATTATGAACCTGATGCAGCGGCATTGTTAGGAAGCTTCTCGGGAAATAGTGACCAATTAGGATTGCTAAGTTTCTTAGGAAAAGCGGAATATGATTTTCAGAATAAATATTTTGTTTCCGGATCGGTAAGAGCGGACGGTTCCTCAAGATTCTCCCCGGAAAACAGATGGGGAACATTCTGGTCAGTCGGTGGTTCTTGGAAAGCATCGAATGAAGATTTTGTTAAAAACTTGAATTTCTTTAATCAATTAACACTTCGTGCAAGTTACGGAGGTCAGGGAAATGATAAACTGAGTACCTATTATGCTTACCAAAGTTTATATGCCTTTTACAATAATTTAGGAGAAGGAGGAACGGTTGCGAGTAAACTACCTACTCCGGATCTAAAATGGGAAACTAACCTGAATCTAAATGCAGGAGTTGAATTCTCGATTTTAAATAACAGAATTAAGGGTAACGTAGAATATTTCCAGAGAAAAAGTAAGGATCTTCTGTTCGGAATGCCTTTAGCGCCTTCATTAGGTTTCAGTGAATATCAGGCAAATATTGGTGAGCTGAAAAACACAGGTTTTGAGTTTTCATTATTTACAACCCCCATTAAAACAAAAGATTTTGAATGGAATGTTGATATGAATCTAAGCACCTTAAAAAATGAAATTACCAAGCTTCCGAAAGGTTCCATTGTAAGCGGAACAAAATTATTGCAGGTCGGTGGATCGGTTTACGATTTCTTCATTCCTGAATGGGTGGGAGTTGATCCAAGCAACGGAAATCCGCTTTGGAAAACAATCACGACAGACGCGAACGGAAATACAGTAGAAGGAACAACTTCAGAATATGCAAAAGCAACAAAAACTTTGCAGGGTTCTTCGCTGCCGAAGGTAATGGGTGGAATTACCACAAGTTTTGCTTATAAAAACTTTGATTTCTCAACATTGGTAACATTCAGTATTGGTGGGAAAATCTTAGATACAGATTATACAATGTTAATGCATAACGGAAGTTCGGCAGGAAGAGCATGGAGTACAGAAATGCTCAACAGGTGGACACCTGAAAATCCTTACACAGATGTTCCGGCTTTGAGTACAACTACTAATAACTGGACTTCAACATCATCAAGATTTTTATATTCTGGAACCTACGCGAGAGTGAAAAATGTGAGTTTAGGCTACACGCTTCCTTCAGATTATTTTGAAAGAATCGGATTGAAAAAGTTCAGAATCTATCTTCAGGCAGAAAACCTTTTGACCTTCTACAAGCATAAAGGAATGGATCCTGAACAGACGCTGGACGGAACAACATATTACAGGTATCCTGCAATGAGAACGATCACTTTCGGTGTACAAGCAACTCTTTAACATTAAAAAGAAAAATAATGAAAAATTTAAAATATTTATCCTTTGTATTGATCACAATATTGTCTTTAACCAGTTGTGAAAGTGATCTGGAAACTGCTCCGACCAATCAGGCGAATGAAGCGGAAGTTTTTAAAACGGCAGAAAGTGCGGAAACAGTAATTAACGGAACCTGGGCGAAATTCAATGATGATGGTACAACGTACTCTAATATTGGGTATTCAACGGTGCTGAGAACAAGTGATGCAATGGGAAGCGATGTTGCGGTTTTGACCAATAAATATGGATTTCCCGGAGCGTATGCTTTCACAGATTTGGTGAATAATACAGGGAGCCGACCACTTTTCATCTGGAGCTTACTGTATTCCACAATCAATAATATGAACAATGTTCTTGCAAGAATCGATGGAGTAGAAGGAAGTCAGGATAAAAAAGATCAGGTAAAAGGTCAGGCGAAAGCATTGAGAGCTTTTTGTTATTTAAATCTGGCAAGTTTTTATCAGTTCAGTTATCTGAAAGATAAAACAGCTTTGACGGCTCCGATCTATACAGAACCAACCACTACAAACTCTGTCGGAAAGAAAAGAGCAAGTCTCGAAGAAATTTATACTTTGATCAAGAGTGATTTAACGGATGCCGATCAGCTGCTTCAAAATTATTCAAGAAACAACAAGGATAAAATTGACAGATCAGTTGTCAATGGATTATTGGCGAGAGTGTACTTAAATATGGGAGATTGGACAAAAGCTGCGGCTTCTGCAAAAATTGCGAGAAATGGCTATGCTTTGATGACACCGGAAAAATACAAAGACGGATTCAATGACATAAGCAATGGAGAATGGATTTGGGGTCATGGTCAGACACAGGAACAATCGGGAGAAAGTTATGCTTTCCACTTTTTAGATGTTTCGTCATCCGGAAGTTATTATTACAGCTTTATGGCAGATCCTTATTTTAAAGACTTGTTTGATACCAATGATATCCGTTATTCGCTGTTTTCGTGGGATGGAAATCCGGGAAGAGAGGGATTGTTGCGATATGCTAAGTTTAAATTTAAAGCTAATCTGATTGCCGATATCGTTTACATGAGAGCAGCAGAAATGTATTTGATTGAAGCGGAAGCGGAAGCAAGAAATGGAAACGTTACGACTGCTGTAACTGTTTTAAACCAATTGAAATCTGCCAGAAATGCCAATCAATATTCTGGTTCTTTAGCACAAAATGATGTGATAAAAGAAGTGTTGATTGAAAGAAGAAAAGAATTATTCGGGGAAGGATTCTCATTGTCAGACATTATTAGAACACAAGGCACTGTGGTAAGAAAGCCATTTACAAACACAAGCGGACAGGCAATTCAGGTACAGATTACCACTCCGGATGGTGTGGTGAAAACCGTGAACGGAAGAGGACATACTATTTTTGCATTTCCTGATCAGTCAGCGTTTGTAGCAAACAGCAGATATTATTTATTCTCAATTCCGCAGAAGGAGATTGAGAATAATCCGAACTTATAGTTTAGTTTTTAAATTTCTCGAAAGAGGAAGAGTCACTGCATTATGTAGTGACTTTTTTTGTTGTGTATCAAGTTTAGCCAATAATTAAAAAGAATATTAATATCATGTTCAGATCATATTTGCAATAATATTGCAATGAACTTAGAAATACTTTTGTAATCAACATTTGATAGATGTAAAAAGAAGCGGCCAATGATGAAAACATTGAAAAAACAACTAACTTTGAGAGAAGTACACAAAAACCCGAAGAATGAAAACGCGAATCGAAGATAAACTGATTAACAAAAATACCAAGCCTACAAGCATGAGGATTTTGGTGTATGACTTTTTAAGTTCTCAGGAAGTAGCTTTATCTCTATCTGAAATCGAGAGTCATTTTGATCATGCAGATCGTACGACTATTTACAGAACATTAAAAACCTTTGAAGAAAAAGGAATAGTCCACAGCATTCAGGAAAATGCAACAACAAAATACAAGCTTTGCCATGACGGTTGTGATGAAACGACCCATAAAGACTGGCATCTTCATTTCTACTGCAAAATCTGCAAACAGACAACCTGCAAAGAAGATATTTCCTTTCCGGAAAATGTTCAGACCAATTTCAGGATCGATGAAATAAGACTTTTTGCCAAAGGAATTTGTGAAAACTGTCTCGAAAGTTTGCAATAGCATTGCATTTACTTTAAACCTAATTTTGATTAAAATTATAAGTTATGGAAGAATGCTGCAGCACAAAACCTAAAAAGGAACACAATCATGATCATGAAGGTCACGATCACGACCATTCTCATGATACGGGAAACCAATCTATATTCCGGATGTTTCTCCCCGCGATTATTTCCTTTGCATTATTGTTAATAGGTATCGCTTTGGATAATTATATACAACCCGATTGGTTTACCGGCTGGATTCGCCTGGTTTGGTATCTCATTGCCTACATTCCGGTTGGATTACCTGTGCTGAGAGAAGCATATGAAAGTATCACAAAAGGAGATATTTTCTCTGAGTTTTTCCTGATGGGAATCGCAACCATCGGAGCTTTTGCGATCGGAGAATATCCCGAAGGAGTGGCAGTGATGCTGTTTTATTCCGTAGGTGAAGTTTTCCAGGCTATGGCGGTGACCAGAGCAAAAAGCAATATCAAATCATTACTCGATCAGCGTCCCGATGAAGTAACAATTATAAAAGACGGGAAACCTCAAACCATAAAAGCCGAAAAAGTGAATATCGGCGAAATTATTCAATTAAAATCAGGTGAAAAATTAGGTTTAGACGGAGAACTCTTATCTGAAACCGCTTCATTCAACACCTCTGCATTAACGGGTGAAAGTAAACCGGATACCAAAACAAAAGGTGAAGCTGTTTTAGCAGGAATGATCAATCTGAATACCGTAAGTCAGGTAAAAGTCACAACAGCTTACAAAGACAGTAAATTAAGTAAGATTTTAGAATTAGTTCAAAATGCGACTGCTCAAAAAGCTCCGACTGAATTATTCATCAGAAAATTCGCTAAAGTATATACCCCTATTGTTGTTTTTTTAGCCATCGGAATTACTCTGTTGCCATACTTTTTTGTACCCGATTATGAGTTCAGAGACTGGCTGTACAGAGCATTGGTGTTTCTGGTAATATCATGTCCGTGTGCCTTGGTTATTTCAATTCCGTTGGGATATTTTGGTGGAATTGGAGCGGGAAGCCGAAACGGTATCCTGTTCAAAGGAAGCAATTTTTTAGATGTTTTAGCGAATGTTCAGAACGTAGTGATGGATAAAACCGGAACGATGACGGAAGGAGTTTTTAAAGTTCAGGAAGTTGATTTTAATGATGAATTCAATAAAGATGAAATTTTAAAATTCGTTAATGCTTTAGAAAGTAAAAGCTCGCATCCCGTTGCAACCGCAATTCATGAATATGTTGGAGAAATCGATCATTCCATTCCGTTGGAAAATGTGGAAGAAATTGCAGGACATGGCTTAAAAGCAATCATCAACGGAAAAGAATTGCTCGTAGGTAATTTTAAATTGATGGATAAATTCGGAATCAGCTACAATATCAAACCTGAAAATATCGTCTATACTTTAATTGCTGTTGCTTACGATAAAAAGTTTGTCGGTTATTTAACGATTGCAGATTCTATAAAAACTGATGCCCAATTAACTGTCAATAAACTAAAATCATTAAATGTAGCAACCACCATGCTAAGTGGAGATAAAACGTCTGTTGTAAAGTATGTTGCTGATGCATTAGGAATTCAAAATGCTTATGGAGATCTGCTTCCTGAAGACAAGGTCAATAAAGTCAAAGAAATTAAAGCTAAAAATCAAACTGTAGCTTTTGTAGGAGATGGGGTGAATGATGCACCTGTAATTGCTTTAAGTGATGTTGGTATAGCAATGGGCGGATTGGGAAGTGACGCTACCATCGAAACTGCAGATGTCGTGATTCAGGATGATAAGCCAAGTAAAATTCCGATGGCAATTACTATAGGAAAACAAACTAAAAAGATAGTTTGGCAGAATATCATTCTGGCGTTTGCGGTAAAGGCAATTGTTCTTGCTTTAGGAGCCGGAGGATTGGCAACCATGTGGGAAGCGGTTTTTGCCGATGTTGGAGTGGCTTTGCTTGCCATTTTAAACGCGGTGAGAATTCAAAGAATGAATTTTTAAAATAATCTCCCACAGATTCCGCAAATTTCACAGATTAAAAATAGACCGATCTGAGAAATCTGTGGGATATAATCAAAAACTGACTTTCATCATAAACCAATCGTAAAAACAAAATTCAGTAGTATATTTGTAGAAGAGAATTTATACTTGAAGTTTTTTATTTCCATATTCATTGTTTTCACAATAGCATTACGTCCCGTTTTGCCATTGATTAACTATGCCGTTAATTATGATTACATCGTGAAAAACCTTTGTGAAAAAAGAAATGTTCCTCAATCTACCTGTAAAGGGAAATGCTACGTTGAAAAAGAACTGGCAAAAACGGAAAAACAATCCAATAACAATCCAAATGTGAAAATTGCAGGATTAGATGTTTTTCTGTCGAATGAAATCCTTTCATTTTCAGACAAAAATCAATTTGATATTTCTATAAAAAATCCAAATTCGTATTATATCAATTTTCATCCTTCAGAATATTTCTCTCGAATATTCCATCCACCTCTAGTTTGAATTTTATTTTAAACTAAATTATTAGTTCATGTTTTGTCTTTTCAAAAGCTTAGTATTCCACTGCTAAGTATTAATGCCTTTTGCAATAGAAAAAGATTTATAATTATAAAATCTTAGCGAGCTTGCGTTTTAAGCAAAAAAAACAAAACAATATCAATACTAGGTTTGGTCTAAAAATTATTCAATTTTCATTCAATACGAGTATTAATTTCAATTTATAATTAAAATGAAATCAAAAATTATTTTAACGGCATTATTGTCGGTTTCATTAATGGCCTGTGCTCAGGAAACGCCTAAAGTAAAGCATAAAAAAAGCAACACAACAGCAAAATCTAATGCAAAAAAAGTACAATTTGCCAATGCCATAGATCCGATTTGTCATATGCCGACAGAAGCCGATATGAAAGATACCGCAGTCTATAAAAATAAAACGTACGGTTTTTGCAGTGCTTATTGTAGAGACGAATTCAAGAAAAATCCTGAAAAGTATGTCCAACAATAAAAAGTCCAACAAGACAAAGAGTAAGGTAATTATTCCGATTGCGGTTATTGCGTTGCTTTTTCTGGGGATCGGTGTAGGAATGGGCTACTTTAAGAAGAATCTTTATACAGTGATGAAGGTTCCCGATTTCCAGCTTACAGACCAGAATAATAAAAAAATAACCAATAAAGATATGCTTGGAAAAGTATATCTGGTTGAATTTTTCTTCAGCAGATGTCCTACAATCTGTCCGGTGATGAATACCAATATGAGAGCTATTGAGGATCAGATCAACAACCCTGATTTCGGAATTATTTCCATAAGCATTGACCCGGAAAATGATACACCGGAATTCTTGAAAGAACATGCCAAAAGAATTGGAGCAAAATCTCCAAACTGGCATTTTTTAACGGGTAACAGAGATTATATCGGTAAACTGGCTGATCAGTTTAATATTTATGTTGGGGATAAAGAAGACGAAAGCGAAAGCCTGAATCACAGCGGAATGATTGCTCTTGTAGATAAAGACGGGAATATCCGTTGTCGATATAATAAGGACAATACGCCTATCCTTTATTATTCAGGATTAAACTATGAAGATCTGGAGGGAAAAACTCCGAAACTCACAGGAAAATATCATCCTGACAGGGAAATATTAATTGAAGATATTAAGAAATTACTAAAATAAATATTGTTTAATCACTAAAAAAACAAAACGTTATGAAAATTTTAAAAATAGCTGCTTTAAGTGCAGTTTTCGCGGCGCAGTTCGCTTTTGCGCAGTTCAGACAGACGCCTTTGCCGTATGCTTATAATGCATTGGAAGGAAATATTGATGCACAGACAATGGAAATTCACTATTCCAAACACGCAGCAGCCTATGTAGCAAATCTGAATAAAGCTATTGCAGGAACTCCACAGGAAAAACAGACCTTGTTTCAGATCATGTCGAATGTCTCAAAATTGCCGCCTGCGGTAAGAAATAATGCAGGAGGTCATTATAATCACGAATTGTTCTGGACGGTTTTAACACCTGAAAAAAATACACAGCCTTCTGCAAAACTTTCAAAAGCAATCAATGAAGCTTTCGGCAGTATGGATGCCTTCAAAGAAAAAATGAGCAAAGCGGGAGCCGACCGTTTCGGTTCGGGATGGGCTTGGCTGTCTGTGGATAAAAACGGAAAATTATTCGTTTCCTCAACCCCTAATCAGGACAATCCTTTGATGGATGTTGTAGAGGAAAAAGGAACTCCTATTTTCGGAATTGATGTTTGGGAGCACGCTTATTACTTGAAATATCAAAATAAAAGAGCAGATTATTTAGCTGCCATCTGGAACGTAACGAACTGGAAGGAAATCAGCAGAAGATACGAAGAAGCGATCAGCAAAAAATAATTAAATGAACTTAATTTGCAGCATATTTCTCACTTTATTTGTGGTATTCAGGCCCCTGGTTCCACTGGTGCAATATGCTGTAAATTATGATTATATCTCTGAAGTGTTGTGTGTCAATAAGAACAATCCTGAGCTTCACTGTAACGGAAAATGTTACCTGAGCAAAGAAATTGCAAAAACCAATGATACTGACTCATCACCTTTAAACAAAACAAAGAATTCTGGACAAAAACTGCTGGATATTTACGTTCTTCCTGAAATTACAGCAATCAATAAATCAGAAAACGCTTTCTTTTCGAATCCTGATTTTCTTTACGAAACTGCGTATTCTTTTCTGTTTTTGAAATCTATTTTCAAACCGCCGGTTTTTTAAGTTTTTATTTACATCTTGTTTTTACTGCAAGAGTTTTTACAGTTAAATTTTTTAGAAATTGCAGGTATAGCTGTCATTCCATAGGAATCTCAACAAATATTTACACGTTATAGTTTTAAAAAATTCCACTTAGATTCCTACTGAATAACAAAGAGGATACTTTATTCTGTGAAACTTTTGCAGTTTAAAAAATTGAATGTTTTACCATTCAATCAACCATTCTATTAAAAATTTCAACTTAAAAAATCAACAATGAAAATTTATAAATTTTTATCATTATCCTTTATTGCCTTTACTCTTTTTACTTTTTTCTCTTGCCGAAATAGTGATGATGACGATTCATCAACAGAAACAAAAGGAAATCTTCAGCTTAAATTCGAAAACGGATTTGATAATCTCGGAGATATCGTTTTGAACCAAACTACACAGACTTCTTCGCAAGGACAAAAGCATCGGTTTTCCAACATAAAATATGTGATCAGCAATATCAGTCTGATTGATGAAAGCGGAAATGAATTCAAATACTATGAAAATAATCCCGATAAAGGAGCTTTTATCATCGATCAGTCCGATGCGGTTTCGGGAATAGTCTATGTCAATCTCAATGAAATCCCGGAAAACAACTATAAAAAAGTAAAATTTGGACTGGGAATTAGTCAGAATGCTTATCTGTTGGGACAAGACGGACAAGCTGAATTCTGGAATAAAGCCAAACAAAAAGGAATGTCCTGGTCTTGGGCGGCAGGTTATGTTTTTGTGAAACTAGAAGGAAAGTACGGAACAAATTTTCCCGATACGGAGTTCATGAATCATACGGGGAATATGGGAAATGTGACGGCAAACGGAACTCCTGATCTTTACCGGGAAATTACGTTAAATCTTCCGACAACGGCGAGGGTAACTGGTCATATTACTCCTTCAATCCATATTTTGGCAGATTTTAATCAGTATTTAAGTGGAGAGACACCATTGGTTTTAAACTCTGCCAATGATATGATGATGGGTTCAAGCCAACATTTGGTAAATGTAACCGATAACTTAACGAAAATGTTTAAAGCAGACCATGTTCATAATGATTAAAACAATTAAAACAGGTTTGCTGATCCTTTCATTGCTGAGTTTTGTATCGTGTTCCGATGAAGTGATTGAACCGTTGGAAAAAGATGAGGTGTATAATCTTTCATTTCCATCGTATTTTCCGGAGATGACTTTCGATATTTCCGGAAATCCGGTCACTAAAAATGGAGTAGAGCTGGGAAGAAAACTATTTTATGAAGGAAGGCTTTCGCGAAACAATACGATTTCCTGTGGTTTTTGTCATATTCAGGAAAATGCGTTTACCCATCACGGTCATACGGTAAGTCATGGAGTTGATGACAAAATAGGAATCCGGAATGCACCACCCATTCAGAATATGGCTTTTTTAAAAAGATATATGTGGGACGGCGTGATTCATAATTTGAATGAACAGCCGATTATTCCCATAACCAATGAAGATGAAATGGATAGTTCGATGCCGGAAATAGTTTTGAAATTAAGTTCAGATGCTAAGTATAAAAAACTATTCAAAGCAGCTTACGGAGATGAAAACATTACCGGAGAAAGAATTCTGAAAGCATTATCCCAGTTTATGGTCACCTTGATTTCCGCGGATTCTAAATATGACAGGATGAAACAGGGAAAAGAAAGTTTTTCTTCAGACGAAGCACAGGGGATGAATTTATTTCAGCAGAAATGCGCTTCCTGTCATAGTGGGGAATTATTTACCGATGAAAGTTTCAGGAATACGGGAATGTACTACAATACACAGTTCAAAGACCCAGGGCGTTATCGCGTGACGCTTGAACAAAATGACTGGATGAAGTTTCGGGTGCCGAGTCTTAGAAATGTAGAATATACAGCGCCATATATGCATGACGGAAGATTTTATACCCTGGAAGCGGTGCTTAATTTCTATTCAGATAATGTGGAGGATAATGCTAATCTTGATCCGCAGCTGAAGCAAAACGGGCATCCCGGAATTGCCATGAATCCTCAGGAAAAACAATTGATTATTGCTTTTTTGAAAACACTGTCCGATAAGAACTTCATCACGAATCCAAAATTTGCCGAATAAAATGAAGAAGATATTTTTAATAATAGGTTTAATCCTGCTGAATGAACTTCAGGCTAAAATAACCCATGACAGCCTTTATATTCCCAATCATTTTAATCCAATCGTCTTTGACGACTGCGATGCATGCGGATGTGCTGCAGGAAACGGCTCTTCCGGTTTTGAATCTTTACTGAATCCTCAGTTTATCGGGATTAAATATTTTGCCCAACATTATAAGGCAAAAGAAAATTTATTCGTAAAAGACTTGACTCAGGATCAGTATTTTAATACGATTCAGATTTGGGGTAAAATCCCTTTAACTAAAAAACTCAGTGTATATGCAAGCTTACCGTTTCATTTTCATGAGAAAAAAACGTTACAGGGAGATATTACGATCAATGGAATCGGAGATTTGAACCTGATGGGAATTTATCAGTTATTCAATTCAGAAGATAATATTCATCAATTAAATGGAGGAGTTGGAGTAAAAGCTCCTTTGGGGAAATTCGACGAAAAAGGAATTACAGGTGTGAATCCGAGTTTTCAGCTGGGAACAGGAAGTTGGGATTACCAAATGGTTTTAAATTATAAATTTCAGAAAAATAAAATTGCCGTTCTGTTGAATACAGATTACACCTTTAAAACTGAAAATAAAAAACATTATCATTTCGGAAACCAGTGGAATTATGCGGCAACAGGTTTTTATCAGCTCTTAGGAAATGATAAGACAATTTTCTCAGGAAAAGCAGGTTTTCAGGGAGAAATTTATGACCGGAATAAACAATTTGATGAGGTTTTACCTAATACAGCCGGAAGTGCTTTGTATGGTAAATTTGGCTTTGAGGCTTCTTACAAAAGATTCAGCTTGGGAAGTGAAATGATGCTTCCAGTGTATTCGCATTTGGCAGAAGGAGATATTGAAGCAAAATCTCGTTTCAGTATTTTCCTGAATCTTGGGATTTAAAGGTATTGAATCTTGTTTCCCGTGGATTTCACAGATTCTTTTGTTGTGAGAAAAATAACAGCATTATGTGTGGGATCTGTGGGAAATTTTTAAACGCAAAGATTTTATTTAAGCTCCTTTTTATTTAAGAGAGCAAAGATAAAAACAGCAAAGCTGTTGATGAAGGTATGAGTAAAGCGTTTGCTTCATCGAATCAATTTAATTGATTCATTTTTTGCTCTCTTAAATTTTCAAGACAAAAATGGAAACCTTGCGTCAAAAAAGGTATTTTAGCAAATCTGATTTTAATTGTATTTAATTGAAAATCAAATTATTGAATTTAATTTTAATTCTGTGATTTATTTTCTATATTTGCCGGAATCTGGTGAGCCGTAAAAAGCGCTTAAAAGGGAATCCTGTGAAAATCAGGAACAGACCCGCTGCTGTAAGCTCCATACCAAAGTTTTTGATAAATATATCCACTGTTTTTTTAATGGGAAGGATTTCAAAAACGGAGTAAGTCAGAAGACCTGCCAGAAGATTTAACGTTTGACGCTTTCGTGGAATAAAGCTTAGGACATCATTGATTCTGTGCAGTGTATAGCTGTGCTTGGTCGTTGTATTCTTATATCCATTAGCGTCATCATTATTCTAAATGAGCTAATGGTGACAATATTTTTTACATCTCAACTTCAGAAAGTTGTTTTCACAGTTTTTGTGTTAACGGCTGCCCTTATATTTTCACAATCGAAAAAAGATACGGTGAAGGAACAGTCGATCGTTCCTGTACATCTTCAGAAAAAGAACTTTAAAGAAATTCTTCCTGCCCAGACATTGGCAGGAGAGCAACTGGAAAGACTAAACAGCCAGTCTGTAGCCGATGCACTACGCTATTTTGCCGGAGTCCAGATAAAGGATTACGGAGGAATTGGTGGATTAAAGACCATTAATATCCGAAGTATGGGAAGCCAGCATGTCGGCGTTTTCTACGACGGGATAAGAATCGGCAATGCACAAAACGGGATTGTAGACCTGGGTAGATTTTCTTTGGATGATCTTGAGGAAATTTCCCTTTATAATGGTCAGAAAAGTGAAATCTTTCAGCCTGCAACAGATTTTGGATCTTCGGGATCGATTTATTTGCAGCCTAAGGTTCCCAATTTTAAAGGGAACAGAAAAACAAACTTGGTCATTAAATTCAAAAACAGTTCGATCGATCTTTTTAATCCTTCTTTCCGTTTGGAACAGAAAATTTCGGATAAAATTTCAGCAAGCTTCAGTTCTGAATTTCTTCAAAGTGACGGTATCTATAAATTCAGATATAAAAAGAAATATCCGGATGGAGCTGTTGCGAATGACACGATCGCCAAAAGATTTGATTCTGATATAAAATCAAAACGTTTTGAAACTGCTCTCAACGGCAAAATGAAAGATGGCGAATGGTCTGTAAGGGGATATGGATATTTGTCTGACAGGGGAATTCCTGCTGCAATTGTAAACAACCGTTTCGGAGGTCGCGGACAACGTTTAACGGATGAAAATTATTTCGTTCAGGGAAGCTTCAGGAAAAAAATATTTCCGAAATTCGAAACGCAATTGAAAGCAAAATTTGCTTATGACTATACGTTTTATGCAGACACGCTTTCTACTGAAACGGCTTATCCGGTTCGTAATACCTATATTCAGAAAGAACTTTATGTTTCTTCTTCCAATTTATATTCGATTACCAAAGATTGGGATGTAAGTGCGAGTGCAGACTTTCAGTATAATACACTGGATGCGGATCTTTATAATTTCTCTTACCCGGTAAGATATACTTCTTTGGTTTCATTGGCAACAAGATACCAGATAGGAAGATTGAAATTTCTAGGGAGTATTTTAGGAACTTTTGTACATGAAGAAGTAGAAATCAATTCTAAATCTCCCGATAAAAGAGAGTGGACACCCGCTGCCTTTTTGTCTTATAATCCTTTTAAAGCCAAAGATTTTACGGTTAGAGCTTTTTATAAAAGAATTTTCAGAATGCCGACCTTCAATGACTTGTATTATACGGTGATCGGCAATGTTGCGCTTAAACCGGAATTTACCAATCAGTATAATCTAGGGTTCACCTATGAAAAGCAATTCAAAAACGGAATTTTAAAATTATTGTATGCTAAAGCGGATGGTTATTTTAATAAAGTTGAAGATAAAATTATTGCTGCTCCTACAGGAAATCTTTTCCGTTGGCCGATGATTAATCTCGGTAATGTTGAAATCATTGGAACCGATGTTCATGTGCAGGCGAACCTACAGGTAGGAAATGTCATCCTGAAACCACAGGTCAATTATACATTTCAGAGTGCAAGGGATTTTTCGGACAGAAGCGAATCTTATTTCGGGGATCAGATTCCTTATACGCCATGGCACAGCGGAAATTTTGTAATGATGGCAGATTATAAGGACTGGAGTTTCAATTACAGTTTTATGTATGTGGGAGAGCGTTACGACGGGCAGCAGAACAATATTCAGTTTAATTACATCCAGCCTTGGTATACGCATGATCTTTCTGTGCAGAGAAAAATAAAATGGGGAGAACATCTCATTAAAGCAAGTTTTGAAGTCAATAATGTCCTGAACCAATATTATGATGTGGTCAATAATTACCCGATGCCCGGAAGGAATTTTAAACTGATTGTAAGTTTTACGCTATGAAAAAATTAAATTTTTATCTGCTGATAGGTGCCTTTTTCTCATTGATTTCTTGTAGAACGGATGAATATATTCCGCGTGAAGAAGTTGTGGAAGGTCTTGCACCTCCGGAAAATACAGCAATCAAAGGATTTTATGTGCTGAATGAAGGGAATATGGGAAGCAACAAATGTACCCTTGATTTCTTTGATTACACAACCGGAACGTATCACCGGAATATTTATGCAGAAATCAACCCGACCGTGGTAAAAGAATTGGGCGATGTAGGAAATGATATCCAGATCTACGGAAGTAAATTGTACGTCGTGGTGAATGTATCCAACAAAATTGAGGTAATGGATGCCAAAACGACCAAGCGTATCAAGACCATTCCATTGCAGAACTGCCGGTATATGGTTTTCAAAAACGGGAAAGCTTATGCAAGCAGTTATGCAGGTCCGGTGGATATCAATCCCAATGCTCCTAAAGGGAAAGTGGTGGAAATAGATACCGTTTCTCTTTCTATACAACGAGAAGTAACTGTGGGCTATCAGCCGGAAGAAATGGACATTGTAGGAAACCAGCTGTTCGTTGCCAATTCCGGAGGATATATTGTTCCGAATTATGACAAGACAGTTTCTGTGATCGATCTTAATTCTTTTACCGAGACCAAAAAAATAGATGTTGCCATCAATCTTCACCGTCTTAAAAAAGATAATTACGGGGATCTGTATGTAAGTTCAAGAGGTGATTATTATAATGTTCCTTCAAGCTTATATCTAGTGGATGCTACTACAGGAGCGATCAAAAAAGATTTTCACGTTTCGGTAAGTGAAATGACCATCGTGAACGATAAGCTGTATTACTACGGAAACGAATTCAATTACAACACCCATTCTTATACTAAAACATTTGGAATTATTGATGTGAAAACTGAAGAGATCATTTCCAATAAAATTATTGATCAGGAATATGTTGACGCGATTAAATCGCCTTACGGAATTGCCGTAAATCCTATTACAGAAGATATTTACCTTACCGATGCAAGAAACTACGTATCGACCGGATATGTGTATTGCTTCGATAAATACGGACATTTTAAATGGAAAACCGAAGGCGGAAATATCCCTGCACATTTTTCCTTTTTATACAAATAAACAGCATTGAAATATGAAAAGAAATACAACTCAATTTTTAAAAATAGCTTTTACTTCGCTTTCTCTTGCCGGTATAATTGTAGCCTGTAAAAGTGATAATGATGAAGATGATTCCAATTTCACCGGCCTTCAGGAATCTTATACAATCGATCGTTTTAAAGTATTAAATATAGATCCTAAAATTGCCGGAAATTTTACCTGGAGTATTAATGATTCTATTATTTCTCAGGATTCTCAGCTTGAGTTTATCAGTCCTGTTGTTAAAATTTATCCTCTGACTTTAAAAGTAGAATCCAACGGAGCAACGAGAACTTACAATTCAAAAATTATCGTAAACCATGAAGCGGGAAATTTCAGTAAATATATCTCCAATGTTTTCGATTTCCGTCCTGCAGTAGGACAATTCATGAATGAGATTCCTGAATATGTGAATGGAGATACCTATGATAAAATACTTCAGAAAGCTAAAAGTTCTTTGGTAGGAGAAGGCTCTTCAATGATTTCTTTGGGAGGTTTTGGTGGATACGTGACTTTTGGCTTCGACCATACCATTCCGAATATGGAAGGAAGAGATTTTAAAATCCTCGGGAATGCTTTTTGGGGAAATGACGCGAATCAGCCACGTTCAGGATCTTGCGAACCGGGTATTATCATGGTTGCCTACGACAGAAATAAAAACGGAAAACCTGATGAAGATGAATGGTACGAAATTGCAGGAAGCGAATATTTTAAAAATACAACCGTAAAAAACTATAGCATCACCTACTATAAACCCAATGAAAACAAAGCGCCCGCTCCCGGAAGTGAGTTTTGGCAAACCGATGTAGAATATCTGAAATGGGAAGATAATCTGGGGAATTCAGGATATAAAACGAAGAATACCTTCCATATTCAAAGCTACTATCCACAGTGGCTTTCAAATACTTCTTACACACTAACCGGAACCAAACTTCTGAATAATTTTTATGATCAGAGCGGAACGGGTGCTTATTGGGTTGGGAAATCTTATGATTTCGGATATGCAGACAATGCTCCGAATAATGATGAAGCTTCCAATATTGATATTTCCTGGGCAGTTGACAAGAACGGGAAATATGTAAAGCTTCCCGGGATTGACTTTGTGAAAGTGTATACAGGAACCAATCAGGAAGCAGGATGGTTGGGAGAGGTTTCTACGGAAGTTGCCGGAGCTTATGATTTGCATCTTAATTAAAATTCAACAATCAAAATATTTATAATTCAATTAAAATGAAAAAGTTTTACCTTTTAACAATGTTTTTTCTGTTCGCATTTTTAACGAATGCCCAGATAAAAGTACAGGGCGTCCCCCGAAGTGATATTAAACAGAATACTGCGAAGAAAAACCTGACGGCTAAAAACGCAACAACAATCAATTTTTCAGATATCCAATATTGGGTAGGAACAGGAACCAATGAAGCGGCTTTTGTTGTACAATGGAATGACGGTAAAAATCCGGATGCCTTGGTTTGGGGATTCAGATGGAACGGAACCGCAACGGGTGAAGATATGTTGAAAGCAATTGCGAGTGCAGATCACAGATTTTTTTCTCTTTTGTACCAGGGAACCCAGTTTGGAACGGCAATCGGAGGTTTAGGTTTTGATTTAAACGGTACCGGGACAAATGCCCTTTACAAAAACGGAAATACAACCTATCCCTATTATCCGGTGGGAGGAATTGTAAATACAACAGCTTATGATTTTGATGAGTATGCTGCGGCAGACGCTGCGGATCATTGGCAATCTGGATGGACTACAAACGGCTACTGGTCTTACTGGGTAAAAGATCCTACAGATACTGATTTTGGATATTCAGGAGTAGGTGCGACAGCGAGAACTTTGGTAAATGGTTCTTATGACGTTTGGAATTATAATCCTTCATTTAATTCAGAGCCTATTGCCGCAACATTTACTCCTGTCTCGTCTTATGTGGCTTCAACCAGCTTTACGAGCGGATATTTCATGGTCAATGAAGAATGGTTTGGTCATACCAATGGTTCTGTAAATTTTATTGACGGCAATGGAAATGTAAACTACAGAGTGTATAGTAATGTTAATAATAATCATGCTTTTGGAGCAACGACTCAGTACGGAACGATTTATGGAGATAAATTTTATTTTATTTCAAAACAGGCTGCAGATGGAGGAGATACTCAGTATACGGCAGGAGGAAGGTTGGTTGTTGCCAATGCCCAGACCATGCAGAAAATTGCAGGATTTAATACTATTGGTGGAGGAGACGGAAGATCTTTTGTTGGTGTAAACGAACATAAAGGTTACATCGGAACTTCTACCGGTATTTTTACTTTTGATATTGATAATATGCAGGTTGGAGCTTTAATTCCTACAACGGGAGGTGGAAGCTCGTATGCAGGGCAAATCGGTAACATGATTAGAACATCTCAATATGTCTTTGCAGTAAAGCAATCGACCGGAGTTTTGGTCATTAATCCAAATACAGATGCGGTGATTGCAACGATTGCCGGAGCTTATCATTCAGTTGTTCAGGCGAAAGACGGAAGTGTTTGGGCAATTCAGGATCAGAAGCTGGTAAACATTAATACTTCAACTTTTGCAACAACGACTTATAGTATTCCTACTACAAAATATTTAGGCTCTTGGGGAGCCTGGAATGCCGGAAGCTTCACGGCTAGTATGCAGAATAATACTTTATACTGGATTAATTCTGTAAACAATTTTAATTCAGGAATTCAGATTGTGAAATTTGATGTGACAAATAAAACTTTTAATGAGAGTTTTGCAGTACTTCCGGGACAAACGGGAACCTATAAACAGATTCCTTACGGTGCGGCATTGAGAGTACATCCTGTAACTGATGAAATCATTGTGAATACAACGGAAAGTGGCTACGGAGCACATTATCAAAAAAACTGGATTCACACGTATGACAGCAATACGGGAGCTATCACGAATACAAAAGTTTTAAATGATTATTACTGGTTCCCTGCGATGGCCGTGTTCCCGGATAATTCATCACCTGTGATTAGCAATACACTTCCTTCGCAGGTAAGTGCCAGTTCTGTAACAACAATTGATCTGAAATCTGAAATTTCCGATACGGACAACTTGCCGGCTGCAATTGTAAAAACAGTGAAGTTAAACAGTAATTCTAATGTTGTTTCTGCAGTAATTAATGCAAATGATGAGCTTGTAATTACTCCACTAGCAAACGGAACATCAGATATTGTTATAAGTTTTAATTCAAATGGAAAACTGGTTGAAAAAACAATAACAGTGGCGAGCTCAACTTCAGTGTTGGCAACTACTGAGGTGAAAAAATTAGAATTCAGTATTTATCCGAATCCGGTGACTGATATTCTTACTATTCATACTCAGGAGAAGGTTTTGAACGTTTCTGTGTATGATATGTCTGGCAAATTGGTTAATGTACAGTTCAGCAATGGGCAGGTAAATGTAAGTTTGCTTCCGAAAGGAATGTATCTTTTGATCGCAAAAACTGAAAAAGCAGTCTATCAGCAGAAGCTTATTAAAAACTAAATCTTTAGTAGCTTATCCTTTTTTGTTGGCCTCCACCTTTATTTTAGGTGGAGGCTTTTTTTATTTCTTTAGATTAGGAAGAAATGCGGTGATGATCCCCATTAAAGGTAAGAATGCACAGATTTTAAAGACATATTCAATGCTTGTATCATCTGCAACTGCACCTAATACAGCCGAACCAATTCCTCCCATTCCAAACATAAATCCGAAGAACAATCCGGCCACCAATCCTATTTTATTGGGCAAAAGATCTGTCGCAAACACCAGGATCGCAGAAAATGCTGAAGCAATAATTAATCCGATGATAACAGCGAATGCGATCGTCCAGAATAATGAAAGATAAGGGAGACAAAGCGTAAAAGGAGCTGCTCCAAGGATCGAAATCCAGATGATTTTCTTTCTTCCGTATTTATCCCCTAATTTTCCTCCTAGAATGGTTCCGATTGCAACTGCTGCAAGAAACATGAATAAATATAATTGAGAATCTTTTACAGAGATATGGAATTTATCGATCAGGAAGAATGTAAAATAATTCGTCATGGAAGCCAGGTAAATATATTTTGAAAATACCAATGCCAATAAAATTGTAATTGAAAAAATAACTTTTTTACGGGAAAGATTAATATGGATAATATCACTCGGATGTTTTGAAGATTTTTTCAGACTTAATCTTTCTGCATACCAATTCCCGATTCTCCATAGAACTATTATTCCTATAAATGCTGCAATGGCAAAAAGCCCGACATAACCTTTACCTAGCGGAAGAATAATTAAAGCCACCAACAAAGGACCAATGGCGCTTCCGGAATTTCCGCCGACCTGAAAAATAGATTGTGCCAAACCTTTCTGTCCTCCAGAAGCTAATTGTGCCACTCTCGATGCTTCAGGATGAAAAATGGATGAACCCATTCCGATTAGTCCGACAGCGATCAAAATCATATAATATTGATGAGCCGCTGACAACAGTAATAAACCGGCCATAGAAAATCCCATTCCTATTGCCAAAGATCTCGGATTAGGCTTTTTGTCGGTATAAATTCCGACGAACGGCTGTAAAATTGAAGCTGTAAGCTGGAAGACTAATGTAATAATTCCGATCTGGGCAAAAGATAAATTAAATTCGCCTTTCATAATAGGGTAGAGTGAGGGAATAGTAGATTGGATCAGGTCGTTCAAAAAATGAGAAAAACTGATCATAAATAAAATGGGGTAGACAATCTTGGTAGTGTCAATGGTTTTTGTACTTATATTTTCCATAATAAATTTCTAATTCATCAGGTCATCTGATGAATTTTGTTAAAAGTTTAATTTTTAATAAATACGATCAACAATTTGTTGAGCGATAAATGCTGCTTCATCCGCATTTTTATTTTCTATAGCTAAGTAAAGACGTTGATGAATATTCTGGGAAATTATAAAAGGTTCCGTGTCATTATGACGACTTTCAAAAGATCTGAGAATATGTGAGCTTGCGATTTTATAAATTTCCATTAATAGAGGATTAGCACAAGCTTCTGCAATGGCAACGTGGAAATTAATATCTGCCTGATAACACTCTAAAGCCTTGTTTTCTTTAGCTAATGTATTTCTTAGATCCAGATATATTTTGATTTCTTTTAATTGATCTTCATTGCGATGTAAAGCTGCTTTAGCGGCAATTTTAGAATCTAATAGTGATCGGACCTCTTGTACATCCTCAATCTGTGCCTTATCCATCTGAGATTCCAGAGATTCATGGATGGTATTTGAAATAACAAAAGTTCCCACACCTTGATGGACATCCAATACCCCTTTGATCGAAAGTATTTTGATCGCTTCACGTATGCTTGAGCGTCCGACACCGTAAATTTTCATTAATTCAGGCTCCGTAGGCAATTTCTCGCCAATAGCGAATTCATTATTGATAATTCCTTCAATCAAACGGTCTGCTACTTCCTGTGCTAATGTTTTTCTTTGAATTTGCATATTTTAACACATCATATCATCTGATGAATTGCAAAGGTATGCATTTAAATTTAATTGTTGGAATATATTATGATTTTATGTAAAGATTTACTCAACAGTAATAAGCTAATTGTCTCTATGAGAATCCTACTTAATAAGATTCAGGATAAATAACAATATATTACAATAAAAAAAGAGATTCAAAAAAATGAATCTCTTTTAAGTAGCCCGTAGGGGAATCGAACCCCTCTTACCAGAATGAAAATCTGAGGTCCTAACCGATAGACGAACGGGCCATCTACCAAACTGTAAAATAAATTACAGGGTTAGTTTTTGTTTTTATAAGTTTCAACTCTTATTTAATTACCAGGTTAGAGTAGTAATTAAGTTTTTTGTAGCCCGTAGGGGAATCGAACCCCTCTTACCAGAATGAAAATCTGAGGTCCTAACCGATAGACGAACGGGCCAACTATACTTATTAAGCTAGTTTATTAACGTGCTTAGTTAATTTGCTTTTCAAGTTAGCAGCTTTGTTTTTGTGGATAATGTTTTTCTTAGCTAATTTATCCAACAAAGAGATAACTTTTGGCAATTGCTCTGCAGCAGCAGCCTTATCTTCTTCATTTCTCAATACTTTCATTGCTGTTCTAGCAGTCTTGTGGTAGTATCTGTTACGAAGTTTTCTTGCTTCGTTCTGTCTAATTCTCTTTAATGCTGATTTATGATTTGCCATATCGTTCAAATGTGAGTGCAAAAGTATAAACTTTTTTTTTATCCGCCAAATTTATTTTTAAAAAATTTAAAATATTTTTTGGCTTTTTTAATTTATCTCTTGCGAGTTAATATATATCTTAATTTGTAGCCTATAGGGGAATCGAACCCCTGTTGCAAGAATGAAAATCTTGAGTCCTAACCACTAGACGAATAGGCCAAATTTTGAGGTTGCAAAAGTATAAATAAACTTTTAAACTTCAAAATTATTTTTTTGACCTATTTGTAAACTTTCTGAATAACAGTGTTTTTAATTCCCTTTTTCTCAAGATTTTTTTGAAGGTCTATCGCTCCTTCCAAAGAATCTTCTTTCCCGTAAGTGTAGTAGAATACACCGTTGGTTTTGGTTCTGTCTACATCTTTAAGTGACTGAAGAATGAAAGAATTGCTGCTCAGTTTGTCCGGACCTGCATATAATTCAATAGTATAATAACCGGTACTTAATTTCTGGTTAGGCATAAATCCGACTGCGTATGCATTTTTAAACCCGGCATCCTTTGCTGTTCTAAGGTTGATGTCTCTGGTAGAGGCCATATTAGTAACACTGTAGTAATATTTGTAAACACCTCCTTCTTTTATAGTAAGGATATAATTTAGTCCTTTTAGAGCTGGGTCTCCATCGTTATATTTTACAGAAGAAGTGATAAGGAGTATTCTGAAATCATTTTTCAATGCGACTTCTGCCGGCTTTTCAGGTTCAGGTTTTTTTACGATAGCACCTGAAGAAATTTTTCTGTCTACTGCTTTTTTATAATCTATAATCGCCTTATAAATGTTTTCCGCAGTTTCTTGTCGTCCTTGTTCAGAATTTAAAAAAGCGGCATCATCATAATTATTGACAAAGCCGGTTTCAATTAAGATAGAAGGCATGGCGCTTCTTCTTAAAATGTGTAGGTTCTCTTGTTTTACACCACGGGAATATCTTCCTGTTTTAGCAAAATTATCTTCTACAAAGGTACCTAGAATAAGACTGTTTTCAAGATACTTACTCTGCTGTAATTTTAGTGCAATTAGTGATTCGGGTGAAGAAGGGTCATAAGATGAGAATGTTTCTTTATCTTTTTCATCCAGATAAATCACGTTATTTTCTTGCTTAGCTACTTCCAGGTTTTCCCTGTTTTGGGCAGGTCCCTGTACAAAAGTTTCGGTTCCTTTTGCGGTAGCCGTTTTACTCGGAGATGAGTTGACGTGTACAGAAATGAACAAATCTGCTTTACTTCTGTTGGCTATATTGGTTCTGTCCGTTAAAGAAGGATATTCGTCAATCTTACGGGTATATATGACTTTAAAGTCTTTATTTTTCTCAAGCATTGCTCCCAGTTTAAGAACAATACCAAGCGTAACGTCCTTTTCTTGTACCAGTCCTATATCAGAATAATTTCTGGTAGCTCCTATGTCTCCTCCACCGTGACCTGCGTCTAAGACTACGGTGAATTTTTTTTGAGCGAAGAAAAAGTTGAAAAGGAGTATCGCAAGAAATGATAAAATTATTTTAAAATTTTGTTTGTACATCTTACAGTTTTAAAAATTATATTAATTTTGGACCTTAATTATATAACATAAAATTGGCCAAAACCGTCTCCAAAAATATATTACAAATTTTAATTATCCTAATTTTTAACAATTTTTTAGCACAGAAAACGCCTGAAAAATTGCCTAAGAGTGCGGTTAATGATACTATTATCCAAAAGGATACCATTGTTGCAAAAAAAGAGTCTTTAGATGATATTCTGAGAACAAAAGCTGATGAAGAGCGGAATGATGTTCAGAAGAAAATGACCTATCTGCTGAAAAATGCTCAGGTGAAGTATCAGGATATGCAGATAGATGCTGATTATATTTCGATAGATCACGAAAGAAATCTTATTTATGCAAGAGGAAAACAGGATGCTTCCGGAAAAATTATAGAAAATGTAATTACGAATCAAGGGGGCAAAAAATACGAAACGACCGAGTTTAGCTATAATACCAAAACCAAGCAGGCAATTGCTTATAATGCACGTACTGAGGAAAATGAAGGGGTGATTATAGCGGAAAAAACGAAAAAATATAGTGATACTGTATTTGCCATGAAGAACGGAGATTATACTACCGATGATTATTTTATTAAGAAAAAAGATACTTTGCCCGATTATAAAATGAGGGCTTCCAATATCAAGTTAATTAAAACAAAAACCAACTCACAGATTGTAACAGGGCCGATCAGAATGTATATTGAGGAAATTCCAACTCCATTGATCATGCCTTTTGCAATTCTTCCTTTTTCTTCTAAAAGAGCGGCCGGAATTTTAATTCCCAGTTTTGGAGAGCGACAGGATGTAGGGTTCTTTTTAAATGGGATCGGATATTATCAGCCTATCGGGGAACATTTCGATCTCAAAGTTTTAGCAGATATTTATACAAAAGGAAGCTGGAATTTGCGTCCGGAAATGCATTATTTAAAAAAGTACAGATATTCGGGGAGCTTTTCTGCGGACATAGGAAAGACTATCAGAGGAATAAAAGGGCTTGAAAACTATGGTGAAACAGGTACTTACAGAATTGCATGGACTCATACACAGGATACAAAGGCAAACCCGTTTTTAACGTTTTCTGCTTCTGTTAATGCAACCAGCCAGACATTCTATAATAATACGGTAAACAATAGTTATATTTTGGATCAGAGTGTGTTGCAAACACAACAGAACTCTACATTAACGCTTACCAAAAGGTTCCTTACGTTACCTATTACAATTACGGGGACTGCCTCCTACTCACAGAACTTCGCAACTGGGCTTTCAGATCTTCGACTTCCTCAGATGAATGTGGCAGTAAACCAATTTTATTTGTTCAAGTCAAAAACAGGAACAAGAAGTGGACTTCTTGAAAATATTACTGTAAATACAAGTTTGAATCTTAATAATTATGTTCAGACCAACAGCGGCGAATTGTTTAAAAAAGTAATGTGGGATAAATTACAAACCGGAGTGAAAAATAATATTACTCTGGGTACGAATACTACAGTTGCAAAATATTTTACTTTCAGTTTGGGAGCCAATATTGATAATGCTTTAACTACCAAAACATTAACGAAGTATTATGATCCTGTTGAGAATGAAGTGATAAATAAAACGAATAATAAAATTGCAGGATATTCCACTTTTTCCACTACCGCAAGTATTCAAACTACGCTATATGGCCAGGCAAACTTTAAAAAAGGATCGACTATTGAAGCGATAAGACATATGGTGACACCAAGTATAGGGTTCACTTATTCTCCGGACTTTGGAGACGCAAAATTCGGATACTATAAGAACTACTATACTGCAAATGGAGCTCTTACTCCATATTCTATTTTTGAAAATAATGGAATTATAGGATCTCCAACTACGGGAATGGTGGGTGCACTTAGTTTTAATATTGGGAACAATATTGAAATGAAGGTAAAATCGAAAAGTGATTCTACAGGAGTGAAAAAAGTAAAAATCTTTGAATCATTAAGTCTTGCCGGGAGCTATAATTTTGCAGCAAAAGATCACCCTTGGTCAATAATGACCATAAACGGACAGTCATCTTTTTTTAATAATAAGCTTACTGTAAATACAAGTTTATCATTAGATCCTTATAGAATTACATTTGCTCCGGGAGAAGAGACAGGAGTAAGAACTGAAGACTTTGGTCATTTTAGTTTACAAGGTTTTAATGTACAAATGTCTTATCCTTTAAGCAGCGAAATTTTTGGTGAGAAAGTAGATTATGCTAAAAAATATCCGGCTAAAGGAGAGATTCGAAATGAAGTCTATTATTTCGATGACGATAACTATGCTCATTTTGATCAGGCCTGGACGTTAAACGTCAGTACAAACTATCAATACTCAAAAGGATTATCAAGAACCCCGACTAAAATGGCTTCACTGGGACTTGATGGAAGCATTAAACTAACGCCTTATTGGAATATTACCGGAAGTACGCATTATGATTTGGTGACTAAAGATCTGGCTTTGACGCGTATTGGTTTCTCAAGAGATCAGAGAAGTTTTACAATCAACTTTAACTGGGTTCCTTTTGGACGATACAAAGTATATGACTTCTTTATCGGGATAAAAGCGAACATTTTAAGTGATGCATTGAAGTATAAAGACAGAAGCTTTACACAGCCTAATGCACCTTTCTAAGATAGAAGTGATATTGGAGGATAGAAATGGAATATAAATTTTATATTTGCACCCAAAATAAATTCTAATGAAAAAAATAATCAACACAGTTAATGCACCGGCAGCTATCGGACCTTATTCGCAAGCTAATTTAGCCAATGGAGTTTTGTATATCTCCGGACAGATCCCTGTAGACCCTGCAACTGGTAAATTGGTAGAAGGAATTGAAAAGGAAACGCATCAGGTAATGAAAAACCTTGAAGCTATCCTTACAGAAGCTGGAATGACATTTAAAAACGTTGTAAAAGCAACGATCTTCCTTAAAAATATGGATGATTTTGCAGAAATGAATGATATTTATGCTTCTTACTTAGATGCCGATAGTTATCCTGCCCGTGAGACGGTTCAGGTTTCTTGTTTGCCAAAGAATGTTGATATTGAAATTTCTATGATTGCTCATCAGGATTAAGAATTCATGAATTTTTTAAGAAATACATTGGCGGTTATTGTAGGGCTCGGTATTGCGGGGCTTATCATTACTCTTGGTATAAGAGTGTTTCCACAATGGGTTACTTTTGACGCTTTTGCTCCGTTTGAGCATTGGCAAAGATTTCTTCAGAGCATGCAGGATAATAAAGCTTTCTTCGGCTTTCTTTTGTTTATTTCAGGCTTAGGAACTACAGTAGGAGGGGTAGCAACAGCAATTATCGTTAAATATGCGAAAGTGGCTTATGCTATTCTTATTGGTTTCATCATGCTCTTTATAGCTATGTTGGATGTTATTGTTTTTCCGTATCATCCTACATTTTATAAAATTTCGATTTTCCTTACCTTTTTTCCATTCTCATGGATTGGAGGAAAAATTGTTGAAATTTTTTATGAACGAAGTAAGAAAAAAAGAATCGCTGATAAAATGAATAAATCATAAATAAATAAAAAAACGCTGCAATCTTGCAGCGTTTTTTATGAAGTTTAAGTTTAGTTCTTTAATTAAGGCATTTTGAAACCTCTAGTGTAGATTTGTCCGTAAGCATCCACAAATTTCACCTGCACATTTCCTGAGTACTTATCAAGGATTTTTTCAACATCTTTCTGTGAATTCACCGGTTTTCCGTTAATTTCGATTACAATATAATTATCTACAATTCCGATTTTAGCGATTTCACCTCCCTCTGTTACGTTGTTGGCAATAACACCGCTATTTAATCCATAATCCGTTTTGAATCTTTCATCTAATGGTTTGAATTCTGCTCCGATTCTTTCAGTAACACTAAGATCTGCTTTGGTTCTTGTGGAAGTGCCTCCTTTTTGGTCTCTAAGAGTAGCTGTCGTTACATTTTCCTTTCCATTTCTTACATAGGTAACCTGTACTTTATCTCCTGGTCTTTTGCTTCCGATTGCGGCTGAAAGATCGGCAAAATCTGTGATTGGATAAGCATCAATTTTAGTAATGATATCACCTTTTTTGATTCCTGCATCTTCTGCCCCGCTATTTTCTCCGAATCCTGTAACATACATACCTGATCCGGCTTTTATATTAGTCTTCTGGTCTTTATTATAAGCAGCTACTAATTGGTCATTAGAAAGGTCTATAGTAGTTACCCCAAGGAACCCTCTTTGCACAATACCGAACTTTTTAATGTCTTCAACAATTTTTCTGGCAAGGTTTGAAGGAACTGCAAATCCATATCCCTGATAATAACCCGTTGTAGATTGAATTGCTGAGTTAATACCAATAAGGTCTCCGTTTGTATTCACCAAAGCTCCTCCGGAATTTCCTGGATTAATGGCAGCATCGGTTTGAATAAAGCTTTCAATTGGGTTGGCTGCCTTTCCTTGAGTGCTTAAAATCCCGATTCCTCTTCCTTTAGCAGATACAATACCTGCGGTAACTGTAGAATTTAATCCAAGCGGATTTCCTACGGCAAGAACCCATTGCCCGACCTCAATATTATCAGAATTAGCAAAATTTAAATAAGGTAATCCCTTTTCTTCAATTTTTAATAGAGAAATATCCGTATTAGGATCTGTTCCTACCAAGGTTGCTATATAAGATTTTTTATTGCTTAAAACGACTTCCAGTTTATTGGCTCCGGCTACAACGTGGTTGTTGGAAATAATATAACCATCCGGCGAAATAATTACTCCTGATCCCATTCCTGAAGGCATATTATCGGGAGCCTGCTGTTGTTGCCTTTGCTGACCTCTTCCATTTTGAGGGCCAAAGAAGAAATCAAAAAGATCCTGTTCTGAAGCTCTGCTTGTGGTTCTGGATTGGTAGTTTTTAATCGTAACTACAGCAGGAACTGTTGTTTTCGCTGCTTTTACAAAATCTTCACCTACTGCTCCAGAATTCATTCCTGCAAAAGATACATTTGATGCTGATTTTGTAAAATATGATTGGTCTCCGTTGTTGGAATCATGATTGAAATATTGTAATGCTCCAACGGTAGTAGCTCCGGACATAACGCCTACTACTGCAAATGGTAATAGTTTTTTTAAAGTACTCTTCATTGTATATCTTTCTTAATTATTTATGTTATTTATCTTTTCGTTTTATTGTAAACAAATTTAATGCTAAATAGGTATGCAATTGGTATTAAATGTTTCAGTTTTAACTAAAATTTAACTACAATAACATTATTTTAGATGTTATGTGGTAATTATTTGTCACAATTAACTAATCTTAAAATTTTATTAAATGACAATGTGACATATTATAAGATGAATAAACATCTTGAGAAATTAAATTCAGCATTTTATATATAAAATTTCGTTCCAAAACTTAGTAAAGAACAAATTATACTGTTGATATCAATCAAGCATAAGTCAGAATTCAGTTAAAATTAAATTATTACCTTTGCAAAAATTTTTCTCACTTAAAACGTTTATAGCATGCAACTGTACAACACCTTAAGCGCAGAAGAAAGAGCTCAACTTATTGATGAAGCCGGTAAGGAACGTCTTACATTGTCTTTCTATGCGTATGCCAAAATTGAAGATCCTAAAAAATTTCGCGACGATTTATTTATAGCCTGGAATGCCCTTGATGCATTGGGTCGTATCTATGTTGCTCATGAAGGAATCAACGCTCAGATGAGTGTTCCTGCGGACAATTTTGAAGCATTTCGCGAAACCCTGGAAGCCTATGATTTCATGAAAGGTATCCGTTTGAATGTGGCGGTAGAGCAGGATAATCACTCTTTTCTAAAGCTAACCATAAAAGTTAGACATAAAATCGTTGCAGACGGTCTGAATGACGAAACTTTTGATGTTACCAATAAAGGAATTCACTTAAAAGCTCAGGAATTCAACAATATGTTGGAAGATCCAAATACGATTGTGGTGGATTTCAGAAATCATTATGAAAGTGAAGTGGGGCATTTTGAAGGGGCAATCACTCCGGATGTGGAAAATTTCAGGGAAAGTTTGCCGATTATCAACGAACAGCTACAGGATTTTAAAGAAGATAAGAACCTGCTGATGTACTGTACCGGAGGAATCCGTTGTGAAAAGGCAAGTGCTTATTTCAAACATCAGGGCTTTAAAAATGTTTTCCAGCTGGAAGGCGGAATTATTGAATATACCCGTCAGATTAAAGAAGAAGGTATCAAAAGTAAATTTATAGGTAAAAACTTCGTATTTGATCACCGTTTAGGAGAAAGAATTACAGACGATATTATTGCTCAGTGCCACCAGTGCGGAAAACCTTGTGATAACCATACCAATTGTGCGAATGATGCCTGTCATTTATTGTTTATTCAATGTGATGAGTGTAAGGCAGCAATGGAAAATACATGCTCTACGGAATGTCTTGAAACCATTCATTTACCTTGGTATGAACAGGTTAAATTAAGAAAAGGATTGCAGGTTGGGAATAAAGTGTTCAGAAAAGGAAAATCTGAAGCTTTGAAGTTTAAAAATTCCGGAGATCTGTCAACGCAGACTTTGGCAAAGGCAAAACCAGAAACGAAGGATATCCGCCAGAAAATAAAAGTTAAAAAGACTTTGATCGGAAAAGCTGAACATTATTATTCAAAATCAAAAATTGCACAGTTCTTCATTGAAAATAAAGAACTTTCTGTAGGAGATAAAGTCTTAATTTCAGGACCGACTACAGGAGATCAGGAAGTAATCATCACTCAGATGTATGCAAATGGAGGGGCTTGTGAAACTGCAAAAGCAGGAGATCAGATTACCTTTGAGCTTCCTTTCAGAGTTCGTTTGTCTGATAAATTATATAAAATAGTACAGCCGTCTGAAAACGCCTAACCATGTTAAAAGCCGAGCTTAGAAAAAAATATATGCAAAAAAGAAAAGCCTTGTCAACAGATGAGGCTTTCTTGTTATCTGAAAAGATTTTTGAAAATTTTATTGATTATTTTAAGCCTAAAGCGGGAGAGAAAGCACATGTTTTTATTCCTATTTTAAATAGAAAGGAAATCGATACGCAAATATTCATCGATTACTTTTTAAAGAAGAATATTCGTGTTTTTGTGCCTAAAGTTGTTGCAGACACATTAATTCATATTGAAGTTTTTGCGGATACGATTTTTGAAACCAGTCAGTGGGGAATTCCTGAGCCAGTCTCCAATGTAGATTCCGGGGAGACTTTTTTTAATTATGTAATTACTCCGCTTTTGTATTGTGATAGAAAAGGCAATAGATTGGGATACGGTAAAGGATTTTATGATGGTTTCTTTAAAAATATTTCTGAAGATATAAAAAAAATCGGAGTTAATTACTTTAACCCCGATGAAAATATTGATGATGTCTGGGAAAATGATATTCCGCTTGACTATTTGGTAACTCCTACTGATGTACTGTCTTTTGGTAAAGGTTTAGAATAAAAATTTAGGAAATAAAATTTAAATTCTTTTTTAAACTTCACAGGTGCAGATTGCAAGATATATTGTGCATTTTTCTCAAAAACTCCTATAGATTTATTCTTGTTGTCAAAATATTCTACACTGAATTTTGCAAAATCTAAGGTGTCTTTTTTATGAATATCTTTATAAACCTCCAGATTATTTACTTTTACTGTCTTTACCTTTAAACTATCCAGTTCATGGAATAATCTTCTGAATGTAAGACTGTCCGGTTTATTGAAATAACTTTCCATTTGAGAATAGATGACAGTGTCAATTTCGGTGTCTTTATTTCCTGAAAGATAAAGCGTAGAAAGATCCAGTAATTCCTGAACTTTTTGTTTGGTAATGAAGTTGATAGCTTGTGCACTATCCATTTGTACAGCAGGATATGTTTTTCTGTTATTGCTGTTTCTTAATTTATCTAGGTCGCTTACTTCAGCGTTTTTTTTGTTACATGATGCTAAACCGAAAAGCATTACTGCCAAAACTAAAAGATTATTTACTATTTTCATCTGTATTAGCAATTTTAAATTTAATAGATACTATTTTTCCTTTTTCCCTTTTCATCTCGATTACGCTTAGGTTTTTAAGAGAAGTAGTAGGGGTAGTTACTAGAGTGATATATTTTTGCTTGTCCAAAGTTTCTATACCATAGGTTGCATTATCGTAAACCTGATAGATGATAGCGTTGTCACTGATGAGATTGTCCAGTTGTTTACGCTTTTGTTTTAACAGTTCAGGGTTTCCGTTAGCGTCTTTTATAGAGAAATAATTGACTGCCATTTTGTAATCATCAGGCTTTAATTCTATCATTTCCTCTTCAGGCGCATTTTCTAGGCTCCTGTTTATTTCAAGATTCTCATAGAAGGGTGCTGTTATCTGTAATTTCAGGTTTTTATCTTTAGTGGAATAGCGAAAACATTCACCGGGTTTTATTTTATAGAGAATGGGAGACTCGTTTTCTTTGATCACTTTTATCTCGATTGTGTTCATTACGGAAACAGCACGGTCTGCATCCGTAAAACAATATGTATAGGTTTTTTGAAAAATGGTATCCTTGAATCCAAGTAATCCTGTAATAAGAATTAAAATTGAAGTGACTATAGCCCAAGCGTTCCTTTTGAAGAAATTTTTCTTTGGTTTCTGAATCTCAAAATCGGATGTTTGTGATTTTTGAATATTTTTATTAAATATTTGATTTTCAGTATTGTTTTTTTGTAAATTAACGTTTTCTTGGGAGTTTGACTCTGTTTTGGCTGCTGGATTTTCTGTTTTGGGTAAATTAAGTGAAGCTGATACCGTTTTTTCTAATTCTTTAGTCTCTTCTTCAGTTAAATTTTCATCTTCTGTGAGCAATTCTCCGGCAAAAAGATGTTGCTTTTTGAATTCGTACCATGACCCATAACCCGTATAAACACTCAATAAATTGAGCATGTCGATTCGGGGAAGTTTAGTGACCGGAGAAGTTTTGAAATAGGTGTAAAAAGACTTTTCGCTGATGTTGCCTTTTGCCTTTTTACGAAGATCTTCCTGGAAATAAATGATATCAATACCCTTCCATTTTGAAATATCCTCAAAAGAAGGGGTGTGTTGTTTCAAATATTGAGCCTGGACATTCTTTTTTAGCTGCTCAAAATGCAATAGATCTAAATCTGTCAATTTTAGTTTAAATGATTAAGTTATTGAAATTCAGTTGTGTTTATTTGTAAAATTGTTTTACAAAAGTATTACAATTATTTTTCATACACAAATTTTCTATCTGCTCTACCTTTGTCTCGTTCAAATAACAGAACAGAAAAGAGTTTTATAAAACAATATTAACAAAATTAAATTTAATTTATTATGAAAAAGTCATTATTCGTAGCTGCTATCGCTGCTATTTCTTTGGTTGCTTGTAAAAAAGGTGAAGCTACAACTACTACTACAGATTCTACAGCTGTAACTACAGATTCTACTGCAGTTGCTCCTACTACAGATTCTACAGCTGTTGCTCCTACTGCTGATTCTACAGCTACTAAAGCTGCTGATACTACAGCTGTTAAGACTACTACAACTACTGAAGTTAAAAAAGAAGAAGTTAAGAAATAATTCTAACTTATCTTACAATAAAAGAACCGCCTCATTTTTGAAGCGGTTTTTTTATGTTCTAAATGGGAAGCCCATTTTTAAATCATTTTTTGCCTTAATGCTTCATAGCAGGTAATCGCTACGGCGTTACTTAAATTTAAAGAATCAATACTTCCTCTCATTGGAATAAGGGTATTTTGCCCTTTATTCAGCCAGAAATTACTTAATCCTGAATGTTCTGTTCCGAAAACGATTGCAGACTTCTGGGTGAAATCTCTTTGAGGCAAATTTTCGGCAGTTTCATCCATAATGGTTGTATAGATATTGAATTGATTTTTTTTCAAGAAATTCAGTGTTTCCTGATTTTCGGACTGAAATACATTCATACCAAATAAGCAACCTACACTGGAACGAATTACGTTAGGGTTATAAAAATCAGTTTTTCCATCAGAAACAATAAGGGCGTCTATTCCGAAAGCTTCACAACTTCTTAATATAGCTCCTAAATTTCCAGGCTTTTCTATGCCTTCTACAATAATTATCGTTGAATTTTCCTTAGGCTTAAATGAGTGCAGTTCTTCATTTTTAGTTTTGTAAACCCCGATGATTCCTTCTGAACTTCCCCTGTATGCTATCTTTTCATAAACTTTCTCATTCACCAGGTGAATCTTCCCTGCAGGAGTTTTGCCCTTGAAAATACTTTCGCAGATATAGAACTCCACAGGCTCAAAATTGAATTGTTGAGCTCTTTCATTTTCCTGATCACCCTCTACGACAAAAACGTTTGATTTCTTTCTGTGACGGTTGTCTGTAATGAGTTTGGTAAGGCCTTTTATCTTTTCGTTTTGAAAACTTTCTATCATATTGTTTTAAGATTCTAATGAAGTTTGAGAATTGTCAATCAGGCTTTGAGGAAGCTCTTTTTTATTTTTAATTCCCAGTGATTTTAATTTTTGAGTCTGTATGATCAAATTGTCATTTCCTGTATATAATTGCTTAAATGCATCATTGTAGACATTCTTTACCTGATCTATATTTTTGCCGACTTTTTCAAGATTTTCTACAAAACTGGAGAATTTATCATACAGCTTTGCTCCACGTTCTGCAATTTCAATAGAATTCCTGTTTTGGTATTCTCTTTTCCATAAATCTGCAATAAGTTTCAGAGAAGTAATAAGATTGCTTGGATTTAGAAGTAAAATTCTTCTTTCATAAGCAAAGTTCCAAAGGTTCTGATCCGCCTGCATAGCTGCAATATAAGCCGGTTCGCTCGGGATAAACATCATGACAAAGTCTAAAGATTTGCCATAATCATCATAAGCTTTCTGGCTTAGCTGAAGAATATGATTTTTGATAGACCCCAAATGCTGGTTAAGCTTCATCGTGTAAATATCTTGGTCATTCTCATCTACCAATTCTGTGAAAGCTGTCAGAGATACTTTGGAATCAATAATGACATTTCTTTCGTCCGGATATTTTACTACTGCATCGGGGCGCATTTTTTTACCTGAAAATTCAGAAAAAAGCGCTTTGTTGTCTTCATCGCGAAGCTCGTGTTCAAGAAAATATTCACGTCCTTTTACCAGTCCGGATTTTTCTAAAATACTTTCTAAAATCATTTCACCCCAGTTTCCCTGAGTTTTACTTTCGCCTTTTAAAGCTTTTGTCAGCTTTTTGGCATCTTCGGAGATTTGTTGGTTAAGTAAGGCGAGTTCTTTCACTTTTTCAGCCAGAGAGAAACGTTCTTTATTTTCCTTTTCGTAGGCTTCATTCACCTTATTCTTGAGGTCATTTATTTTCTCCTGAAAAGGTTCAAGGATAGTTTTTAGATTGGTTTGATTTAAAGAAGTAAACTTTTCACTTTTTTCTTCTAAAATTTTATTCGCTAAGTTTTCAAACTGAAGTTTTCCTTCTTCCTGAATCTTTGAAATTTCTTCTTTCTGAGTTTCCAGAGAAGTTTTGAGGTTTTGATTTACTGCGGAAAGCTCTGCGTTTTTAGCAATAAGATCCTGCTTTTCATCCAAAAGTTTTTCAATCTGATTGTTCTGATTAGAAAGTATTGATTTTTGATCTTCAAATTGAGATTGAACAGAGGTGTATTCTGCGGATATTTTTGCAAACTCATTTTTGAGATCGTTCAAAAGATCATTCTGAATAAGGTAAGAGTCTTTTTCTTTTACAATCTGAGCTTGAAGATCCAGAATTTTTTCATTTGAATTTTCAAGATCCGAAGTTATTTTAATATTTTGATGGGAAAGTTCATCATAAGAATTTCTGGAAACCATAGACGATTTCATCATGAAATAAAGGATGATGCCTCCTAAAATTCCTCCAACAATAAATCCGATGATCAAATAACTCATTTCCATTTGTCAAAATTACAAAAACGAAAGTGGATTTCTTTTATGGAAAACTGTAAAATTTTACCAAAACTTCCACCGCTTTTTCTTCGGTTTATTTTCAATAATTCCTACTGGATATTGCTGATTGTTTATCATCATTAGTTTAAATATCAGATCATCATTTTTATTGAGACTGAAATTTTGATGCGGCTGAACAATGAGAGTGGAAATTCCTGTTTTGCTCTCGTTGTTGTAGCTTTCTACTCTTGCCCAAATGAGTTCCGGGCTGTTTTTGTTATCAATTAAAAGGATCTGGATGTCATCGGGAAAACCGGGAGTCCTGAATTTATCATAAGCTTTTTCTGTTCTGAAAAACTCAAGATCTTTTCTTTGGTAATCTTTAAGATAGCCGGGAATTTCAGTTTCTAATGATTTTATATATTCCGTATTTGCAATTTCAAAATTCATCTGTGAAAATTGTTCGAATCTTAAAATAGCTCTTGATCGGTCGGCAACAAAATCCTTTGTTGCAATAAAATCTTCATTATTTTCTGTGAATAGTTTTAATATTTCCAGAGTAATTCCCTGCTCGTGATCGATATAGGTGTAGCCTATAAGATTTTCACCTTCGTAGCCTTGTAATAAAGCAGAAAGCAAAGGATTTTGTTTAAAATTTTTAATGATTAGGAATTGATCCCAGATTGAGTTTGAAGTTTCAGGCATTTGTTTTTTTTTATTGAACATTTTTAATTAAACATTTTTCGTAGAAGCCAGGATTTCGATGTTTTTTACCACATCGCTGCTTTCGCACTTTTTCAATTCTTTCAGTAAAGCCGGAGTCAGAATTTTTGAATTTAAAATTTGTGAAGCAACTTTCGCTGCGGCATAATCTACAATTCCGATCACATTTTCTCTTAAAAAATTAGGAGTGTTGGATGCAATAACAGCTGTTGCCCAGGAAGTTTCTCTGGCTCTGGATATGGCAAAGTCCAGAACGGTATTGTCTTTTCCGTTTGAGATTTTATCGATCAGTTCTACGGGATAACATATTTTATTTAATGAATCCTGAACTTTCTGGTTGATGGAAGCGATAACATTGTTGATGTTTTCAAAGTCCGTTTTTAAAGGGTTTATTTTTCTGTAAGGCATAATGGAAGCGGCGGAAATTCCCAGATCTAAATTGATGTGTGCATTCATTCCTAAGAAAATATGCTGTAAAATAAGTAGGTCTTTATTTTTTGCCGCTTCAAAAGCCAAGTACCATGCATTGGTGCATTTTTGACCTTTCTGATAATTTGCCCAGGCTTGAAGATATCTTTTAGCAAAGGCAATGTCAAGCAAAGTCATTCTTGGATTGTCTTCAAATCTTTTCTGTTGAATTCCTTTTAGAACCTGAGCGGTCATAATTCTGTAAGTACAGGCAAAATACCCGGCAGGACTTTTGTTTTCTTTGCACCAGATAATGATTTCGTCTAATTTTTTCAGAACCTCTTCAATAGTTTTCATAGCTGTTTTGTTTTTATAAATATAAGAAAACCTCACAGGATTTGTGAGGTTGTGTTCTTATATATTCATATCTAAACTGACAATCTTTACCTAAGTATCCGGGCATTCCCCATTTGCATCATTAAAATAATTCATATTCTCGATTAAAAATTGATTTCTTTCAGTTTTAATAAGAATTTTACTTGAAATGTTTGTGTTTTTGAAGGGGAATTTAAGTTCGATTCTATCCAATTATTAAGGATTCTCTTTCGATATTTCAGCATGATGTTTCAAATACAGTGGAAGCGCAGCAGAACCGTACCAAGGAAAAATTTCATAACTGAAAACTCCTGCCTGAACTGCGGGGTCGGTTTTTACCCATTGCTCAGCTTCTTCCTTTGATTGGGTGTTGAAAATGAACATTCCCTCAAAATTTTGTTTGTTATCTTCCCTGAATGGTCCTGCGACAATTATTTTTCCTTCATCTGCCAGTTTTCCGATATTGTTCAGGTGACCTTTCACAAGTTCTCCCATTTTCGCTTTGTCCTCAATTTTTGTAGAGCCTTTTGTCAGCATAACAATGGTGTAAGCTTTCATTCCGTATTTGTCAGCACCAAGTTCTGTGGCTAGTTGTTGGTTAAACTTTGGTTTCTCTGTTTTCTTTTGAGCAAAAGAAAAAAATACTGTGAAAATAGAAAAAGCTACGAAGGTTTTTGTTTTCATATTGCTAGTTTTTTATTCTTAAGAATTCTTTTGCCAATTCAATCATTTTAGGATCTCCTGTATATTTTCCGTGTTCATCGGAAAGTTTTACGGTTGGAATCCAGTCCTGATTAGGTGCCTGAACTCCTATAAGCTTCATAACAATATTCATGGGTTTTAAACCGACATCGTTGGTCAGATTAGTGCCGATTCCGAATGAAATGCCTATTTTTCCTCTGCAGTAATTGGTAATTTCCTCTACCTTTTCCAGATTTAAAGCATCGGAAAAAATAATATATTTAAATAATGGATTGATTCCGTGTTTTTGATAATGGGCAATGGTTTTGTCAGCGAATTCCAATGGATCTCCACTGTCATGACGAACACCGTCGAAAAGTTTAGCAAATTTTTTATCAAATTGCTGGAAGAAAACGTCTGTTGTGTACGTGTCTGAAAGCGCAACTCCCAAATCGCCTCTGTAGACGTCTACCCAATGTTCTAAAGCTAATTCGTTGGCCATTTTAAAGCCGTATTCTGCAGCATGGAACATAAACCATTCGTGAGCATGGGTTCCAATGGGTTTTACTCCATATTTCATTGCGAAATGAACATTTGAACTTCCGATAAAAGTTGAATCCTTCTTTTGTGTTAAAGCTTCCATTACCAGATTCTGTACTTTATAAGAATGTCTTCTTCTTGTTCCGAATTCGGCGAAATTCACACCTAGCTTTCCTAGTGCATCGGCTTTTTCCAGAGTTTTGTTCATGACAACTTCATTAGAATCCCTTTCCATATGATTCATTTCGTAATGAAGTTCACTGATTAATGCCAATAAAGGAACCTCCCAAAGAATGGTTCTGTACCAAAGTCCTTCTACTGTTACAGAAAGGTCACTTCCGTTCTGAACAATTTTTACTTCGGAAGGATCGTAATGATAGCCTTCAAGAAAATCCAGATAGGGAAGGTCGATATAGGGACAGGTTCTTGCCATGAATTTTTTTTCATCTTTTGTAAGTTTAAGCTCTGCCATTTTGTTCACAGCTTCTCTTAATGTGGTATCAAAACCTTCCGGAAACTGGTGTTTTCCTCTGTTGATGAATTCGTATTTTACAATAGAGCTTGGGAATAATTTTACCACTGCATTTTGCATGGTTATTTTATAGAAATCATTATCCAGAATAGAATTCAGTCGTACGTCGTGCATAATTGTGTTATTTTTACGCAAATTTAATCATTAAAAATAAAATCACCTAAATGTAAGGTGATTTTTTCAATTTTTCAGGATAAATTTTATGCTTATTTCCCAAGATAAGAGTTGTACATCCAAACTTCTTTTTCCTGTTCTGTAATATAGTCGCTCATTTGAGAATTGGTACCTTCGTCTCCTGCTTTGTCAGTGATGTCTAAAAGTTCTCTTTGGAGATCGATAACCACTTTAAAGGAATTTAAAATGATTTCCACGCTTCTATTTCCATCACTTACTTCCTGACTTTCTTTGATGGTTGCAACCTTCAGGTAATCGGAATAATTGTGTGCAGGTGTCGCTCCTAATGTTAAGATTCTTTCTGCGATTTCATCTATTTTAAGTACTAAGCTATTGTAAAGTTCCTCGAACTTTGGATGCAAAGTGAAGAATTGTTCACCTTTAATATTCCAGTGAGAACCTCTTGTGTTTTGGTAAAAAATAGAATAGTTCGCCAAAAGGACGTTTAACTTTTCGGCAATTTTCTTGCAATCGGCTTCTTTTAATCCAATAATACTCGCGTTTTTCATAGATTTATTATTTTATATAACAAAGGTAGGAAATACCGTGCCGAACTGTGATGAAATATAATAGATGCTGGCTATTGATGATTTTCTTAAAATAATTTGGAGAACTTTCCTTATTATTGCCTCAAATGATGATGTTTCAAATATGCTTAAATATAAAGTCTTAGCGTTTATTATTATTGTTGTTTATTTCTTTCAGCCATTTCTTATTGCAAATGGAGGAATCGGAGCGGACAGTCTGTCTTATTTTGGAATTGCGGCAGATTTGCCTTTTCCTGAAACTAATTTGTTTCCGCTCGGCTATCCGGTATTATTGAGAATAATGTATGAATTCTGTAATGATTATTTCTTGGCTTCAAGAATATTGAGTTTTTTATTTACGGGTATTATTTTAGGCTTTTCTTACTATAAAAAATTTTACTTTCGGGAAACAGTTTTATTATTTACGGGTAAAACACTTTTTTTTGTTTTTATTCAGACGATGTCGGAAGGTCCTTTTATTTTCTTTATGTATTTCCTGTTTTATTTTTTACATGAAATTTTCATGAGAGAGGAGAGGAAATATATTAATGCCCTGTGTGCTTCTTTAATGCTGATCTGTATGTTTTTAACAAGGTATTCAGGAGTATATGTGTTGTTGGGTTTTATTATTGCATTTGGAGTGATTTTTAATAGGGTAAAAAATACAAATTGCTTTAAACCTTTGTTGTTTTGTATTGTAATGTCTGGTTTGGGGATAGCAGGGTATTTGCTCTTTAATTATTTGTATTTCGGAAGTGTGGTAGGAGAAAATGAAAGAGGGCTGCCTTCAAATGGTTTTTCTATATATACTATAAGGAATGTTTTAGGATTGTTCAATTTGGTGAACCCTTTTGTCGGACTTAAGCCGGCTTCTATTAGTCTGCCAAGTATGATTTTTCAGTTTTTGATTTTCGTATTGGATGTCGCAATAGCGGTTTATTTTTTTAAATATTATAAAAAAGCGAAAGAGGAGCAAATAGCTTTTTTTCACATTATATTATGGACGGTTGCTTTGGTATATGGTGTTTGCTTATGGGTATCGGGATGGTTTCAGCAGATCGAGGAAATGAATGTGAGAATGATGGCAGCTGCAAATATCTGTGTGTTTTTTTCTTTTCTGATTTTATATTTTGAAAATTCGGATTCAGATAAATGGCTTTGGAGAATCGCTTGTCTGTTTTTTGTATTTCATACCTTATATAATTTAAAAGATCCCGGTGATTTTTTGAAAAATAGAAAAATTATAAAATCTCAGATGTCTAAATTTAATGATAAAAAGTATTTATTTAATGATGAAGAAAATTGGGTTACCATGACCACTTATGATATTCCCATTATTCATAAATCTTTTAAATATAAACATACCAATAGTCAGAAAGGAAGCTTAAAAGAAAATATTGCAGGATCTGTGAATCCTAAAATAAAATGGTTGCTAAATGATACGGTAAGAGATAAATCAAAAGTTTTGTATACGTCGCAATTGAAGCTTAAATAATTGTTTTAAAATTACTTTCCTGCCACAGATTCTGCCCTTGATTATATTTTAATTAAAATTAATATCGAGCATAATTTCTACATAACTACTTGTTAATTAAAAAAATATTACTATTTTTGCACCCTAAAATAAAAAGCAATTAAATGCCTACTATTCAACAATTAGTAAGAAAAGGAAGAGCCACGCTTGCCAAGAAGAGCAAATCGGCTGCCCTTGATTCTTGTCCACAAAGACGTGGTGTATGTACGAGAGTATATACTACTACACCGAAGAAGCCTAACTCTGCACTTAGAAAAGTTGCAAGGGTAAGACTTTCTAACGGTAAAGAAGTTAACGCCTACATCCCGGGCGAAGGACATAATCTTCAAGAGCACTCGATAGTATTGGTAAGAGGCGGAAGGGTGAAAGACCTACCGGGAGTACGTTACCACATCGTAAGAGGTGCATTAGACACTGCAGGTGTAAATGGCAGAACACAGAGAAGATCTAAGTATGGAGCTAAGAGACCTAAGCCAGGTCAAGCACCAGCTGCACCAGCAAAAGGAAAGAAAAAATAATCATTAAATAAGGTATAAAACAATGAGAAAGACGAAAGCGAAAAAAAGACCGTTGTTACCAGATCCGAAATTTAATGATCAATTGGTAACAAGATTCGTAAATAACCTAATGCTTGACGGTAAAAAGTCAATCGCATTCAAAATTTTCTATGATGCATTGGATATCGTAGAAACTAAAAAAGGAGATACAGAAAAAACATCACTAGAGATATGGAAAGATGCATTAACAAACGTTATGCCTCACGTAGAAGTACGTTCCAGAAGAGTAGGTGGTGCTAACTTCCAGATACCTATGCCAATCAGAGCTGATAGAAAAATTTCTATGGCAATGAAATGGTTAATCAAATATTCTAAAGCTAGAAATGATAAGTCTATGGCTTTGAAATTAGCTAACGAAGTTGTAGCTGCTTCAAGAGAAGAAGGTGCTGCTTTCAAAAAGAAATCTGATACTCACAAAATGGCGGAAGCTAACAAAGCTTTCTCACACTTTAAATTCTAATTAGAAATGAGTAGAGATCTTAAATTTACAAGAAATATTGGTATTGCTGCTCACATTGATGCAGGTAAAACTACCACTACAGAAAGGATTTTATTCTATACAGGTGTAAATCACAAAATTGGAGAAGTTCACGATGGTGCTTCTACAATGGACTGGATGGAACAGGAAGCGGAAAGAGGTATTACCATTACTTCTGCTGCAACTACTTGTAACTGGAATTTCCCAACAGATCAAGGTAAGAAATTACCTGAAACAAAACCTTACCATTTCAACATCATCGATACACCGGGACACGTTGACTTCACAGTAGAAGTTAACAGATCTTTGAGAGTATTGGATGGATTGGTATTCCTTTTCTCTGCAGTAGACGGAGTAGAGCCTCAGTCTGAAACAAACTGGAGACTTGCTGACAACTACAAAGTTGCTAGAATGGGATTCGTAAACAAAATGGATAGACAAGGTGCTGACTTCTTGAACGTTGTAAAACAAGTAAAAGAAATGTTAGGATCTAATGCAGTTCCAATTGTTTTACCAATCGGTGCTGAAGAAGACTTCAAAGGGGTTGTTGACTTAATTAAAAACAGAGCGATCATCTGGGATGAGGCTGGACAGGGTGCTACTTATGAAGTAGTTCCAATTCCGGAAGACATGAAAGATGAAGTTCTTGAATATAGAGAGAAATTAGTAGAAGCTGTAGCTGATTACGATGAGACTTTGATGGAGAAATTCTTCGAAGATCCGGATTCAATTTCTGAAGAAGAAATCAACGAAGCACTTAGAAAAGCTACTATCGATCTTTCTATCATTCCTATGACTTGTGGTTCTTCATTCAAGAACAAAGGTGTACAGTTCATGCTTGATGCTGTTTGTAAATATCTTCCTTCTCCACTAGATAAGGATAACATTACAGGAACAGATCCAAGAACTGATGCTGATATTGAAAGAAAACCATCTGTAGAAGAGCCTTTCTCTGCATTAGCATTTAAGATTGCTACCGACCCGTTCGTAGGTAGATTAGCATTCTTCAGAGCTTATTCAGGAAGATTGGATGCTGGTTCTTATGTTTTGAACACAAGATCTGGTAACAAAGAAAGAATCTCAAGAATCTATCAGATGCACGCTAACAAGCAAAATCCAGTAGAATATATTGAAGCTGGAGACATCGGTGCTGCTGTAGGATTTAAAGATATCAAAACAGGAGATACATTATCTGATGAAAAGAACCCAATCGTTCTTGAATCTATGATCTTCCCGGATCCGGTAATCGGTATCGCTGTTGAGCCTAAAACTAAAGCTGATCAGGATAAAATGGGTAATGCTCTAGCTAAATTAGCTGAAGAGGATCCAACGTTCCAGGTTAAGACTGACGAGGCTTCAGGACAAACAATCATCTCTGGTATGGGTGAGCTTCACTTGGATATCATCGTAGACCGTATGAGAAGAGAGTTCAAAGTAGAAGTTAACCAAGGTCAACCACAAGTAGAATACAAAGAAGCTCTTACACAAACTGCTAACCACAGAGAGGTTTACAAAAAACAGTCTGGAGGTAGAGGTAAGTTCGCAGATATCGTATTCACAATTGGTCCTGCAGACGAAGGTAAAACAGGTCTTGAATTCATCAACGAAATTAAAGGTGGTAACATTCCTAAAGAATTTATCCCTTCTGTTGAAAAAGGATTTAGAGAGGCTATGAAAAATGGTCCTTTAGCTGGATTCGAGGTTGAATCTATGAAGATCGTATTGAAAGATGGATCTTATCACCAAGTTGACTCTGACCAATTGTCTTTCGAGCTTGCTGCGAAGTTAGGTTTCAAAGAATCTGGTAGAGCTGCTAAAGCAGTTATCATGGAACCAATCATGAAACTTGAAGTAGTAACTCCTGAAGAGTACATGGGTGATATCGTAGGTGACCTTAACAGAAGAAGAGGTACAGTAAACGGTATGGATGACAGAAATAACGCTAAAGTTATCAAAGCTTTCGTTCCGCTTTCTGAAATGTTTGGTTATGTAACTTCTCTTAGAACATTATCTTCAGGTAGAGCAACATCTTCTATGGAATTCGAGAAATACGAAGCTGCTCCTACAAACGTTGCTGAAGAAGTAATCGCTAAGGCTAAAGGTTAATATTAAATTAGATTAAAATGTCACAAAGAATCAGAATAAAACTTAAATCTTACGATTACAACTTGGTAGATAAATCTGCAGAGAAAATCGTAAAAACGGTAAAGGCTACTGGTGCTGTTGTAAACGGACCAATTCCATTGCCAACTAACAAGAGAATCTTCACAGTGTTGAGATCTCCACACGTAAACAAGAAAGCTAGAGAGCAGTTCCAATTATCAGCTCACAAGAGATTGATGGATATCTACTCTTCTTCTTCTAAAACTGTGGATGCTCTAATGAAGTTAGAACTTCCTTCAGGTGTAGATGTAGAAATTAAAGTGTGATAATTGCATACTTTGCAATGATTATAATAAAATCCGTTCCTTACGAGGAACGGATTTTTTGTTTTGTCTTAAAAAGTAATTATATGCATGATAAGGTCTTTTTAATTTATATATTTATTGTGAAAATAATACTATGAAAAGAATGCTTTTATTAATGCTCATGATGAGTTTTTGCACCCATGCACAGACGCAAAGATTTATTTATGAATTGCAATTCAAAATGGACTCTACTAAAAGCCAGTATGAGAAGCTGAACTTTGCTCTAGATATAAACCCGAAAGATGTAAAATATTATGAATATGCTTATTTAAGATCAGATTCAATTAATAAAGCAACGGGGAGATATGATCATCAATATGGCAGCTGGTTTCCTTCATTGAAAAGAGAAAGAAACTCAAATAAAAATCAGAATTATGAACTGATCGGTCACAATATGTTTTCATTTCCATCCGAAGATAAAATTTCATGGAATTTAACCAGTGAGGTCAAAAAAATTGGCGAGAATACATTGCAAAAAGCAACGACAAATTTTGGAGGAAGAAGTTGGGTGGCGTGGTTCAATAAGGATGTTAATATTTCGGAAGGACCGTATAAGTTTCGTGGACTTCCGGGACTGATCTTTCAACTGGAAGACTCAGAAGCCAATTTCATTTTTACATTAATTGAAAACAAAAATTTAAAGAAAACTTATGATACGGTCGGGTTTGTGGAAACGTATTACGGAACAAAACCTCTTGAAGTATCCGAAAAAGTAAGAACTAAGAAAAAACTGGATTTTTACAACGATCCTCTTCAAGATATGAGAAAAGATTTTAAGGAAAATATGCAAGGCGAAATGTTTGTAATGGGCACGAAAATTACCAAAGCAGAACAATTCAATGATCTTACGAAAAAACTTCAGGAAATGCTTCGTAAAACCAATAATCCCATCGAACGTGATAAGACAATGAAATATTAAGGTGGATAGATTAATTTAACTAACTCTGCCTATTTCGGCGGAGTTTTTGATGTTTATACTTTATTAAAACTAATATAAATGGCTACATCAGGCAAAAGTATTTTTGAGAAATTTTCAGATTGGGCAACAAAATTTACAGGAAGCCCTTATGCTTTCATAGGAGCTACCGCTATTGTCATTGGCTGGGCATTTTCAGGGCCTGTATTCGATTATTCAGAAACGTGGCAGCTGGTTATCAATACCGGAACTACTATCATTACCTTCTTGATGGTTTTTTTAATTCAAAAATCACAAAATAAAGACTCAAAAGCTATCCAAATAAAGCTGAATGAATTAATTGCCGCAAATGAAAAAGCGAGTAATAGAATCGTGGATATTGAAGATCTTACAGAGACAGAACTCGATCAGCTTCATTGTTATTATGAACGGTTGTCTTATTTTGCTAAAGAAGATGCAGATATCCATACTTCGCATTCGATAGACGCAGCAGAACATAATCAATATAACAAACATGAAACTTTCAAAATGAGACATGAAGAATGGCTCCGGAAACAAAATCAAAAAAAGGAATCGAACTGATTCCTTTTTATTAATAGAATGGCCTATTTCATAAAATAACCAAAATAAGAACAGCTTCCCATGATATTCTTAGCCGTTTCGGTATTTGCATACTGTGTTTTCAGTAGCGCGAAATAGGTTCTGTATTTTTGGTTTTTGATATTGTCCATTTCTTTTTGATGGGCATCTGTTTTTTCAGACCACTTAGGATCTGAATAATCAATATTCGCTTGGTTTTTTGCTTCGTACTGATAATATTTTCCCTGTTCCGCACTTGCCATCTGGAAAAGTATTCTTGCCTTTTCTTCTTTATTAGCTGAAAGATTTAATGCTTTTTTGTAATAATTAATCGCTAAGTCGAAATTATCCGGTTCAATAAAAGATTTGTCCAAGAAATTTTTATAATAATACTGATACGGATTTTTCTGTTCTGTCTGCCAGAAGTCATACTTCCCTCCGTTGCTGTTGTCAATATCCATTACAAAAATTTGTCTGTAGTAGCCCAAAATGGATGTGTTGTACAGAAGATTTCCGATCAGCTGATTGGCTTTTGCCGATTTTTCATCTTTTCCATTTCCTATTTTTTTAAGTTGAATTAAAGCATCGGCAAGCTCTAGTTTATTCATTTTAGGTTTTATGAAAGAAAAAGCTGTATAGTTCTCATTTTCCATGCTCTGATCATCCGGACTTTCGAAGCTTTCCCAGACATTGTGCCCGAAAACATAATCAGGGATATTGCTGAAGCCGTCATAGTTGGTTCCGTTATAAACCAGCTTCTCATATTTTCCGGTTGTGGGATTATATTTCTCATAATCTTCTCTTGGAATTCCGGTAAAGTTTTGTGCTTTCTGGTAATAAGATTTCGCTTTATCAAAATCGGCAGTTCTCATAGCTCTGTCTCCATAAATAATAGCAAAAAAAGCTTCAATATTGCCTACATTATCCATGTTTTTAGCAATGATCTGTTGTTCGAACTGAGTTTTATTTGGTTTTCTGTAGAAATCTTCCACACTTTTTACTAAGCTCGAATTCGGATTGTACTGTAGATCGGAAAGCTTATTATTCATGAGGAACGATTTTCCGTCTTCTCCTTGAAGAAAATAACGGTTGGCTAAAACGTCTTTCAGGAAATCAGCTGTTGAAGGAACAGAACCATAATAATCGTAGTCCTCCGTATTTGTACTGTCTTTTTTGACTTCTTTTTCCACAAAATATTCTGCATAATCCTTCATTAAATGATCTTCGTATTCTGCATCTATTTTAGGTTGAGAAACAATATCGTTCAGTACTTTCATTCTCTTGATCTGCTCAAGATATTCCGGATTGCTGGTTGTAATATCGTTTAAAATTTCAGTACTTTCTTTATAGTCTTTCTTTAAAAATTTTAGGTAGGCATCTGCAATCTGCCAATATTCATCATTAGATTTTTCTTTGGTTTTAGCGGTGAATTTTTCCAGATCATCTAAATAATCTTTGGTCTTTTCATCATACCAATAGTTGTTTTTAGAAAAGACCGGAATTCTGTTTGGGTTTTCAAGCAACTCATCGTCACTTTGGTCAGCCTTGTTTTCATCTTTATTCTTATTCGATTTTGAACCTCCAAAAAGATTTTTGAAAAAACGCACGATTTTTTGCCAGATGGAAAGTTTCTCTTCTTTTATTACAGGAGCTTCAGAAGAAGTTGTATTGGTTGTGTTTTTCTGAACAACGGAATTCTTATTATCGGAATAATAATAAATCGGGAGATAGCTTCTCTCAAGTTCGTTGATGCTTCTTACTGCCATCACTTTGAGTATTTCTGAATTCGGGTCGATCTCAAACATTTTTTCCATGATGGGAATTGGATTGTTGAAATCTTCATACCCTAAAAGGAAGTAAGCCATATTTTTCTCCTCATTGCTTCCTGCTCTCTTCATAATATTATTAAAAGAAGCGGTATCCGAAAGTTTCATAGAAACAAATGCTGATTCCTTACGACTTTTACTGTTCATGAAAACCTGAAAGAAATTCCAATTGGCATCGGAATTCATTTCCAATCCTCTTTGTGCACCCGCAAGCTGATCAAGTGCCATAAAATATGATGCTCCTTTGAGCTTAACCGGCTGAACATAGTTTTTGAAAGCCAGTGTTGCAGCATCGTAATTCCTTGTGTAATGATTGAAACGAACAATTTGATAACCATATCGCTGTTTGATCTCGGGATTTTTTGCTGCATTGTATAATGAGGTCAGCGCTGCAATTGTTTTGTTATAATCAAGATTTGTTGCATTTTTATCATTATTGCTTCCATTGTAGTAAAATGAATTTTCATTCTCCACAAAATTGATCCGCATATAAGGTTCCAGGTATTTGGCTTCAATTAAATAATCAATACCTTCTTTATATTTCTGATAAAATCCTGCACCCAGTTTTTTTAGCAACGGATTATTAGGATTTCCTTTCTTTAGATCATTAAGATCATTCAGACTGATTTTGTGAACCAGATAATCTGTTTCGGAATAGGAAAGCTGGTTGTTGAAGAACTTCTTCCAGGATTCGATGTTTTCATCGGGAATCATTCCTTGTTTATACTGATCATAAAATCTGGTAGAGTAGCTGAGAAGAAAAGGTAAGTAAGATTTATCTTTAATAATACTCTGAGTAAATAAGTTGAAATACTCATAATCCGGATCTGACCATGCGCAGGCGTTTGACTTCGTGTAAAAAAGTGCTAAAGTGGTGAGTGAAAGAATATACTTTTTCATATATTATGGTGTTTTTTAGTTGATTTTAAAATTTAAAATCCTGATTGAGTACAAATTTACTATCTAATTGATAATATATAATATTAAAATTAGGGATTTTGTTTTCCAGGAATTGAACAACATCTTTAAGCTTATCATCAGAAATTTCTTCGATTTTTATGGTAAAACCTTTGTTGAGATAATGCCCGAAATAAAATCCGTCTTTCTGAACTTCAGCAGTGTTGCCGGAAATCTTTTTGAAATTGATATTTTCGAGATCTTTTTGGGATAATGCATTAATGAGTTTGTGCTTTTCCAGATGATTGGTAACAATTCCCCATGAATAAATAGGCAGGGCGACTTCAATTTTTTTGATGGGGTATTCGTTAATTTTTGAAAGATAGCTTTTCAGAATATTCACATCAAGGATTGAATTTTTATCAGAATTTTCCAGGGGAGAGGAGGTAGAGTAGCACATCAAATAAACTTTTTCCACCGGAGGAATTCCCGTCTGATCTTTATCTTTCACCTGATGAAGCCGAAGCGTACAGGTAATTTCTTTTCCTGAAATTTTTTTTAATTCTCTTAAAAATTTAAAATAATCATCGCGGGTTCCGGCAGTCCAGTCACAATCGATCTGAATTTCGTTATGAACTGAAAGATGATATTCGGCAATTTTCTTTTGGATAAGGAGATAAACACTTTTGGCAAGAAAAGCTGTTTCTTCTTTTTTGATGTAAAGAAAAGTCCTGTTGGTAATAAAAACTGTTGGAACAATTTTTTTCTGAGTTTCAAAGCTCTTATCCTTAATGATCACTCCTACAGGTTGAAATTTACTGTCGATCTTATCTACGTCGAAAAAACGGGTATATAAATAAGGAAGTGTGGACTGGTTTAAGGCTTTTTTCTCTGTGTCATTTAAAGAAAGCCTGGTTTTCCAGTAATAAAAACCATACGAATGATTTTCTTTTTTACTACAGGAAAATATCAGGAAAGTAAAACTGAGAAATAGTAATTTGAGCAATTTCATGGTATAGGATAATTTTTTCAACAGATGAAAAATAAAAAGGAAAAACTTTGAAAATACTATTAAGTCTCAAAATTTGTTCAAAATTAAAAATATCCTATCAAAAATTACACCGTAAAATCCCGGTTATTGGTTAAAATAATGAATTTTTTCTTTTTTACCCCTGTTTGTAGCTTTTTGAAAAAGCTTTTGAAATTACAACAGAATAATGAGATTAAATTTAAAATGCCTTCATTTTTTAATTTTTCATAAAACAAAAAATAATTCTGCAAAATTTGAATGATTATTTTTCAAAATTATCTAAATGATTAAAAATCAAAATATTTTGCTGTAAATATTTGTGGGTTTCAAAATTATTCATAAATTTGCACACTCATTTTAGGGGCGTAGTATGCCTATATCAAAAGTAGAAATTACTTCAGACTTCCTAAAAATGGTGATAAATAAAGGATAAATTTTATTATAACATAAACAATGTCAGGTATTATTGGTAAAAAAATCGGTATGACATCTTTGTTTAACGAAGAAGGAAAAAACATTCCTTGTACAGTTATTCAAGCAGGTCCATGCTCGATTTTACAGGTCAGAACCTTAGAAGTTGACGGTTACACAGCTGTTCAATTAGGTTTCGATGACAAGAGTGAGAAGAACGTTGGTAAAGCGTTAGCTGGTCATTTCAAAAAGGCTGGTTCTGCTCCTAAAGCTAAATTAGTTGAATTCCACGATGGATTCACAGATGCTAAAGTAGGAGAGGAAGTGAAAGTTGATCTATTCATCGAAGGTGAATATGTAGATGTAACTGGTACTTCTAAAGGTAAAGGTTTCCAAGGTGTTGTTAAAAGACACGGATTTGGAGGTGTAATGCAGGCAACTCATGGTCAGCACAACAGACTTAGAGCTCCAGGTTCTATCGGTGCTGGTTCAGACCCTTCAAGAGTATTCAAAGGGATGAGAATGGCTGGAAGAATGGGAGGTAAGCAGGTGACTGTTCAAAACCTTCAAGTATTAAAAGTGGATCAAGAACAAAATCTTTTAGTAGTAAAAGGTGCTGTTCCGGGAGCTAAAAATTCTTATGTAATTATCAGAAAATGGAACTAGTAGTATTAAATACATCAGGAAAAGAGACCGGAAGAAAAGTAACTCTAGACGAAACAGTATTCGGAATTGAGCCAAATCAGCACGCGGTTTACTTAGAAGTTAAACAGTACCTTGCTGCACAAAGACAAGGGACTCATAAAGCAAAAGAAAGAAGCGAAATTACTGCTTCTACTAAAAAACTTAAGAAGCAAAAAGGATCTGGTTCTGCTAGATATGGTGATATCAAATCTCCAACTTTCAGAGGTGGGGGTAGAGTATTCGGACCTAAGCCAAGAGACTACAGATTCAAATTGAACAAAGCTCTTAAGAGATTAGCTAAAAAATCTGTTCTTTCTCAGAAAATGAGAGATAACAGCATCAGAGTTTTAGAAGATGTGAGCTTAGATGCTCCTAAAACTAAAGATTTCATTACTTTATTAGATGCATTGACATTAAACGGTAAAAAATCTTTGTTCATTCTTCCTGAAGCTAACAAGAATGTGTATTTATCTTCAAGAAACTTACCTAAAACTAAAGTAATGAACTTCAATGAAGTAAGTTCTTACGACTTAGTAAATGCAGGTGAGATCGTATTCTTCGAAGGTGCAGTTGAAAAATTCCAGGAAAATTTAAAGAAATAAATCATGTCTATTATCATTAAACCAGTTATCTCAGAAAAGGCTAATTACCTTACGGATTTAAGAGGTTCTTATTCTTTCTTGGTAGATACTAAGGCGAATAAAATCCAAATTAAAAAAGCTGTAGAAGCGGCTTATGGTGTAAAAGTAGCAGACGTTAACACAATGATTTATGCTCCGAAGGTTTCTTCGAAATACACTAAAAAAGGTCTTCAAGTAGGAAAGACAAACAAATTGAAAAAAGCGGTAATCAAACTTGCTGAAGGTGAGGTTATCGATATTTTTGCTGTAAATTAATTATTAATTATAAATAATAGTAATGTCTGTTAGAAAATTAAAACCTATCACCCCGGGACAGAGATTCAGAATTGTAAACAATTTTGAGGAAATTACTACTAACAAACCAGAGAAATCTCTGACAGTTGGTATTAAAAAGTCAGGTGGACGTAACCAAACAGGTAAAATGACCATGCGTTACACCGGAGGTGGACACAAAAAGAAATACAGAATTATTGACTTCAAAAGAAACAAAGCAAACGTTGAAGCAACTGTAAAATCTGTAGAATACGATCCAAACAGAACTGCATTTATCGCTTTATTAGAGTACGCAGACGGAGAGAAGAGATATATCATCGCTCCAAACGGTATCAAAGTAGATCAGAAAGTAGTTTCAGGTGAAAGCGTTGAACCAAACGTAGGGAACGCAATGAAGTTGAAAAATATTCCATTGGGTACAGTAATTTCTTGTGTTGAAATGAAGCCTGGTCAAGGTGCTATTTTAGCAAGAAGTGCTGGTTCTTCAGCTCAATTAACTTCAAGAGACGGAAAATATGCAATCATCAAATTGCCTTCAGGAGAATCTAGAATGATCCTTACTGAATGTATGGCAATGATTGGTTCAGTTTCTAACTCTGATCACCAATTAACTGTATCAGGTAAGGCTGGTAGAAGCAGATGGTTAGGTAGAAGACCAAGAACAAGAGCGGTAGTAATGAACCCAGTAGATCACCCGATGGGTGGTGGTGAAGGACGTTCTTCAGGAGGTCACCCAAGATCTAGAAACGGTAAGCCGTCTAAAGGTTACAAAACTAGAAAGAAAAACAAAGTGTCTAACCGTTACATCGTATCTAAAAGAAAATAATTATGGCAAGATCACTTAAAAAAGGACCGTTCATTCATCATACTTTAGATAAGAAGGTTCAGGCAAATATAGAGTCTGGTAAGAAGACAGTTATCAAAACTTGGTCTAGAGCATCTATGATCTCTCCGGACTTCGTAGGACAAACTATTGCTGTACATAACGGGAAATCTTTTATCCCTGTATATGTTACAGAAAACATGGTTGGTCACAAGTTAGGCGAATTTTCTCCAACAAGATCTTTCAGAGGTCATGGTGGTAACAAAAACAAAGGAAGCAGATAATCATGGGATCAAGAAAACAAGATAGCGCAATCGCAAGAAAAGAAGCTAACAAGGACGTTGTTAAAGCTTCATTAAATAACTGCCCATCTTCTCCTAGAAAAATGAGATTAGTTGCTGATATCATTAGAGGAGAGCAGGTAGATAAAGCTCTTTATATCCTTAAATATTCTAAAAAAGAAGCATCTAACAAGTTAGAGAAATTACTTCTTTCTGCTATGGCAAACTGGCAGACTAAAAACGAAGGGGCAGACATCGAGGAAGCAAACCTTATCGTTAAAGAAATATTCGTGGATAGTGCAAGACAATTGAAGAGACTAAGACCAGCTCCACAAGGTAGAGGGTACAGAATCAGAAAAAGATCTAACCACGTTACATTAATCTTAGGTAATAAAGAAAATTAATCAAGGTATGGGACAGAAGACAAATCCAATTGGTAACAGATTAGGTATCATCAGAGGATGGGATTCTAACTGGTTTGGTGGAAACGATTATGGAGACAGAATCGCTGAAGACTACAAAATCAGAAGATACCTTGAAGCTAGATTATCTAAAGGTGGTATTTCAAAAATTTATATTGAAAGAACACTTAAATTAGTAACAGTTACAATCACTACTGCAAGACCGGGACTTATCATCGGTAAAGGAGGTCAGGAAGTTGATAAATTAAAAGAAGAATTGAAGAAACTTACAGGTAAGGATATTCAAATCAATATTTTCGAAATCAAAAGACCTGAACTAGATGCTGTATTAGTTGCTGATAGTATCGCTAAGCAAATTGAAAACAGAATTTCTTACAGAAGAGCTGTTAAAATGGCAATGGCTGGTACAATGAGAATGGGTGCAGAAGGAATCAAAGTTCAAATCTCAGGAAGATTGAATGGAGCTGAAATGGCAAGATCAGAATCTTTCAAAGAAGGAAGAATTCCATTGTCAACTTTCAGAGCAGATATCGATTATCATATCGGTGAAGCATTAACTCAGTACGGTAAGTTAGGAGTTAAAGTTTGGATCATGAAAGGAGAAGTTTACGGTAAAAGAGAACTTTCTCCACTAGTGGGACAACAGAAGAAAGGTCCAGCAGGAGGAGGAAACAGAGAGAGAGGAGACAGAGACAACAGAAAACCAAGAAGAAACAATAATAATTAAAAATTTTAGATTGCAAATTTTGAATTTTAAATTGCCGTTACTTTTTTAAAATCTAAAATCTAAAATCTAAAATCTAAAATTTAGAAAATTATGTTACAACCAAAAAGAACCAAATTCCGTAGAGTTCATAAGATGAAGATGAAGGGGATTGCTCAAAGAGGTAATCAACTTGCTTATGGAACTTTCGGAATCAAAGCAACAGAAGGTGCTTGGATCACTGCAAGACAAATTGAAGCTGCGCGTATCGCTGCTACAAGATATATGAAGAGAGAAGGTCAGCTATGGATCAAAATCTTCCCGGATAAGCCAATTACTAAAAAACCAGCTGAAGTAAGGATGGGTAAAGGTAAAGGTGCTGTGGAATATTGGGTAGCTGTAGTAAAACCAGGTAAAATTATGTTCGAAATCGGAGGTGTTCCTTACGAAATAGCGAAAGAAGCACTTAGACTTGCCGCACAGAAATTACCAGTAGTTACTAAATTCGTAGTTGCTAACGATTTTGTTAAACCTCTATAATCTTTGAATACAATGAAAAAAGCTGATATTAAAAATTTAAGCGCGGGAGATATTCAAACTCAGTTGACTGAAGCAAAAGTTCAATATCAAAAATTGAAATTGGCTCACAAAATCAGCCCAGTTGAAAACCCGATTCAAATCAGAGATTTGAGAAAGACAATCGCAAGATTAAACACAGAGTTAACTAACAAACAATAATTTCATTTTACAATGGATAGAAATTTAAGAAAAGAAAGAATCGGAGTGGTTTCCAGCAATAAAATGGAAAAGACCATTGTTGTTAGTGAAACGATGAGAATCAAGCACCCGATGTACGGTAAATTCGTATTAAAAACGAAAAAATATACTGCACACGACGAGAACAACGAATGTAACGAAGGAGATACAGTTCTTATCCAAGAAACTAGACCTTTGAGCAAGAACAAGAGATGGAGATTAGTAAGAATCATTGAAAAAGCTAAGTAATAATGTTACAAACAGAATCAAGATTAAAAGTTGCTGATAACACAGGTGCAAAAGAAGTACTAGTTATTAGAGTTCTGGGAGGAACCAGAAGAAGATATGCTTCAGTTGGTGATAAAATCGTTGTTACTATCAAAGATTCTACACCATCAGGAAACGCTAAAAAAGGTCAGGTATCTAAAGCTGTAGTAGTAAGAACTAAAAAAGCAGTTAGAAGAAAAGATGGTTCATACATCAAATTCGAAGACAACGCTTGTGTATTACTAAACGCAGCAGGAGAAATGAGAGGAACACGTGTTTTCGGACCAGTTGCTCGTGAGTTGAGAGACAAAGAATATATGAAAATCATTTCATTAGCTCCTGAAGTACTTTAATTTTAAAAATTTTTAAAAGAAAATGTCAAAGTTAAAAATAAAAAGAGGAGATAACGTAATCGTAACTACAGGTAAGAAAGGTCTTAAAGGTAGTACAGGTGAAGTTATTGAAGTGATCAAAAAAGAAGGAAGAGACCCTAGAGTAGTTGTTGCAGGACTTAACATCATCAAAAAACACGTTAAGCCTTCAGCTTCAAATCCTCAAGGAGGAATCGTTGAAAGAGAAGCTTCTATTCATATCTCAAACGTAGCTTTAGTTGGAAAAGACGGAAAAGCTATCAAAATCGGTTACAAAATCGAAGGAGATAAGAAAGTAAGAATCAACAAAAAAACGGGTGAAACTTTATAATTTTAAATAACACATGGAATATATAGCAAGACCCAAAAAAGCATATAAAGAAACGATTGTTCCTGCAATGATGGAAGAATTCGGATACAAATCAGTAATGCAGGTGCCAAGACTAGAGAAAATTATTTTATCTCAAGGTTTAGGAGACGCTACTGCTGATAAGAAAATCATCGATTATGCTGTTGAAGAATTAACGAACATCACCGGTCAGAAGGCTGTAGGTACTATCTCTAAGAAAGACGAAGCTGCTTTCAAATTGAGAAAAGGAATGCCTGTAGGAGCTAAAGTTACATTAAGAGCAAACAAAATGTATGAGTTCTTAGATAGATTAACTGCTTCTGCGTTGCCACGTATCAGAGATTTCTCTGGTATTAAAGCTGACGGATTTGATGGTAGAGGTAACTACAACTTAGGGATCACTGAACAAATCATCTTCCCTGAGATCGTAATCGACAAAGTGAAAAAAATCCAGGGGATGGACATCACTTTCGTTACAACTGCGAAAACAGATAAAGAAGCTAAAGCATTATTAACTCACTTCGGTTTACCATTTAAAAAGAACTAAGAAATGGCTAAAGAATCAATGAAAGCGCGTGAGCGCAAAAGAGAAGCACTAGTTGCTAAATACGCTGCTAAAAGACAAGCTCTTAAAGAAGCTGGTGATTACGAAGGACTTCAAAAATTGCCTAAAAATGCTTCTCCTGTAAGATTACACAACAGATGTAAACTAACAGGTAGACCAAGAGGATATATGAGAACGTTTGGTATTTCCAGAGTAACTTTCAGAGAAATGGCAAACAACGGTCTTATCCCTGGAGTTAAAAAAGCTAGTTGGTAATAATTACTAATTAAAAATCGGGACAATTAAGTTGTCTAGATACTAAAGATAAAAAAATATCAGACCGAGGATTTCTGAAGTCTGATATTTTACTCTTCAAGTCTTTACAATACTGATTGTTCTTTAACCAATAATTTAAAAGAAAAATGGTAACAGATCCAATTTCAGATTTCCTAACAAGAGTAAGGAACGCACAAAGCGCAGGCCACAAAGTGGTGGAAATTCCTGCATCGAAAATCAAAAAGGAGATTACTAAGATCTTATTTGATCAAGGGTATATCTTAAACTACAAGTTTGAAGATAGCGCTGTTCAAGGAACGATCAAAATCGCTTTGAAGTACGATAAGCAAACTAACAAACCAGCTATCAAGTCTATCCAAAGAGCTTCTAGACCAGGTTTGAGACAGTACAAAGGTTCAGGAGAACTTCCAAGAGTACTAAACGGTTTGGGTATTTCTATCATCTCTACTTCTAAAGGAGTAATGACTGACAAGAAAGCTAGAGAAGAAAAAGTAGGTGGTGAAGTAATCTGCTATGTTTATTAATTTTTAATCAAAGGAAAATGTCAAGAATTGGTAAAGCAATTATAACAATTCCAGCAGGAGTTACAATCACTGAAAACAACGGTGTAGTAACTGTAAAAGGTCCTAAAGGAGAACTTTCTCAGGAGCTTACGGCAGGAATTACTATAGAACAGAAAGATGGCGAACTTAACGTTAACAGACCATCTGATGCTAAACAACATAAAGCGCTTCACGGTTTATACAGAGCGTTGATCAACAACATGATTGTTGGTGTAAACACAGGTTTCGAAAAGAAACTGGAATTAGTAGGGGTAGGATACAGAGCTTCACACGCGGGTCAAAAACTTGAGTTAGCTTTAGGATTCTCTCACGGTATCGTATTAGAACTTCCAAGCGAAGTAAAAGTAGATACATTGACTGAAAAAGGTAAAAACCCAATTATTACTTTAACGTCTCACGATAACCAACTTCTAGGGATGGTAGCTGCAAAGATCCGTTCTTTCAGAAAGCCTGAGCCATACAAAGGAAAAGGTGTAAGATTCGTAGGAGAAATTGTTAGACGTAAAGCTGGTAAATCTGCTTAATAAATTATAAGTATTATGGCATTAAGTAAAGTAGAAAAAAGAATAAGAATCAAAAGAAGAGTAAGAGGAAAAATCTCTGGATCTTCTGAATTGCCAAGATTATCTGTATACAAAAGTAATAAGGAAATTTACGCTCAGTTAATCGATGATAACAGTGGAAAAACATTAGCTTCTGCCTCTTCTAGAGAAAAAGGTGTTGAGGCTAACGGAACTAAAACTGAAGTTTCTGCTGCTGTAGGTAAAGCTATCGCTGCTAAAGCTATCGCTGCAGGAATCGAAAATATTGTATTTGATAGAAACGGATTCGTATATCACGGAAGAGTAAAAGCTCTAGCTGATGGTGCGAGAGAAGGTGGACTTAAATTCTAATCATTAAATTTCGGAAATATGTTAGGACTAGATAATATAGAAAGAGTAAAACCGGGAGGATTAGAACTTAAAGATCGTCTCGTAGCTGTTAACAGAGTAACAAAAGTAACTAAAGGAGGTAGAGCGTTCGGATTCTCTGCTATCGTAGTTGTAGGTAACGAAGAAGGAGTTATCGGTTACGGATTAGGAAAATCTAAAGAGGTTGCTTCTGCAATTGCTAAAGCAGTTGAAGATGCTAAGAAAAACCTTGTAAAAGTTCCTGTAATGAACCACACGATTCCTCACCAAACTACTGCTAGATACGGAGGTGCTGATATCTTCTTAAGACCTGCTTCTCACGGTACAGGGCTTATCGCCGGAGGTGCGGTAAGAGCGGTATTGGAGTCTGCTGGTATTCACGATATCCTTTCAAAATCTAAAGGATCTTCTAACCCTCACAACGTGGTGAAAGCTACTTTCAAAGCGTTATTGGATATCAGAAGACCTGAAGAGATCGCTAGAATGAGAGGAGTTTCTCTAACTAAAGTGTTTAACGGTTAATAATAAAACAATGGCAACAATTAAAGTAAAGCAAGTAAGAAGCGCTATTGGAAGAACAAAAACCCAAAAGAGAACGCTTGAAGCATTAGGATTTAAGAAACTTCACCAAGTTGTAGAACACGAAGCTACTCCTTCTATCTTAGGAATGATAGCTGCAGTTAGTCACTTACTTGAAGTTCAGAAATAATTAAAAAATTCAAAGATTAAAAGATTAAAATATTCTTTCTATTTTAGTCGGAATTTTTTAATCTTTAAATTATTTAATCTTTAAATCAATAAAAAAATGAATTTAAACAACATAAAGCCAGCTGCAGGATCTACTTTCAATTCAAAAAGAATTGGTAGAGGGCAAGGTAGCGGAAAAGGAGGTACTGCTACTAAAGGTCACAAAGGACAGAAAGCAAGAGCTGGTTATTCTCAGAAGATCGGTTTTGAAGGAGGTCAGATGCCTTTACAAAGAAGATTACCGAAATTCGGATTCAAAAATGTAAACAGAAAAGAGTTTAGAGGAATTAATCTTGATACAATCCAAACTTTAATCGAGAATAAATCTATCACTGGAGATATTACAAGAGAAGTTATGATTGAGAACGGTCTAATTACTAAAAACGAATTAGTGAAAATTATGGGTAGAGGAGAGTTGAAATCTGCGGTTTCAATCTCTGCTGACAAGTTCACTAAATCTGCTGAAGAGCTTATCGCTAAAGCAGGTGGAAAAGCAATTACCTTATAATAATTACTAATGAAAGAATTTATACAAACATTAAAAAATATTTGGAGCTTAAAGGAACTTAGAGATAAAATTATCTTTACTTTAGGTATTATCCTTGTGTATAGATTCGCATCTTATATCTCTTTACCTGCAATTAACCTTGCAGAAGTGGGAGATCTCTTAGAGCATTATAAAAGTCAGGGCGGTAACAAGCAAGGAGCTGGTCTCCTTGGCTTGCTTTCGTCGTTTACGGGGGGAGCTTTCAGCCACGCTTCCGTAATGGCGTTAGGGATCATGCCTTATATTTCTGCTTCTATTATTGTTCAGTTGATGGGGATGGCTATTCCTTATCTTCAGAAGCTTCAGAAAGATGGAGAGTCAGGTAGAAATACATTGAATCAGATTACTAGATGGTTGACTATCGGGGTTTGTCTTGTACAGGCACCTTCTTATTTAACTTCTATTACTCAATTATTTTTACCGTATGCTCAGTTCTCTTCTGCATATTATGTAGAGCCAAATTCTATCATGTTCTGGTTACCAAGTATTGTTATTTTGGTTGCCGGTTCAGTATTCGCGATGTGGTTAGGTGAGAAAATTACCGACAAAGGTATCGGAAACGGTATTTCTATCCTTATTATGGTGGGAATCCTTTCAAGACTGCCGGAAGCATTCGTACAGGAAATGGCCGTGCAGAACGGAAAAGGAGGAATGGGATCTATCATGATCCTTATTGAAGTAATTTTCTGGATGTTGGTGGTTCTTTTAGCAGTGGTATTATCTGTTGCTGTCAGAAAAATCCCAATTCAGTATGTAAGCAGAGCTCAAGCAAGAGGAGGTGTAAACAGAAATCTTATGCAAGGAGCAAGACAGTGGATTCCATTGAAAGTTAATGCTGCCGGTGTAATGCCGATTATCTTTGCTCAGGCATTGATGTTCGTGCCTGGTTTATTAACAAAAGTAGATGAGTCTAACACTTTTCTTGCAGGTTTCAAGAATGTTTTTAGCTGGCAGTACAACGTATTGTTCGCGCTATTAATTATTATCTTCTCATTCTTCTATACTGCGATTACAATTCCGGTAAACCAGATGGCTGATGATTTGAAGAGAAATGGAGGTTTAGTACCGAAGGTAAGACCCGGAAAAGAAACCGCTGATTATTTAGATGATATTTTATCAAAAATTACCTTGCCTGGTGCAATATTTTTATCTATCTTTGCAGTCCTTCCGGCAATTGTACACGGAAGCTTTGTTCAGACAGATGCGTTCGCCCTATTTTTCGGGGGGACATCACTATTGATTATGGTTGGAGTAATTTTAGATACTGTTCAACAGATTAATACATATCTGCTGAACCATCATTATGATGGCTTAATGCAGTCTAAATTATCAAGAACGACTGGATATTAATTTATGGCAAAACAAAAACATATTGAACAAGACGGCGTTATAACGGAAGCACTTTCGAACGCTCAGTTCCGTGTAGAGCTAGAGAATGGGCATGTTCTTATTGCTCATATTTCTGGTAAAATGCGTATGCATTATATTAAACTTTTGCCTGGTGATAAGGTGAAATTAGAAATGTCTCCCTATGACTTAACAAAAGGGAGAATCACATTTAGATATTAAAACAATCTGCCAAATGGAGCAAAGGTTCCATTTGGCTGTTGTTAAAAAATAAATACTATCAAAATGAAAGTAAGAGCATCAATTAAAAAAAGAAGCGCTGATTGCAAAATCGTACGCAGAAAAGGTGTACTATTTGTAATCAACAAGAAAAACCCAAAATTTAAACAAAGACAAGGCTAAAATTAAATTATGGCGAGAATTTCAGGTATTGATTTACCAAAAAACAAAAGAGGCGTTATCGGTTTAACTTACATCTACGGAATCGGAAGAAGTACTTCTTCAGAAATCCTTAAAGCTGCCGGTATCAGCGAAGACAAGAAAGTCAACGAATGGAATGACGATGAATTGGCTGCAATCAGAACATATATCTCTGAAAACGTAAAAGTAGAAGGAGAATTAAGATCTGAAGTGCAATTGAACATCAAGAGATTGATGGACATAGGATGCCAACGAGGAATACGTCACAGACTTGGATTACCTTTAAGAGGCCAGAGAACGAAAAACAACTCTAGAACCCGTAAAGGAAAGAGAAAAACTGTTGCTAACAAGAAAAAAGCTAGTAAATAATCGTTAGGAATTATGGCAAAACAAACTAAAGTAGTTAAAAAAAGAAAAGTAAAAGTTGAAGCTATTGGTGAAGCGCACATTCAAGCTTCTTTCAATAACATCATCATTTCTTTAACAAATAAAAACGGAGAGGTTATCTCTTGGGCTTCTGCCGGTAAAATGGGATTCAGAGGTTCTAAAAAGAATACTCCATTTGCTGCTCAAATGGCGGCTGAAAATTGCTCTGCTGTAGCTCACGAAGCTGGTTTAAGAAGAGTAAAGGTGTTTGTGAAAGGTCCGGGTGCAGGTAGAGAATCTGCGATCAGAACTATCCACAATTCAGGAATTGAAGTTAGCGAAATCATTGATGTGACTCCTATGCCACACAATGGATGTAGACCACCAAAAAGAAGAAGAGTTTAATTTTTAGAATTTACCCATTATGGCAAGATATATTGGACCTAAAACTAAGATTGCTAGAAAGTTTGGTGCTGCAATCTACGGAGATGACAAAAACTTCGAGAAAAGAAAAAACCAACCGCCAGGACAACACGGTCCTAACAAAAGAAGAGGTGCTAAAAAATCAGAATATGCAGTTCAGTTAGCTGAAAAACAAAAAGCTAAATATACTTACGGTATTTTAGAAAGACAGTTTGCTAACCTATTTGATAAAGCACACAGAAGTAAAGGTGTAACAGGTGAAGTTCTATTACAACTTTGCGAATCTAGATTGGATAACGTAGTTTACAGATTAGGTTTTGCTAAAACTAGATCTGCTGCAAGACAATTAGTTTCTCACAGACACATTACTGTAAACGGAGAGCTAGTTAACATCCCTTCTTATTTGCTAAAAGCTGGTGACGTAATCGCTGTAAGAGAGAAATCTAAATCTCTTGAAGTGGTTTCTAACGCATTAGCTTCTAAAGCAAATTATGAGTGGTTACAATTCAACGATGAGAAGAAAGAAGGTACTTTCGTATCTGCTCCTGAAAGAATCCAGATTCCGGAAGACATCAAGGAACAGCTTATCGTCGAACTTTACTCTAAATAATTTTTTAATCAAATTTTTGCTCAACCCAATAATATGGCAATTTTACAATTCATAAAACCCGATAAAGTAATTTTACTTAACTCTGATGAATTTAAAGGTCAATTCGAATTCAGACCTCTAGAACCAGGTTTCGGGCTTACAATCGGTAATGCTTTGAGAAGAGTGTTGCTTTCTTCTCTGGAAGGATATGCTATTTCATCTATCAAAATAGAAGGTGTAGAGCACGAATTTTCAACTATTCCGGGAGTAATCGAAGATGTTACCGAAATTATTCTTAACCTTAAGCAGGTAAGATTAAAAGCTGCGGCAGAAAACCAGGCTAATGAGCAGGTAGTTGCTAAAGTTTCGGGGCAAACGGTGATCACTGCTGGAGATTTAGGTAAAGCGATCAGCGGATTTGAGGTGCTGAACCCGGATCTGGTTATCTGCAACCTGAATTCTGATGTTACTTTCGAAATTACTTTCAATATTGAAAAAGGTAGAGGATATGTTCCTTCAGAACAAAATAAGTCAAACAATGCACCTGTAGGTACCATTGCTATTGACTCTATTTTCACGCCAATTAAGAAAGTACAATATAGCATTGAAAATTATCGTGTAGAGCAAAAAACAGACTACGAAAAACTTGTATTAGATATAGAGACTGACGGATCTATCAGTCCTCAGAATGCTTTGACGGAAGCTTCTAAGATATTAATTTATCACTTCATGTTGTTCTCTGATGAGAGAATCACTTTGGAGACTGAAGCAGTGAAAGCATCTATCCAATACGATGAAGAAACTCTTCACACAAGACAATTACTTAAGTCTAAATTAGCAGATATGGATCTTTCCGTAAGAGCCCTAAACTGTCTTAAAGCAGCTGAAGTAGAAACTCTTGGAGAATTGGTTTCTTACAGTAAGTCTGATTTGATGAAATTCAGAAATTTTGGTAAAAAATCTTTGACAGAACTAGAAGAATTAGTGCATTCAAAAGGTCTTAACTTCGGTTTCGACGTTGCAAAATATAAGTTAGACGCTGATAAATAATTAATAATGAGACACGGTAAAAAATTCAATCACTTAGGAAGAACAGCTTCTCACAGAAGTGCTTTACTTTCTAATATGGCTTGTTCTCTAATTGAGCATAAAAGAATCAACACTACTGTAGCTAAAGCGAAAGCTTTAAGAGTATATGTTGAGCCTCTATTAACAAAAGCAAAAGAAGATACTACACACAATAGAAGAATTGTTTTTTCATATCTTCAAAATAAAGAAGCAGTTGCTGAATTGTTCAGAACTGTAGCTCCTAAAATCGCTGAGAGAAACGGTGGATATACAAGAATCATCAAAACAGGATTCAGACCAGGTGATGCTGCTGATACTGCTCTTATCGAATTAGTAGACTTTAATGAGCTTTACAACCCTAATGCTGAAGAGAAAAAGACTACAAGAAGAAGCAGAAGATCAACAACAGCTAAAAAAGAAGCTGTAGTTGCTGAAGCTCCTGTAGTAGAAGAGAAAGCTGCTGAAGCTGATTCTACAGAGGAAAAAACTGAAGAATAATATTCATTCAGATATACATAAAAACCGTTCAGATTTCTGAACGGTTTTTTTATGTTAAAACAATTTTAAAACATTAATTTTTTTTTGTGATTTTATTTTGAAATAAGAATATAATTTTCAATGCTTTTTAGCATGATTAATTTAATTCTAATTAAAGTGATTTATTGTTGATATATTAAACTTATTTTTAGTTAATGAATTTCAAGAATGCCAATTATGTATTTATTCTAAAATAAAATTGGAAAAAACAATCTTTTTTTTATAGTTTTGATACAAGCTTTTCAACGAGAAAAGTAAAACCAAATTAAAACAGTATTTTATGAAAAATTTAAAAAAAATTAATGGTGGAGGAGATTTAGGGACTTTGATTTAGGATTTGATGATGGAACTGGTGATGCTGAAGGTTGTAAACAATGTGTCGCTTGTTCTAATAGACAAGGAAGTCAGTCTTGCTATACTGATTCAAACGGGGATTGTGCAAAAGCATTGAGCATGGCGAAATCATTGTGTTAAAATCTAATGTATAAATATTTTCTTTTTTTCTTTTTTATAATTCAATATTCTTATTCTCAGGATTATAGGGCTATTTATGATTTTAATTATAAACTAGACTCTTTAGAGCAAAAGAGTGACAATGTTGAAATGGTTCTTGATATACAAAGAAATTATTCAAAGTTTTATTATAAAAAATTAATTAAATTGGACTCTTTGGTAAGAAACGGTGCTACTATTTCTTATACTTTTCCAATACAGCAAATAATAAAAAGAGAAAAAGGTTCTTTTAAGAATGAAAATTTTGTAAATGTAGAAGATAAATATTATAGTTATACTTCTATTGATGAGATCAAATGGAAAATATTATCTCAAACAAAATTCTCAAATAATTATAAATTACAAAAAGCTGAGGCATTATGGGGTGGACGAAAATGGATTGCTTGGTTTTCCCTAGAAATACCTGTTTCTGAAGGACCCTACAAGTTTAGAGGATTGCCAGGTCTAATATTTGAAGTAATGGATTCCAAAGAAAATTTTAATTATAAATTAGTTTCTATTAATAAGGTTTTATCAGAATATGATACATCTAATATTGTTGAATCTAATTTAGGTACAAATGCAATATCGATTACATTAAAACAATATCAGAAATTATTAATCAATAACTATAATAATCCATTCAGCGAATATTATACAATGAAAGAAGGAACTTGGGGATTAACAATATTTGATAAGCATATTAATAGTTTGGAAGAATTAAAAAGTATTAAAAAAGATTATCAACTACAGATTATTAATAATTATAACCCTATAGAATTAGATAAGGCTATTAATTATAAATAAAATGTATTATCAAAGTTACTTATTGATTTTATACTAATATGATTACTTTAATATTCTTTCTAAAAATGAGAAGTTTAAAAGTAAATTTATACATAAAAAAAACCGTTCAGATTTCTGAACGGTTTTTTTATGTTTTAGATTTTGGTTTTTACCAGTTCAATGAGATTATTTCCCTGATCCAAAATAAGGCTGTCTTTTTTTACGGTGGCCTTCATGTCCATTTTTTCATAAATAGTTTCATTTCCTTTGGATTCAACCTGATTCAGAATAAAAGTTTTATTATTGTTCCTGATACTCATCGTCTTTTCCTTGTAGTTAAATACAACTTTCACCAAAGTTCCGTCAGTAGCTTTATAAACATAATCTGTTTTTATGCTTTTCTTTCCGTTGACATCTATATTGTAATTAACTGTTGAATCAACTTTTCCATTGTCGGCCAAAACAGTTGAATCTCCGGCTTTCAGCACATTTTTATTTCCACTCTCATTCTTTTTACAACTTATTAACGACAAAGTAATCGTTGAAATAGCTATGATTAGACCTTTTTTCATGATATTTATTTTTTTAATGTATTGATAATTAATTGCTCTTTGTAAGAAAATAATTTTGTTAAATTTAAGGAAAACAAAAACTAAACCAATAACAGGGAACTCAAACTTACAAATGTCTTTTGATAATAAAAATCTTTTTTGAAGTTCACGAAGAAAGTTTGTAAGGAGTATAAATAAAGAATTATTATAATCTTAAAATTAACTAAAATTTAACTTTGAATAAATAGATAAATTCCCTCTCCATTGCTTCTAAAAGTTAAAAATTAACTAAATTTGTCTGAACTATAAAATAAACAAAAATGAGTTACATTTCTTACATAGAAGCGAGACAAATTTTGGATTCAAGAGGTAATCCTACAGTTGAAGTAGATGTATTTACAGAAAGTGGTGCGATAGGTCGTGCTGCAGTACCTTCTGGAGCATCTACCGGAGAACACGAAGCAGTTGAATTGCGTGATGGTGGTTCAGAATGGATGGGGAAAGGTGTTTCTAAGGCTGTAGAGAATGTAAGAGAAGTAATTGCTCCTGAATTGGTAGGTCTTCCTGTTTTTGATCAGAATCTTATTGATCAGATCATGATTGATCTTGACGGAACTAAAAATAAAGGTAACCTAGGTGCTAATGCTATTTTAGGAGTTTCTTTAGCTGCTGCAAAAGCTGCTGCAACAGAGTTAAGATTGCCATTATACAAATATGTAGGAGGAGTAAATGCCAATACGCTTCCGGTTCCGATGATGAATGTAATTAACGGAGGTTCTCACTCAGATGCTCCGATTGCTTTCCAGGAATTTATGGTAATGCCGGTAAAAGCAGACTCTTTCTCTCATGCATTGAGAAAAGGAACTGAGATCTTCCACAATCTTAAATCTATCCTTCACTCAAGAGGATTGTCTACTGCAGTAGGTGATGAAGGTGGTTTTGCTCCTACATTCAAAGGAACTGAAGACGCTTTGGATACTTTGCTTCAGGCTATCGAAAAAGCAGGTTATAAGCCGGGTGATGATGTAATGATTGCTTTGGATTGTGCAGCTTCGGAATTCTACAAAGACGGAGTGTATGATTATAGAAAATTCCAGACTCCGGATGCGGCTCAGTTTACAAGCAGTGAGCAGGTTTCTTACCTGGCTGAGCTGGCAAATAAATACCCGATCATTTCTATCGAAGACGGAATGCAGGAAAATGACTGGGAAGGCTGGAAAATGTTAACTGAAAAAATCGGAGACAGAGTACAGCTTGTTGGTGATGATTTATTCGTAACCAATGTAGACAGATTATCAAGAGGAGTAAAAGAAGGAATTGCCAATTCAATCCTTGTAAAAGTAAACCAGATAGGTTCTCTTTCTGAAACGATGGCGGCAGTTCAAATGGCTCAACACAATAAATTTACATCGGTAATGTCTCACAGATCTGGTGAAACTGAAGACTCAACAATTGCTGATCTGGCAGTAGCAATGAATTGCGGACAAATCAAAACCGGTTCTGCTTCAAGATCAGATAGAATGGCAAAATATAACCAGCTATTAAGAATCGAAGAAGCTTTAGGTGAAACTGCAATTTTCCCAGGATTAGAAGCATTTAAAGTGAAAAGATAATTGAATTTATAAATAACGGCGAGCGAAATTTTTTGTTTGCCGTATTTTGTAATAAGTAGTATATTTAGAAAAAAAATAAATAATGTCAGACAACAAAGTAATATTGAATTACCAAGGTAATTCATATGAATATCCAATCGTAGATAGTACGATCGGGGACAGAGGAATAGATATTTCAAAATTAAGAGACCAGACGGGTCTTATCACTCTAGACTTAGGGTACAAGAATACAGGAGCAACAATCAGTGATATTACTTACCTTGACGGAGATAAAGGTGAATTGTTCTACAGAGGATATCCTATTGAACAGGTTGCTGAGAAATCAAACTTCACAGAAGTAATGTATCTGCTATTGCATGGTGAATTACCAACTCAGAACCAATTCAGCGCATTCGAAAACAATATCAAAAAATACAACTTCGTAGCAGAAGAGATGAAAAAAATCATCGATGCTTTCCCTCGTTCTGCTCACCCAATGGGAGTCTTATCTTCTTTAACTTCTGCTTTGACGGCTTTCAATCCTAAGGCAGTGAATGTGAATTCAAAAGAAGAAATGGATCATGCAGCAGAATTAATGATTGCTAAATTCTCTCACCTTTGTGCTTGGACTTACAGAAAAACATTAGGTCTTCCACTTAACCACGGAGATAATAGCTTAAACTACGTTGAGAACTTCTACAAAATGGCGTTCAGAATGCCAAATCAGGAATTCGAAATCGATCCTGTAGTAGTTGGAGCTTTAGATAAATTATTGATCCTTCACGCAGACCACGAACAAAACTGTTCTACATCTACTGTAAGAATGGTAGGTTCTGCTCACACAGGTCTTTTCGCTTCTATTTCTGCAGGGGTTTCTGCACTTTGGGGACCACTTCACGGTGGAGCAAACCAAGCGGTTATCGAAATGCTTGAACTAATCGAAAAAGATGGTGGAGATGTTAACAAATGGGTAGCTAAGGCTAAAGATAAAAATGACAGCTTCCGTTTGATGGGATTTGGACACAGAGTATACAAAAACTTCGATCCAAGAGCGAAAATTATCAAAAAAGCTGCCGATGACATCCTTAATGCATTAGGAATCCAGGATAAAGCTCTTGATATTGCAATGCAGTTAGAAAAAGTAGCTCTTGAAGACGAGTACTTCGTAGAAAGAAAACTATATCCAAACGTAGATTTCTATTCTGGAATTATTTACAGAGCATTAGGAATTCCTACAGAAATGTTTACAGTAATGTTTGCATTAGGAAGACTTCCGGGATGGATTTCTCAGTGGAAAGAAATGAGAATGAAAGGAGATCCGATTGGAAGACCAAGACAGGTTTACCAAGGAGCTCAGCAAAGAGATTATATCAATATCGCAAACAGATAATGTTGTGTTTATATCATAAAAAAATCCCAAAGCTTGCTTTGGGATTTTTTATTTAACGATCTGCAATATTTTTAGAAAAAATGTATATGTTGCTGAAATTGAATTCAATAATTTATTAATTTTACTTTTTATGAAATTATTGGTATGATCAAAGCCGAATGATTGAATAACAGGTATGATAAAGAACTGTGGAATCATTTGACTCACCATAAAAAATAAATTATTATGACTTTCGGACAACAGATGTTATTTTTCTTCAGTGCAGTAGGAGCATTCAACGGACTTCTGCTGGGTATTTATCTGCTGTTTGTTAAGAAACTGAAATACCTCCCGGATTTTTTCCTTGGACTTCTTTTGCTGATGCTGAGCACCAGAGTCGGCATTGCTGTATGCATTTATTTTTACCCGGATCTGCCAAGAATTATTCCGCATTTGGGACTCTCTGCTTTATTTTTTACAGGACCGGCACTCTATTATTACGTGAAATCTTCCTTTCAACAGGATCGGTTTGATTGGAAGAACTGCCAGAAATGGTTTGGAATACTGATCATCATTTTAGGAGCTGTCGGTTTATTATATCTGCTTTTTCCTGTTACATGGGAACATTATTTCGGAACCTTTATTTATACTGTCTGGTCCATATTTGTATTCCTTACGGTGTATCAGTACTACAACTTTTCCAAGCAGAATCTTAAAAATCCAAACCAATTTGTTCTTCCGGTTTTGATCAGTAATATAATCATCTTTCTGACCTATCAGCTGATCTCAACAGGTTGGGCGCAGATTTACTGCGCAGGAGGAAGTCTTGTATTTTCGTTTGTGCTGTATGCCAACTTTTTGATTTTATTCAATAAAAAATATCAGCAGCTTCCGGTAAAGGAAACTGAAAGATACTCCAATAAAAAGATCCCTGAAGAACAGGCGGACAGCTTTTCGTTCAAGTTAGAGCGACTGATGAATACCGAAGAGCTTTATAAAAATCCCAACCTGAAATTAAGTGATGTGGCATCCAGAATGAATATCTCCGCCCATCAGCTTTCCCAGCTGCTGAATGATAATCTTGGTAAAAGCTTTTCTATCTATATTAATGAATACCGTATTAATGAAGCCTGTGAAAAAATAGAAAATGGCTCCTATTTAAAAATTGAAGAGATAGGATATGAAGTAGGATTTAATTCCAAATCGACTTTCTTTTCTACGTTCAAGAAAATTAAAAATACAACGCCTCTTTTGTATAAACAGTCTCAAACCCTTACTGAGCCTAGGTTTCAGAGTTCAAATTTATAATTCAGTACTGCGGAATTTTAATTTCAAAACTTCTTTTCTACCCTAAGCAGATATTTTTGATGTCATAAAATTTAAAATTTATGATCATCAAATTATGGCTCTTGCTGCTTATGCTGTTCCTGTCAATTTTTGGAAAAGCACAGGAAGCTGTCAAAGGAAAAATCCCCGATTCCCTTGCAGAGGTAAAATCTTCAATAACGAATATTTCAGAAGTCATTATTCAGTCAGCTCCACGAAAAATAAAACTGAATGAAGGTAATCTTGTGCTATCCGTTGCCGGAAATAAAGACTTTAAAACCTCCACGCATCTCCTTGATGTTTTAAGAAAAACACCCGGTGTTACAGTAGATCAGGAAGATGGAATTTTTATTGGAGGCAGAATCACTCCCGCTGTTTTTATTGACGGGAAGCCTGTTGTTATGAGTAATCAGGAATTACAGGCCTATTTACGGTCTTTGTCTCCCGAAATGGTAGAATCTGTTGAAGTGAATACCAATCCATCTTCTAAATATGATGCAGAATTTAAAGGAATTATTGATATTAAACTGAAAAAGAATGTCAGCCTTGGTTGGAAAGCAAGCTATAATGGTAATTTATACGTTAATAAATTTAATTATAGGGAAAATGCGTTCAATATATCTTATCATACAGGCAAAGTGACATACAATTTGCAGACGGGTTATAATGAAGGGATTTCAACCTATCGTTATCATGCCTTGCAGCGATTGGCCAATACCAATATCATGCGTACCCAAACCTATCAGGAAGATGCTGGAAAAGTTTACAATTTTCAGGCAGGCGCAGATTTTAAGCTGAATGATAAAAACCGGCTTGGTATTAATCTGAGAGGTAATTTCCGGAATAATGACAGAATACGCAACGGATCACTTTATACAACTGATAAAACCGAAACCCAGTTGGTACTGAATACTGCCAGTGAAAATCCCACAGAATATTCTCAGGATAACTATGGGATGACAGCGGATTATTCTTTTCAAAATAAGGGTTTTAAGCTTGCTTTTTTAGGGAATTATCTTTCAGTCAAAAATAAACAGAATGACTATTTTATCAATAGAGACCAGGCTACTGCTGATGTTTTATCATATTGGAAATCCGATCTGGTGAACAAAATCGACATTTATACAGCACAAATAGATGCTTCTCAGAAAATAAAAGAGATAGATATTGAAGCAGGCCTTAAATACAGCCATTCAGATACGAATAACAATATCAGGTATGATACATTATCTGTTGGCAATCAGTTTGTATTCGATCCTGCTAGAAGTAATATATTTTCTTATAAAGAAAAAATTTGGGCCGGTTATCTGGCATACAGACAAAAATTGGGGAATCTCCAGATCAATGCAGGATTGAGGTTTGAAAACACAAACAGTATTTCCAACGCCATTACTGTGGACTCTGTGGTTTCCAGAAACTATCTGAGGTGGCTGCCGTCTTTAAGCGCAAGCTATATTTTTCATAAATCCAGTGAATTTTCTCTTTCCTATAGTAGAAAAATAACAAGACCAGCATTTTCGCAGCTTAATCCGTTCAGATTTTATTTCAGCCCGTTAAATTACTGGATAGGGAATCCATACCTGTTGCCTTCCTTTACCAGTCAGATTAAAGCGACGTATCGGTATAAAAATTGGGTCACAAGCTTTACAGTCGGAAAAGAAAAAGATGTTATGACACGGTATCCCCTATACAATCCGGAAGCAAATGTATTGGAATATCTTGGAACAAATCTTCCATACCGGAACTTTGCTATGCTGGAAATGAGCTTTCCGGTCAGAATTACAAAATGGTGGAATGTCACCAGCCAGATTGCAGGCTATTACAATTATGAATTCAGGCCTTATCTGAATGAGGTTTTCGCATTAAATATTTATAATTACGAAGTGAGGATCAATCAGGTACTTTCGCTTCCGAAAGGATTTACTGTAAATGTATTTGGTGCTTATGAATCCAAAACAGGAAACAGCCTTTATATTATTAAACCACGGTATACTGTAGATGTATCAGTTCAAAAAGCATGGTTTGATAATAAACTGAACACAAAAATTGGTTTAAATAATCTTTTCGATTCTTATGATCAGCGATTGGAATTCCGCCATAAACAGATTATGGATAACCGTTTCACGCACTGGTGGGACAGCAGCAGGCTGGTATTTTCACTCAGTTATAACATAGGAAGCTCAAAATATCAGGTCAAGGAGCTCCAGAAGACAGAAGAAGAAAACAGAACGAAATAGCAAACCTGCATTATCCGATTCATAGCATCTTGGCTGTTGAGATTGAAACTTCTCCATAACGTATTTTATTGATTTCTGCCTAATTTTCGTGTCTATTATTTACGTTTCTGATTGTTAATGGTTTATGTTTTAATTTTATAAAAATTATATTACTTATATGTGGTTTGTATTGCGATCAATTAAATTTCAATGGTAAATAATTAACAACAATATGTTGTTAATAAAATTATCTAAAGAAACTTAGTATTCAAGCAAATAAATGATTTAGTCTGCCGATGAACTTGAGTAAAAACCTGCAATAATAAGATTTTACAGAATAATATTTAACTACCAGCCTAAAAACCATACAAAAGTTTCCCAAATAGAGACCTTTACTTATATTTGTAGCATTGCATAAATCTTTATGAAACTAAATATAAAAAATGAAACGGGGAGGCTGAAATCTGTGGTTTTAGGACAACCCAATTCAATGGGAGCCGTGCCGACGTTAGAAGAAAGCTATGATGCTAAATCTTATTATACGATAGAACATAATATGTATCCGAAGGAAGCTGATATTATTAATGAAATGAATGCTTTTGAAGCGGTTCTCAAAAAATATGATGTTGAAGTTCTGCGTCCGGAAATAATTAAAGACTATAATCAGGTGTTTGCCAGAGATGTTGCATTTGTGATTGATGATAAAATGATCATTTCAAATGTAATCGCAGACAGAGCAGATGAGCAGGAAGCTTATAAAAAAGTTTTTGAAAAAGTGGCATGGAGAAAAATCATTAATCTTCCAGAAACCGCTCATATTGAAGGAGGAGATGTTATTGTCTGGGATGATTTCCTTTTTATAGGGACTTGCTTTAGTGAAGATTACAGAAGCTATAAAACAGCAAGGACCAATGAATACGCCATTGAAATTCTTAAAGAGTATTTTCCTAAAAAAAGAATTATCGATCTTGAGCTAAAAAAGAATGATAAAGTCCCGTATGAAGGGATCCTACATTTGGATTGTACTTTTAATCCAGTTGGGAAAGATAAATGTATTATTTACAAAGACGGTTTTGTGGACGAAAGTGATTATAATTTAATCATCGACATTTTTGGAGAAGAGAACTGTTTCCATGTTACTGCTGAAGAAATGTTTGAGATGGTTCCGAATATCTTTTCGATCTCACCGGAGATTGTTGTTTCAGACAAAGCATTTATAAGAATGAATAATCATTTGAGAAACGAATGGGGAATGACGGTTGAAGAAATTCCTTACCGGGAGATTTCTAAAATGGGTGGTTTGTTGAGATGTTCGACAATGCCTTTAGTGAGAGAATAAAGCAAAATGAAGCCAATTGAAAAAAATAATTTTCTTTTTTCTTTTATTCTTTATATCTAAAACTTTTTCTCAGCAAAAACTCGACTGGGCTGAAGTTTTATATGGAGATATTAAAAATCTAAGAGAAAATAAAATTAAAACGCTAAAGCTTAAAAAAGGTAATAAAGTTCTTCGTTCAGTTTCAGTAATTTCTGAAAACCTGATTGTTGTAAAAGATTCTTTGGCAGAAGATTCTTTTGAATTTGATAATGAAAATAGATTGATTTCTGTAAAGTCAGTTAAGGAGAAAATACAAGAAAAATTTGGATTACACTTAAAAAACAATTTTGTCAACGGGATCTCGAAATTAACTGATGAAAAAGGAGTTGAGATTTATAATCGACTTTCAAAAATTTACTTTAATAATATTTCTTACGAAGAAAAAGAAACCTATAGCTTTGATAAAGAAAAAAAAGATTCCCTTAATGTTTTCAGGACCAAATATTTTTTTAATGAGCAAAATCCGGAATTAAGCTATAAAGAAACATACAATAACGGAAAGACTTTTAGTAAGAAATATTTTAATGATACCGAAGTTTGGAAAGAGAAGTTTAGTAACTATTATATAACAGATTCTATTATAAGAAAGGATTATAAATCTATAAAATATCATTTCGAAAATTATCATGATCATCAAATTATTAGAATTGAAAAAGATTCTATTCTTACAATAAACAAAAGCTCTGGAAAAAAAAATCATGAAAAATTAGAATATGCAGGTCTGCCTTTTAGAGAAGTCTTTTATGATGAGAATGGAAAAGTAAAAGACAAGATTATTTATCGGAATTATCAAAATCCTTTTAATGAATGGATTCTTTGGGAAGAAAGAAGATATGATGGAAATGGAAGATTAATCAATAAGAAATTGCCTAATAAAAAAGATTATAGATTAAAAAATGGAGTTTTGATTTTTAGGAAAAATGTTTCTAGAGTAAGAGGATGTGGCAGCGCATATTCAGTCAAACAGAAATATTTATTTAATTATATACAAAGTTATTCCCCATCAATATTGTTTAGTATAAAATTGGCTAAAAATTTCACAGATAATTTTGATGTATACAGTATAGACCAAAATGAAGAACTAATCTATGTGATGTTAGATTTTAATGAGAATGGTACGGCTGAAGTTAAAGATGATTATTCTGCATCGGTAGATGTGAAAAATGAATTTATAAGAACATTCAAGTCAATGACAAGAAACGAACGGCTTTTAAAATATTTTAAAGATTTGGAAGTAGAAGCAGAAACAATTTCAGGAAAAAAATATAATATTAATCTTTTTGAACATGCTACGTTTTTATCTTTTCCAATCCACACATTTTTAATTAAAGAAGAAAATTAAATCAAAACAAAATGCAGACAACAGATACAGTATTAATGATAGAGCCGATTGCATTCGGATATAATGCAGAAACGGCAAAAAATAATTATTTTCAGGTTGAGCAGACAGGTTCTGATATTCAGTCTAAAGCTTTGGCGGAATTTAATACTTTTGTCGGAAAGCTTAGGTCAAAAGGGATTAACGTCATTACAATAAAAGATACATTAGATCCTCATACCCCGGATTCTATTTTCCCGAATAACTGGGTAAGTTTCCATAAGGACGGGAAAGTGGTTTTATACCCGATGTTCGCTTCAAACAGAAGAGTAGAGCGGAGAGACGATATCATAGAAAGTATCCAGAATCAGGGTTTTGAAGTAACTGAAATTGATGACTGGTCATTTCCTGAAACTCAGGGACACTTTTTAGAAGGAACAGGAAGTATGATTTTCGATCACGATAATAAAATTGCTTACGGTTCGGTTTCTTTAAGGCTGGATGAGAATTTATTCAGAGAGTTTTGTGAAAAATATGGCTTTACGCCCGTAGTTTTCCATTCGTTTCAAACAGTCGGAGAAGAAAGACTTCCCATCTATCATACCAATGTAATGATGTGTGTTGCGGACAAATTTGTTGTCATTTGTTTAGATTGTATCGATGATAAGTCAGAAAGAGAAAAAGTAGCCGAAACTATTAAAAACTCAGGAAAAGAAATTATTGAAATTTCTGAAGTGCAAATGCAGCAGTTTGCAGGAAATATGCTTCAGGTTCAAAATAAAAACGGTGAAAAGTTTTTGGTAATGAGCCAGACTGCCTATCAATCATTAGATTCAGATCAGATTTCTGCCATAGAAAAATATTGCGAAATTATTTATTCGGATCTGAATACAATTGAAGTGAACGGAGGAGGCAGTGCACGCTGTATGCTTGCTGAAGTCTTCTTACCCAAAAAATAAATTGTTTTTAGCATATAAATTAAAACTTCCGGTGTAATTCAGCCGGAAGTTTTTTATTAAATGTGACTTGTGGAAACGCTTCAAAAAATTAGGTTAAATTTGCAATAATGAAACTGGTTATTATGATAAAAAAGCTAATGATAAGTCTGGGAGTTTTGACTGCAGTATTCTCTTATTCCCAGCAAAAAACATTCTGTAATCCCATCAATATAGATTACGGATATACTCCTTTCGAAGCCTTTTCAAAACAGGGAAAACACCGTGCTACTGCCGATCCGGTAATTGTCAATTTTAAAAATAAACTGTTTCTTTTTTCCACCAATCAGGAAGGATATTGGTACAGTGATGATATGCTCGACTGGAAGTTTGTGAAAAGAAAATTCCTTAGAGATAATAAATATATTCATGATCTAAACGCTCCTGCAGTTTGGGCGATGAAAGATACTTTGTATGTCTTCGGTTCGACGTGGGAACAGGATTTTCCGATCTGGAAAAGCACAAACCCGACAAAAGATGACTGGAAAATAGCTGTTGATACCCTGAAAGTTGGAGCCTGGGATCCTGCGTTCCATTATGATGAAGATAAAAATAAGCTGTATTTATATTGGGGATCGAGTAATGAATGGCCATTATTAGGAACTGAAGTTAAAACTAAAACCTTACAGTCGGAAGGTTTTGTAAAACCAATTTTAAGATTAAAGCCCGAAGATCACGGTTGGGAAAGATTCGGAGAATACAATGACAATGTTTTTCTTCAGCCTTTTGTGGAAGGAGCATGGATGACAAAGCACAACGGTAAATATTATATGCAGTATGGTGCTCCTGCAACGGAGTTTAGTGGATATTCTGATGGTGTATATGTAAGCAAAAATCCTTTGGAAGGTTTTGAATATCAGCAGCACAATCCGTTTTCGTATAAGCCGGGAGGCTTCGCAAGAGGTGCAGGACACGGTGCAACTTTTGAAGACAATTATAAAAACTGGTGGCATGTTTCTACGATTTTTATTTCTACTAAAAATAATTTTGAAAGAAGATTGGGAATCTGGCCTGCAGGATTTGATAAAGATGATGTTATGTATTGCAATACCGCTTACGGAGATTATCCGACCTATCTTCCGCAATATGCGCAGGGAAAAGACTTTTCAAAAGGATTATTTGCAGGCTGGATGTTGCTGAATTATAATAAACCGGTTCAGGTTTCATCAACACTCGGAGGATATCATTCCAATTATGCAGTAGATGAAGATATTAAAACATATTGGAGTGCCAAAACAGGAAATTCTGGTGAGTGGTTTCAGACTGATTTAGGAGAAGTTTCCACAATTAGTGCCATTCAGATTAATTATGCAGATCAGGATGTTGAGTTTATGGGCAAAACACTGGGCAAAATGCATCAGTATAAAATCTATGGTTCCAATGATGGTAAAAAATGGAATATTATTGTAGATAAAAGTAAAAATACTAAAGATGTTCCTCACGATTATGTAGAACTGGAAAAACATACAAAAGCAAGATTCCTGAAAATGGAAAATTTAAAAATGCCGACAGGAAAATTTGCATTGAGCGGTTTCAGAGTATTCGGAAAAGGAGCGGGAAGTGTTCCTCCAAAAGTTCAGAATTTTGTTCCTCTGAGAGCCGATCCCAAAAAATATGGTGAGAGAAGAAGCATCTGGATGAAATGGCAGCAGAATTCCGATGCAGACGGATATGTGATTTATTGGGGAAAATCTCCTGATAAGTTATACGGAAGCATCATGGTATATGGGAAAAATGAATATTTCTTTACCGGAGCAGACAGAACGGATGCTTATTATTTCCAGATCGAAGCTTTCAATGCGAATGGAGTTTCGGAAAGAACAGAAGTTTTTAAATCTGAATAATTAATACGATAACGCTTTGATCATTTCAAAGCGTTTTATTTTTATCAACCTGCTTTAAAAATTTATAAATTGAATTGATCACAAAAGGTGCATTTCTCTCATTACTCCAATCCAAATGACCGCCGGAAAACTCATAAGAACGGTTATAAACGTTATTTGTATTCAGAACGGAATCTAAAATTTTCTTTTGAGATAGAGGAATAACCTGATCTCGATTTCCATAAAAAGAAATAGTGGGAGGAGAGGTTTCATTGATCCAAAAAACAGGATTGGGGATGTCCAGATTAGTAACATCTGTCAGAGTAGGTTTAGTTATATCGATCATATGTTGTTGAACAAAAGAGTAATCGGTGTAATTGGCAAAATTAGGATCACGTAAATCGGCCGGTCCTACAATATTTACAATGGTTTTTACTTTTGCTCTGTATGTATTATTGAAGAGCCTATTATAACCATATAGTAGTGATAAATGTGCACCGGCACTATTTCCAAGCAAAATAAACTGAGAATTAAGTTTTATTTTGGATAACCTTTTAACGAGAAAGCCTAAAGAATTGTCAATATCATTGGTTTGATTAGGAAGAATAAAGCTCGTATTATCTGCAAGCCTGTAATTAATATTAGCAAAAGCATAGTCAGGAAATTTTTCCATCATGGAAAGTGCAAAATAATTAAGATTTGATTTGTCCCCTGCTTTCCACCCTCCTCCGTGAATAAGAACAAAAATACCTTTTATTGAATCTTTATTTTTGGGAATATATAAATCCAGTTTTTGTGCCGGATCATTTCCATAAGAAAGGTTTTTTTGTACAGTGAAAGAGATATTGTTATCAAGATTGATGGTTTTCTCTTTACAATTAAAAAGTATCAGTATCAGAAAGGATAGCAGTAGATAATTTTTCATAATTATAAATATAACAAAACCCACCAATTTCTCAGCGGGTCTTTGTACAAAATAATTATATGAAGAATGATTGTTTATTATCGTGTTCTGCTTTTGATAGCATCTGAAGCACTTTCGATATCTCTTACCTTTTTCACTTTTTGATTACCGAAGTTGTAAGTAATGCTAAAGGTACCCCCTCTTCTATACTGATCGTTTCTTACGTAGTTATAGTTTCCATTAGCTTGGTAGTCTTCTATTTCTACAATATTGGTTCTTAAAACATCATTTAGGTTCAAGGCAAATGTCCAGTCATTCCAGTTTTTCTTTAAGCTTACATCTAAACTCATAAGATTTTTAAGAAGACCTAGTTCAATTTGTTGTTTGTCTACAAAGAAATAATTTATTCCCAAAAACCACGTTTTCTTTTTATCTAATCTGATGGTGTTGTTTGTCTGAATTACAATACTCGTAGAGCTTACTTTGTTTTCATAAGTAGGAAATACATCTCCTGAGGTAGGGTCTATACTTAAACTTCCATCATTGATATTTCTTTGAACCCCAATATTAAAGTTTGTAGTCAAATATTGGTTAAAGAATGTTCTTTGAACTCCTACCATTGCAGACATTTCCTGTTTATCACCAAAATTGGTTCGGATGTATCTTAATTGTTTATGCGAATCCATAATAGGTTCGTTGGTAACAGGATCGAGAACAATCTCTCCGTTTGCATCTCTTCTTGGTTTCAGAATATCTCTCTGCAAAGGAACCTGTGTGATGACATCTTTAAATAATGAATGACTTAAAATCAGGAAATAAGAATTTTTAAACATATACGTCAGTTCCTGATTATAGGTTGAAGAGGCTTTCACAAAAGGGTTGTTCTGTGTGTAATTATCTTCAGTAAGAATATTTCGGACAGGGTTAAGTTCCCAAAAGCTTGGTCTTCTCATTCTGCTGGAAAATGCATATGAAATATTGTTCTTATCGTTGATCGCGTAATTTAAACTTACATAAGGAAGCAAATTATTATAGTTTCTTTCAATTCTTCTGTATTCAGGTGCAGCATTGTCAGAAGTTCCCAAACTATTGGTAATCTCATATCTCGTTCCGACTTTTCCTGAAAATTTATCGGAAAACTTCTTTTCAACAGTTAAATATAACCCGTAGATGTTTTCATCATATACAAAATGGTTGGGTTGATGCTCTTCTGCTTCCAAAGGAGGAACAGTATTTTCTCTGTAAGTATCATTTTTTGTGTCGTTATCAGTTTTTGTTCTGTTATAATTTCCACCAATTGAAATGGTAAGATCATTTTTAAACTTTTGGATATAATCTACCATTCCAGAGAAGTTGTTTATTTTCTGCGGCAGATTTTGATAAATTGTTTGTGCTAAACCTAGATTATTTCCTAAAGCATCAGCATAAAAAGTTTTGTTATCTGTAAACTGGAATCTTTTATAATTAAGATAAGCAGCATTTACATTTAACTTACTACCTAAAGAATCAGTTTTTAATTCATAGTTTAAGTTGAGAGAGTTGTTGTAAGAGCGTGCATCCTCTTTATTTCTTGAGTTGGTATAATTAATATTGTATTCATTAGTATCTTTATCTAACGAGCGGATCGTATTGAATAGACTTACCGTTGAATTATAACTTTTATTAGCTGAAGAATTCCATGTTAAAGCAAGATTGCTCTTTTCAGTTAATTGGTAGTCAATATTCAGATAGCCTCCGATAAACTTATTAGGATCATCAACATTGCCGGTAGACTCATTGGATGATGAAGTATTTCCGTTTCTTAAAATATAGCTTTGAGCGTCAATATTTTCTCCCCCGTTTAAATTGGCACTAATTCCCAGCTTGTCTTTTCTATAGTTTGCTGAAAAACTTGCAGAACTTGCATTGTATTTGTTTTGAGAGTTAGCCATTCTCATATTTCCATTTAAACCGTCGCTCATTTTCTTTTTCAGGATAATATTGATGATACCATCAGAAGATTCTACCTGATATTCACTTCCCGGAACCGTAATCACCTCAATCTTCTGAATATTTTCTGCCGGTGTATTCTTTAAAAATTGAGTCAAAGATTCTGCATCCATATTGGTTTTTCTACCATTGATATAAATCAGAGCATTATTTTTTCCTGCAATTTTCAACGCTTTATCATCAGTTGTAGATAGGAGAGGAGTCTGCTTCAAAAGATCAAAGGTTGTATTTCCTTTTGCTACCGGAGATGCAGCAACATCGTAAACAAAACGGTCACTTTGTTTTTTGAATACCTGTTTCTTTAAAGTAACAGTTTCTATATTCTGAGTTTTTGCAGTATCCTGTTTTTTCTGCTGAGCGAAAGTTAATCCGCTGAAAAATAAGGCTGCGATGAGAATTGGCGTTTTCATAATTTTATTTTTTAGAGTGGTTTCAGATTTAATAGCTTGTATTTGTTATTATTTAACATTGCAAAGATATATAATAAATTAAGTATTATGCAATACAAAGTACTGAAAATGTTTTTAAATTAATTTTAACTAATTGATTTACAGTTGTTAAAATTTATATTTTAATTTTTAAATTTTTGATTATCTATACAATAAGACAACCATAACACAGATTTTGTTACAGTGAAATAAAAGAAAATGAAAAAAAAGAAATTATTCTCTATCGAAACGAGCTAACTTTTTATCGATCCAAATCGTAGCAAAAGGGAAAAAAGCTGAGATTAATGAGAAAACGAAGTCTTCATCATCCCAAGCAAATATTTTCCTCATAGAAGGTAAAAATATAAGATATATTGTGAAAAACAATCCATGAATACTGCCTATAGAACTGATATAAACAATAGGGATAATGCCATGCGGATCAACACGAATCCAGATCATGGCTGTAAAAAGGAAGAACCATGATAATGCTTCGGCGAAACAAATTCGTCTAAACCATTTAATAATTTGTTCTTGGCTATATTTTGCGAAAATTTTTTCGAGAAAATCCATTACAATTTGTCTAACTTCTATTTATAAAAACTACTGCCATCCAGATATTCAAAAACTTCAGGCGGAAGCATCGGTCTTACATTTTTGTTTTCTTTGATCATATTGCGGATTTCAGTAGCAGAAATCTCTATAATAGGGGCTTTGATCAAAGATATATTTTCATGGTTTTGATATGCTGAAGCTTTTGCTTCACCTTCAGAAACTCTTGGATATACGATGATATGGTAGTTTTTGATAAGATAATCCGCATTTTTCCATTTGTGAAGACTTTTTAAATTATCTTCCCCCATAATTAAGCTGAAAGAATACTTAGGATACTTTTCATTAAGATAAGTTAAAGTATCAATTGTATAACTTGGCTTAGGGAGAGAAAATTCAACATTCGAAGCTTTAATATAAGGATAATTTTTAAGAGCCAGCTCAACCATATCGAGCCGGTTGTGGTCATTCAGCAATGTCTTTTTGTCCTTAAATGGGTTTTGAGGACTTACAACAAACCAGACCTCATTCATATCAGAATTCTCTAAAATATAATTGGCAAGAATCAAATGGCCGATATGGATAGGATTAAAAGATCCAAAGAAAAGACCAACTTTTTTCATAGTAGACACAATGAATGATTAATTATCTCTGAACTTTACGTCTTTAATATTCAAATAATGAGTAACATTGCCTTTCCAATGGTTTTCTTCCAAAGTGAAGGCTATATCGAAACTTTTATTTTTAAACTCTTCTGCAAATTGTCCCAGTTTAAAGCCTACACATTCTATATTTCTGTTGGTAGACTCTTGTCTGATGTAAAATTTGATATGATTATTATCTTTTCCCATCGTTTTCAAATAACCCGAAAGTTTCTGATTGCTCATGGAAAATATAGGCTTCATATTGTGAGGTCCGAAAGGAGCCAGTTTTCTGTGAAAATTGATGAATTCACGATTGATGTCTTCAATCTGAATTTCCGTATCAATATTGATGGACGGTTCTTTTTGATGTTCCTGAATTTTTTCTGAAACTACTTTTTCGAATTTTTCTTTGAAAGCTTCAAACTTTTCTTTTTCCATTGAAAGTCCTGCTGCTGCATGATGCCCTCCAAATTTTAAGAAAAATTCAGAACACATATCCAAAGCTTCGTGTACGTCAAAATCTGAAACAGATCTTGCTGAAGCTACCATTTCTCCGTTATTTCCGTCTGTAAAAACCAACGTCGGCTTATAATAAGTCTCAATCAGTCGGGAAGCTACAATTCCGATTACGCCTTTATTCCATTCCGGATGGTAAACAATAGTACTGTGTTTTGTTTGTTGCTGAGATTCTATAATCTGATTCAGTGCAGAAAGAGTAGAATTCATATCTAGTTCTCTTCTTTCATCGTTGAGGTTCATGATATCACTTACAATCTGGTGTGCGTGTTTCAAATTATCCGAAACCATAAGTTCTACTGCAGCTTTACCATGAGAAATCCTTCCTGCAGCATTTATCTTTGGAGCAATTTCAAAAACAATATTTGAAATTTCAAAATGAGATAATTTGTCTTCAGGAATTAATAATCTTAAACCTAAATTTCTAGTTTTACGTAAAACTTTAAGTCCCATTTTTGCTAAAACACGATTTTCCCCGGTCATAGAAACAATATCGGCAGCAATAGAAATTGCTAATAAATCTGTTAACTCAAATAATTCTGCCTCAGGAATTTTATAAATGGTATTCAACCCCTGGCAAAGCTTAAAGCCAACTCCACAACCTGAAAGTTCTTTAAACGGATATCTGCAATCACTTCTCTTAGGATCAAGAACAGCAACTGCATCAGGAATTTCTTCTCCCGGTAAATGATGGTCACAAATGATAAAATCAATACCCAGATTCTGGGCATAGCTTATCATATCCAAAGCTTTGATTCCACAATCGAGAGCAATGATTAATGAAAAACCGTTTTCTTTTGCAAAATCAATTCCTTCCGTTGAAATTCCATACCCTTCGGAATTTCTGTCGGGAATATAATAGTCTAAATATTTTTTCTCAACAATTTTGCTAAGGTAAAGGTACATAAGTGCTACAGCCGTAGTTCCGTCTACGTCGTAATCGCCGTAAACCAGTATTTTTTCGCCATTTTCAATCGCGGTAGCAATACGCTCAACAGCCTTTTGCATATCCGCCATTAAAAACGGGCTGTGAATGTCGTTAAGGTTAGGTTTGAAAAATTCTCTGGCCTTTTGATAATTGTCAATTCCTCTTAGAACGAGGAGTTTAGATTCAAAAGTTCCAAAACCAAGTGACGAACTTAATCCATCCACAATTTCCTCATCGGGTTCAGGCTTGTAAATCCATTTTTGACTCATTTCACAAAAATAGGGAAAAAAGTTTTAAGAGCCTAAGATAAAAAAAGACATTCAAATCACAGTTTTGAAGTTTTACCATTAAAATTATCTTAAAAATAATTACCTTCGCGTTCCAAATTAAAAAACAATTATGAAAAAAACTGTATTCTGCCTGATGTTTATCGGGGCAATGCACTTGGTTAATGCGCAAAAAATCAATTTAGGAAAAGCTGCAGGTGTTATTTCTAACGGAGCAAAAGCTCTTACTTTTACGAACGAAGATGCTATTAAATTATCCAAAGAATCTGTTGAATGGATGGATAAAAATAATAAAGTAGCAGGTCCGAAAGATCCTTATACAATCAGGCTAAATAAACTTTTCGGAAAGCATAAAAGTCAGGATGGACTTAATCTGAATTACAAGGTTTATCTGGTAAAAGATATTAATGCTTTTGCCTGTGCAGACGGAAGTGTGCGTGTATTTTCATCATTAATGGATATCATGACGGATGAAGAATTATTAGCGGTAATCGGCCATGAAATCGGGCACGTGAAAAATCAGGATACAAAAGATGCTATGAAATCTGCGTACTTAAAAGCAGCCGCATTAGATGCTGCTTCTTCAGCTTCAAACACTGTGGCAACTTTGAATGAAGGTCAGATCGGAAAAATGGCTAATGCATTTCTTGATGCTTCTCACAGCAAAAAACAGGAATCTGAAGCAGATGTATATTCTTACAATTTTATGAAAGCGAATAAATATAATGTAGTGGGAGCTTACACCGCGTTTAAAAAATTGGCTTTGCTTTCTGAAGGAGGAGAGGCGCAGACAGGATTTGAGAAAATGTTTAACTCTCACCCCGATAGCAATAAGAGAGCTGAAGCGGTAAAAAAACGTGCTGAAAAAGATGGTCTATGGAAAGATCCCGGAACGGTTTCCTTACCGAAAACTAAACTTACAAAATAATCTTATATCAATAATAAAAAAAATCCTCAAAATAATTTGAGGATTTTTTTTATTATAAATTTTAATATTGTTCGAAGATTAAGCGTACATTTTCTCTCTTAATTCTTTTACTTTCTTATCAGAAAGATATTCATCGTACGTCATTTCTCTGTCGATAATTCCGGTCGGAGTCAATTCTATGATTCTGTTACAGACTGTTGAAAGCATTTCGTGGTCATGAGAAGCCAATAAAATGTTTCCTTTGAAATTAGACAATGAATTATTCAAAGTTGTGATACTTTCCAGGTCTAAGTGGTTCGTAGGTTCGTCTAATAAAAGAACGTTTGCTTTCTGAAGCATCATTCTGCTGAACATACATCTCATTTTTTCACCTCCTGAAAGTACTTTACAAGATTTCAAAGCTTCATCACCGGAGAAAAGCATTCTTCCTAAGAATCCTCTTACAAATTCTTCGTGACGCTCTTCATCATTCTTAGTGAATTGTCTCAACCAGTCAACTAAACTCAAATCTTCCTGGAAGAAGTTTGTATTGTCTAAAGGCATGTGAGATTGGTTGGTTGTAACTCCCCAAGCAACAGTTCCTTTGTCTGCCGCAACATTTCCGGCTAAAATTTCGAAAAATTCTGTGATTGCCAGTGAGTTTTTAGACAAAACAGCAACTTTATCTCCCTTTTTAAGGTTTAAATCAATGTTTGAGAACAATAGTTCCCCGTCTTTCGTTTTTTCTAAACCTTTTACATCCAAGATCTGATCTCCTGCTTCTCTTTCCATTTCGAAAATAATTGCCGGATATCTTCTTGAAGATGGTTTAATATCATCGATGTTCAATTTATCGATCATTTTCTTTCTTGCAGTTGCTTGTTTTGCTTTTGCAACGTTTGAACTAAATCTTGCGATGAAATCCTGAAGTTCTTTCTTCTTTTCCTCAGCTTTTTTATTAGCCTGAGCTCTTTGTCTTGTTGCCAACTGAGAAGCCTGATACCAGAAAGAGTAGTTACCCGTATAAAGATTTAATTTAGCATAATCTAAGTCACCGATGTGCGTACAAACCGTATCCAGGAAGTGACGGTCGTGAGATACAACAATTACAGTGTTTTCATAATCTGCCAAGAAATCTTCCAGCCAGGAAATGGTATCAATATCAAGGTCGTTCGTAGGTTCGTCCAAAATAAGTACATCTGGATTTCCGAAAAGCGCCTGAGCCAAAAGAACTTTTACTTTGTCCTTGTTTTCAAGCTCACTCATCATCTGCCAGTGCATATCATCTGTAATCCCAACGTTTGAAAGCATGGTCTGTGCATCTGATTCTGCAGTCCATCCTCCCATTTCATCGTAGATTACACCTAGTTCGCCGGCTTTAATTCCGTCTTCATCAGAGAAGTCTTCTTTCGCATAAAGCGCGTCCATCTCTTCTTTTATCTCGAATAATTTCTTGTTACCTCTCAAAACTGCTTCAAGTACCGTATATTGGTCGTAAGCAAAGTGATCCTGCTCAAGAACTGACATTCTTTTTCCAGGTTCCAAAGATACGTGTCCTGTTGTTGGGTCTTGTTTTCCTGTTAATATTTTAAGGAATGTAGACTTTCCTGCACCATTTGCTCCGATAATCCCGTAGCAGTTTCCTTTCGTAAACATAATGTTTACCTCGTCAAAAAGAACTCTTTTCCCGAATTGTAAAGATAAGTTAGATACTGTTAACATATAGTTTTGTAAATTTGGCGCAAAAATACGAAAAGAATTTGGGTATTTCGTAATAATGTAATAGTCAAGTTTTTAAATATGGGGTATTTTTTATATATTTCATTAATTAATTTAGTGAAAATGCTGAGCCTGTAATGGTGTTTAATAATTATTAAATGTGGCTGCGCTAAATTCTCACACATTTCTTTATAAGAATTTTTAAAAATGAAGATTGAAAAAACAGTTAATATAGTAAATAGAAGAGCCAGATTTGAGTACGAAATTCTCGAAGAATATGAGGCAGGAATGGTTTTAACCGGTACAGAAATAAAATCTTTGCGATCATCCAAAGCTTCCATTGCCGAATCCTTCTGTCAGTTTATTGACAGGGAATTATACATTATTAATATGATGATTGACGAGTATAAATTGGGGACTTTTTATAATCACAAAACAAAAAGGGAACGGAAATTGCTCTTGCACAAAAAAGAATTACAAAAACTTGAAAAGAAATTAAAGGACGCAGGAAACACAATAATTCCTTTAAAACTATATATCAACGACAAGGGAAAAGCAAAGGTCTTAATTGCCCTAGGTAGAGGGAAAAAGTTGTTTGATAAAAGGGAAAGCATAAAAGATAGAGAAAATAAACGGAACCTGGATAGAATATTAAAGAAAAGTTAAAAATCATCTAAAAAACTTTGTATATAAAGAAAAATTATATTTATTTTGCATTATCAATTATTTAATCATTTAATTCTATGAAAAATCTAAAATTAGGAATTTCAGCATTGGCGCTTACGGTTGCTTCTACTGTGTTCGCTCAGACGACCAACAATCCTTGGTTGATCGGAGTTGGTGCTCACGCAGAGAACCATTTGGCACAAAGAGGTAACTTTAGTAATACGTTCTCTGCTAATAATTTGACGAAGACAATGTTCAATATGAACAACTTCTCTATTACTCCACCATTGTCTAAGCTTACGGTAGCTAGAAACATTGGTAAAGGTTTAGTTATCGACTGGCAGACTTCTGTAGGAAATGTTGAGAACAAAAGATTTAACATGGGTAAAGAGTTCATGTTAATGACAGGTCTTGGTTTCCAGGCTAAAGCAGCAGGTCTTTTATGGAATGAAGAATCTTGGTTCGATCCATATTTAAGAGTAGGTGCTAACTATTTAAGACACGACTATACTTCTCTTACATTCCCTAGAACTGATGCTAATGGCGAGTTGGTAACAAATGGAGATAACGGAAACGAAAACGGTAAAGCTAATCACTTTACAGTTTCAACTGGTGCAGGTGTTAACTTTTGGGTAACTAAAAACTTCGGTTTAGGTGTTCAGGGTGACTATGTATCAACTCCTGGAGATAAAGCAAACTATGCTAACTTCTGGCAGGCTTCAGCATCTTTGAACTTTAGATTTGGTAACAGAGATAGAGATAAAGATGGTATCTTAGATAAAGATGATCTTTGCCCAGATACACCAGGTTTACCAGAATTCCAAGGATGTCCTGATACAGATGGAGATGGTATTCCAGATAAAGACGATCAATGTCCAGAAGTTGCTGGTCCGGTAGAAAACAACGGTTGCCCTTGGCCAGATACAGACGGTGACGGTATTATCGATAAAGATGATGCTTGTCCTACAGTAGCAGGTCCTGCTGAAAACAATGGTTGTCCTTGGCCAGATACAGATGGTGACGGTATCTTAGATAAAGATGATGCTTGTCCTACAGTTCCTGGTTTACCAGAATACAACGGTTGTCCTAAACCAGCTGAACCGCCAGTAGTTAAAATTAATGAGACATTGAAAGATATCTTATTCGATTTCAACAAAGCTACTATCAGACCGGAATCAAACGGTAAGTTAGATACTGCAGCTAGAATTATCAAAGAAGCTGATGAAGCTAACTTCCTAGTAGTAGGTATGACAGATGCTAAAGGTTCTGCTGCTTATAACTTGAACTTATCAAGACAAAGAGCTGCTGCTGTTGTAGGAGCATTAGAGGCTAGAGGAATTAATCCTAACACTCTTAAATCTATCGGTATCGGTTCTCAAGAAGCTACAGTTCCTGCAACTGCTTCAGATGCAGAAAGACAGGCTGACAGAAAAGTTATAGTAAGAGCAATTTCAGGTGCAGATTGGGAAACTTACAAGAAAAGTGATATCACTGTAACTAAACCAGTTAAAAAAGCTGTTAAGAAAAAAGCTCCAGCTAAAAAGAAAAAATAATTAATTTTTCTAAATAATAAATACCTCCAAATTTTTGGGGGTATTTTTTTTTCGTAGACTTTTAATTAATTTTGTGGAAAATTTAAAATAAAATGGGAAGAGCGTTTGAATATAGAAAAGCTTCTAAAATGGCCAGATGGGATAAGATGGCCAAAACTTTCTCTAAAATAGGTAAAGACATTGCTTTAGCAGTTAAAGCCGGAGGTGCAGATCCTGAATCGAATCCTGCATTGAGAAGATGTATCCAGAATGCTAAAGGAGCTAATATGCCAAAAGATAATGTGGAAAGAGCAATTAAAAAGGCAAGTGGTGCAGATGCGGAAAACTATGAAGAAATTACTTATGAAGGATATGGACAAGGCGGTGTTGCTTTTTTCGTGGAATGTACTACAAACAATACAACAAGAACCGTTGCAAACGTAAGAGCTATTTTCAATAAGTTTGATGGGAACCTTGGAAAGAATGGTGAATTGGCTTTTATTTTTGATAGAAAAGGAATTTTCACGATCGATTTATCTCAAATCAAAATGGATTGGGATGATTTTGAAATGGAAATGATTGATGGAGGAGCAGAAGATGTGGAAAAAGACGAAGAAGAAGTGATGATCACTACCGCTTTTGAAGATTTTGGATCGTTGTCTCATAAATTGGATGAATTGGGTATCGAGGCAAAAAGTGCAGAATTACAGAGAATTCCAAACAATACAAAAGAAGTAAACGAAGAGCAGTTTAAAGCCAATATGAAAATGCTTGAGCGTTTCGAAGATGATGATGATGTACAAAACGTATATCATAATATGGAAATTACAGAAGAGTTGATGAACTCTCTATAAAAATAATATAGCATTCATATACAGTTAATTTTCAATTAGTTTCTTTGCATAAAATCATCTATGAAGAGAAACATTGAGTTGGTTGTCATTTCGGATGTTCATTTGGGGACTTATGGATGTAAGGCTAAAGAATTATTAAAATATCTGAATTCTATTCAGCCTGAAACTTTAGTTTTGAATGGAGATATCATTGATATTTGGCAGTTCAAAAAGTCTTACTTTCCTAAACCTCATTTAAAAGTCATTAAGAAGATTCTTTCTTTGGCTACAAAAAATACAGACGTATTCTATATTACCGGAAACCACGACGAAATGTTCCGGAAGTTTACAGATTTCGAATTGGGTAAATTAAAGGTTTGTAATAAAATCTGCCTGGATATCAACAACAAAAAAACATGGATCTTTCACGGAGATGTCTTTGATGCATCGGTACAGCATTCCAAATGGATTGCCAAACTGGGTGGAAAAGGATATGATTTGTTGATTGTAATCAATAATGTCGTAAATTGGTTTTTAGAGAAAATGGGTAAAGAAAAATATTCATTTTCAAAAAAAATTAAAAATAATGTAAAAAAAGCAGTCAAATATATTGGTGATTTTGAATTAACAGCTTCTGAACTGGCAATTGACAACCATTACGATTATGTGGTTTGTGGGCATATTCATCAGCCTCAAATCCGTGAAGTAGTTAATAAAAAAGGTTCTTGCGTTTATCTCAATTCAGGGGACTGGATAGAAAATCTGTCTGCTCTGGAGTATAATGATAACGAATGGAAAATTTTTTATTATGAAGAGCACAAACATTTGCTTAAAGATGATGAAACAGAAGAGATTCAGGATATTCCTAATGAAGAGCTTTTAAAACTGGTAACCAATTTTTCTAAATGAAGATATTATATGCATTTCAGGGAACCGGAAACGGGCATGTAGCAAGAGCACAGGAAATTGTTCCGATATTAAAAAAATACGCGCAGGTTGATACCTTGATCAGTGGTCATCAATCTCAATTAAAAGCTGATTTTGATATTAATTTTCAACATAAAGGCATTTCTCTTCTCTATAATAAAACAGGCGGTTTATCATACAGAAAAACGTTTTTCGATAACGATTTTTTTACGGCGATAAAAACAATCCGGGAAATTGAACTTTCACAATATAATTTAATCATCAATGATTATGAGCCTTTAACAGGCTGGGCTTGCAAACTGAAAAAACTTCCAATGATTGAGCTTAGTCATCAAGCTTCCATGCTGTTTAAAGAAACGCCCAAACCAGAAAAGAAAGATTTCTTCGGCGAATTGATTTTGAAATATTACGTTCCAAGCGATCGGAAAATAGGTTTTCATTTTGAAAGCTATCATCCGCAAATTAAAAAACCCGTTATCAGGAAGAAAATAAGGAATCTTACCCCGGATAAGAAAGGTTTCTATTTAGTATATCTTCCAAGCTTTTCAGACGAAAATATCATAAAAGTCTTAAAACAGATTCCTGTAGAATGGAAAGTTTTTTCCAAATATACCCAACTTCATTTCAGAGAAAGCAATGTTGAGGTTTTTCCGATTGATGAAATCCAATATTTAAAATCTTTCGAAAACTGTGACGGAATTCTTTGCAACGCAGGGTTTGAAAGTCCGGCTGAAGCTCTTTTTATGGACAAAAAACTATTTGTTATTCCCATTCACAATCAATACGAGCAGGAATGCAATGCATGTGCTCTAGATAAAATGGGAATTCCGAATTCTAAAGTTTTAAAACTGGAAGAAATCAAAAACTGGGTAGCCTCGGATCAGCATCTTAAGGTTAACTATCCGGATGATATAGAAGAGATTTTGGTGAATGAGGTCTTAACGTTGTAAAAAAATATCATCTACATCATTCATTCTCATCATCACAGATCTTGCGTAAGAGCAATGCGGATAGACTTTCCAGTTATTTTCGCGTGCAAATTTGATCGCTTCTTCTACCAGATATTTTCCCATTCCACGGCCTTCAAATTCAGGATGCACCAAGACGAATGAAATAATAAATCTGTTTTCTTCAGGAAAAATAGTATAAGTAAGTCTTCCGATTTCTTTAATCTCGTTATTTAGAGTAATGACTCCTCCGTTTCCTGATTTATTGTTTTCGAATCTCATATTCTATGATTTAATTAGGAATAAAAGTACAAAAATTGCACCGTCTGAGTTTTGATGTAAATCAAGAAAAATTTGTAAAAATTATTTAATCAATTATCAATTATCAATTATCTTTTCCGGTATAGTAATTATAATCTTTAATGATAATTCCGATAAACTGTCTTTCTGTCATTTTCGGGTCAGTTTCCAGCTTAAGAATGCTTTTGATTTTTTCGGAAAGCTTATTGATGATGTGTCTGTCGTCTATTCTTAAAGCTTTTTGATAGTTGTCTTTGATGATTCTCATATCGTTATCACTCAGAGCAATTACCTGTGGAAAAGACGGAATATAATCGTCCTGGATATTTTCAAGAATGGTGTGGGAAATATTGATGCTGTTTTTCAGGGAAATAACTGCTGTTCCGGAAGCAATATCTCCCAAACGCTGATTGTTTTTGGAAATGACCATAGAAATGATGCCAATTACCCCGACAAATAAAGTATCGATAATTCTAAATACCCAACGGATAAGGTAATCTCCAAAACTTGCCTGGTAACCATCAATTTTTACGACTCTTATTTTTAACGCTTTTTTTCCGGGAGTCTGTCCTTCCATAAGACTCTCCAATACTAAAGGATAAATATAAACGGGAAAGGTAATAGCGATATAAATTGCCATTTGGGACCATTGATCCAGCCCATCCAGTAAGTAACCCAGATCCAGAATATTGAAAAATAAATAAAAGATAACGATCACATAAGCAATTTTTATCAGCAGGTCGATAATAAAAGCAAGCATCCTTTCGCCCACGCTTGCAATAGTAAAATTAATATTGACATTTTGTGAGGTATTAATCGCAATTTGAGACATATTTTTTATTATTTTAGCCTTACAATTATGAGAGAAGTTTATTTCATTAAACAAAATAAAGAAAAATGGTTGGGAATTGAGCAGGTTATTCAGGGGAAAATTAAAAAAAATCCGGATGACCTTTCTTCGCTGTATATTAATCTCATCAATGATCTTTCTTTTGCACAAACTTATTATCCTAAAAGTAATACTACGGTTTACTTAAATCATCTCTCTTCTCAGATTTATCAGAAAATTTACAAAACGAAAAGAGTAGAAGAAAACCGTATCACCTATTTCTTTAAAACTGAAGTTCCTCTTTTGGTTTACCAATACAGAAGATACCTTTTGTATGCCTTTCTCTTTTTTATTCTTTTTACTTCTATGGGAGTGATTTCGGCCATTTATGATAAAGATTTCACCAACATTATTTTGGGAGAAGACTATGTGAACATGACTATCGAAAATATCAAGAAAGGAAATGCGGTAGGAGTGTATCAGAGCGGTTCTACATGGGGCAGTACTATCGGGATTATCTTCAATAATATCGGAGTGGGAGCAAAGCTTTATTTATATGGAATTTTTGGTGGTATAGGAACTTTATTTGCCTTACTGTCCAACAGTATTATGTTGGGCTCTTTTCAGTATTTCTTTTCAGAATACGGAGCTTTGCAAGACAGTGCAAGAGGAATCTGGCTCCATGGGGTTTTTGAAATTTTCTCAATGGTTGTTGAAGCAATGTGTGGTTTGATTTTAGGAGCTTCCATTTTGTTTCCGAAAACACTTTCCAGATTCAATTCCTGTAAAATAGGGTTTAGAGATTCGTTTAAAATATTCCTGAGTACAGTGCCTTTTACGATATGTGCCGGAATTATCGAAGGATATATAACCAGACACGCTTTGAATATGCCTTTGATTCTGAATATCATTATTATTTTCGGATCATTGGCAATCATAGGATATTACTATTTTGTATATCCATATATTGTTAATAAAAAAATTAATAAACACATACATGATGCAGTTTTATAAAAAAAGAGACTTTGGAACATTCATAAGTGACAGTTTTTCTTTCTTTAAGCTTTATGGTAAGAATTATTTTAAAAACTATATTTTACTCAACGGTCTGCTCCTTATTTTGATGGTAGTCGTTTTTATTTTCGGCTTTAAAGAACTTTTTGGGCAGATTTTAGGATCAAATATCAGTGGGGAGAGCTATTATTTCGAAGATTATTTTCAGAATAATTTTGGGATGTTTTTCGCGACCGGAATAATTACGTTTGTGCTGTTTATGATCCTGATGATTGTTAACTATCTCTATCCTGTTTTTTATTTGAAAAGATTGGCTGCCGGTGAAAATAAAATCAGAACCGATGATATTTTGGGTGATTTTAAAACAAATTTCAAAAAAATAATCATCTTATGCTTAGGGATGACTTTTATTGTTACGCCATTGTCATTTATCATTATGGGGATTTCCTATATATTGATCTTTATAGTTATAGGTATTTTTATCATGCTTTTTGTGGGGCCAACGTTATTTAATGTGATTACATTTTTAATGTATGATTATTTCAGTTCGACGAGAAGTTTCTTTGAAAGCTTAAGTTATTCGATAAGAGCACAGTTTTCGTATCCGAATGCGAGAGAAGGTTCTCCTTATTGGAAATACTGGGGAAGTACAATTATTATTTCACTTATTTTGTATATCATTTCCATGATCTTTACTGCGATTCCGATGGTTATATTCTTTACTGCATTATCCACTACAGCTCCGGATGGAGGTTTTGAACAAAATCCTTTTAGCGGTGGGCTGGGTGTGGTATTTTTTATACTTTACGGAATATCGTTACTTGTTTCATTTTTTACATCAAATATGCTTTATGTGAACGCAGGACTGATGTATTACGACAGCAGAACAGATCTTCATCAGAAAGTGGAACTGGCAGAAATTGATACGATCGGAATCAATGAATAAACTCATTCTTTTTTTTCTTTTTATTACGACAGGTTTTTCTTTTGCACAGGGAAACAAGCCATCTACTACAATTGAAACAGTAGTGGTTGATTCTTTGAGCGAAGAACATTATAAAGGGATGAACCGTGCAGATTCCGTACTGTTGAGAAAACCGGTTACCGAAAATACTGTTTACCCAAAGAAAATTAAAGAAAATATTCAGTCGAGATACAAAGGAAATGAATTTGACTATACTGTATCAAAACCCAGAGAATCTTTTTGGGAAAAATTGCAGCGAAAGATCATAAAAATTATCGAAAGTATTTTTGGAAAAACCAGTGTGAGCAGCTCAGGAAAAATAACAGAAGTTCTTATACGTTTATTTGCCATAGTTCTGGTTGGGTTTCTGCTGTACTTCATTATCAAATATCTATTGGGGAAAAACGGGAACTTTATTTTCGGTAGAAAAAATAAGAAACTGGATATTGCAGAGAAAGAACTTCATGAAAACATTCATGAGATCAATTTCCCGGAAAGCATTGCCCAGTTTGAAAACAATGGAGAATACCGTTCAGCCATCCGATATCAGTTTCTATATATTTTAAAAAAGCTGAGCGACGGAAAAATTATCGTCTGGAATCCCGAAAAAACTAATAAAGATTATGTGGCAGAATTAAAAGAAGAACGTTTGAAAAATGAATTCTCAAAACTGTCATACATATTCGACTATGTTTGGTATGGAGAATTCGGGATCGATAAAGAAGATTATTCCAGGTTTAAACAACAATATCAATCTTTCAAACTGTAATTAATTGTAGAGAAAATGAATAAGACTTTCAAAATATATGCTTTGGTATTCATCATTATTATGGTGATATTGGCATTGCTTGAAGTAAATAAAAAAGAAGTTACAGATTGGCGCAAAAATTTTGATGTAGATGAAAAATCTCCTTTCGGATTATTCATTTTCAATCATGAAAGTAAAGACCTTTTTAAAGGAAAACTAAAGAAAGTTGATATCTCGGCTTACGAGTTTTACAATCAGAATAAAAACAAGCCGGCCCACAATATTCTTGTTATAGAAAGCGAAATCGATATGGAATCCTGGAAAAAAATAATGGATCAGGTTTCCAAAGGTTCAGAGGCAATGATTATTGTAAGCCAGCTTCCCAAAACCATTTCAGACAGTATCGGATATTATGATTCCCAGATTTCTTTTGAAGAGGAAAACTATCTAAAGCTTACCGATAAAAAATATCAGGGAGATTTTATCCATTTAGACAAATTTCCTTCAGGAAGAGGTTTCTCTTATATAAAGCCGGGAGTTGAGGTGCTTGGAAAAACGGTAGAAAAAAATAATTCAGATCAGGCGAACTTTATCAAAGCAAAATTTGGAAAAGGAACTTTTTATGTGCATTGTGAGCCTCTGTTTCTCACCAACTATTATTTGCTTAAAAAAGGCAATGTAAAATATCTTCAGGATGTATTTTCTTATTTTCAGGACAGGGATACCCTTTGGTTTGTAGAAAGTAATACTAAAGAATCTCGTTTTTTTATGAGATTTATCCTGTCAAAACCTGCTTTGAAATATGCTTGGTGGGTGTTTTTAGGTGGATTGGTTTTATTTATTTTCTTTAATGCCAAAAGAAAACAGAGAGTAGTTCCCATTATAGACCCCTTGAAAAATACTTCTGCAGAATTTGTAAAAAGCATAGGGAATTTATACCTTCAGGAAGGAGATTTTCATGATATGATGGCGAAAAAGGCACAGTATTTTTTAAATAAGGTAAGGCTCGATCTTTTAATAGATACTCAGAATCTGGATGAAGATTTTGCTAAAAAGCTTCATTTAAAAACAGGGAAACCTGTAGAAATGATTACTGAAGCAATTAAACTTATCAAAAAAGGACAGGACCCTTATTCCAGTGTGATGAAGGAAGATCTTGTGAGAATGAATAAGCTGTTGGATGAAATCATTAAAATATAAAAATCTAATAATCTGATATTGTAGCTGTCATTCTGAGCAAAGCGAAGAATCTTATTGCTAGACGGCTATATTATCAGATTGAAAAACATAATAGTATGGATAATTTTGAAAACCCAAATTTAGACGATCAGATTTTTGTAGATCCTGAAAAAAAAGAAGGGGATTTTCAGTCTCGTATAGACATGATCGAACTTCGTACGAGTTTAGAGAAGGTAAAAGCTGAAATTGCCAAAGTGATCGTCGGTCAGGAAGACATGGTAGAACATCTTTTGGCGGCATTGTTGTCGAACGGCCATGTTCTTATAGAAGGAGTTCCGGGAGTGGCAAAAACCATTACGGCAAAACTACTGGCAAAAACCATCGATGTGGATTTCAGCAGGATTCAGTTTACTCCGGATTTGATGCCTTCAGATATTTTAGGAACCTCCGTTTTCAGTGTGAAAAATTCAGAATTTGAATTTAAAAAAGGTCCTATTTTCTCCAACTTTGTTCTGATTGACGAGATCAACAGATCACCGGCAAAAACACAGTCGGCTCTTTTTGAAGTAATGGAAGAAAGACAGATCACGATGGATGGAACCCGTTATATAATGGATGAACCATTCCTTGTGGTTGCTACCCAAAACCCGATTGAACACGAAGGAACATATAGGCTTCCCGAAGCTCAACTGGACCGTTTCCTTTTCAAGATCAATGTAAAATATCCGAATCTTGAGCAGGAAATAGCGATTATTAAAAATCAGCACGAAAGTAAGAAAGAAGACAAAACAGAAACTGTAGAACGTGTTATTACGGCTCAGCAACTTAAAAATTATCAACATCTGGTAAAAGAGATTATTGTGGAATCTCAGCTGATAGAATATATTGCTAAAATTATCATCAATACCAGGGAAAATCAGTTTTTATATTTAGGAGCTTCTCCGAGAGCGAGTTTGGCATTACTTACGGCTTCAAAAGCTTTTGCCGCACTGAGAGGAAGAGATTTCGTAACTCCGGAAGATATCAAAGAAGCAAGCTACGCCGTATTAAGACACAGAGTCATTGTTTCGCCTGAAAGAGAAATGGAAGGCTTAACTGCTGATGAAATCATCCGTCAGATTTTAGAAGGAATAGAAATTCCTAGATAAAAAATAAGAATCAAGATTTATAAATTTTGAAAAATTAAATTAATAGGTTTCTTGACTTTTAATCTCTAAAATCTAAGACCTGCAACCTAAAAGAATGAAAAACCTATACATCAATACACGCTTTTTCTTTGTACTCATCGGAGTGGGGATTATCTATGTTTTTGCATTTTTCTTTCCCTTTCTGATGATTGTTGCGCATATTTTGCTGTTGATGTGCTTTCTATCGGTAATGGTAGATTATCTGTTCGTTTTTAATCGAAAAGAAGGAGTTTTATCACAGAGAATATTGCCGGAAAAGCTGTCAAACGGTGATGAAAACCCGATCAAAATAGATATTAAAAACAATTACAGATTTAAGATTCATGTAAAAGTGATTGATGAGATTCCTTTTCAGTTTCAGAAAAGAGATTTTATGATTCAAAAAAGCATTGAAACAGGTAGAAATTCATTTTTTGAATATATTTTGGAACCTAAAGAAAGAGGTGAATACAGCTTCGGAGCCTTAAATGTTTTCGTTTCTTCTCCTTTAGGTTTAGTAGCCAAAAGATTTACCTTTCAGAAAGATGCAATGCTTCCTTCCTATCCGTCATTTATTCATTTAAGAAAATATGAATTAATGGCGCTCCAAAACGAGTTTTTATTAGGAGGCATCAAAAAAATACGAAAACTGGGACATACCATGGAATTTGAGCAGATCAAAGAATATGTTCCAGGAGATGATATAAGAACCATCAACTGGAAAGCAACTTCTAAAGCCCACCGATTGATGGTGAATCAGTTTCAGGATGAAAAAGCACAGCGTATTTTTATGCTGATTGATAAAGGGAGAACGATGAAAATGCCGTTCAACGGATTAAGTCTTCTCGATTATTCAATTAATGCAACCATGGCTTTATCTCATATCATTCTGAAAAAAGGGGACAGAGCAGGAATGATGACCTTCTCTAAAAAAGCCGAAAACAGAGTTGCTGCAGATAATAAATCCGGACAGCTAAAGAAAATTTCCGAAGCTCTATATAACGTTAAAACAGATTTTTTTGAAAGCGATTTCAACAGATTGTATCAGGATGTAAAATTTTCTCTCAATCAAAGAAGTTTAGTCTTACTGTTCACCAATTTTGAAACATTGGACGGACTGAACAGGCAGCTAAAATACCTTCGTGGAATTGCTAAAAACCATTTGTTGGTTGTCGTTTTTTTCAAAAATTCGGAAATACAGGCACTGATGCATAAAAACCCTGAAAATATGCAGGAAATTTATGATGAAATTGTCGCTGAAAAATTTGAGTTTGAGAAAAAATTAATCATTCAGGAACTCAGAAAATATGGTATTTATTCAGTATATACCCTTCCTGAAAACTTAAATATCGATGTGATCAATAAATATCTTGAAATAAAAGCGCGAGGGATTTTGTAAATTTGATGATTCGGATTCTTAAATTACTCACATTTTGATTTTACTAAATACATTAAGATGAGAATTTCATTAATGATATTGTATTTTTATTCCCTATTATCGTGTAATGGTAAATTGAAAAATGAAGATGATTTTGTGATATTTAAAGTAAGTCCGAAACTTGAAAATGTCTCACTGTATTGGAAAGATAATGACGGAATCATTCTTAAAAAGTATTGATAATTTAAAAAATAAAGTAGAACGAGATAAAAGGAGATTGACTTTTGCTATGAATGGCGGAATGTTTGAAATGAATAATTCTCCCAAAGGACTTTATATTGAAAATTTTAAAATTCTAAATAAACTCGATACATTATCAGGAACAGGTAATTTTTATCTCAATCCTAATGGAGTGTTTTATCTTACAAAAAATAATGATGCTGAATTAATTGAGACGAAGGCTTTCAAGTATAATTCAAATATTAAATATGCTACTCAATCGGGACCGATGCTGTTATTTAATGGAGAAATAAATCCGATTTTTCAAGAAAACTCTCAAAATATTAATGTAAGAAATGGAGTAGGGATTTTAAAGAATGGGAATATAGTTTTTGTCATGTCTAAGAAAGAAATTAATTTTTATAATTTTGCTTCTATATTTAAAGAACTGGGTTGTATAAAAGCTTTGTATCTTGATGGTTTTGTATCAAGAACTTATTATCCGGACAAAAAGTGGATTCAGAAAGATGGCGATTTTGGAGTCATGATTGGAGTAACTGAACTGAAAAAATAAATTTAAAATGAAAATAACACTCAACAGAATCAACGACGACTTTTTATTTGAATGTACCAATTCTCAGGGAAATTCCATTTTATTGGATAATACTTCTCAGCCGGGAGCAAAAGGAGTTTCTCCTATGGAAAGCGTTTTAATGGCAGTTGCAGGATGCAGCGGAATTGATGTAGTTTCTATCCTGAAAAAACAAAGACAGGAAATTACAGGTTTTAAAGCTGAGGTTGAAGGTGAGCGTGTTCCTGTTGAAGATGCAAAGCCATTCAAGGCAATTAAAGTGAAGTTCCTGTTAGAAGGAAATATTGATCCTAAAAAAGCATATAAAGCAGCTCAGCTATCTTTTGGAAAATACTGTTCTGTTTCTAAAACATTAGAGCCTAATGTAGAAATAGGGTATGAAGTTTTTGTAAACGGAGAGCAGGTTGTTAATTAGAATATACAGTTACTAATATTTTAGGGTATTAGAATTTGAACATTTTGTTCGGTTCTAATACCCTATTTTTTAATTAAATTACATTAATCTCGGTTTCATCAGTTTGGCAACTGTTGCAGTCCATCCTGTCTGATGAGATGCACCGACGCCACGACCGTTATCACCATGGAAATATTCAAAAAAGGTGATATAATCTTTAAAGTTTTCGTCAAAATTAAATTTCGCATTTCCTCCATTAAACGGCCTCTGTCCGCTTGAGTCTTTTAAGAAAATAGAACATAATCTGTGACTAATATTCTGAGCCACTTCATCAAGATTCCTTTTGTCACCGCTTCCGGTCGGGAGCTCTACTTTTAGGCTGTTTCCATAATAATAGTGAAAACGCTGCAGGCTTTCCACAATCAGGAAATTGATAGGGAACCAGATCGGGCCTCTCCAGTTGCTGTTTCCACCAAACATTCTGCTGTCACTTTCTGCAGGAGTATAATATACTACGTTTTCAGTTCCGTGAACAGAAAATACAAAAGGATTTTCTTCATATACTTTTGACATGGCACGAATTCCATAAGTGCTTAAAAATTCTTTTTCATCAAGCATTCTCGTTAAAACTTTTGTCAATCTGTTTTTGCGGAGAATACTCATGAGGTGTTTTCTTCCCTGTCCTTCTTCATCCCAATGAGAAACAAGCTTGGTAAGCTCAGGTTTGTTTTTTAGGATCCATTCCATTCTTGCGGTGAAGTTGGGCATATTTTCCAATAATTTGTGATCAACGATTTCCACAGCAAACAATGGAATCAGACCTACAATACTTCTTAGTCTTAGAGAAACGCTGTCGCCGTTTCCAAGCTGAAGAACATCATAGAAAAATCCGTCCTCTTCGTTCCAAAGTCCTTTTGTACCTTCTCCCAGGTTTTCCATCGCCTCTGCAATATAAAGATAATGCTCAAAGAATTTAATGGCCATATCTTCATACACCTGATAATACTGAGCCAGTTCCATAGCAATGCGCATCATGTTTAAGGCATACATTGCCATCCAGCTTGTTCCGTCGGCTTGCTCAAGATGTTGCCCGTCTTTTAAAACCATATTACGGTCAAAAGCCCCTATGTTATCAAGACCAAGAAAACCTCCTCCGAAAATATTTTTACCATTTTTATCCTTTCGGTTCACCCACCACGTGAAATTCAGAAGCAGCTTTTGAAAAACTTTTTCTAAAAATAAGAGATCGGGTTTTCCGTTCTGTTTTTCATCAATTTTAAAAACACGGAAGCAGGACCATGCATGTACAGGTGGATTTACATCGCTTAAATTCCATTCATAAGCAGGAAGCTGCCCGTTTGGATGCATATACCATTCCTTCGTCAGCAAAAGAAGCTGTCCTTTTGCAAATTCGGCATCAATAATGGAAAAAGGAACACAGTGAAATGCTAAATCCCAAGTTGCATACCAAGGATATTCCCACTTATCAGGCATGGAAATGATGTCCTTATTATGCATATGATTCCATTCTGTATTTCGTACATAATTGCTGAAATCCCTTGGAGCATCAAAATTAGGATCACCTTTCAGCCATTTTCCTACATTGTAATGGTAAAACTGCTTATTCCACAGCAAGCCTGCAAAAGCCTGTCTCTGAACATTTTTCTCATCATCATTTATGACATCATTCTGAATTTCATTATAAAATTCATTAGCTTCATCAATTCTCTGCGCAAATAGTTCATCAAACTGATCAAACGGTTCATCCAGACTATTCGGGGAGAGTCTGAAATCAAATGTTTTAGAACCTTCGGCTTCAATAATTTCATCAATTAGAAAGGCTGCTTTTGTTCCTGTCTTTTCAGGATTTATGGTATTGCTTCCATAGATGATGTGATCATTAATCCCATCCTTGAAATAAGTGTTTCCGGGATAAGGTGTTCCGTATAATTTCGGATTATTGGTTTCATTTTCACAAAAAACACGCTCTCCAGTATTGTTTCTTGAATAAAACTTTTTAATGGAAATACTGTCGTGGTCTATAGCAATAGAACCTTCGTTAGTGGCATTAAATTGTGCCTTATAAGAATTGTATCCCCATTTCCAGTTATTTCTGAACCATACCGTCGGAGCAATCACAATAGGAGCATCAAGCTGGCTTCTGTTGAAAACTGTGATTCTTACTAAAATATCATTATGAGCCGCTTTGGCATATTCAATGAAGATATCGAAGTATTCATCTTTATCGAAAATTCCTGTATCAATGATTTCATACTCAGGCTCTTTTTTGCTTCTTTTTGCGTTTTCTGCACGAACTTTATCATAAGGAAAAGCATTGATAGGATATTTGTACACCATTTTCATATAACTATGCGTAGGTGTATTGTCCAGATAATAGAAAATTTCTTTGATGTCTTCCCCATGATTTCCTTCGGGATTGCTCAGTCCGAAGAAACGCTCTTTTACTATTTTGTCTTTTTTATTCCAAAAAGAAAAAGCAAAACATAGAAGCTGTTTTACATCCGAGATTCCCGCGATTCCTTCCTCGCCCCAGCGATAAGCGTAGCTTTCTGCGTTATTATGATTGGCAAAATTCCAGGCATCACCGTTGGAACTGTAATCTTCACGCACATTTCCCCATTGTCGGTTACTTACGTATGGTCCCCAGTTTTTCCAGTTGGCATCTTTTAATCTTTGTTTTTCAGCAATCATAATTTCAGCATTTTTCAATACGAAGGTAGTTTTTTTGAGAAAAAATTCCAACATCCTGAATCTGAATAAAATTTAATATTCGTGGGCAAGCCACTATTTAATAGGGTTTCTTAGTCTCAAAATAATTTTTTTTAATATATAAAAGAAATGTCTTATCTTTGCGCCATTCGTTCATTCAAATATTGAAAATGTTATCAAGAAAGGTTGAGGGATTAGACCCTGTGAAACCTTAGCAACCCTTTGTGAAAGCAAAGAAGGTGCTACGTTCTACCAAATTTATTTTTGGACAGATAACTTACTGAAGTTCTTTTCAGCCATTTCCTGTGGCATTTTCAATTGTATTAAAATTATAATAGAATTGAAAACAGAACTAAAATATATTGATCTTTCGTACCGTACAAATTCCAAGAAGGAATATCATATCCCGTTAAGCTATCAGCTTTTCGGGAAAGACTTGTTTTCAGCACCGATCATTTTAGTTAATCATGCTTTAACCGGAAATTCTAATGTTTCAGGTGAAAATGGATGGTGGAAGCAACTGATTGGAGAAAATCAGGTTATCGATACCAATACCTATACAATTCTGTGTTTCAATATTCCCGGAAATGGGTATGATGATTTTTTTATTGATGAATATGAAGATTTCACACCTTCAGATATTGCCAATATCTTTTTACAAGGTCTTGAAATATTAAATATTGAAAGTTTACACGCCATTATTGGAGGTTCTTTAGGCGGGGGAATCGGTTGGGAAATGTTGGTGAAAAATCCACATTTAGCCGAAATCTTTATTCCTATTGCCTGTGATTTTAAAACTCATGATTGGCTTTATGCGCAGTGTCTGGTTCAGAAATTCTTATTAAATCAAAATGATGAGCCTTTACAGAAAGCCAGGATTCATGCGATGCTCTGTTACAGAACACCCGAATCTTTAAACGAAAGATTTCAAAACAGATATAATCAGGAAAAACAGCGATTGGAGTCAGAAGACTGGCTTATTTATCATGGGAACTCGTTAAACGAAAGATTTAGTTTGAAATCATATAAGCTGATGAATCATTTGCTAATGAATATAAATGTAGATGAAAAGAAGTTGGAAAAAATAGAAGCGCGAATGCACATGGTTTCAGTAGATACAGATTTATTTTTTCCGGCTTCAGAAATCCGAATGTGCTTTGAAAAACTGAAAGTGAATAAGGAGAACGTTTTCTATCACGAGATACAGTCAATTCATGGGCACGATGCCTTTTTAATGGAGTACAAACAATTAAATAATATAATAAAACCTATTCTGAAAATATGACAACATCAGATATTATAAACATCTATCGAAACAAAGCATTGGTAAATTTTGAAGGAAAGGACTTCCTTGGACAGATTGGAGTGGATTCCAGGATTTTTAGAGTGCTGAATGATGCGGGAATAAGCGTAGGAGTGATCTCTCAACAGGCGATTGAGAACGGGATTTCGGTTTTGGTAGACGAAAATGATGCGGAAGATGCAGTGCGTGTTCTTTCTGAGGAATTTAAAAATGAAAAAGTAAAAGGAGCGGTAAGTAATATCTACAATATCAATAATGTAGCGGTAATTGGGTTTGTATCTGAAAACTATAATAAAATTCTTTCCGAGCTTCAGCGAAATAAAATTTTCCCACTTTTATTGAACCAAATAGCATCTGCTGGAAGAGTAAATATAGTTGTGACCGATAATCAGACAGAGATTGCAAAAAATATCGTGGAAACTGAGATCTACGGAAAACCAAAAGTGGTTCATTTAGCTTTAATAGGACATGGAAATGTAGGTGGAACCTTAGTAGAGCAGATTCTGGATTCTTCACACGATATTTTAACAAGAAAAAGATTGCAGTTGAAAATCGTTGCCATTGCCAATTCCAGAAAAATGGCTTTAAATAAAGGCGGTTTTGGAAGTGACTGGAGACAGAAAGTGAATTACTCTCAAACAGAATCCAGTGTAGAAGGATTGATTAGCTATTTAAAAGAGCACCATCTGGAAAATCTTGTAATGGTAGATAATACGGCCAGTAAAGACTTTGTAAAACATTATGATGTTTTTGTAGATAATGGGTTTGACATTGTTTCATCCAATAAAATCTACAATACACTTCCGATTGCAAGCTATAGAAGTTTAAGAAAATCATTAGGGAAAAATAAAAAACAATATCTCTATGAAACCAATGTGGGAGCAGGTTTGCCACTCATTGATACGATAAAATTATTACACCTTTCAGGAGAAAATATTACGAGAATTAAAGGCGTTTTCTCAGGAACACTGAGCTATGTTTTTAATAATTTTTCTTTGAGAAATGATACATTTTCAACCATCATTAACGAAGCATTGGATAAAGGGTATACAGAGCCGGACCCAAGAGAAGACCTATCCGGAAATGATGTGGCGAGAAAATTATTGATTTTGGCAAGAGAATTAGATTTGATTAATGAATTTGAAGATATCAATATTCAGAATTTAGTTCCTGAAAGTTTGCTTTCAGTTCCAAAATCAGAATTCCTTTCCAGATTGGAAGAACTGGATGAAGAATATCAGAAAATCAAAGAAAATCAGGAACCGGGACATGTGTTAAGATATGTTGGAGACCTTCACGGTGACTTGCAAAAAGAAAAAGGTGAGCTTGATGTAAAACTGGTTTCTGTTCCTGCAACTTCAGCTTTAGGACAATTGAAAGGCTCAGATTCCATTTTTGAGATTTATACCGAAAGTTATGGAGAACATCCAATCGTTATCATGGGAGCCGGAGCCGGAGCAAAAGTTACGGCAAGAGGAGTTTTCGGAGATATTTTAAGACTAAGTGAAACAAAATAATTAATATAACAATTTAATAATATAGCAGTTTACCAATATTCATTACTATTGTCATGCTGAGCTTGTCGAAGCATCTCATTATTAGATTGCTGAACTGATACATTACTACATTTTAAAACTTTATGGAAAATTTTGAAACCTTCGCGATAAGAACCCAGACTGAAAGAACTCAGTTTGACGAACATTCAACGCCTTTATATTTGACGTCGAGCTTTATTTTTCAGGATGCGGAAGATATGAGAGCGAGCTTTGCAGAAGAAAAGCCGAAGAACCTTTACAGCCGGTTTTCAAACCCGAATGTAACGGAATTTACAGATAAAATTGCCAAAATGGAAGGCGCAGAAGCCGGCTATGCTTTTGCGACAGGAATGGCAGCTATTTATTCAACGTTCGCTACTTTGCTAAATGCAGGAGATCATATTGTAAGCTGTCAGTCGGTGTTCGGTTCTACACACACCTTGTTCACAAAATACTTCCCGAAATGGAATATTGAAACAACATATTTCAAAGCCGAAGACGCTGAAAATGTAGAAAAATATATTCAGCCCAATACAAAAATTTTATATCTGGAAACACCTACCAATCCTGCGATTGAAGTGTTAGATTTAGAGTTTTTCGGGCAGATTGCTAAAAAACACAATCTTATTTTCATTGTGGATAACTGTTTTGCAACCCCGTATTTACAACAACCAATAAAATATGGAGCGGATATTGTGGTGCATTCAGCAACAAAATTAATTGACGGCCAAGGTCGTGTTTTAGGAGGTGTAGCAGTGGGAAGAGAAGATTTAATTCGAGAAATTTATCTTTTTGCAAGGAATACAGGTCCTGCAATGTCTCCTTTCAACGCATGGGTGTTGTCAAAAAGTTTGGAAACATTAGCAATTCGTGTCGAAAAACATTGCGAAAACGCTTTAAAAGTGGCTGAGTTTTTAGAAAGTCATCCGAACGTGGAATTGGTAAAATATCCGTTCTTAAAATCTCATCCAAGTTATGAAGTAGCGAAAAAACAGATGAAATTAGGAGGGAATATTGTAGCATTTGAAATCAAAGGTGGAATTGAAGGCGGAAGAAACTTTTTAGACAACATAAAAATGTGTTCATTATCTGCAAACCTAGGAGATACAAGAACGATTGTGACTCATCCGGCTTCTACAACCCATTCAAAATTATCAGATGATGAAAGAAATGAAGTGGGAATTACAGCCGGTTTGGTTCGTTGTTCGGTAGGTCTGGAAAATGTAGAAGATATTATTGCGGATTTGAAACAGGCGCTTGGATAATTCAATAGGAACGGGCTTTAGCCCGTTTTAAAATAACGAAATAGAAAATTGGCTTTAGCCGAAACATACAATGAAAAATTCAGAACAATTATACAAAGCATTATCCGAAAGAATTTTAATTCTTGACGGGGCAATGGGAACGATGCTTCAGCGATATAAATTCGAAGAGGAAGACTATCGTGGCGAACGTTTCAAAGATTGGGAACATCCGGTAAAAGGGAACAATGATTTGTTGTCATTAACGCAGCCTCAAGCGATTGAAGAAGTTCACAAAAAATATCTCGAAGCCGGAGCAGATATTATTGAAACCAATACCTTTTCAGGAACGACAATTGCGATGGCAGATTATCACATGGAAGATCTGGTTTATGAATTAAATTATGAATCCGCAAAAATTGCAAGAAAAGTTTGTGATGAATTTACAGCTCAAAATCCAGACAAGCCAAGATTTGTGGCAGGCTCTATCGGACCGACAAACAGAACGGCAAGCTTGAGCCCTGATGTAAACGATCCTGGTTACAGAGCCATTACATTTGAAGAATTAAGAGTGGCTTACAAACAACAGTGTGAAGCTTTATTAGACGGAGGTTCAGATATTTTATTAGTCGAAACAATCTTTGATACGTTGAATGCAAAAGCAGCCCTTTTCGCAATCGACGAAATTCAGGATGAAAGAGGAATTAAAATTCCAATCATGGTTTCCGGAACCATTACTGATGCTTCGGGAAGGACATTGAGCGGACAAACAGCGGAAGCATTTTTAATCTCAGTTTCTCACCTGAATTTATTAAGTGTCGGTTTCAACTGTGCTTTGGGAGCCAATCAATTGACACCTTATCTGGAAACATTGGCTCACAATTCAGAATTCCACGTTTCGGCATATCCGAATGCTGGTCTTCCCAATGCTTTCGGAAAGTATGATGAAACTCCGGAAGATATGGCGAGTCAGATTAAGGAATATGTAGAAAAAGGATTGATTAATATTATCGGAGGATGTTGCGGAACAACACCGGAGCATATCAAAGCCATTGCGGACTTAGTAGCACAATATCCACCAAGAAAATTGAAGGAATTTGTCTGATTTAATAGATTTTTTTTATTAAATCAATAATAAAAGGAATGGTTTTTAATATTATCTTTAATTACATCACAAAATTTACGATAATGGAAAAGCCGATTTACCTTAAAGATTCAGAGGATGCAAAACTGTTTAATGAATTAAGAAAAAAAGTGAACCAGCGCATAGAAGCTATTCCCGAAAACAGGGACCTTTACATTCAGATCAAAGCCATTATTTTGCCTTTGGTCTATTTTGGTCTATATGTGTTTGCGCTTTTTCATATTGATAAACCTTGGGTTTACATTTCAAGTTTTGTATTGATGGGAATTTCTTTGGTTTTGATTTATTTAAACTTAATTCATGAAGCTGCGCACAACAATATTTACAAAAGCAAGAAATTAAACGGGTTGGTTTTGCAGATTTTTGACTTTGTAGGTGCCAATTCCTACATCTGGAAAAAAAGACATATTGCAAGTCATCATGCTTATCCGAATGTAGATGGTTGGGACACAGACATAGAACAAAGCGGATTGTTATTAATCGTTCCATGGATCAAGGCAAAAGGTGTTCAGAAATACCAGCATCGGTTTTTCTTTTTAGTATATCCTTTATATCTGTTCAATTGGATGTTTATCCGTGATTTTAGAGATTTTTTTGATAAAGACAGAGTCATTCTGAAAACACAGGGAGCAATTCCTTTAAAAGAAAAAATTAAAATGGTTGCGTATAAACTGTTCTACTTTTTCTATCAGATTGCGGTTCCGATTCTGTTTTTTAAAGTATCTGCGGGGTTAGCTTTGGGAGCCTGGTTTTTACAGGTGATTGCAGCGAGTATCTTTGCCCTTTTTGTATTGTTGCCTTTGCATCCGCTTCCTGATAACGCTTTTCCGAAGCTGGATGAGAAAAACGGATTGCCTTTCAGTTGGCTTCATCATCAATTTGAAGTCACCAATGATTTAAAAGAAAATAATTGGTTTGTGAGAAATGTGCTGGGAAATTTCAACTTTCATGTTGCCCATCATCTTTTCCCGAATTACAGCTATTTATATTATAATGAAATTACAGAGGAAATCGAAAAATTTGCTAAAGAATACAATTTGGCTTACAAACGGTTTCCGATTTTCACTGCTTTGGGCAAACATGTGGATTTGCTGAAGCAAAATGCGAATAACGCATATTATATTTTAGAAGAATAATTTGATGAAATATTTAAGACTATCGGGGCTTGAGCCTTTGATTATTACACCGGAAAGTAATTTTATCAACGTTGGGGAAAGAACCAATGTTGCCGGTTCCAAAAAATTTTTAAGATTAATAAAAGAAGAAAAATTCGGTGAAGCACTGGATATTGCCCGTCATCAGGTTGAAGGTGGGGCACAGATTCTTGATGTTAATTTTGATGATGGATTGATCGACGGAAAAGCTTCTATGATTAAATTTTTAAATTTAATTGCTTCCGAACCGGATATTGCAAGAATCCCGATCATGGTAGATTCTTCGAAATGGGAAATTCTGGAAGCAGGATTACAGGTTGCCCAAGGTAAATGTGTGGTGAATTCCATCAGCTTAAAAGGAGGGGAAGATGAATTCATTAAACAGGCAAAAGCGATTAAAAGATACGGTGCTGCAATGATTGTTATGGCATTCGATGAGATGGGGCAGGCCGATACGTATGAGCGTAGAATTGAGATTTCAAAGCGTTCTTACGATATTTTAGTCAATCAACTGAACTTTCCTGCAGAAGATATTATTTTTGATTTAAATATTTTCCCTGTTGCAACAGGAATGGATGAGCACAGAAGAAATGCAATCGACTTCATTGAAGCGACAAGATGGGTTCGCCAAAATCTACCTTACGCTTCTGTAAGTGGAGGAGTTTCCAATGTTTCTTTCTCGTTCCGAGGGAATGATACGGTGAGAGAAGCAATGCATTCGGTTTTTCTGTATCATGCAATTCAGGCCGGAATGAATATGGGGATCGTAAATCCGGCGATGCTGGAGGTTTATGATGAAATTAATAAAGAACTTCTCGAGCTTGTTGAAGATGTAATTCTTGATAAAAGAGAAGATGCAACAGAAAGACTTTTGGATTATTCCGAAAAGCATAAATCTGTCAAAAAAGAAAAAGTTGAAGAACTTGAGTGGCGAACAAAGCCTTTGCAGGAAAGGATTACGCATTCTTTGGTAAAAGGAATCGACCGTTTTATTGAAGAAGATGTTGAGGAAGCGAGACAACAGGCAGAAAAGCCACTTCACGTTATTGAAATTAATTTAATGACAGGAATGGGCGTTGTCGGAGATCTGTTCGGCAGCGGGAAAATGTTCTTGCCACAAGTAGTAAAATCGGCAAGGGTAATGAAAAAGGCTGTTGCGTATTTACAGCCATTCATTGAGGCGGAAAAAGACGGTTCAAAGCCTGCCAACGGAAAGATTCTGATGGCAACGGTAAAAGGTGACGTACATGATATCGGTAAGAATATTGTGAGTGTGGTTTTAGGTTGCAACAACTACGAAATTGTTGACCTTGGAGTAATGGTTCCTGCCGAAAAAATTATTCAGACTGCGATTGAGGAAAAGGTAGATGTTATCGGTCTTAGCGGACTGATTACGCCAAGTTTGGATGAAATGGTGTATATCGCTTCAGAACTAGAAAGACAGAATTTAGATTTTCCTTTATTAATCGGTGGTGCGACAACTTCAAAGGCACATACCGCAGTGAAAATCGATTTAAAATATAAAAATGCAGTCGTTCATGTCAATGATGCTTCCAGAGCGGTGAATGTAGTAAGTTCATTGTTAGGTGACAGAAATAAAGAATATGTTGAGGATTTAAAAAACGACTATTCGGAATTCAGGGAAAAATTCCTGAACAGGCAGGTTGATAAGGATTATGTTTCGATTGAAGATGCCCGAAAAGATAAATTTAAAATCGATTGGGAAAACGAAGAAATTTTTACGCCAAATCAATTAGGTGTTACGGTTATTGAAAATCAGGATTTGAGAGAATTATTACCATTCATCGACTGGTCACCGTTTTTCAGAAGCTGGGATCTGCACGGGAAATATCCGAATATTTTGGAAGATGAGGTTGTTGGCTCTCAGGCGACAGAATTATTCAAAGATGCACAGGTTATTTTAAAGAGGATTTTAGATGAAAAATTATTAACCGCAAAAGCTATTTTCGGAATTTTTAAAGCTAATTCCAATGAAACCGATGATATTTTGGTCTTCAACGAAAATAATGAACAGAAAATAAAATTCTTAACCTTAAGACAACAGGCTCAACGTTCAAAAGGCAAAGATTATCTGGCTTTAAGTGATTTTATAGCCCCTCAAAGCTCTGGAAAAATTGATTATATAGGAGCTTTTTGTGTAACAACAGGCTTTGGAACGGATGAACTGGCAGAAGAATACGAAAAGGCAAATGACGATTATAATGCGATCATGGTAAAGGCTTTAGCAGACCGATTTGCAGAAGCCTATGCCGAATTTTTACATAAAAAAGTAAGAACTGAATATTGGGGCTACGCCAACCAGGAAAATTTAACCAATGAAGAATTAATTGCCGAAAAATATAAAGGAATACGTCCGGCTCCAGGTTATCCCGCGTGTCCGGATCACTTAGAAAAGCATGCGATCTGGAATCTTTTAAAAGTAGAAGAAAATATCGGAGTGTATTTAACGGAAAGTTTAGCCATGTTTCCGACCGCGTCAGTTTCCGGATACTATTTCGGAAGTCCGCATGCCAAATATTTTGGTTTAGGCAAAATTGCAGAAGACCAGTTGAAGGATTACTCTGTAAGAAAAGGAATCTCTTTGCAGGAAGCGAGAAAGTGGTTGAATCCTAATTTGGCAGATGGAATTTAATATGAAAAATAATTTCTCTTTTTTATTTTTAATCATAAGTTGTTTTGTGTTTTCGCAGAATTGCAAATATTCTGTGACTGTAAACAATGAAGGTTTTGAGAAAACGGGGAAATTTACGCTGAAAATTATTAATACAGACCAGAAGCCTTTTAAAATTCCTGCAACCATCAATCTTTGTAATATAAAATTAGTGGCTCTCGAATTTTTCAATGAAGAGAGTCAGGCTTTTGAAAAAACAAATCTTGCCAATAAGGATATCGACTGCTTTACATTTAAAGATAAAAGCAAAAATCTCCGGCCGGACAAAATGTATGTTTATGAGGTAAATATAAAGTCGGATTTTGAAGTACTGCAAAGCAAAAATTTTTTTGACAGTTTCAAAAATCGAAAATACCGCTTTAAAATTTCTTTTCCATTAGATTCTTATAATCAGTGTGGAGAATCTAATGTTTTAATAACAGAATGGATTTATAAAAATTAAACCCTATACAAATTATCAGCTATAAATAATGAAAATTACCGACCATATAAAAAACGCAAACGGAAAAACCTTATTCTCCCTCGAAGTCGTTCCTCCACAAAAAGGAATCGGGATTGAAGATCTTTATAAAAATATTGATCCTTTAATGGAATTCAAACCGCCGTTCATCGACGTTACTACTTCCAGAGAAGAATATATTTACATAGATAAAGGAAATGGTTTGATGGAACGCCGGATTACGAGAATGCGCCCAGGAACATTGGGAATTTGCGCGGCCATTCAGCATAAATATAATGTAGATACTGTTCCACATTTGCTGTGTGGAGGTTTTACAAAAGAAGAAACGGAATATCTTTTGGTAGACTGTATGTATCTTGGAATCGACAATATCATGGCTTTAAGAGGAGATGCCATGAAAGGGCATCAATATTTTGAACCCACTCAAGGAGGTCATGCCAGCGCAATGGATTTGGTACATCAGATCAATGATTTGGGAAGGGGAAGATATCTTCATAACCAGGAAGAAATTTGTGATGAGCATAATAAATTCTGCATCGGAGTTGCCGGATATCCTGAAAAACACATGGAAGCTCCTTCTATGAACTATGATTTAAAATGGCTGAAACAAAAAGTTGATGCCGGAGCAGATTATATTGTTACCCAAATGTTTTTTGATAATAAAAAATACATTGAATTTGTTACAAAAGCCCGCGAAATGGGAATTACGGTTCCTATCATTCCCGGAATAAAACCAATAGCTACAAAAAAACATTTAAAAGTTTTACCTCAGATCTTCAAAATTGATTTGCCGGAAGAATTAATTAATGAAGTTGAAAATGCAAAAAATAATGAAGCTGTAAAACAGATCGGTATCGAATGGGCAATTAATCAGTGCAGAGAGTTATTAGATTTCGGAGTTCCGGTGCTGCATTTTTACTCAATGGGGAAAAGTGATAATATCAAGAGGGTAGCTGGAGAGTTGTTTTAAAAAGCCTTGTAAAACTACAAGGCTTTTATTTTAGTTTTGATTTAAAAAAGTAACCAATTTCTTAAGATCCTCTTCGTTGTTGAATTTTATTTTGTTTTCTTTAAAAAAAGCCGATAGAACTTCTTTTTTATCAGGGATTTGTTCAATTATTTCTTTCTGATTTTTAGGTTTTTTAATGAATCCCTTATCTGTCTTGATATAAAAGAAGGGGGCAAACCTGTGAAAATTTGCAGGTTTGTCCACTGCGTAAGAATTTGGTGCTGGAACAAAATCATTAAATTTAATTTTAATTTTTTTATAAAGAGAATATTTACCATTTATTACTTCAAAGAAATATCCACTTAACTCATCACCATTATTCAGTTTTATTAGTGTCTCACCAGTATTGGTAAATTCAATTTTCTTAAATGGACTATCTGGAGGCAAAGCATATGTTTTATCATCTTTTATAAATTCTACTTCATCTAAATAAATATTATATCTTGCTGGTGCAGTTTCTACGTTTTCTGGAATTATAAATTTAGCCAACGAAAAATTTTTGTCATAATAAGGAGAACCTTGTATCTCTTCATAGGTTAAATTTCGTTTTGCATTAGTTGAAGAGACCTGATACATTGATCGGTCTGCAAATAACCCTCCATTGTAGGAAAAGGCGGTCGTTTGTTGTGCTGAAACAACAACAGATAGTATACTCAAGATTACTGTAATATTTTTTTTCATAATGATCATAATTTATATGATACTCAAAATTACGAAAATATATGTAATTAATTTCTAGCTATTATATTATAATGATTAGACTAAAATAGAAGCATTGATTAGTTATTATAAGCTGTTAGGATTAAGCTCATTCGTTTTTCGAACAATCGATCTTCTTCCGAAATTTTCTTTAAAAAAAATATATGTGGAAATGTTCTGAGAATAGAGAGTTTTAATTACAATTCTGAATGTCTTTCAAACTCCTTATTCTTATCAAACAAATAACGATAAGTCGCTAATTTCCTGGTCATCGTAGTATCCAGATTCTCAGCAATCTTTATCATTTTAGGGTTAAAATCACCAATCCACTGCATTTCTGTCACTTTAAAATCTGTATGCTTCCTCAAATGTTGGGTTCCCTCCCAAATCATATATCCTTCGATTCCTTTCTTTTGCCATTCGGGAACGACACCGAAAACAAGCCCTATCATTTTTTCGTTTTTCTTAAATTTTTTAATCCAAAGAAATTTAAGTTTTTCCCAGATTCCGAATTTTCCGTTTAAATACTTGAGCCATTGATTGGTATCAGGAAGATTCATCCACATGGCAATCGGCTTTTCTTTTTCATACACAAACCAGGAAATATGTTCATTAATGATTGGTTTCATAGTCTTGAACATTTTCAAAGTTTTGAACTCATCCAAACATTTTCCTTCACCGTGTGCTGCCCAGGCTTTATTATAAACCTCCGTAAAATCTTTGGCGAATTTCTCCAGATTATTTTTCGTCATTGGTTTTGCAGAAATATCAGGATTTTTGGTGTGTTTCGCATGCATTACTTTAAAAACCCTTGAAACTTCGGCAAAAATAGGTCTTGAAAAACAAAGCTGTTCAAAGTAAATGTTGAAACCATAGTTTTCAAAAAGATCTTTATAATAAGGAAAGTTATAATTCATGCCAAATAAAGGCTCAATATATCCTTCAATCACAAGTCCCCAAAATTTATCACGTTCTCCAAAATTAATGGGTCCGTCCATAGCTTCCATACCCCTTTGCTGAAGCCATTTTTTACAATGGTCAAAAATAAAACTTGCCGTTTCCTGATTATTGATACAATCGAAAAATCCCAATCCGCCGGTGGGTTGCTTCTGGTGATAGGTCTCATTAATAAAAACTGCAACCTTTCCTATCGTTTCATTATATTTATTTTTAAATAGAAATCTTGAACATTCTCCACTTTTAAAGAATTTATTTTTTTGTGGATTAAAAACATCTTCAATATCAATATTTCTGGGTCTGATGTAGTTTTGGTCATGTTGATAAAGTCTTGCCGGAAATTCTAAAAATTCCTTTTTTTGGACTTTATTATGTACTTCTTCAACAATAATCATAGTATAAAATGAAACTGGGGGTGAAAGATAATGTTTTTCGACTGAATTAAATATGACGAACAGATTTTATCCGTATTTTTGTGCAAATTAAAAAAAAATGGTTGATTTTACTGATAACGACGATGATATTTTCACGGGAAAAGAACATACGCCTATAAGGAAAGATGCTTTTGATAAATCGCCAGAAGAGAAAGTAGAAAAAATTACGAAGCTTTTTGGGGAGATCATGGAAACATTAGGATTGGACATGACTGATGATTCGTTGAAAGACTCTCCGAAACGTGTTGCGAAGATGTATGTAAATGAGATTTTCGGAGGACTTCTTCCTGAAAATAAGCCGGGAATTTCTACCTTTTCAAACAAATATAAATACCGTCAGATGTTGGTGGAAAAAGATATCACGGTATATTCATTCTGCGAACATCATTTTTTGCCGATTATTGGAAGAGCACACGTTGCTTACATTTCAAATGGTGAAGTAATTGGGCTTTCCAAAATCAATAGAATTGTGGATTATTATGCAAAAAGACCGCAGGTGCAGGAAAGACTAACGATGCAGATTGTAGATGCTCTGAAAGTAGCTTTAGGTACAAAAGATGTTGCTTGCATTATTGATGCAAAACATCTTTGCGTAAATTGCAGAGGAATTAAAGATACAACAAGCTCCACTATTACAGCAGAATTAAGTGGTATTTTCAGAACCAATCCGATTACAAGACAAGAATTCTTGCATTATGTAGGAAGCCATGCCAAATTGGATTATTAAATTACAATTATTATGGATTATCAGATTCTCAGGAATATCGTAGATGAAGAACTTCAGAGATTTAAAAATATTTCTGAGGAAGAATGGTCAGATAAAATTTCTCCTGAAAAATGGTCCAAAAAAGAAATTTTAGGCCATCTTTGTGATAGTGCTTTGTCAAATATCAGAAGATTTGTAATTACTCAGTATAAAGAAAATGAAAACATTGTCTATGATCAGAATTTTTGGGTGAAGGCTCAAAATTATCAGAATATTCAGACTTCGGATATTATCAATCTTTGGAAGTATTTAAATCTGCAGATTGTAAATACCGTTGAAAATATTCCTGATGAAGATTTGCAGAAAACCTGTGATATGACAAAGATGGAAACTAAGATTTTCACATTAGAGTATGTTATCAATGATTATATTGACCATTTACAACATCATTTAAAAGCCATTTAATAATGATAAAATTTAAAAAAGTTTCAGATAAGATTTTTGTAACAACGATTATTTGTTGTTGCTGTATCTGCTGTAGTTAAAAGACTGAAATCTTTTAATTATAAAAACTTAAACTAAATTTATAAATCATTACATCTTTTAATTTAAATCAATGCAATTAAAAATATACAACTCGCTTACGGGCGAAAAAGAAATATTTAAACCCATCTTAGAAGGAAATGTTGGAATGTATGTTTGTGGACCTACCGTGTACAGCAACGTTCACTTGGGAAATGTGAGAACGTTTCTTTCTTTCGATTTTATTTACAGAAGCTTAATGCATCTTGGCTATAAAGTAAGATATGTAAGAAATATTACCGATGCAGGCCACCTTACCGATGACGGAGATGTAAATAACGATAGATTCGTTAAACAAACCCGTCTTGAAAAATTAGAACCTATGGAAATCGTACAGAAATATACAGTAGATTTTCATAAAGTTTTAGATTTATTCAATTTATTGCCTCCGAATATTGAGCCGACAGCAACCGGCCATATCGTAGAGCAAATTGAATTAACCCAAAAATTAATTGAAAGAGGATTTGCTTATGAAAGCAACGGTTCTGTATACTTTGATGTTTTGGAATACAACAGAAGAGGCTTGAACTACGGTGAATTGTCAAAAAGAAATATCGAAGAACTTTTTGCCAATACCCGTGATTTAGATGGGCAGGGTGAAAAGAAAAATCCACAGGATTTTGCACTATGGAAAAAAGCTTCTCCAGCGCATATCATGAGATGGAATTCGCCTTGGGGTGAAGGTTTTCCGGGATGGCATTTGGAATGTACTGCAATGAGCACAAAATATCTGGGAGAAACTTTCGATATCCATGGAGGCGGAATGGATTTGAAATTCCCTCACCACGAATGTGAAATCGCTCAGGGAAAAGCTTGCAATGATGTTTCTCCGGTAAATTACTGGATGCATGCTAATATGTTGACAATGAATTCTCAGCGTATGAGTAAGTCAACAGGAAATTATATTTTACCCATGCAGTTGGTTACCGGTGAAAATGATTTCTTTGAAAAGCCTTTCCATCCGTCTATTGTACGTTTTTGCTTCCTGCAAGCTCATTACAGAAGTGTATTAGATATTTCTAATGATGCGATGCTGGCAAGTGAAAAAGGGTTTATCAGATTAATGGAAGCCATTAAAGTGTTAAATTCAGTTACTCCAAATGACGAAAAACAATCAGGATTCAGTCTTGAAGAATGGAAAAATAAAGTCTATGATGCATTAACCGACGATTTTAACTCTCCGGTTCTTATCGCTCATTTATTTGAAGCTGTGAAATATATTTTTGCTTTAAATGATAGTAAAGAAATTATTTCAACTAAGGATTTAGAGGAGTTGAAATCTACTTTAAATGCTCTTGTCTTTGATGTTTTGGGATTACAGGCTATTGAAGAAAATAATAATGAAAAGCTTGATCAGACTTTGCAGGTCTTAATTGAATTAAGGAATCAGGCAAGAAAATCTAAAAACTTCGAACTTTCAGATCAGATCAGAGACAGGCTTCTTGCTGAAGGAATTGAATTAAAAGACGGAAGAGATGGAACTTCCTATGTTTTAAATTAATATTTTAAAAATACGATTATTAAGCTCCCGCAATTTTGTGGGAGTTTTTTATTATGTATTGCTGTCATTCTGAACGGAGCAAAGCATAGTGAAGAATCTTTATAGAGTTTTAATTGAAGTTTTTCCTTCATCAGAATGACATACACATGCTGGTTAAATTTTTTTTTTTTAATCTTAAATATTTTTCAAATTCAATCCATAAATTATGTAACTTAGTCATAATAAAATGATTAAAAACAAAATTTATACTATGAAAAAACATTTATTCCCTTTATTTTTGCTTTTGGTGGGAGCAAATGCTTCGGCGCAACAGGATTTTTTCGCATTGGTAGGAAAAGACACACCGAATATTGTCTTCAATGATTTTCGTGCAATTGATGCAACAAACGGAATTTCCGGAGAACAAATTTTTACAGAAACTTCTTCTGCAAAAGTATTTTCACAGGCAAGAAATGGCGTAGTGACTGAAGACAAAAGTACATACAACAGTTCTCAGACAGCCTCAATTGCAACATTAGCATATGATGCTTTCAATAATAATTTGGTGTATATGCCAATGTTCTCTTCCAATATCTATGTTTTAAATGCTAAAACAAAAGAAATCACATTAGTGGAGAATAATGTTGCACGAGTAACTTCCTGTGATATCAATTCTCATATAACGAGAATGGCAATGGGCTATGACGGAAATATTTATGCGATCAATAATTCCGGTACCCAATTTTTACAGATTGCTAGAAAAGGAAATCAGTATTCGGTTGACGATCTGGGGATTATTAAAGACGATGCTTCCAACGGGAAAAATTCTTTTACAGCGATAGAAACCGGTTTTGGAGGAGATATGGTTGCAGATGCAGAGAATAACTTTTATGTTTTTTCAGCTTCAGGCAATGTTTTTAAAGTATCTGTTAAAGAATTGAAGGCAAAATTTGTAGGTAAGATTTCTGGGATTCCTGAGAATTATCCGGTGAATGGTGCTGCTGTCAATTCACAGGGGAAAGTGGTCGTTGCAAGTGCCAAAGGAGCCTCTTTATACGAAGTTGATCTGAAAAGTTTGCAGGCAAAACAAATGGCAGGAGAGCAAAATCTGCATGTCTATGATCTGGCAAGTAAATATTTTGCGAATGACAGAATTGCAGCTAATAATACGTTGGCAAATCTTGATATTTATCCGACCCGTGTTGATGACCATTATATTACGGTAAACGTGAATGATAAATCGGTAAAGGGGACAATTGCAATGACGGTTTTTGATTTGTCAGGAAAGAGTGTTATGAAACAAAACTTACCGGTAAAAGAAGGTTCTTTAAATCAGCAGGTTTATCTTAAAAACCTGGTAAGTGGAGCTTATTTGGTAAATATCACCAGTGAATCAGGGAAAGTATTATTAAATAAGAAAATTTTAGTTGCAGAATAATCTTTAACTTTGATAAAAATTTAAAAACCTTTTCAAACATTTTGAAGAGGTTTTTTTAATGAATATTTGATTTCAAGAAATTTTATTTTTCGGGATTATAATGTACTTTTATAAAAAAAATGTAAATGAAGCTATACTTTAATGTAGGTTACAGCGCAAAAGGTGGAGAAAAACTACAGATAGTGATTAATGAAGAAGGGTCTGTATCTCAAACTCATGCCATGTTCTATACAGAAAATGATTTATGGAAATGTGAAGTTGACTACTTTTCTAAATCGGCTTCTTATCAATATCAGCTTGTAGACGAACGAGGAAATCTTCTGAGAACAGAATTTGTTCAGCATCATCTTAACTTTCCCCACAATTATAAAGAATTTATAATTTTTGATGAGTGGAATAATAAAAACTTCCCTGAAAACTATCTGAATAACAAAATTCTTTACAATAAACTTAATCAGTTTTCGCCGGAGAAAATTTCAGTTTTAAAAAAGCATACTCATTTATTCAGAATAGAAGCGCCTATTTACAATCCGAATTGGAAAATTGTATTATTCGGAAGTACGGCTTCATTAGGAAATTGGGATTATGAGAAAGTGATTCATTTATCTCAGACAGACTTTGGAATTTGGGAAGCTTCGGTAGAAATCCCTGAAAATGAATATATACAGTTTAAATATTGTATTTATGATATCAATGAAGAAAGAGTAATTGATGTAGAAACAGGAGAAAACAGATTTACTGTTCCTAATCAGTCAAATGAGATTTTGCAGATTGTTTCTAATCACTACTTTAAGTTCAAGGCGTACCAGATGTATCATGACGCAGGAGTTGCGGTTCCTGTGTTTTCGTTGAGAACTGAAGACGGTTTTGGAGTCGGTGAATTTTATGATATAAAAAAACTGGCAGACTGGACCAAAGAAACGCAGCTGGGGATTATTCAGATTTTGCCTATTAATGATACAACCGCTAATTATTCATGGACGGATTCCTATCCTTATGCGGCTGTTTCTGTATATGCTCTGCATCCGCAATATATTTCTTTAGAACATCTTGACTTTGAATTACCTAAGGATTTAGTTGAAGAGTATCACGCTGAAAAAGCGTCTTTAAATTCATTGGAACTAATCGATTATGAAAAAATGATTTCCGCAAAATGGAAATATTTAAAAGCAGTTTTTAGTGAAGATAAAGACAGAATCTATAAGGATAAAGGCTTTAAGAAGTTCATTAAAGATAATGGCAGCTGGCTTCTTCCATACTCGGCATTTTGTGTGTTGAGAGATAAATATAAAACTCCGAATTTCAATGAATGGAAGACACATAAAAAATATATTGCCGGAAAAATAGCACCGTTTTTCAGTGTGAAAAGTAAAGATTATGATACTTCGATGCTTCATGCATGGATACAATATCAGCTTCATAAACAGCTAAAAGATGCAATCGATTATACCCATGGTTTAGGCATTTCGGTAAAAGGAGATTTACCTATCGGAATTTACCGCTATTCTGTAGAAGCCTGGGCGGAACCAGAGCTTTTCGGAATGGATTTCCAGGCCGGAGCACCACCGGATCAGTTTACAGCATTGGGCCAAAACTGGGAGTTCCCAACGTATAATTGGGAAGCGATGAAAGCGGATAATTATACTTGGTGGAAAAACCGGTTTAAAGCATTGGAGCAGTATTTCGATGCAATGAGAATTGATCATATTCTTGGTTTTTTTAGAATATGGAGAATGCCGGTTTCTGCTACACAGGGAATCTTGGGATATTTTTATCCTGCTGTTCCGGTGACAATAGACGAATTTAAGGCATGGAATATTCCTTTTAGTTTTGACCGCTATTGCAAGCCATTTATTAATGACCAGATTCTTTGGGATTACTTTGGTGAAAACATCAGCCAGGCACTTGAGTTCATTAATAATAATTATGACGGAACGTATTCATTTAAAGAAGAATTTAACACTCAAAGAAAATTAACTGATTTTTTTAAGAAAACTCCTAATAGTTTAATTGAAGAGCAATTGATTGCTCTTTGTGCAAATGTATTGTTTTTAGAGGAAGAAAGAGATGGTGAAAAAGTGTATCATCCAAGGTTTAATGTGTATGGTACAGATTCTTATAAATATTTATCAGAAGAAGAAAAACGTCCTATTTATGATCTTTACCATGATTATTTTTTCAGAAGACAGGATCATCTTTGGTATGAGAAAGCAATGGAAAAGCTTCCAATGATTCTGAATGCCACGAAAATGCTGATTTGCGGAGAAGATTTAGGGTTAGTTCCTGCCTGTGTTCCTGTAGTGATGGATGAATTGGGAATTATTGCGCTAAAAATTCAACGTATGCCTTCAGAAAATATCCCTTTTTATAATCCCCAGCATGTAAATTATCTGAATGTGGTTACGGCTTCTTCGCATGATAGCTCTACGTTAAGACAATGGTGGCAGGAAGATGCTGCTCTAGTTCAGAAATATTTTAATCAGCAATTAGTTCAATACGGAAAAGCACCTGAGGAGCTAAACTCGCATTTAGCTGAGATCATTATGAAACAACATCTTTATAATGATGCTATACTGGCTATTTTCCCTATTCAGGAATTTTTAGCAACAGATCCTGAGCTTAGTAATCCTAAAATGGATAATGAAAGAATCAATAATCCTGCAGTATTTCCACATTACTGGCGCTATAGAATGCATTTGAACCTTGAAGATTTAAAACAGAAACGATCCTTCAATGAGAAAATTGCCAATTGGGTAAAAGATAGTGGAAGGGTTTAAATTTAACATTTGATTTTCAGTTAGTTAATAATAAATTAAAAGAAGTTTTATCAAAAGATTTAACTTCTTTTTTTTATTCATATCCAAAAGATAGAATAAAGATATTCTACTATATTATAACCAATTAACAACGATTTGAAATGAAAAAAATATTGATAGGTTTTGCTATGAGTTTTGCGACTTTGTCGTTTGCTCAGCAATATCCAAATAATGGATGGGGAGATGATGACGGGTATTATCAGAATGACGGATATTATAGTGATCAGGATGATCAAAATTATTTCCCTGATGATTATTATTATAATTATCCTCAAGATTATTATCCTCAGGATTATTATCAAAGCAATTATAATGATTACAGGAACAGTATCGTAAGCATCAACTGGAATGGTTTTTTTGCTCAGAACAGATTATCCCGCTGGCAGATTGATCAGGTGCTAAGATTAAACAATTTGTATATAAGTTTTTCTGTGTGGAATAATTTTTACAGATACAACCCGGACAGATGGTATTACGACAGATTCTATGCATTGGAAAGAATTTTAGGGCCTAGAGTTTTTGTGGTTTTTCAAAATAATTATTACAGAGGGTATAGCCCGGTAGTCTATTTCCAAAATTACAGAAGAACACACTATGCTTCAATCTGCAGACCAATGCCTCGATACAGAAATGTGAATATTAATATCTACAGAGTGGATAGAGCAAAGTTCAGAAGAATGGATAATCCAACAATTAATATTGTGAGAAGCCAAAGACCTAATAATGGGTTCAGGGGTAATGATAATGGAGGAATAAGAAATAATGACGGTTTCCGTAATCAAACCCAAAGAAATAATAATTCGGGAGGTTTCAGAAATGAAAACAACGGAGTGAGAAATAATGGAGGATTCAGAGGAAATAATGATAATGGAGGAGTAAGAAATAATGGTTTCCGTAGTGAGAGAGCTGATAACAATGGAAATGGAGGAGAATTCAGAGGGGGAGATATGAGAAGAGAAAGTACTCCGAGAAGAGAAAATAATGGTGGTGGTTTCAGAAATGAGGGAGGTTCCAGAAGAAATGAAAACTCAGCACCAAGAGAACAAAACCGAGGTAATGAGAACAGAGGGAACGGAGGTTTCCGAAACGGATTTGCGAAAAATTAAATTTCATATATTTATATTTAAGTGGTGTGAGGGCAGATTTTAGGATCTGCTCTTTTTTATTTTTATCTAATTTGTGATTCAATAGTAAAATTTAACATTATTTATGTATTTTTTAATTTAACTTTAATTTTAACTAATAATCAAAAAGATATAAATTAAATAATTAAATATTTTTAAAGATGAAAAAAATAATTTTATCAATAGCATTGATCGGAATAGGAAGTTTTGCAATGGCACAACAGACAACTACAACTCCACAAAACAGAGAGGCGAAAAGAACAGAGTTTCAGCAACAAAGAATGCAAAAAGAACAAGAGCATTTAGATCAAATGCAAAAAGATTTGAACCTTAACCAATCTCAGGTTGCTCAGATCAAAGCATTGCATGAAAAAAGAAAAGCGGAAATGAAAGCTGAATTTGATAAAAACAAAGACGCTAGACAGGCTAAAATGGAGGAGATGAAAGCTAAAAGAGCACAAATGGATGCAGATATGAAAAATATCTTAACTCCGGATCAGTACAATAAATGGCAAGCTGACAGAAAAGCTAAAATGGAGCAAAGAAAAGTAGCCATGAAGGAAAGAGGAATGAAAAGTGGAAAAATGATGAAAAAGCCGATGACTACGGCTACTCCTGAAGCGAATTAATAGTTTATAATTTTGATTTTTTAATGTTAGAAGGACGGATGTATTTCCGTTCTTTTTCTATTAATTTCAATTAAAACCTTTGATTTCGGGCTTTTATTCCCTAATTTTGGCTATAAATTTATTACTTATGGTTAGCGAGAAAATTGCAAAATTAATTAACGAACAAATAGCTCACGAACAATACGCTGCACAATACTATCTTTCAATGTCTGCCTGGTTTTCAAGTAAAGATCTGGACGGGATTGCAAATTATTTCAGAGTGCAGAGCAAAGAAGAATTAATGCATGCAGATAAAATGTTTGATTATTTAAATGATGTAGGCGGAGAAATTATTATCGGAGAAATTGCAAAGCCACCTCACGAATTTGAAAATGCTACAGATATTTTTGAAAAAGCATTGGCTCATGAGAAAATCGTAACAAAAAGTATTTTTAATATTGTAAAAAATGCCAATGAAGAAGGAGATTTTGCAACAACTTCTTTCCTACAGTGGTTCATCAACGAACAGGTAGAAGAGGAAGCGAGTGCTTCACAGTTGGTGACGAAAATCAAAATGGTATGTGATAATCCATCTGCATTATATCTTTTTGATCAGGAATTGGCACAGAGAGTGTTTACCCCGGATGCAACAGCTTAATTTGACTAATTTTTTTAATGATAAAAGTTTCGGGGGCACCAAAGGTGGCGCCGAAACA